>Ga0302267_10001352_pt1 | contig 31369 bp, 26 predicted proteins | sample III_Bog_E1_3_FD_194555 | JGI IMG/M metagenome (GOLD analysis project Ga0302267, IMG submission 194555) | Peat permafrost microbial communities from Stordalen Mire near Abisko, Sweden - III_Bog_E1_3 | ecosystem: Environmental > Terrestrial > Soil > Wetlands > Peat | place: Sweden: Abisko...
AACTTCAATCTGTCGCAGCAGGTTCACTATCTGCTCAGGACTCTGCTTCTTCCCTCGTGACATATTCCGCTCCTTTTATGACCAGTCTCTCTCATATCAACTGGTACAGAAAAGACCGGGCACTCCAGATGGGCTTTTGACCACAGAGGCTCTATGGGGCACTTGGGCAGTGATAATCGGGCTCTGCTTCGCAGGAGTCGGCATCGTTCCAATCGGTATGCTGGCCGCGCTTTTTCATGGCGCGTGGTCTGTCTTAGGAGAGCTTATCGGCTTTACCGTTCTCACTTTTGGCAGTAGGTTTTATGCAATTTGGCTTGGGGAGCAGGTAGAGAGAGCATCACAGGCAGCAGAAAGCGCGCTATATCTGGAACGGAGTCTACCCTCCGAGGAGGAGGAAATATGAGTTGTTCCGAATTAGATCGACTGCTCGCTTGTACGAAATCAGGGAGATTGAATCCATGTCGAACGTCCTCACCCTCTGCGTTGTAGCAGCCGCGCTCGCCTTTTCTGTTGCCGCTGCGCCTCAAACTGCCAGAAAGCTGAAACTTGAAGATCGAGCGTCGGCAGGCGATGCGACCGCTCAGGTTGAATTGGCTCAGGCCTATACGACAGGGCAGGGCCGAACCAAGAGCCTTTCCCAAGCGATCTTCTGGTATAGAAAAGCTGCAATGCAAGGCAACTTGAATGCTGAGTATAATTTGGCAATTTACTATTCAGTAGGAGAGGGCGTACCTAAGAATCAAGTTGAAGCAACCGCTTGGTTTCAGAAGGCAGCAAAGCAGGGCGACGCAACATCTCAATACAATCTGGGCATTGCATATCGCGATGGACTAGGAATTCCAAAGGATCACGTTCAAGCTGCAACTTGGTATCGCAAAGCCGCTGAACACGGCTTACCGCCTGCCCAATTCAATTTAGGACTGGCTTACCAAACGGGTGATGGCGTGCCGTTGGACCACAAGCAAGCGGTAGATTGGTTTAGAAAATCAGCAGATCAAGGCTTGGCGCTTGGGCAATATTGTGTAGGACTTGCTTACTACAAAGGAGACGGTCTTCCCCAGGATTACGCCCAAGCTGCTGTGTGGTATCGAAAAGCGGCTGAACAAGGTCTCTCATCGGCGCAGAACAACTTAGCAGCGGCCTACCACAAGGGCCAAGGCGTACCGCTGGACCCAAGCGCATCGGCGAGCTGGTATCGAAAGGCTGCCGATCACGAAGATTCCAATGGTGAATATAACCTTGCCGCAGATTACTACATGGGAGATGGTCTTCCCCAGGACTACGTGAAGGCATTTTTTTGGAGTAGCCTCGCGGTTCACGCGTCCTCTATATCCGTGGTTCACGATGCTCAGGCAATACAGGAACATGCCCGAGAACACCTTTCGCCGAGTCAATTGAGGGATGCACAGAAGCTTTTGGCACAGTGGCACCCGATAAATTAGGGGTCACTACACCAAACGTCAAAATCGTACGGTAAGCTCCGTTGCCTTATACCGCTCGATAAGGGATCACAGAACAATTGATTGGAACGGTTTCAGGGTGAAACGAACGTAAACAATCTCTCGCAAATTGAGATGCCTTTTTGTGGTCTGCCGCAGGGCCGACAACGATCTGTCTGAGTGCTTTGGACGCGACGCTTCTCCAATCGAATTCCTTGTATTTAATCAATGAATACGGACGAGATCTCAACTTCATGTTGGAAGGTGGAGCAACTGCACTGTACATCTCCAAGAACCTGTGTTCCTTCTCGTTGTTATAGGCCTCATGCTTGAAAAAAAGCGCGGCGTGCATCGTGTGCACCATGACCGAGACGGAGAGATCCCGGATGTAGGACTCTATCTCACCATCCTGCAAATTTCTCCCATGTGGCATAGAGATAAGACCAAGCATCTTTTCAATGATGTTTTGATGTATCTTGGCGAGTTCAGCGTCTTTGTATGTGATGGGAAACGTAGCAGCATATGACGCGTCACTGTTCGCTATCGCCGTTTCGCCCTTGACGAAGCCAAGTTCCAAGGCCGCGGCATCGAACCCGACTGCATATCCTCGCCCGTTGTCGGCGTAAGCACGCCATTGCCCGAGATCATCTCCGCATGAGCTAAACGAACAGACGAAAAAATGCGCCGAGTCTTGGATTCCTTTTTGCTCGGCTAAGTATGTAAGTCGTCTGGCAAATTCCTTGCTTTCTGACGACCTATTGGCCACTAGCCTGTTCAAGACTTCGATGGCACGAGTAAAGCCATGGTTCAACTCGGAGGGGTCATTGAGATTGAAAATATCGGTAAGCCAAAGTTGGCCGGTCTCCAAAATCCCTCTCAACCCAACGTCATTTGTGTAGTGGTAGATGATCGGCGGTTGTCTCTGCAAATCCAGTTTTTTGCGGAACGAGGTGATAATCTGTTCGGCATCGCGGCCAAACGTATCAAGAGCATCCTGCATGTCTTGCGGGTAAGAGGGTATGGAATCCATACGGAGTATTCTCCTCTATCTATTTAGTAATCCGCACACAGCTCGTTTTCCATATTGTCGCTAGACCCTAGTTCGTTTCCTATCCCGAAAAATAGACACCATCAGCCAAAGCGCAAATATAGAAGCGGCAATCATATCCAATGCGCTCCAGTCCGAGCGATGCATCCGTATTGGGATGAGTGGGTTGAACAGAACAGCGATGGCTCCAAAGAGCCAAACCCACACTTTCCGCGAATCGGTGAAAGCATTATGGGCCAAGTAGAGAGCTATTGCGCAGACGGTTAACCGCATCAGCACATAGAAGAAATACGGCCAGTGTGAAGGAAGAGCCAGCAACAAAAAACCGCCAGCAACAATAGCTGGTATGAGCCCGTTGCTTTCGATAACTCGACGATTGAGCAATGTGGCTCCAGAAGACAGACAGTTTTTTGCAGATTGAGCCATTATAACGTCTTCATATGGCACAACTTTTTCACGCATGATAATGTCCTTTATCATGCGTAAAAGTGAGCTATGCTGGCGCCAATATGCGTGACTGCGACGACCCCCACCTGCGGATCATCAAAGATGCCTTGCGGAAGAACCGCTGCCGCGCTGCCGAGATTCAGCCCACGGCCAGCGTCGGGATTTATGCGCTGTACCTCTCCGATCCTTCTGCGCTCGGCAACATTGAGGTCGATTCCTCTGGGCTGCTCTATGTCGGCATGACCGAGGACAGCCAGGAGGCCAGGAACCATTTCGGTCATAAGGAAAGCTCGTTTTCGTCGCCGCGCCGGTCTTTAGGGGCAATATTGAAGAAGGAGCTTGGATTAACCGCCATCCCGCGCGGCTCGGGAAAGTCCGCGACGGACATGACCCACTATCGCTTTGCCGGCGACGGCGAACAGAGATTGACCGGCTGGATGACCGGGCACCTTGAGTACAGCTTCGTTGCTCTCCAGGACGGCATCCCGGATGTGGAGCGGGTGCTGATCGAATGTCTCTGGCCGTCCCTGAATCTGGACAAATGGAAGAATCCCCAAAGGGCAGCCATCAAGCGATTGCGGCAAACCTGTGCGGATGAGGCGCGGCGGGCCGCCCCACCTCAGGAACATCCATGAGCCGGCTTACCCCCCATCGCATCTCCCCCGGCACAGCTCTCGCTGTTTCTCGCCCGGTGTGCCGCGAGGACACGGATGCGCGACTTCTTCAGCTCCCATATCCGCAATGCCAACACCCACCGCCCCTACATAGAAACTCTCGATTCATCCGCGAGGAGGCAATTCCGTGCATAAGCCACAAAACCGGGAAATTTACAGATTGTTCTACACAGTTCCTGCACAGGACAAAAATTGCCTATTATCTGCTTTTGAAAGAGTCTGATGAGAAATTCTTCTCACCCGCTCAGAATGACACGTGTTGGGGTGGGCGGACTCAACACAGACAGTCTTATGGATATGGACAGCCTTTTTTGCGCCTGTGCGAGCCAGTGAAACCCCGGGGATTGCATCGCGCATCCCACTACACCGGGAGGGACTGAAGCCTATGATCCGTAAACTGAAGAGCGGCGAGTACCGCATTTACTCGCGCAGCACCGATGCCAGGACCGGCAAGCGCAAAAACCTGGGCACGTTTCCTTCGCGCGAGAAGGCGGAAGCGCACGAGCGTGCCATTCAATACTTCAAGCATCACTAGGCAGTGAGAAATAAAAATGGTTAGCGCGAGGTAGTAAAAAATAAAATGGTTAGCGCGAATCTTCACGCTAACCATTTTGTTGAAATGCGATTGAGCTTAGCGGTCGCCGACCATATGCAGACGCATGAAGTTGGTCGCGCCGGAGAGAGTGCGCGTGCCGCCCACAATGCCCAGCACCTGGCCCTTGTGCACGTGCTCGCGGTTCAGCAGAATCTCTTCTGCCTTATCCACCATCGTGTCCGTATCGATAAACCGCTCGCACAGGATCGGCTGTGTGCCCCACAGCATGACCGCACGGTTCACCACATCCTGAAACGAGCTGAGTGCATAGATGGGCGATTCAGGACGGTACTTCGAGAGCAGGCGGGCAGTGTTGCCGGTCTCGGTGAAGATGGCGATGGCAGCCAGGTCAAGATCCTCAGCCGAGTGCGCGATGCACTCGCAGATGGTCTCCGAGATAGACAGGCGTCCCGACAGCGGGTGAGACGGCAGGCGATGCGAACCGGCGGTCTCCGCCAGGATCTGCATCTCCGTTTCGGCAACGATCTTGGCCATCATAGCCACGGCCTCCACGGGATACTTGCCGGCAGCGGTTTCACCGGAGAGCATCACCGCATCGGTTCCGTCGTAGATGGCGTTGGCCACGTCTGATGCTTCGGCGCGCGTGGGGCGCGGATTGTCAATCATCGACTCCAGCATCTGCGTGGCCGTGATGACGGGCTTGCGATACTCGGCGGCGCGCTTGATGACGTGCTTCTGGATGGCGGGCACCTTCTCCGGCGGAACTTCCACGCCCAGATCGCCGCGGGCCACCATCACGCCGTCAGCGACTTCCAGGATGCTCTCAAGATGCTCAATGGCCTGCGGCTTTTCCAGCTTGGCGATCACCCAGGCATTCGAGTGCAGTGCGGCGATACGGTTTTTCACATGGTGTACATCGTGCGCGGTGCGGACGAAGGAGACGGCAATGGCATCCACGCCTTCCTTCAGCGCAAACTCCAGGTCAATCTCATCCTTCTCCGTCAGCGAGGGAACGCGGACGGCAACACCGGGAAGATTGATGCCCTTGTTCTCACCCAGAACACCGCCGTTCACGATGATGCACTCCACCTCGTCGCCGTGAATGGCGTGCACGGTAAGTTCAATCAGACCGTCAGAGAGCAGCACGCGCGCGCCGGGCTCAAGATTTTCTGCCAGCGTGGTAAACACGGTGCCCACGCGACGGGCGGTTCCCTCAACCACGCTGGGAGCGATCGTAATGCGCTCTCCGGCAACCAGCGTAACCGGCTTATGATCCTTGAGCTTGGCGGTACGAATCTTGGGGCCCTGCAGATCGCCCAGAATGCAGAGCGGACGGCCCACATCGGCTGAAACCTTGCGCACCATGCGAATGAGATCGGCTTTCTGTTCATGGCTGCCGTGAGAAAAATTCAGGCGAACTACATCCAGTCCGGCGGTGACCAGCTTGCGGAAGATCTCTTCCGTGCTGCAGGAGGGTCCGAGCGTGGCAACAATTTTGGCGCGGCGGAGGTGCTCAATCGTGGGTTTCGGCGAGGCGGTTACGTCGGGATTCATGCTGTAAGGTCAATCCTGTTCTCGAGCTAAGTCACGCCAACTGGAAGGACCACTTTGACGCACTAGCTACTATTCTACCTGCTCCGCCGCGTTCCCGCTGAGCCTGCGTTTCCATCGTGCGCCAGATGGTGGCGGCGGGCCATGCGGCGCAGGGTTTCGCCATAGCCGGGAAAGTCGTATCCCTCGCCGAAGAGCTGCGCGTTGAACTCTGCCCCGATCAGCACACTCAGCGCAATGATGTAGAGCCAGACCAGCAGCGCGATGCCCGCGCCCAGCGATCCGTAGACCTGCGAATAGTTTGCGAATCGTGTGACATACAGGCCGAAGCCGAGAGTGCTGAGAAACCAGAGCAGCGTGGCAATGGTCGCGCCCGGCAGGGTGCGGCGGAAGCTGTGCTCTACCGGTGTTCCCTTGTAATAGATGACCGCGATGACGCTGACGCTGGAGAGTACCGCAACCAGCCAGCGAACAGCCAGTGCAAGAATGACTACGATCACGCGCAGCCAGGGCGTGACCATATGCCAAAGCCAGACCGTGATGTAGTGCCCGGAGATGAGCACGATGCTGATGATGGCGAGGGGAAACAGCGACATGGGCACCAGGATGAGCGCAATGCGCCGCCTGTGCCAGAAGGTCCACTGATTCACCGGCGTGCGGTAGGCGCGGCGGAATCCATCCATCAGAGTAGCCAGTACGCCCGATGCACCGATGATGCTGACGACCGTCGCTGAGATAATGACGTGGCGCGAGTGCGCGTCGTTGGCGGCAAAGTATCCGCGTAGCAGGGGGATGGCATTGGACGGCAGAATACGCGTGAATATCTCGCTGATCTGGTAGCGCAGCGGCACGTTGCCCGGCAGCAGGCTGACCAGCGCCGCGGACACGATCAGCGCAGGAAACAGCGCGAAGATAGCGGAGTAGGCCGTCGCCTGCGCAATGTTAAAGCAGTCATTCGATACGGCGGAAAGAATGGCGCGGCGCAGAGTGTGGGCGAAGTGCAGCATGTCTCAATCAAAGACTACCGGAAGCAGCGCGCGTTCGCGCCGCGACTCAGTGCCCTTTCGGTCTCCACATCTTCAGAAATTCGGTCACGCTGCTGGCGGGCATGTTGCGCATATTTTCAAACTCGCCGGCCGTCTGCGAGAAGATCACCCGGCCCGTGGGCGAGACCACAGCCAGCGCGGGAATTCCCTTCTTGATGGGCACGTTGAAGGTGTAGGCCACGTCCAGATTCTTGTCCAGCCGGCCCATGTCCACATGCACCAGGATGTAGTTCTTCTCCAGCAGATCAGAGTTGGGCGGCTGGTGAAAATAGACGTCCAGCATCTGGCAATCGGGGCACCAGTTGGCGCCGAAATCGAGCAGCACGTTGCGGTTCGTGGATTGCGCCAGGGCGAGCGCACCCTGGATATCCTCCTTCGCGTCGGCGGTCTCATTGTAGATGTGCGCGGCGTGGAACTGCGGCGTGGCGGCTTCCGGTGCAGGCGCGGCGGGCGGCTGCGAGATGGGCGCGGCCGACTGCGGTTGCGCAGGCGGTGCGGGCGCAAACATCTGCATGCGCGTCCGGCGAATGGCGAACAGCACTACGACCACAATTACGAAGATCAGAAGCAGAATTCTCTGCGTACGGTGCATGATGTATTCCCTCAAAGTAGCGAGCGGGCGGTCAGTCTTCCCCAATCCGTTTAGATGTCGTGAGCAGCTCTCCGGCACCAGACCGGGATGAATCTCATTGGGCGTAGGTAGAAAACAGTGGCAATGTCAGTTTAATCAGCGGATAGACGGTAAACAGCACCAGTGCCAGACCGATGCGGAAGGTGTAGCGCAGGCGCAGGCTGACGCCCATAATCACCTTATTCACGAGGTAAAAGACGGGAATAAAGAGCAACCCGCCGACCAGCGCGGGTGAAATCTGCATGGCTCCAACCAGAACCTGCACTGAGGTAGCCAGCGCGGCGATGACCGCATAGCTCACACGGCGGCGCGATGGCACCACACCTTTCGGAGCCCGGAGGTGTGAGCTCTGCAGCATGGCTGCACCAATGCAGAAGATTCCGAAGATAAGAAAAAACATGGCCTAGTCTGGAAATAAGAATACTCCACAACTACGGAATGCCCATGCTTTTTCTAAGAGTTGCAGCCTTGGCGTGCCGTAACAATTGCTGCTCAGCAGCCACTGCTACGGGCTCAAAATCGATGCAAAATGCGGTTTTTAAGCTGTTTTTTGCGTGCTGTAATTCGTTATTTTCCGAGTCAACATGGGTACATGGTGGTAATTAATTTCTACTATGTGGAATTTGGCATCGTTATTTGCGAGATTGCACTTTGGGAGCATCCGCGGTGGGTGATATTTCGCCCCTTCCCGATGGCAAAGCAGAGAAGGGTGAGCCACCCGGAAAGTTGGTGGGGAGCGAACGTTTGAGATCCTTCGTTTCGCTCAGGATGACAAAACAGTTCAGCAGGATAGAAGAGCGGCTAGGCGGGCTGGACGATGAGGCCGTTCTTCCAGAGCGCGAGGACGACGTCCATCTGCGCGATGTGGGGCTTGTCTTCGCCGTTGGTGACCTGACGCCAGAGGGCGCTGACGGAACGCTGCTCGGCGCCCTGCAGCAGCAGGGTGGCTGCGGCGACGGCGTAGTTGCGGTTGTCGTTGGTGGCTGCGGCAGGATTGGGCTCCAGGCCCTTCACCAAACCGGCGTCGCAGAGGCCGAGGAAGGCCTGGCGCGGAGCGGCTTTGCGCTGGGCGACGGGGCTGGTGCGGTAGAGCTGCTGGACCGCCTGGTTCCACTGATCGATGGGACTCTTGCTGTACTGGGCGGCGGCGCGGGCGGCCATGAGCGCGGCTTCGCCGTATTTGTTTGCCATGAATTCTCCAGAGACCATCGTACGCGAGTGGGGTAAGGACTGGCTTTGGATAGCGCTGGTAGCAGGTGTGGCTACGGAAAGATATTTACCGCTACGAAAACCCAGGTCTCAGAAGCGAGACCTGGGGCACCCACTTCTGTGATGAGTTGAAATAGGGAGCACCGGCGAGGGCTAAAATAACGGCAAAGGCCAATGGAATCCTTATGAAGCTTGAGCAACTCCAATCCGCAATCCGCGAGCAGAAGCTGGACGGGTGGCTCTTCTATGACCACCATCACCGCGACCCGATCGCTTACCGCATTCTAGGGCTGGATGAACACAGTTTTGTCTCGCGCCGCTGGTTCTACTTCATCCCCGCAACGGGCGAGCCGCGCAAGCTGGTGCATCGCATTGAGTCGCTGAAGCTGGATGCGCTGCCAGGCGCGAAGCGCGCCTACTCGTCGTGGCAGGAGTTGGAGGCTGAGCTGGCGACGATGCTGAGCGGCGCAACGAAGATCGCCATGCAGTATTCGCCGCGCAACGCGATTATGTATGTGGCGATGGTGGACGCGGGAACCATCGAGCTGCTGCGCGAGCTGGGCAAGGAGATCGTTTCGTCTGCCAATTTGATCTCCATCTTCGAGGCGGTGCTGACGGAGGCGCAGATTGCGACGCACTATGAGGCACAGAGGCGGCTGGATCGCGTGCTGGCTGCCGGGTTCAAGCACATTGGCGACGAGGTGCGGGCGGGCCGCGCGCCGAGCGAGTTCGATATCGTCAGCTTTCTGAATGAGGGCATCGTGCGCGAAGGGCTGTGGACAGACCACGGGCCGAACTGCTCGGTGGGGCCGAACTCTGCCGACTCGCACTATGAACCCACGGCGGAGGCGTCACGCTCGATTCGCACGGGCGACTTCATCCTGATCGATATATGGGCGAAGCTCGCGGATAATCCCACGGCGATCTGGTACGACATTACCTGGACCGGCGTTGTCGGGCGCGAGCCGAGCGAGCGCGAAAAGCTGATCTTCAACACAGTGCGCGAGGCGCGCGATGTGGCGATTGCGAGGGTGCAACGGGCGTTCGCCGCGAACGAGCCGATTGCGGGGTGGCAGGCGGACGATGCGGCGCGCGAGGTGATCGGCGCTGCCGGGTTCGGCGAGTACTTCACGCACCGCACGGGGCACAATATTGCGGTGGAACTGCACGGCAACGGCGCGCATCTCGACAACCTGGAGACACATGACGAGCGGCTGATTCTGCCGTATACGTGCTTCTCGGTGGAGCCAGGGATTTATTTCCCGGGCGAGTTTGGCATGCGCAACGAGATCAACATGATGACTGCGCCGGGCAAGGCCGTGGTGACGGGGCCGATGCAGGGTGAGCTGGTGAGGATTTAGGTATGCTGTCGCCGGGTTACCGTCCCCGATATTAGCCCGGAGTAGCTGCGCTACACTTACAATCGTGCTGGTACAAAAGTTCGTGCAGACCGCATGGAATGGACACCTAAACTATGTTCTCCGCTAGGTTATGCTTATCGCATCTGCTTCTCGTAACGGTATCCCTATGCTCCGGCCTTAGGGCCTCCGCGCAAGCAGTCTCTGTTCCCGCATCCCCAGCCGCCGAAACACCCCAATCTACCTCTGAACACCGGCGAATCACATCAAGCCGCGACTACTCCCGCCAGATGACCGTAGACGCACTGGTTGTGGACAAGACCGGCCATCCCGTCCTCGATCTCGCGCCGAGTGAATTCTCACTCACGCTGGATGGTACCCCGCAACCGATAGAACATCTCGATTTACCCGGTGCCTTCAGGGCCCCGGCCAATGTGAACATCACAGGCACCGCTGATCTCGGGCGCCTCGCCCCCGACACCCCCGTCGACATCGTGTTGCTCGATGAATTCAATAGTTTGTATCAGGACATGGCCTTCGCGCGTTACGCCTTCGCAAAGTACCTTAACCGGCAGGACGCTACTCTGATCGCGCCCACTATGTTGATCGCCGTGAGCCTCGATCACTTTACCGTGCTCCAAGACTACACGCGCGACAAGGCTGCCTTGCTTGATGCCCTGGACCATCATCTGGCCGCTTACCCCTGGCACACCACGCAGGGTGAATGGGCAGCCGAACGCTATGCCACCACCTTTCTCGCTCTTCGCCGAGTCGCCGAGGCCACCATCGGGCATCCCGGCCACAAGAACATGATCTGGCTCGGTCGCGGTATGCCCTATATCAATCAGAAAGCGATGTCCTCCTCCGGAAAAATCACCGTGAGTTCCGCCGTCACTCGCACACTCAACGAATTGTTCAGGGCACGGGTTACGCTGTATACCCTCGATCCTTCCGGCGTGAGCTCCGACATCAATAAATATGGCGATCCCTTCAACTTTGGTCAAAGCCAATTGCAGCCCTATTTTTCCAACCTCGCAACCGCGACCGGTGGCCGCAATCTGTACGGCAGAAATGATGTGGATGTCGAAATAAAGACCTCGATTCAGGACGGCGAGAGCTTTTACGCACTGACCTACCGCGACAGTATCTTCCTCGACAACACTCGGTTCCTCGCGGTGAAGATAAAGGTCGACCGTCCCGGCCTCAAGGTGATAACGCGCAATGGATATTTTGCCCCGATGCGCGAGGTGGCTTCGGTGCGAGGCAACAAGCTCGACAACGAAATGTCGGCTGAACTGCTTAGCTCCGCCGAAACCAACCTTGTGTATGACGCGATTGGTCTGACCGTCACCCCAGACACCTCCACCCCAAATTCCTATCGGATACACCTCACCGGCAAAGGTCTCCCATGGAGATTCCCGCCTGACGACAATCGCGGAAGCCTATCTGTGCTGGTGTTGGCCGTCACGTTCGATAGCAAGGGACACCAATTGACACATACGTTGAAACGGTTCGATCACCACATGCAAAATGAGGCTTCGCGCAAGCCTGGCGACCTCTATGGGTTCGATCTCCCCTATACCCTGGACGTGCCGAAAAACGCTGTCCGTGCCCGCTTCGTTATTCGTCCCATCGGTGAGTCAACCGTGCGTATCGGCACGGCCGAAGTGGATTTAACCCAGTCACCCCTCACCTTCCCGTCCACAACCGATCATCAAGAGACACCAGTAACTGCCTCTCAGCCGGGGCGGCAGTGACGGCTTTCCTGACTCTCGCGACGAGAGTGGTTTAGATTGGTGGAGAAGAAATAAAGGCCGACTCTTGCGAGTCGGCCTTTGGAGCTTTGATCGATAGACGACTGATTGTGGAACAGCGATCTCACGCTTGCCCGCCCCCAGCTGCCTCAAAACAACAGCGCACCTCAGCGGTGGGATGCGGCTCTTCCGTGTGGGCTGAAGCCCACACTCCCCCGGCTGAAGCCGGGGGCTTAAGCGAGACATGAAAAGCAACAGAGAAAGCAGATTCCGCGCGCTGCGCTTCGGAATGACAAACAAAGACAAAGTGGTCGCAGTGCCGGAATGACGACGGGTGAGCAGGCGCTCTCAGCTAACGGTCCAAAAGACTCTGCGGTTGAGGATGGGTTGAGTGGAGTGGTGGAGAAAAGCGATCACGATTCAATGAGTAAGTTTCAGGATGCGAAGGTCCAGGCGGGCTTCTTCGTAGTTGAGATTGGCGACGAATTCGCGGGCGTCGTGGCGGCGAAGGAAGAGGGCGATGGTGCGGTTGCCGTCGCGGACGGCATAGTGCATGACAGGAATTTGCATGAGTGACCTCGTTCTGATGGATATACACTTTTACGATCACTCGAAATGAAATGCAAACAATGGAACTGAAATGCAATCCTGAAGTTGCGGCGCACCTGACCAGTGGTTCAAAACGGGCCGGAGTCATCACGGAGTGCTGGTTTGCCGGCTATGCCTACTGCCTGGCTTGCGGGTCGAATCGGCTGGAACAGACAAGAACAAACACGCCTGCGCGAGATTATCTGTGCCCGAAATGCGATTCCCCCTATGAATTGAAATCAAGCGTGTCTCCCCTGGGACGCCGCATCGTAGATGGCGCTTACAAGACCATGATGGAGCGAATTACTGCATCCGAAGCGCCAACGCTAATGATGCTTCGCTATGACATTGCATGGAATGTGCGAGACCTGGTCGCGCTGCATTCGGTTTTTCTAACGCCAGCAGTGATTGAGAAGCGTCCTCCGCTGGCCCCAACTGCTCGGCGCGCGGGCTGGGTGGGATGTAATCTACGCATTGACCGCATCCCGGTGGATGGACGGATTGCGCTGATACGAGATGGAGCTGAGTGCGACCGCGCACAGGTGCGTTCCCTCTTTCGCAGGTCCGAGAGCTTTGCGGAATTGAAACCGGAACGACGGGGTTGGGCGGCGCTGGTGCTGGCGGCAGTGCGGAGGATTGGGAAGGCGGAGTTTGGGCTGGGCGAGGTGTATGGGTTTGAGGAGGAGTTCCACGCGGCGTATCCGGGGAACAGCCATGTGCGGGACAAGATTCGGCAGCAGATGCAGGTGTTGCGGGATTTGGGGTATGTGGAGTTTGTGGGGCGAGGTGAGTACAAGGTGGTGGGGCGGTAGAAAAGCAGATTCCGCGCGCTGCGCTTCGGAATGACAAACAAAGACAAATACAGGGATCCTTCGCTGCGCTCAGGATGACGGCGTTAAAAACAAGGGCGGACTCTTTTGAGTCCGCCCGCTGTTGTTCATGTTGAAGCATTTGGCGGTGCGGCTAAAGCCGCCCTTTCAAAGCCCATCCTGTTACTCGGCGGCGAGCTCTTCCTGTTCGCCTTCCATGCGCATCTGTTCGAGCTCGCGCTCTTCGGCTTCGATGGCGGCGGTAACTTCCTGCTGGACCTGGGCTGCTGCTTCCTCCAGCTCTGGGGAGAGCTGGACGTTGCGGTAGTATTCCATGCCCGTGCCGGCGGGAATCAGGCGACCGACGATGACGTTTTCCTTGAGGCCGCGGAGCGTATCAATGGAGCCGTTGATGCTGGCTTCAGTGAGTACGCGGGTGGTCTCCTGGAAGCTTGCGGCGGAGATGAAGCTGTCCGTCGAGAGCGACGCCTTGGTGATGCCGAGGAGCAGAGGACGACCGATGGCGGGACGGCCACCGTTGGCGATTGCCTTCTCGTTCTCGGCTGTGAAACGGAACTTGTCCGTCTGCTGCTCAAGAAGGAAGCTGGTGTCGCCGACTTCTTCGATCTTCACCCAGCGGAGCATCTGGCGGACGATGGTCTCAATGTGCTTGTCCGAGATGGCAACGCCCTGGAGACGGTAGACTTCCTGAATCTCGTTGACGAGATAGGCCTGCAGGGCCTTCTCACCGAGGACGGCGAGAATGTCATGCGGGTTCAGGGGGCCGTCCATCAGCGGTTCACCGGCGCTCAGGCGTTCGCCCTCCTGCACGTTGACGAAGATGCCGCGAGGAACGCTGTATTCCTTCTCCTCGCCGGAGTCTGCCGTGATGTAGATCTTGCGCTGACCCTTGGAGACTTCACCGAAGCGAACGACGCCGTCGATTTCAGCGATGATGGCGGTTTCGCGGGGCTTACGCGCTTCGAAGAGTTCAACGACGCGCGGCAGACCGCCGGTGATGTCCTTGGTGCGGGTGCCTTCGCGCGGGATCTTGGCCAGCACGTCGCCGGGGAAGACCTCGTCGCCGTCGGCAACCATAAGATGGGCGCGTGAGGGCATGAGATAACGCTTGTTGCCCTTGGCGCTCTTGATGAGCAGGGCAGGCTGGCGCTTTTCGTCAGAACTGTCAGTGACGACCAGACGCGAGAGGCCGGTGACTTCATCGACCTCTTCGTTGAGGGTGACGCCTTCGGCAAGATCCTTGAACTGGATGGTGCCGCCGATCTCCGTAACAACGGAGAAGGTGTAGGGGTCCCACTCGCCGAGGGTTGTGCCGAGTTCGACCTTGGCGCCGTCTTCAATCTTGAGCTTGGCGCCGTAGACGATGGCGTAGCGCTCTTTCTCGCGGCCCTTCGCATCCACGATGGCGATGGAGCCGTTGCGGTTCATGGCAACGAGATCGCCGGCCTTGGAACGGACGGTGGCGAGATTGATGAAGCGCACGATGCCGGCGTTCTTGGCTTCGAGGCGCGAGGCATCGGCCACGCGGGAGGCGGTGCCGCCGACGTGGAAGGTGCGCATGGTGAGCTGGGTGCCGGGTTCGCCGATGGACTGCGCGGCGATGACGCCGACCGCTTCGCCCATCTCCACCATCTTGCCGGAGCCGAGGTTACGACCGTAGCAGAGCATGCAGACGCCGCGCTTGGATTCGCAGGTGAGCACGGAGCGGATCTTGACCTTCTCAATGCCGGCTGCCTGAACCGCAGAGGCGAGGTCTTCGTCGATCTCCTGGTTCACTTCCACGATGACGTTGCCTTCGAAGTCCTTGAGCTTCTCAAGCGAGACGCGGCCAATGATGCGGTCGCGCAGCGGCTCGATGGTCTCACCGGCTTCAATGATGGGGGTGACGTAGATGCCTTCGACCGTGCCGCAATCATTCTCAGAGATGATGACATCCTGAGCGACGTCGACCAGGCGGCGGGTGAGGTATCCGGAATCTGCCGTCTTGAGCGCGGTATCAGCCAGACCCTTACGCGCGCCGTGCGTTGAGATGAAGTACTGCAGCACGGTGAGGCCTTCACGGAAGTTTGCCGTGATGGGGGTCTCAATGATTTCGCCGGAGGGCTTGGCCATAAGGCCGCGCATGCCGGAGAGCTGGCGGATCTGCTGCTTGGAACCGCGGGCGCCAGAGTCAGCCATGATGTAGATGGGGTTCATCACGCCGTCTTTGTCAGCCTGCTTCATGTTGTTGAACATTTCGTCCGCAACACGCTCGGTGACGGTGGACCACATCTGAATGACCTTGTTGTTGCGCTCGCCGTTGGTGATGGCGCCGTCAAGGTACTGCTGCTGGACGGCGATGACCTGCTTCTCGGTGTCACGCACAATGGTGTACTTCGAATCGGGGATGACCATGTCATCCAGGCCGACGGAGAGACCGCTGCGGGTGGCGTACTGGAAGCCGAGGTCCTTGATGCGGTCAAGCATCTTGACGGTGACTTCCAGGCCGAGGTTCAGGTAGCAATAGTTGACGAGCTGGCCGATGCCCTTCTTCTTGAGCAGGCCGTTGACGTAAGGCATTCCCTCGGGCAGCGCATCGTTCAGAATGGCGCGACCGACGGTGGTGGAGATGAACTGCTTGTTGAACTCCACCGGCTCAGTGTGGGTAAGGTCCTGATCGTCGTAGGCCGTGGTCATATCCAGCACGGGGCCGGTATGGCGCAGACGGATCGGGGTAAGTGTCTCAACGGCACCAGCTTCAAGGGCCATGAGAACCTCTTCAATGTTGGCGAAGACGCGGCCTTCGCCGACGGCGCCAACCTTGACCTTGGTGAGGTAGTAGATGCCGAGCACGAGATCCTGCGTGGGCACCGTGATGGGCTGGCCGCTGGCGGGCGAGAGGATGTTGTGCGAGGCGAGCATGAGAACGCTGGCCTCGACCTGGGCCTCAGGCGAGAGCGGGATGTGTACAGCCATCTGGTCGCCGTCAAAGTCAGCGTTGAAGGCGGTGCAGACCAGCGGATGAATCTTGATGGCCTTGCCTTCGACGAGCACCGGCTCAAACGCCTGGATGCCGAGGCGATGGAGCGTAGGAGCGCGGTTCAGCAGGACCGGATGGTCCTTGATGACCTCTTCCAGAATGTCCCAGACGATGGGTTCCTGCATCTCCACCATCTCTTTGGCCTGCTTGATGGTGGTGCAGTGGCCGGTCTGTTCGAGGCGGTGATAGATGAAGGGCTTGAAGAGTTCGAGCGCCATCTTCTTGGGCAGGCCGCACTGGTGCAGCTTCAGCTCAGGACCGACGACGATAACGGAACGGCCGGAGTAATCGACGCGCTTGCCGAGAAGGTTCTGGCGGAAGCGGCCCTGCTTGCCCTTGAGGGTGTCAGAGAGTGACTTCAGCGGACGGTTGTTGGCACCGCGCAGGACGCGGCCACGGCGGCCATTGTCGAACAACGCGTCCACGGCCTCCTGCAACATGCGCTTTTCGTTGCGCACGATGACTTCGGGGGCGTGCAGATCCATCAGCTTCATCAACCGGTTGTTGCGGTTGATGACGCGGCGGTAGAGGTCGTTCAGATCGGAGGTGGCGAAGCGGCCGCCGTCCAGTGGCACCAGCGGGCGCAGCTCCGGCGGGATCACGGGAATCACGTCGAGGATCATCCACTGCGGCTTGTTGTTGGACTTGCGGAAGGCTTCGACGACCTTGAGGCGCTTGGAGTACTTGAGCTTCTTCTGCAGCGAAGTCTCAGTCTTCATGCGCTCGCGGAGCTCGATAGACAGCTCCTGAATCTCAACGCGCTTGAGGAGTTCCTTGATCGCCTCAGCACCCATCATGGCCTTGAAGCCGGAGACGCGGTACTGCAGGTCGAGCTCGCGGAAGCGGGTCTCGTCCTTGATGATCTCGCGCTCCTTGACGGGCGCGTCGCCGGGATCGACCACGACGTAGGATTCGAAGTAGAGGACGGCTTCCAGCTCGCGCAGGGAGATGTCCAGCAGGTGGCCGATGCGCGAGGGCAGGCCCTTGAAGAACCAGACGTGCGAGCAGGGGCTGGCGAGCTCGATGTGGCCGAGGCGCTCACGGCGGACCTTGCTGAGGGTGACCTCAACGCCGCACTTGTCGCAGATGACGCCGCGGTGCTTCATGCGCTTGTACTTGCCGCAGAGGCACTCCCAGTCCGTGACCGGGCCAAAGATGCGGGCGCAGAAGAGGCCGTCACGCTCCGGCTTGAAGGTGCGGTAGTTGATGGTCTCGGGCTTGGTGACTTCGCCGTGGGACCAGGAGCGGATTTTTTCCGGCGAGGCCAGCTGAATGCGGATGGCGTCAAAGTCAGTGATGGGGCCGGTCAGTTCAAAGGGGCTGGAGCGGAACATATTGTTTGTCTCCTGGCAGCTCTTGGTTCGGGCTGCCCGTTGCTTCTGTTTGTCTGTTCGCAGCTTTTGCGTACGCTGCGTGAATCTAAAATTTGTGCCTGGCCTGCTTGCCACTCTGAGCGATTGAGATTCTTCGCTGCGCTCAGAATGACAAGCAGTAGGGCGGTAGTTAATCAGCAGCGGCGATTGCGGGCAGCGGAACCTTCTGTTCCTTGCCGTCGATCTGCTTGATGAGTTCCACGTCAAGGCAGAGCGACTGCAGCTCGCGGATGAGAACATTGAAGCTCTCAGGAACGCCGGGCTCGATAGCAGCTTCGCCCTTGACAATGGCCTCGTAGATCTTGGTACGGCCATAGACGTCATCGGACTTGGCGGTGAGCAGCTCCTGCAGGATGTAGGCAGCGCCGTATGCTTCCAGCGCCCACACTTCCATTTCGCCGAAGCGCTGTCCGCCGAACTGCGCCTTGCCGCCCAGCGGCTGCTGGGTGATGAGCGAGTACGGTCCGATGGAGCGGGCATGGATCTTGTCGTCCACCAGATGCGAGAGCTTGAGCATGTAGATGTAGCCGACAGTAACGGGCTGCTCGAAGGCAACACCGGTCATGCCGTCATACATCTTGCTCTTGCCGGAAGACGGCAGACCCGCGGATGCGAGCAGAGCCTTGATCTCTTCCTCACGCGCACCGTCAAACACCGCGGTACCGAACCAGATGCCACGCTTCATGCCGGCGGCGACGCGAACGATCTGGTCGTCGTCCAGCGCGAGGAGCTGGTTGAGTGCGGCGGTGCCGGCGAAGCGCGCCTGCAGAAGCTCGCGAACCTCCGACGCCTGGGTATAAGTGGCGCAGAGCTCAGCGACCTGCTTGCCGAGCTCATGTGCGGCCCAGCCGAGGTGCGTCTCCAGAATCTGACCGACGTTCATACGAGACGGAACGCCGAGCGGATTGAGGACGATCTCAACCGGTGTGCCATCGGGCAGGTAGGGCATGTCCTCTTCGGGCAGAATGCGCGCGATGACGCCCTTGTTGCCGTGACGGCCGGCCATCTTATCGCCGACCGAAAGCTTGCGCTTCATGGCGACGTAGACCTTGACCATCTTGATGACGCCGGGCGCGAGTTCGTCGCCCTTCTGCAGCTTGCCGATCTTGTCGTTGGTGATCTTGCGCAGCACATCGATCTGGCGCGAGGTCATCTCCTCGATCTCGTCAATCTGCTCGTTGACGCGCGGGTCCTTGTCAGCGTAGCGAATACGCTTCAGGTTGCGCGTGGAGATGACTTCAATGGTGTCGCGGTCGAGCACGGCATCCTTCACCAGGAGGCGCTTGTTGGTGCGCTCATCGTGCAGGTCAGCGAGAACGACCTTGGCGCCGAGGATGCCTTCGAGACGCTTGAGGCGCTCGTCGGTGAGAATACGAATCTCGTCGGCGAGGTTACGTTCCAGCTTCTCGATCTGCTCCGCCTCAATCAGCTTGGCGCGCTCATCCTTCTCCTGACCCTTGCGGGAGAAAATGCGGACGTCAACCACGGTGCCTTCAATACCCGGAGGGCACGTCAGCGAAGCGTCGCGCACGTCGCCGGCCTTCTCACCGAAGATGGCGCGCAGCAACTTCTCTTCCGGCGTGAGCTGGGTCTCGCCCTTGGGCGTGACCTTGCCGACCAGAATGTCGTTGTGGCCAATCTTGGCGCCGATGCGGACGATGCCCGACTCATCCAGATCGCGCAGAGCATGCTCTGACACGTTGGGGATGTCGCGGGTGATCTCTTCCGGTCCGAGCTTGGTGTCGCGGGACTCAATCTCAAACTCTTCGATATGGATGGAGGTGTAGTAATCCTCGCGAACCAGCTTCTCAGAGATCAGGATGGCGTCCTCAAAGTTGTAACCGCGCCACGGCATGAACGCGACCAGAACGTTACGGCCAAGGCCGAGCTCGCCCTGCTCCGTGCATGGACCGTCTGCAATCACCTGGCCCTTGAGCACGCGGTCGCCCTGGCGCACAATCGGCTTCTGGTTGATGCAGGTGTTCTGGTTGGAACGCTTGAACTTGGTGAGCTGATAGATATCAGAACCAACTTCTCGCGAGAGCTGCGTGGGGTGGTGCTCGCCTTCCACGCGGATGATGATGCGCTCGGAGTCAACCGAATCGACGATGCCGTTGCGCTTGGCCAGGATGACGGCGCCGGAGTCGCGCGCGGTCACGCCTTCCATGCCGGTGCCGACGAAGGGAGCTTCGGCCACGAGCAGAGGAACGGACTGGCGCTGCATGTTCGCACCCATCAGGGCGCGGTTGGCGTCGTCATGCTCCAGGAACGGCACCAGCGAAGCGGCCACCGAGACAAGCTGCTTGGGCGAGACGTCAACGTAATCCACCTCAGCACGGGGCACCAGGACGAAGTTGCCTTGACGGCGGGCGTTGACCAGCTCGTCGACAATATGGCCCTGCTCATCGAGGGTGATGTTGGCCTGCGCGATGGTGTGACGATCCTCTTCCCACGCAGAGAGATAGAAGCTGAACGGCTCCAGATCGACCGGGCGCTTCTTGTCAGCCTTGAGGCCCTTGTTGAGCTTCTTCGACTCACCGATCTCCATGTGATCGCCCTGGCGCAGACCGCTCTCGCCGGCATTGGTGACGGCGACGAAGTCAAGCACGCGGGAATCTTTCACGCGGCGGTACGGCGACTCAATGAAGCCGTACTCGTTGATGCGCGCGAAGCAGGAGAGCGAGCTGATAAGGCCGATGTTCGGACCTTCCGGCGTCTCAATGGGACAGATGCGGCCATAGTGCGTGGGGTGCACGTCGCGGACTTCAAAGCCGGCGCGCTCCCGCGAGAGACCGCCCGGCCCAAGGGCCGACAGGCGGCGCTTGTGGGTAATCTCAGAGAGCGGGTTGGTCTGATCCATGAACTGCGAGAGCTGCGAGGAACCGAAGAACTCGCGGATCGCCGCCATGACAGGCTTGGCATTGATGAGGTCGTGCGGCATCGCCGTCGACATCTCCTGGTAGACCGACATCTTTTCCTTGATGGCGCGCTCCATGCGGACCAGGCCGATGCGGAACTGGTTCTCCATGAGCTCACCGACAGCGCGGACGCGGCGATTGCCAAGGTGATCAATGTCATCGACCATGCCGATGTTCTTGCGCAGCTTGAGGAGATAACGGATGGTGCCGTAGAAATCCTCAGGCGTAAGCGTGCGCTTGTCGAGACCGGTGGCGTCCTGGTTCTCGTAGAGCTTGATGTTGAACTTCAGGCGGCCGACGCGGGAGAAGTCATACTTGCGCGCGTCAAAGAACATGCCCTCAAAGAGAGCGGTGGCCGTGTCGAGCGTCGGCGGGTCGCCCGGGCGCAGCTTGCGGTAGATCTCGATCAACGCCTCTTCCGGCTTGCGCACGGAGTCGCGGCGGAGGGTGTTGGTGATGATGTTGCCCACGTCATCGCGCTCAGGGAAGAAGACTTCAATGGTGGTGACGCCGCTGGCAGCGATCTTCTGCAGTTTGTCAGCGCTGAGCTCCTGGTTCGCCTCATACAGCAGCTCGCCCGTGGTCAGATCGATCACGTCGGCAGCGGTGAAGGCTCCGTCCAGCTCGGAAGCTTCCACTTCCACCGAAGCCAGCTTGGCGGCGCGAATGGCCTTGAGCGCATGGGCGTTGATCTTGCGGCCGGCATGCGCGATCTCTTCACCCTTATGAGTGAGGGTGGCGACAGGGCGCGCGCCGAGCAGGTGCGTTCCCTTCTCCGCCGACTCAGCCACAACCCACTGCAGCTTGCCATCGGCAATCTTAATGGTATCTACGGTGTAGAAGGTCTTCAGGATCTCTTCATCCGTACGCAGGCCGAGCGCGCGCAGGAAGATGGTGCCCAGGAACTTGCGCTTGCGGTCAATGCGGACGTAGAGCGTGTTCTTCTGGTCGTACTCAAACTCAACCCACGAGCCGCGGTACGGAATGATCTTGCCGAGGAAGTAGGTGCGATTGTTCGCCGTCTCAAAGAAGACGCCGGGCGAGCGGTGGAGCTGCGAGACGATGACGCGCTCCGTGCCGTTGACGATGAAGGTGCCGTTCTGGCTCATCAGCGGAATGTCGCCGAAGAAAACTTCCTGCTCCTTCATATCGCGCAGGGTCTTGATGCCGGTCTCGGGGTCCTTGTCGTAGATCTTCAGGCGGATGGTGACCTTGAGCGGCGCAGAGTAGGTCATGCCGCGCTCTTCGCACTCGGCCTGGTCATACTTGAGCTGCAAACCCACAGGGTCGCCGCACTTATTGCAGAAGTCGGGCGTGTTCTTGTTGTAGGTGCCGCAAAAATTACACAGCACATCCCCGGGATGGAACGGGTCAGTGATGACCATGTGGCCGCAGTTCACGCAGGCAGTGCGCAGGTGGTTCAGGCCCTTGAGGTGGCCGCACTTGCACTCCCAGTTGCCGATGGCGTAGTCCACGAACTCCAGCTCGGAGACGTTGCGGAAGTCGGTGATGGGAAATACCGAGGTGAAGACGGATTGCAGACCGTTGTCCTCGCGCTCCTGGGGGAGCTTGTCCATCTGCAGGAAGCGCTCGTAGCTGCGGCGCTGGACCTCAATGAGGTTGGGGATCTGGATGGATGTCGGGATCTTGGAAAAATCAAGGCGACTGCGAATAGCGCGCTTCTCAGGCATTTAGATGCTCCTCAAACTTGTCTCTGCCGGTCGAGGGCTCCACGAGGCGCGTGGAGAATGGAAGCCGGCTGCTTCCGGTATTTTTTTTGCGCCTATCGAATCTGCAAGCCCCGCCTCGACAGGACCCGCACTCAAGCGCGAGAAAGAACGCGGCCGAAATTAACTGGCCGTAAAAACAGAGAGTGTGCTAACGTTCCGGGCGAGGGGTAGTGCAGAGAGGGTGCAAAGACGGCAAGACGCCCGCAGGGACACGTGTACCCTCGAGCGCGACAACCGTATTGTGCACTGACTCTATGTGGATATCTGTAATGTCCGCCGCCCTTTGAGACTCGCCCAGCCTCAAGGATGAAATGCCGCGCGTGGAGATTGCTCGCTCATTCATACCCGCTGCACGGCATGAATGACGTCCGGCCAGAGGTAGACCGAAGTACGTTCCCGATTGTGCCAAGTAAGGAGATCGTCCGGTGGTTTTAGCTGAAGCCGCGCGGAAGCGGTACTCCCATCCCTTCAAGAGTACCGCGTCCGGCGGCTTTCAGGCAAATCGAACCGGAGAGCCTTCTAATCCTGAACACAGAAGCCTAAGAAAATAAAGGTTTTCCGCGTAAAAGATCGTTACTTGATTTCGATGGTCGCAACGCCTTCGAACTTCTTGGCGATGGCGGCTGCATCTTCCTTGGAGATATTCTCCTTCAGCGGCTTGGGTGCGCCGTCGACCAGGTCCTTGGCTTCCTTCAGGCCCAGAGCGGTGACTTCGCGAACAGCCTTGATGGTGTTGATCTTGTTCGCGCCGGCATCCTTCAGGACGACGGTGAACTCGGTCTTCTCTTCAGCTGCGGGGGCTGCTGCACCGCCGCCGGCTGCCGGGGCTGCTGCAACTGCTGCCGCTGCGGAGACGCCGAGGCGCTCCTCAAGCTTCTTGACGAGCTCGGATGCTTCGAGCAGGCTGAGGCTAACGATCTGATCTTCCAACTGTTGAATGTCTGCCATGATGTTCTCTCCGTTTTAATTCTGTACTGCGAAATTTTGTTATTGCTGTTGCATGCCGAAGCAGTGATGCAAGCTTCGGTTGGCGCTCATCCGGGTTTCCGTTGCGCCCAGACTGGCGCACCCGCAAGAGAGCCGAATATGTTTGCGGCGAAGGCTTAGCCCTCTGCCGGTGCCTCGCCTGACGCTTCGCCGGCCTGAGACGCAGTTCCATTCTCAGGCTGCGCTGCGCCCGAAGGCTGCTCACCCGCCGCAGACTCTTCGACGTGAGCGGCTTCAACTTCAGCGGCAGGAGCTTCAGCAACCGGTGCGGCGGCGGGGCCAGCGAACTTGCCCTTCTCCACGCCCTGGTTGATGACGACCGCGAGGTCGCGTCCTGTGGCGTTGATGACCGTGGCCAGACGCTGTGCGGGCGACTGGATGAGGAAGAGGAGCTTCGAGAAGAGCTCTTCCTTGCCCGGCAGAAGCGCCAGCTGCTTGATCTCTTCCACGGTGATGACGCGTCCGTCTACGATGCCAAGCTTGAAGGTGAACTCTGCGTTCTCGCCGACCCAGGTGGAAACAGCCTTGGCCAGGGCGACGGGATCGCCCGCGGTGTAAGCCACCGAGGAGACGCCCTTCAGACCCTGCAGTGCGGTCTCAATCTTTGTGCCCTCTGCGGCGCGCGCAGCGAGCTTATTCTTCAGCACGCGGTAGCGGCCGCCGGCGGAGCGGACAACCTTGCGCAGCTCGAAATCCTGCGCGACGGTGAGCTTGGCAAAGGTGCCGATGATGGCCGAGGTCGAGTTTTCGAGCTCGCTGGCCAGCGCCTTTACCTTTGCGATTTTTACTGCCTTCGTCAATGCCATAACAACCAGCCTTTAGCTGCTAGCCTTTAGCTGCTAGCTTTGATTTTCTGTGCGCAAACTGTGCGCAAAACCCAAAACTTTATCGATGGACAGGCTGAGCCAGGAGCTAAAAGCTCGTAGCTGACAGCCTCTTTATGCTCTGCCCGCGGCTTCGGCGACGGCGCCATCCAGCAGAACGCCGGGGCCCATCGTGGAGCTGAGGTAGATCGCCTTGATGTACTTACCCTTGGCTGCGGACGGCTTCGCCTTCACCAGTGCGGTGATGACGGTGGTCGCGTTGTCAACCAGCTTCTGCACATCAAACGAAAGCTTGCCCACGGGAACATGAACCAGCGCGGTCTTGTCCGTACGGAACTCGACCTTACCAGCCTTGATCTCCTTGACGGCGGCAGCGACGTCGGTCGCAACGGTGCCCGTCTTGGGATTGGGCATCAGGCCCTTGGGGCCGAGGACCTTGCCGAGGCGGCCGACAGACTTCATCATGTCGGGCGTGGCAATGAGGGCGTCAAAATCGGTCCAGCCCTCTTTCTGAATCTTCTCGACCAGTTCGTCGCCGCCGAAGAACTCGGCACCGGCCAGTTCGGCCTCGCGAACCTTATCGCCGGAGGCGATAACGGCCACAATCTTGGTCTTGCCAAGGCCGTGCGGCAGAACAACGGTTCCGCGGACCATCTGGTCAGCGTGACGCGGGTCAACACCCAGGCGCAGGGTCAGATCGACGGTCTCGTCGAACTTGGCGAACTTCGCCTTCTGCAACAGGGGAACCGCATCGGAAAGGGCATAAGGACGCGGCTCAACGAGCGCGCGCGCCTTCGTAATATTCTTGGATGATTTCTTGGCCATGTTTCCTCATCTGCCACCCCGCGAGCTCTGTTCTGCAAGGGCGTGGTCATCGATGCCCCACCAGACGGTGGAGACACTCTTATAAGTATGCGGGAGGATGGATGGAGTGTCAAGGAATTTGGCTAGTTGGTAGTGGGTCAGTTTGGTTTGCTTTGAAAGGGACGAGCTTTAGCTCGTCCGTAAATCAGGCCAAAACATTGTGGGCTTTAGCCCCGGAGGGATGGCCTCCGTGGCTAAAGCCGCTTTTCCTATGTGAGACCCCCGGCGCGGCTCAAGCCGCGCCCTTTCAAAGCCAAACTGACCCACGACCGGCTGGTTTTTGGGGCATTTCCCTGCGGGAGAGCCTGGATGCGGGCTGAAGAGGGTGCTGAAAAAGTCAGTCCTCTCCGGGAATAGTCCCTCAGCGGCTCAAGCCGCATTCGAGCGATTGAGGTTACGGCGGGACTGAAGTCCCGCCCTTTCAAAGCGACGACTTTTTCAGCATCCTCTGAAGGCAGATTCCCCGGCTATGGAGATGACTGGGGCGGCAGGGAAAAAAGCATTGCCCCCGGGCGGCGGTGCTGCGGAAGCTCTTTAGCGGTTATCGGCGCTTGGAGGCCTGCTGGATTCTTCGATTCGCTGACGCTCACTCAGAATGACTCGGGGATGGTTCGGGGCAGCGGTGGTGGGTGGAAATACTGAGAACCTTCGCAAAAGCGCTCAGGATGACAAACAAAAGGTCTGGGCCGCGGAATGCGTGAGTTGCCTTCATGGTTACGGCGAGGAGGGGGAGCTTGAAGCGTTGGGGCGCCACAGGCTGTAGCCGGAGGTCTCCGGGCTGGAGGGGTGCACCAGCGAATAGTTGGCCTGGATATAGCTGCAGAGCGGCTGAAGCAGGTCATTATCGTGCCGCCCCGGCAGCAGCACGGGAGTAATAAAGACCACGCGCAGGCCCTTGCCGGCCATGGAAATACTCTCATTGCACATCTGAGGGGCCTCTCTGCGAACCAGAACATCGCGGTCGGGATGGGCCTGGAGCTCGCTGATCTTCCGGCTGACCTGCTGCTCGGTGAATACATCGGTGATTCCGGAAAAGTATCCGGAATCGGCCAGTGGGCCTTCATAGATGCCAAGAGTATTCGGTACATAGAGAAACGGCGCTTCCACAACCGGAGTCGCGCCGGCGAGTGCTCCCTGGCCGGCAGCGGCTTTGGCACCGAAGGAAGCGTGCAGCAGCGCGAGCTTGGACCGGCCGGCGGACTCGCCGTAGTGATGAATGGTAAAGCGTGTGAGCGCGCGGTCAGCGGCGCGCTCGATTGCGCCGTGCGGGCCATCGTTCATCCACATATGTGCGAGCGTGGCGCGGCCAAAGAGCGGCCACTCCTGCAAGGTAGCGAGCGGGAAGGCCATGAAGAGGACAGCGTAGATCAAAACACCGTAGCGCCAGGCGCGCGGCCATTGGCGGATGAGCAGAAAAGCGCAGACGAATGCAGCCAGGCCGTTGTCCATCATATGCAGAGGATCGCAGCGGCCAAACATGGCAGGCAGCGCGGCGCAGATGTAGAGGAGCAAAAGCGCGGAGTTGGGCAGAAGGCGTTCACGGAGCGGCGCGCTGCCCACATAGGCGGCGACCAGCAGGAGGACGGCAAAGATGAGGAGCGTGAAGGGATTGAGATAGATCGGGGAAGCAATCTCCGCCGGCGGAGAAAGTGCGCAGGGTGATGAAGATACCGACGCGGGCAGCGAGAGCGAACTCCAGCGCGAATATCGGGAGCAGCAGCAGCCAGGCGCCCGGAACGCGCTGCCGCCGCGCCCATCGGCTAAGCGGCAGGTAGAGCAGAACGGCAAAGCTGAAAGCGAATCCCTGCTCCGGCGAAGAGGCCAGCAGCAGAGCTAGGCCGGAGACAGCGGTGGCCAGCACGGCGGCCTGGCGACCTGCTCGGGCATAGCGATAGAGCAGCAACAGGAAGAAGTACGGCAGAACCACGCGCAGGACGGAGTAGTTCAGGCCCATGGTGGGGACCTGCAACAGTTGGAAAAAGATGAGGAAAAGAAATATCCGCGTGCGTGCGGAAGCGGAGATGGCGATGGCATCCAGCTCAAAGCGCTGCACCACCTGCCAGAGCAGAACGGTTCCGGCAAGCAGCGTCAGCGTCCAGAAAAGGTAGTATCCGTTGGCCGCGGAGAGGCCGAAGAGACGGCAGAACCAGGCCGGACCGTAGAGCATGAGGGGGCCGTAGATAAATTCAAAGCCGGTATAGATATGCCGGCCAGCGAGCAGCAGTTGCAGCCTGTCAATGAAGTAGGCCGACTCATAAAAGCCTCCCCAGGGCGCTGCCAGCCACCATAGGGCGAGCGCAGCCGCCAGCATGGCACTGAGGGCATAGAGCAAGGGGCGCGTGGCCGCCGGAACCGGGGAAAAAACATGCTGAGACGGCGGGAGCTGAAGCTGCGTTCGGCGCACGTACCAAGCAACCGCGGCCAGAAGAGCTGCAATCAGCAGGGTGGCGACACGATTGTTGTAATGAAAGACGTAGGATTCACTGGAGACGCGCCGCACAGGGGCAAAGACGGGCAGGTAATAGATCGCCAGCAGCCCGCAGAAGATGAGAAGGCCAAGATTCCGGCGGCGAATCGAACGATGGTCTGACATAGCTGTCGCTTATTCTACGGCAGCATAAAGGCAGGATCGCGCGGCAAAACCCGCACAGGTCAACAATCTGCGCAGATTGGCTAGTGCGGAGGAAGGGATTCGGGGTTGAGTTTGCCGATTCTTCCGTTCGGGCCGACGACGTAGGGGAGCGAGAGTGCGTTCCAGTTCCTGTCAGCATCGGGCGCGTCTTGGGGGCCGGGGTGAAGAGCGCGCCAGTTGCGTCCATCGTCGGTGGAGACGTCAGTGCCGTTGGGGCCGACGGTGATCCAGGTTTTGGATTTTTCTTCGTAGGCTACGGCGGAGCGATAGCCGTGGGGCGGAGTAGTTGGGGCGGACCACTTCTTGCCGCCGTCGGTAGTGAAGGCAGCGGTGCCGGTGGAGTCGTTGGGCTTGAGGTAGTCGCCGCCTACGGCGACGAGTCTTGGACACATATCAATGCTGCTAGGACTATCAGCTAAGGCAAGCGAAAAAACACCGGATGAACTCCCTTTAGGAAACATCGGAAGCGGATGAACGATCCAATAATCAACCCCATTTCCGCAGGAATCTTGATTAACGAAAAAGCGGGACCCTTGCGAACCGCCTGTCGCAAAAAAACTAGTAGCGTCATCATATGGAGCAATCATTGCAGAATTGCTCGCAGCGAAAATACTTTCACCCTCGATGTTTGGCGGAGTGTGTACCCTATGCCATTTCTCCTTGGGCCCATCTATATAAGACCAGAAGGCAAACTGGCCGCCGACCGGATCACCGAGGATAAAAATCTGCACATAGTCTGGTTGATTCACCAGTAAGACATCCCAGAAGCCATCTTTATCAGGATTCGTAAAGACCAGTTTCCAGGTGTTGCAGCCGTCTGTGGTTTTGTAGAGGCGCGAGAGATCACCTTTGCCGCTGGACATGACGATGGCGGTGTTCGCGTCAAAGGCCTGGATGCCACGGAAGTCGAGCTTCTCCGCACCGGGCGGGACGGTACAGGTCTGCCAGAGATATCCTCCGTCTTCGGTGCGCAGGACGGTGCCGTTAGTGCCGCTGGCCCAGGCGACGCCGCCACCGACGTTGTGGATGCCGCGCAGCGAAGCGGTAGTGTGCGAGTCCTGCATGGTCCACTGGGCGTGGGCGGTTGTGGCCAGGGCGAGAAAGAGAAGAGCGATTCTCATGGGGATGAGGATAGCAAAAGCAAGAACAACTGCAAGAACAACTGCAAAAGCAGAAGCAGGTCCTTCGACTCCGCTGCGCTTCGCTCAGGATGACAAACTTAAATGCTCAGGATGACAAACTTAAACGCTCCGGATGACAAACTTAAAAACGATATGCCCGCGTTTTGCGCGGGCATATCGAATGAAATTGAGGGCAAAGCGAAAAGCAGATTCTTCGCTGCGCTCAGAATGACAGTTCCAATGTTGAGCTTAGGCGGTGACTTCGATTCCCATGGAGCGGGCGGTGCCCTTGATGCTCTTGATGGCGGTCTCAACCGAGGCGGCATTGAGGTCGGGCATCTTCAGGGTGGCGATCTCGCGGACCTGCTTCTCTGTCACCTTGCCGACCTTGTCCTTCAGCGGGTTGCCGGCGCCCTTGGCGATGCCGGCGGCCTTCTTCAGCAGGACGGCCGCGGGCGGCGTCTTGGTGATGAAGGAGAAGGTGCGGTCACCGTAAACGGTGATGACGACGGGGATAGTGAGGCCCTGCTGCTCTTTGTTGGAGGTGCGGGCGTTGAACTGCTTGCAGAACTCCATGATGTTGACCTGGGCCTGACCGAGCGCGGGGCCGACGGGCGGCGCCGGGGTGGCCTTGCCGCCTTCAATCTGGAGCTTGACGTAACCTGTAATTTTCTTCGGTGCCATGGTGATTCCCTCTTCTCATTCAGCGAGACGTGCTCGCGATTATTTTTAGTGCGGCGAGGTAGAAGGCTCGCCTTACAACGGGTGCAGGGGGTAGAAGCCACCTCTGCACCAAACTTTTATTACTCCTCGACCTTATCGACCTTGGAAAATTCGAGCTCGACGGGGGTGGAGCGGCCGAAGATGGTGACCATGACCTTGAGGGTCTGGCGATCTTCGTTGACCTCGTCCACAATACCGTTGAAGTTGGCGAAGGGGCCTTCGTTGATGCGGACCGCTTCGTTCTTCTCGAACTTGACCTTGAGCTTGGGCTTGTCCTTGGAGACATCGGTGCGGAAGATGATGGAGCTGACTTCCTGCTCGCTGAGCGCGACGGGCGAATCGCCGGTTCCGAGGAAGCCGGTGACGCGGGGCGTGTTCTTGATGATGTGCCAGAGATCGTTGTCGAGCTCCATCTCCACCAGCACGTAGCCGGGCAGGAAGACGCGCTCAATGGTGTACTTCTTGCCATTGCGCAGCTCGGTGACAGGCTCAGTGGGGATCATGATGCGACCGATCTTCTGCTGCAGGCCATAGGCCTGGATGCGGCTCTCCAGCGACTCCTTGACCTTGCGTTCAAAGCCGGAGTAGGCGTGGATGATGTACCACTTGAAGTGCTCGTTGACCGGGGGCGCAAGCTGCTCGCCGGTCTCCGCGGGGACGGCTGCTTCCGCTGCGGGGTCGGTCTCAGTGGCTGGTACCGGAATTGTCTCGTCTGCTGCCATGTATGCCCTCTTCAGCCCGCGATGCGCGGGCAGAGAAAAATCAAAATTCGTACAAAAGTCTAGTGCGCGGTCAGCTTGCGCAGCAGGGTTTCAATGCCGGTGCCGATGACCTTGTCCACCAGCCAGAAGTAGGCGGCAAAGGCAAAGACGGTGATGATGACCACGGTGGTGGTGCTCTGTACTTCCGTCAGCGAAGGCGTAACCACCTTGCGCATCTCGCTGCGCGTGTCCTTCAGAAACGCGAGCAGACGCTGGGGCGCTGCCTTCCACTCAGGGACTTCGGTTACTGCGACTGCTTTTGCCATCACTCGTATCCTTTAGCTTGCTGCGTATTGCTTACTAAAACTGGCGGGGGAGCTCGGATTCGAACCGAGAAGTTCGGTTTTGGAGACCGACAGTTTAACCGTTGAGCTTACTCCCCCAGAAAACAGCCACTAGCTTTTAGCGGTTAGCTCTTAGCACAGCGGGGCTGTAGCTGAAAGCTAGTGGCTAAAGGCTAAAAGCTTACTTGGTCTCTTTGTGATCCGTGTGCTTGCGGCAACGGGGGCAGAACTTGGAGAACTCGAGGCGACCGGTGGTCGTCTTCTTGTTCTTGGTGGTGGAGTAATTCCGTTCCTTGCAGACGCCGCATTGCAGTGTGATGATTTCGCGCATTGTGAGTTACTCCTTCGTATGGCCAGCCACCTCGGCTGGCAAGCAGCGTGCCTATCTACGACACGCCGCGACGCAGGGCTTAAGGGCCCCTGCTGCCAAAATCCTGATTGTTAGTACGGGGTTAGAGCGGTCAGGCCACGCCCTTACCCTTTCTATTATCCACGAAACCGGGGTTTTGGCCAAATTGCGGGGATAAAAAATGACTCGCTGCGCCTACCGGCTTCGCTCAGGCCTGCGGCAGCGAGGTGTGCGCCTGACGGCGCAGCTTTTTCCAGTAGGGCTAAAGCCCTACTTCCCCCGGCTGAAGCCGGGGGCTTAAGCGAGGCAAGTCGCAGCGGAGGGGCAGACCGCGGCAGAGAGGCAAAGCGGGCGGTAAGGGGGGCAGCCCGCTTTGTCGGAATGACAGTGCAAGCGCAAACCCGAATGCAACCCATAGAGCGGCAGCAGCGTACATGAAATGTTCATTGCGTAAAAAGTATTTGGATTTAAATGACACACGCGTCCAGACAGATGTCTGGACGCGTGCAGGTTGCAAAATGCTACTTGATGATCTCGGCGATGGTACCGGCGCCGACGGTGCGTCCGCCTTCGCGGATGGCGAAGCGCAGGCCCTTCTCCATCGCGACCGGGGTGCCCAGCGTGATCTCCAGGCTGACGTTGTCGCCCGGCAT
>Ga0302267_10001361_pt1 | contig 31216 bp, 34 predicted proteins | sample III_Bog_E1_3_FD_194555 | JGI IMG/M metagenome (GOLD analysis project Ga0302267, IMG submission 194555) | Peat permafrost microbial communities from Stordalen Mire near Abisko, Sweden - III_Bog_E1_3 | ecosystem: Environmental > Terrestrial > Soil > Wetlands > Peat | place: Sweden: Abisko...
AACAGATTCACAATCCTTATGGTCGCTCCCGTTGCCCGATGCTTCATCGCGCCCGCAGAGCATCCCACGCACCACAGGCAACCATCGACACCTCAAGGGAGTCAACACATGCGCGGACTCAATACTCTATTTGCTTCAGCAGCCTTGCTCGCGGGCATCGCCATGGCGCCGGCAGCCCAGGCGCAAATCGTGGTCGGCGTCGGCATTCAGCCGGTCTGCCAGTACGGCTACTACGACTACGCGCCCTACGCCTGCTCGCCGTACGGCTTTTATGGACCCGGCTACTTCTATAACGGCATCTTCCTGGGCATGGGCCCCTGGGCCGGCTGGGGCTATGGCCACGGCTGGGGCGGTCATCGCTTTGAAAACGGCGGCGGCGGAAGCTATCGCGGAGGCGGTGGTGAAGCCGCAAACCGCAGCAACTTTGCACGCGGTGGCGGTGGCGGTGGCGGTGGCGGCGGAGTAGCGCGCGGCAGCGGAGCAGCATTACGCAACGGTGGAGGCGCCCGCCAAGTCGGCGCACGGCCTGCGGGTCATGCTCCTGCCGCACGTGCCAGCGCCCCGCACGCAGCAGCTTCCCACGCTTCCGCTCCGCACGGCGGCGGTGGCGGAGCCCACGCCAGCGGCGGTGGAGCCCATGGCGGCGGCGGTGGGACCCACGGCGGCGGACATAAGTAGTTTGCTGGCTGCCGCATAACGCAGCGGCCCTCGCAACAGGCGGCGAAGCTTACCAGCTTCGCCGCTTTGCTTTTGCACCGCAGCCTTCCGTGCCGCCGCCCATTTAGGATGGAAGAGCGTGCAAACCATACGGGTAGACACACCTTCAGCGAAATACGACGTGGTCGCGGGCAGCGGGCTGCTGGAGACACTGCGTCCGCGCATCGAGCGGATAGCAGGCCGCATACCGCGCCGCGTCTTTGTGCTCACTTCCGCACCCATCTGGGCGCTCTGGTCCGAGTCTTTCCTGGCCTCCTTTCCCGAGCCGCCCATCGTGCTCTTCCTGGAACCCGGCGAGAAACATAAATCCATCGCCAGCGTAGAGAAATTGCTACGCCAGGTGGCTCGCGCCGGCGGCGACCGCGGCTCGCTCCTCATCGCCTTTGGCGGCGGCATTGTGGGCGATGTGGGCGGCTTTCTCGCGGCTATTTACATGCGCGGTATCGCCTATGTCCAGGTACCCACAACCTTCCTCGCGCAGGTCGACTCAAGCGTGGGCGGCAAAACCGGCGTCAATCTGGCGGAAGGCAAAAACCTCGTCGGCAGCTTCAACCATCCTCTTGCGGTCTTTGCCGATATCGGCGTGCTGGCCACGCTGCCCGACCGCGAACTGCGCGCTGGCCTGATGGAGAGCGTAAAAGCCGGCATCATTCGCGACCGAACTCTCGTCCGCTTCATGGAAGACCACGCGGACGCAGTGCTCGGCCGCGATCCCAGGGCCCTCGAGAAGGTCATCGCCGCCTCCATCCGCATGAAGGCCGGCGTAGTCAACCGCGACGAGCGCGAGAACGGCCTGCGTATGATTCTTAACCTCGGCCACACCGTGGGCCATGCGTTGGAGCAGGCCACGGCCTACAAGACACTATTGCATGGCGAGGCCGTAGCTTGGGGCATGATCGCGGCGCTTTATCTGGGCCTCAAGCGCCGCACCATCACCCGCGGCCAGTTTGAGCGGCTCGAGAACCTGGTTCACTTATACGGTCCCCTGCCTGCGCTGAAAATCCAGGCAAAGAAAATTGTGGCGGCCACCGGCGCCGACAAGAAAAACATCGGCGGCGTGCGGCGCTTCGTCTTGCCGGTCGGCATTGGCGATGCAGGCGTCGTCGAAGACGTCACGCCCGCGGAACTCGAGAGCGCGGTAGCCTATATGCTGGCGCAGGCCGGCGAAAGTGCGGCGACGCAGCGTACCCGCTAAGCGAGCATTCAGAATTTGAGGAACCAATGAGCGTTTCAGGCGCCAAGCCGGCAGGAAGTGTGGATGAAGCGCAAGCCGCGCGCGCCGTGCAACAAATGTTCGACTCCATTGCGCCGCGCTACGACCTGCTCAATCACGTGCTCTCCGCCAGCGTTGACCGCCTCTGGTGGTGGCAAACGGCGCGCCGGTTCCGTACCATCCTCGCAGATCCCGACGCCGCCGTCCTCGACACCTGCTGCGGCACCGGCCACATGACCCGCGCACTGCTCGCGCGCCGACCCCGCGCATCGCGCCCCATTCTCGCTGCTGATTTTTCCCGCCAGATGCTCGGTCGCGCAGACCAGCGTTTCAAAGCGCGCCAGTCCGGCGAGCCCACCGCCATCGCGCTTGAAGCCGACGCGCTGCATCTTCCCGTCCGCACCGCCTCGCTCGATCTGATCGTGACCGCGTTCGGCTTCCGTAACCTGGCCAACTATCAAGCTGGCCTGCGCGAGTTCGCGCGCGTGCTCAAGCCCGGCGCGCAACTCGGCATCCTCGACTTCAGCGAGCCAGGCGGCCTTATCGGCAAAGCTTACGCCGTGTATTTCCATCGCGTGCTGCCCGCAATTGGACGCCTGATCTGCGGAAAGGACGGCCCATACAATTACCTGCCTGCGTCCGTCCAGAAGTTTCCGCCGCCCGTGGAGATGCTCGACCTCATGCGCTCCACCGGCTACATCCAGTGCGCATGGCAGCCTTACACCTTCGGCATCGCCGGCCTGTACACGGCTGTGCGCGGCCCGCAAGCTTGAGCAGCGAATGACCACTGTGGCTCCCAACCCGCTCCTCACGCCGCCTGCCTTCGCCGCGGCCAAACGGCGTGTCGCTCTGCATTCGATGATCGTCGCCGCGGTCATGACGCTGCTCAAGCTCGCCGCAGGCCTCATGTCCGGCTCGCTCGGCGTACTGTCGGACGCAGCCCACTCCGCGCTCGACCTGGTCGGCGTCACGCTCACCTTCTTCTCCGTGCAGCTGAGTGACCGGCCGGCCGACGAAGACCACACCTACGGCCACGGGAAGTTTGAAAACCTCTCCGCATTCGGCGAGGCGGGCCTCATGGCCATCAGCTGTGCGTGGATCATCTGGGAAGCCATGCAGCGCATCCTCGTGCATACCGTGCAACTGCATCACTCAGTATGGCCGGTGCTCGTGCTGCTCACCTCCATCGGCGTTGACTGGTGGCGTTCCCGCCGCCTGGCCGCAGTCGCGAAGACAACCGGCTCGCCTGCTCTCGCCACAGACGCATTCCACTTCGCCAGCGACATCTGGTCCACTCTCGCCGTGCTCGCCGGCCTGGGTGCAAGCTGGATCGGGTCGCACCTCGGCATCGGCTGGCTCCGCTATGCAGACCCGCTCGCCGCGGTACTGGTCTCGCTCATGATCCTGCGCATGACCCTGCACCTGGGTCGCGAAACCGTCGCCGTACTGCTCGATGAAGTGCCCGCCGAAACCCGCCAGCGCCTGGTGAACGAGGTTGCGCAGGTGGAGGGCGTGCTGGCTGTGGAGCAGGCTCGGGTGCGCCGCGCGGGCGCAAATTATTTTGCCGACCTTACCCTGGCTCTGCCACGGCGCTACACCTTCGAGCACACCGGCGATCTCGTGCGCGCTGCCACTGAGGCCGTCCATCGCGCCCTGCCTACCGCGGACGTCGTCATTCACACCGTCCCGCGCGAGGCCCGCGCCGAAAGCATCTTCGATCGCGTGCGTGCTGTGGCCGCCCGTAACAATGTCAGCGTGCACGAGCTCAGCGTGCAGTCCCATCACGGGCGCCTCCGCGTCGAGCAGCACGTGGAACTGGACGAGAACATGCCGCTGATCGCCGCGCACGGATTCGTAAGCGCCATGGAAGCCGAGATATTGCGCGAGACGCCGGAGATCGACTCGGTGCTCACGCACATTGAGAGCGAGCCCGCAACCATCGAGCAGCCCGAGGAAATGATCGAAATCGATCGCAAGATCGAGTACGCCCTGCGCGCCACTGCACGACTGATTGAAGAAATTGTTGACGTGCATGAAATTATCGTCGGCCGCACCGTCGACCATGTCTCGCTCAGCTGCCATTGCACGCTGCCCGATCAGCTGCCCATGCGCCGCGTACACGAAGTCATCACCGCGCTCGAAGACCGCTTCAAACTCGAGTGCCCGGAGGTCTACCGGGTCACGATCCACCCCGAGCCGGTGACGGATAATCTGAGGTAGAACTCGAAAGAGGGATCAGCCATGAATGCCCACAGCGAATGGAAGCACGACAATGTCTTTCAAGGAATCGCGGAAAATGGCAACACCATCCTCTTTGACGCCGATTCCGCGCATGAGCATGGCCCCAGCCCAATGGAAGCCGTGCTCATGGCGCTCTGCGGCTGCACCAGCGTGGATGTCGTTTCAATTTTGAAGAAGAAGCGCCAGCCGCTCACCGGCCTGCGTGTTTCCGCCAACGCGGAGCAGGCGGAAACGTCACCACGCATCTTTACAAGCATCAAGCTGACCTATGCGGTGAGCGGCAAGCTGAGCCGCAAGGCGGTAGAGGACGCAGTGGCGCTGTCGAAAAACACCTACTGCTCGGTATCGAAAATGCTGGAGAAATCGGCGACCGTCGACTACGAAATCGTATTTGTGGACGGTGAACCGGAGCCATGAAGACCCGCACGCTCGCCAACTTCTTTCAGATTGCCTCGCTGGTGATGCTGCTCATTGCCGTCGCCCTGCTCGCAGCCATCGCCACCATGCACTTCGCCATTCACGGCGCCGAAGTGCAGGTCCCCGCGCTTGGGGGTATGACGGTCGCCGATGCGCGCAGCCAGACCGCGGGCCTGGGGTTGAATCTCGACGTAGACAACCGATACTACTCGGGCGACGTCGCCGCCGGACACATTCTCACCCAGTCGCCCTCGGCGGGAACCATCGTGCGCCGCGAGTGGCGCGTGCGCGTGGCCGAAAGCCTCGGCCCACAAAAAGTGGACGTGCCGGAGACCGTCGGCAAGGATGAACGCGTGGCCGCATTGACCCTGCGCCGCGTTGGCCTGGAAGTGGGTACAACCGCGCAGTTACTGTGGAGCAATGCCGCGCAGGGCACGGTTCTCGCGCAGGATCCGCCGGCCCATGCGCAAGGCATCTCGCGGCCTGCCGTCAACTTGCTGGTCGCCGCGCCGGACGCCGAGGCCGTCGACGGCTTCGTCATGCCCGACCTCATCGGTCTTCCCGTTGTCACCGCGCAGGCGCAACTGGCCAGAGTCGGCATTCAACCACCCGTCCCCGCTTATGTCAGCGTGCCGGTTGCGCCGGTGGGCGGTGGCGACGCCATGCTCAAACCGCCGGTCAAGCCGGGCTCGGTGATTGCGCAAACCCCCTATGCCGGGGCTCGCGTGTATCAAAACGCAATCGTATCGCTCACAGCGGCGCAGTGAGTCATTGAAGGTAAGATCGCATGCGGGCCAGGCTCCCGCATCCGCGCCTCCCGCCGTCAACTTGCCAGGACAGGAGCACACATGGGATTGAATGAAGATCTGGAGACACTGGCGCTGCAGGAACGCGAGCTGCTGCTGCCGCGCCTCGATGCGGCAATCGCGTGGGAACTTGGCTGTTTGCTCCGGACCATTGCGCTCGAGCGCGCCCTGGCCGTCGTGATTGACGTGCGACGATTCGGACAGCCGCTGTTTTACGCCGCGCTCGACGGCACAACTCCGGACAACGCCGAGTGGGTGCGCCGCAAAAGCAATGTTGTGGCGCGGTTCCATCGCAGCTCGTATGCGGTCGGGCTGGGGCTCGAGAAGAAAAACACTTCGCTCGCTGAGAGTCAGGGTTTGCCGCTCGCCGAATTCGCCACGCACGGCGGATCGTTTCCGCTGCACGTGGCCGGCGCCGGCGCGGTGGGCAGCGCCACGGTCTCCGGCCTGCCGCAGCGCGCTGATCATGAGCTCGTTGTAGAAGCCCTGTGTGCGCTATTGGGCCGCGACCACGGGGCGTTGAAACTGGCAGCAGAGTAAGCGATCCGCGTGCAGGCTGCGAAGACGCTTGGGCGAGTCACGCGATCCGCTCAAGCACGGCAAGAAAGAATCCATCCGTCGGAAACGCTCCCGGCAACAGGCGAAGCGCACCCCGCTCGGTAATCAGCTCTCGCAGTTGCTCTGCGGCCCGTGCATGCAAAATCGATTTGCATAGCAGCGCATCGATTGAGTCGCTGACGGAAACGGCGCGAGTGCCCGGAGTTGCGGCAAGCACGGCCGCAATCACTTCTTCATTCTCTTCAGGCTCCAGCGAGCAGGTGGAGTAGACCACGCGGCCGCCAGGACGAACCGCGCGCAGCGCCGCAGCCAGCAGTTCGCGTTGCCGCTCGGCCTGGCGCGGCAGATCCTCAACGAGCAGCCGGTGACGAATCTCCGGATTCCGGCCCAGCGTGCCCGTGCCGCTGCACGGTACATCGGCGAGGACAAGATCGAAGGCCGCGTCTTCATTGAGCGCGGTTGCGTCCGCATGCCTGCATTCGATGCGACCTGAAAAGGGCGCGAGTCGCAGGCGCAATTGCTCCAGGCGTTGTGGACTGGATTCGCAGGCGACAATGCACGAATTCGGATTCCGCTCCGCCAGAATGATCGTCTTACCTCCCGGCGCAGCGCACGCATCGAGAATGCTCCTCACTTCATGCGCACACGCGGCCGCGGCGATCTCCGCAACGAGTTGCGAGCCTTCATCTTGAAACCGTATCCGCCCTTCGCGATACGCCGCAGTATCAGTCACGTCTCCGGAGGAGACCGAGCGTGCCTCAGAGAGCAACTTGCCGGACGCAAGGACGACTCCGGCATTTGCGAGTTCGGCTTCAACCTCATGATTGCTCAGTCGCAGCGTTGCCCCCGGCTGCCTTTGCCCACGCTCGCAAATGGCGCGCGCTGCCTCCATGCCGAAGCTGTGAACCCATCGCTCAACCATCCATGCAGGGTGCGCCGTCGCGAGCGCGAGTTCTGCGGCCGTCTCCTCTGACAGGTCGACGCGCGGCGCGCCGGCCAGCTTGCGCAAAACGGCGTTGACCATGCTCGAGGCGAACCGGTGCCCGGCCTGCTTGGCCAGCTCCACGCTCTCGTCAATAGCCGCGCGCGCGGGGATGCGGTCCATGTGCAGAATTTGAAAAGCGCCCACGCGCAATGCGATGCGGATTGCCGCGTCGAGCCTGGCATTGGGCCGATTCAGCAGCGATTGCAGTTGATGGTCGAGCACGATTTGCCAGCGCAGCACGCCCAGCACCAGCGCCGTGGCAAGGTGCCGATCGGGCGCCGACAGAGCGTTGACGGCGCTGCCGCGAAGCAGATCATCGGAGTGGCCATGGCCTTGCTCAACAGCCATCAGAATGTTGAATGCGGCTTTGCGCGCCACGGAAATCGCCGCTGCCCGATTCTTCGGTGCCGCCTTGGCAACTCGCTTCTGCCCTGGAACCGTCATGGAGCCGACGTTCCAAACCGTGCACCCGCTGCAAAATGATTTCCGCGCAAGAACTCACTTGCCGCCATCCGCTTCTTGCCCTCCAACTGTACTTCCACCAGCTCGATCCACGTATCGCCGGCGCACCCTGCAAACAGGCGCTGGCCCTCAGCGCGAGCCTCTCCAGGCAAGCCTCGTCCCAACGCCGGCGCGGCAATGGCCATGCGATGAACAATCAACTTCCTCCCATCCAGCGTAGTGAACGCGCCTGGCCAGGGTTGAAAGCCACGCCAGCGATTCATGAGTTCGTGCGCCGTGCGCGCGCCAAAATCCATGCGCCCGTCTTCACGATCGAGCAGCGGCGCATAAGTAGCTCCCCCATGGTTCTGCGGCTGCGGTTGTATCGATCCATCAGCGAGCCCTGCAAGGGTCTGAACGACAAGCGGAGCACCGGCGCGCGCAAGCGCATCGAACAGGTCGACAGCCGTCTGCTCCGGGCCAATTTCGATCATCTGCTGCAATAAAATCGGCCCCGTGTCCAGGCCTTCTTCGAGCAGCATGGTGGTATTGCCGGTCACCGCATCGCCCATGGCCACCGCCCACTGGATGGGTGCCGCACCACGGTACCTGGGCAGCAGCGAGCCATGCAGGTTAATGCAGCCAAGGCGCGGCAAGGCCAACAACCACGCCGGGATCATGCGGCCATAAGCCACCACGACAATTGCGTCCGGTGCAATCACCTCAAGCAGCGCACGGAACTCCGTGTTGGTCTTGATTTTTTCCGGCTGAGTAACGGCGAGCCCTGCTGCCAATGCGGCTTGCTTCACCGGCGGCGCGGTCATCTGCTGGGCGCGCCCCACGGGCCGATCCGGCTGCGACACAACCAGCGCAACTTCGTGTCCGGCTGTAAGCAGCGCCTCCAGCGCAGGCACCGCAAACGCGGGAGTGCCGCAGAAAATCAGCTTCATCGCCCGCCTACCACGTGCCGTCGCGTTGCATCTTGCGAATCTTGCGCAGTGCCATGTCGCGCTTCAGGCCGCTCATGCGGAAGATGAACAGCATTCCGTCCAGGTGATCGATCTCGTGCTGCATGCAGCGCGCCAGCAGGTCATCGCCGTCCATCTCGAACCACCTGCCGTTCAGGTCCTGCGCGCGAATCCGCACCTTCGCAGCGCGCACCACCTTCTCGCGAATCTCCGGAAAGCTCAGGCAGCCCTCTTCCTCATAGAGCTTGCCCTCCTGCGAAATGATCTCGGGGTTGATGAGGACCAGCTTGTCCTTGGCATCCTTGCCCATGCTCAGGTCAATCACCGTCATGCGCTTTGAAGCGCCTACCTGTGGCGCGGCCAGGCCAATGCCCTGCTCGGCATATGCAGTCTCGAACATGTCCGCAGCCAGCTTCTTCAGCTCGGCGTTGAACTCGGTGATGGGTTCGCCTGGCTGCGACAGCACCGGCTCGGGATATTTAACGATCTTGAGAATCATTGCGCTCTGCCAATCGCTCCATTTCTTGCAAATTCCAAAAACTTCCCAACTAAAACTTCCCTATCTGTTCGATGTATCCGCGGAAATTCCGTTGCATTTCGGTCACTGAGTCACCGCCAAACTTCTGCTGCGCCAGGCCGGCAACGGTAAGCGCAACCATGGCTTCGGCAGCCACGCCCGCCGCCGGAACAACACAGATGTCGCTGCGTTCGTAGCTCGCGCTGGTGGCTTCGCGCGTGTCAAAACGCACCGACTCGAGCGGCCTGCGCAGCGTGGAGATGGGCTTCAGATACCCGCGCACCACAATGTCCTCGCCGTTCGAAACGCCGCCCTCAACGCCGCCTGCATTGTTCTGGTCGCGCGTAAACCGCGTGGGCCGGCCATTGTCTTCGCTGGCATAGTGAATGGGGTCGTGTACCTTCGATCCAAAGCTCTCCGCAGCCGTCACGCCGCGGCCAATCTCGACCGCCTTTACCGCCTGCAGGCTCATCACCGACCAGGCCAGCAGCCCGTCGAGCCGCTCATCCCAGTTGGCATAGGTTCCCAGGCCGGCTGGCACGCCATGCACCACAACCTCAAAGACGCCGCCCACCGTGTCGCCCGTACGCGAAACCTCTTCGACCTCTTCTTTCATGCGCGCCTCGGTTGCTGCGTCCACGCAGCTCAGCATGACGTCGTTCTTCGCGGCCACGGCCACAATCTCGTCCCACGCGGCCTGGCGCTCCAGTTCAACGCGGCCCACGCGGATCACGTGGCTCAACACTTCAATGCCCAGCGTGCGCAGAAACAGCTTGGCCAGCGCGCCGGCGGCCACGCGACTGGTCGACTCGCGAGCCGATGCCCGCTCCAGCACATAGCGCGCGTCGGGGAAGTTGTATTTGAGAGCACCCGCCAGGTCCGCGTGCCCAGGCCGCGGCGAAGCGACAGCCTGGTGCTTGCCGGGGTCGCCCGCTTCCACAGGCAGCTTCTCTTCCCAGTTCTTCCAGTCGCGGTTCACAATCTCGATCGCAATCGGCGAGCCGATCGTCTTGCCATGGCGCACGCCAGACAGGATGTGCGCCTTGTCGGTTTCAATCTTCATGCGGCCGCCACGGCCGTAGCCCTGCTGGCGCCGCCATAGCTCGCGGTTCACAAAGTCAAGATCGACCGGCACACCTGCCGGCATTCCGGAGACGAGCGCCGTGAGAGCTTCCCCATGGGACTCGCCGGCAGTTGAAAAACGGATCATATCCTTCTGATTGTAACGGACAAGCGAGTCAGCACGTGAGCGGGTCAGCAAGTCGGCATTTTCGTGCCGGAGGCGACTGGGCGACTTCTTATATGCAGGACAGCGCACAGACGGTTCGCTGAGTCACTGACTTGCCGGCCCGCCGACCTGTCTCCCCGTTCCCTATTCCCTGCTCCCAGTTCCCTGCCTTACCATGGAGCGCATGGCCTGCTTCCTCTTCAAGACCGAGCCCGACGTTTACTCCTTCGACAATTTCCTGCGCGACAAGGAAACAATCTGGGATGGCGTGACCAACCCAACCGCCGTGAAGTATCTGCGCGAAATGCAAGCAGGGACCAAGTGGATCTTCTACCACACCGGCGACGAGCGCACTGCCGTCGGCACCGGAACCGTGCTCAGCGTAGACCCCACCGATCCCAAGGTCCCCATTGTGAAGGTGAAGGTGGGCAAGCGGATCAAGACGCCGAAGACCCTGGCCCAGATCAAGGCCGAGCCGCTGTTTGCCCAGTCGCCGCTGGTGATCATCGGCAGGCTGTCGGTGGTTCCGCTCACGGCGGAGCAGTGGGATTGGCTGGTGGGTTGAAAGGCTGTGTGTGCCCCAGGTCTTCCGCCGTGGCAGAAGACCTCGGGGCAAACGATGGTTGTTGGTAATCCCTCAGCCGTGATGCTCGCCCGAGCAGCATGAGCCGCTCGTCTTGGCCGGCTCCGTATAGCCCTGACCGGGATCGACAAAGTAGTCCTCGTCGTACTTGTCATGGTGGCGAACCCATGCCATCGAGTGCGCCAGCCCGCCTTCGTCGCGGCCCTTGGGCGCCATGTCCAGGAAGTTATATGTGCCAACCAGAATGTCGAGGCCGCGCGCGTAGCTTGAGTAGGTGTGAAAAATCTCCCCCGCCGGATCCTTATAGAAGGCGCTCAACCCAGGCCCTTCGTCGCTGGGGAAATCCGACTGCTCGTAGTTGTACTCCACCTTGCCCGCGGCGCGCGCTTCCGCCGGGAAAGAGACGTGGTAGTCATAGTTGAAGTCCGAGTTGAACGACGACACCCACGGAAACCGCCATCCCATGCGCTTCTTGAATGCCTCAATCTCCGCAATCGGCGCACGCGAAATAACGGCGAGCGTCACGTCGCGATGGGCCAGGTGGATGGCCGCGCCGTCAAAGTGATCGGCCAGGTACGAGCAGCTGGGGCAGCCCTCGCTCCAGCCCGGACCAAACATGAAGTGGTAAATGATGAGCTGGCTCCGTCCTGCGAACAGGTCGGCCAGTGTCTGCTTGCCCTCCAGTCCGTCGAAAGTGTAGTTCTTCTCCACCTTCTCCCAGGGCAGTTCGCGCCGCTGCCGGCTCAGTTCATCGCGCAGCCGCGTGAACTCCTTCTCTTTGGCGAGAAATGCCTTGCGTGCCGCAACCCATTCCTCGTGCGTCGCTGTTTTGTCCTCGAGCTCAAGAGTGCTGCTTGCCATCGTTGTCCTCCTCGGTTGGGGTCCTGTGGGCATTGGATTGAGAGGCTCTGCTGGTGACCGCTTTCGCGATCGCCAGCGCGCTCAGGCCGCCGGTTGAAACCGCGGCCGCGGCCATCCACGCTGCGGTCGCCAAACAGACTGGACACATGGGGAACCTCCTCGTATGCGCGATCGATGCCGTGCGGTTGGGCGTCTAGCGCGCTTCGGCCGCCTTGCGGGTCCGCTCCAGCATCGCGGCCCATCCCTGGTTGATGCCGCCCCGATGATCGTCCTGAATAAACCCGAGCGCCGTGTGGCGGAAGGCGATCAGCGTGCCTCCCTCCACTTCTGTCAGCCGGTATTGCACATTGGAAACGAAAGGGTACGAAGCAAACAGCGGTCCGCTGAATTCAAGCAGCGAAGGCCGCTTGATAGCTTGTACATGCGCCCACAGATGACCGTTGTTGTCGCCCAGGTCGCGGTACCAGCGCCCGCCCGGCCACGGTTCGATCACCATGGGCATGGGCACTCCCGCGCCGCCTTCGTTGCCGGGGCCGAGCTGTTCGAGCAGCGCCTCGAAGGTCACTGCAAGCGATGCGTTGACGTGGATCTCCTGATTGATCGTCAGGGTAAGATTCTCAATGCTGTTGGCTGTAGCAATCATGATTTCTCCTCGGGAAATTTGGATTCAGGAAATCGGGGAAGCTCCGATTGGACATTGGAATTCAACCGGCTCATCTGCTCCTCGGCCCGCTTCTTCACGCCCAGCAGCTGATGCTGCCAGAAGCGCTCAAACGTTGCGGCCCACTCGTGCAGCGGCCGGATGGCCTCGGCGTTGGTCCGGTAAAACTTGTGGCGCCCCTGGCAGCGCACCCGCACCAGGCCCACGCTGCGCAGCACCCGCAGATGCTTCGACACCGCCGGTTGGTCCAGGCCGAGCGAGTCCACAATATCGCCGACCGGCCGCTCCTGCTGCGCCAGATAGCTGAGAATCTGGCGTCGCCGGGGTTCGGCAATGGCGTTAAAGGCGTCCGTGGTTGTAGCAGCTCGTGCCATGATCAGAAAAATACATTCCGATATAGGCATATGTCAAGCGAATGTATCGCAATTTTCTGCCCTTTTTTATGCCCCACCGCCTGAATCTCGCTCGAATGTGGTACGATTTCCTTGTTTTCTTATTTCCTTGCCTTGGTGGGAACCTTTTATGTTGGCAAAACTGACTGTCAAGAACCAGCTCACCCTGCCCAAAGCTGTAGCCACTCACTTCGCCGGGGTGGAATACTTTGAAGTGAGCACAGATGGAAGGTCCATCACGCTCAAGCCTTTTCAACGTAGCCGAATCGAAGAGGTCTGGGCACATCTGGAAAGGCTGGGCATTACCGAGCAGGATGTGACCGATGCCGTGGCTTGGGCGCGAGAGACTGAATGACCACGCAGCCGTTGCGGCGCGTAATATTCGACACAAATATTGTTCTGTCTGCGCTGCTGTTTCCCGCCGGCCGCCTGGCGTGGCTGCGAAGTCACTGGAGCCAGAGGATCGCGGTTCCGCTGATCTCTCCGGCGACGGTGCGAGAACTAACCCGCGTTCTCAACTATTCCAAGTTCCGGCTCTCTGAGCAGCATCGAGTGGAGGCGCTCGCGCTCTATCTGCCCTATTGCGAGAGCCATAATCCGGCGTCCAAGTGCCTTATCCAATGCCGCGATCCGAAGGACCAGCCATTCCTCGATCTGGCTGTGAGCGGGCGAGCCGATCTGCTGGTAACCGGCGACGAAGATCTGCTGGCGCTGGCGGGGCAGATGGCATTCCTCATCGAAACGCCCGGAGCGTTTGCGCGCAGGTTCAATGGCCGCGAATAAAAAAGGCTGCGTTCAAGAGCCCCATCAGAGGAAGCGTGCGGCGGAGTTGAGCAAAGGCAGCAAGCAAAGCGCGCTGATGACGATCACCGTCATTCGGGCGCGCTTGAAGTCGTGATCGTCCGCGCGGATGCCGTGGAATTTAATCCACCAGCGAACGGTCATAATCGGGACGGCCAGCATGAGGAAGTAGTAGCCGCAAACACCCAGCAGGCTCATGAATGGGATGAACATCACACCAAGAAATACGAGAATCGAAATCGCCATCGTTCTCAGGAAGCTGGCGTCGCTACAAGCCTGATTGACTCTGGCCATTTTCTCCGCAGCTGCCTTCGCGGCGGCAGGATCGATAGCCGCAGAGCAAAAGCGGCATTGCGTCGATGATGCATCAATTGTCTGTTTGCAGACCGGACACTCGAAGATGCCCGCGTTGCTGCTTGTCGATGTGAGACTAAGGCTATTCGCCATCGTTGACTTCCCCCAGCCACCGCCGCGTATTCAGCAGCTGCCGGTTGTCCAGCGACCACACCTTGTTGGTCAGCTCGCCCGGCCCCTTGCCTTCGCGCACCGACTTGTCGAACTCGGACGACACGGCCTGCATCTTCGCATCCAGGTCGTCGATGAAGTTCAGCATCAGCGCCTCGGGAATCATGGGCAGCTTGGGCGAGCCGAACTCCAGCTTGCCGTGATGCGACAGGATCAGGTGCAGCACCAGTGTCTTGAGCTTGGGCGGAAAATCCGGCAGGCTGTCGATCGTGCGCTCGGCCAGCGCCGCGCCGATCTGAATATGCCCCAGCAGCATGCCTTCGATCGTGTACTCGAAGCCGATCTCCCAGCTCAGTTCCCGCACCTTGCCGATGTCGTGCAGGATGACGCCGGTCACCAGCAGGTCGCGGTCGATCAGCGGATAGTGCGGCGCCACGCGGTCGGCCAGCGTGCACAGGCTCACCACGTGCTCCAGCAACCCGCCCAGCCAGGCGTGGTGCAGTTGCTTGGCCGCGGGCGCTTCGCGATAGGCCTCGGCCAGCGCCGGCTGATCGAGCAGCGTGGTCAGCAGCCGCTTCAGGTCGGGGTTCGCCACGCTCTCGACAAAGCCGCGTAGCGCGTTCCACAGCGTGGCCACATCCTGCTTGGTCGAGGGCAGCATGTCTGCCTTGTCCACCTCGCCGGCCTGCGCCAGCCGCAGCTGATCGACCTTCATCTGCAGCCGGTCGTTGTAGCGCGAAGCGCTGCCGCGCGCCTTGACGATGTCGCCCTTGGAAAAGTCCTTCGCGATGCGCGGATCGGTCGGGTCCCAGACGCGCGCCTCAAGCTGCCCGGTGTTGTCGCCAAGAATCAGATTGAGATACGGCTTGTTGGTCTTGGTGGTGGCCGTTTGCTTGCCCAGAACAAGAAAATACCCGTCGAAGAGTTTGCCTTCGTCAAAGTTGGCCAGGTCGGCGATATAAATGTCTTTCATAGTTTTTGTGTGCAACAGCGGCGCTGCGACGCGCAAACCCGCTCACCATGCGGGTCAAGAATAGCATGGCCGCCGAGCTGCTCCAGATTTCGCCGCTCCGGACCTCATGCAGACCGCAAGGTAAACAGCGTCAGCTCCGGTGGACAATCAAAGCGGAACGGCACACCGATCGTGCCAATCCCCCGGTTCACATAGAGCTGCATCGCGCCCAGGCGAAACCACCCCTCCACGTGCCGCTTGCCCAGTACGGGCAGTTGCAGGGCGCCCACCAGCGGCAGCCGCACCTGGCCGCCGTGGGTATGCCCGCTCAGCATCAGGCTCACCGCCTGCCCGGCCGGCGCCTGGAGCAGTGTGTCCGCGTAGTCCGGCGCATGGCACATCAAGATCACCGGCTCGCCGGGCCGATTGCGAATCGACGGCGGAATCGCCCGCTCCGCATCCGGCTGGCCGAGCACCGGATCATCCAGCCCTGCCAACCAAAGGCGGTCGCCTGCGCGCTCGATCGGCACGGATGCATTTGAAAGCACGGTGATTCCGTTGGCAGTCAGCGCCGCGGTCACGGCTGTTGCATCTACGGCCACGTCGTGATTCCCCAGCACGGCATAGAGCTGCTTGCATTGCAGTCCGGCCAGAATGCTGGCGCAGCGCCGGGCCGCGGCCAGCGCAAACCGCGTACTGAATAGCCCCGAGCTGATGTAGTCGCCTGTCAGCAGCACCATATCGGGCTTCAGGGAATTGATTCGCTCCACTACATGGCGCAGGAAGATCGGCTCGGTAAATTCGTCCAGGTGAATGTCGCTCAGTTGCACGACGCGCATCCCGGCAAAAGCAGCGGGCAGTCCGGCGACAGCAAGGTCGCAGTGCGTCAGCTCAACCCAGTGCCTCTCCACCACCCCCGCATAAACCGCCAGGCCTGCCGCCACGCCAAGCCCGGCCTTGATGAAGCGGCGCCTCGTCAGGCGCGGGCGTGTTTCAGAGTCAAAGAGCACCATGTCTTAGTCGTATCCATTTCAGGCTGAGGAGTTGCCTGTCGCGCGTTCTAATCGCAACTAAAGACCAGCAGACCGCCGCACTGCGTGGACAAAAGCCAACCGGGTCTGGAATCGATCCCCAGACCCGGCGGTGCAGCCCTTTGCTCGGCTATGGAAGATGGCCGCCCGCGCTACTGCTGCGGTGCAGGAGCCTGTGGCGCCGGCACTTGCGGAGCGGGCGTTGTGCTCGAGTTGCCTGGCTCCTGATCCGGTTTCTTGCTCTTGTCGGCGAGGCGCGTCTTATCTCCCGTAGTCGTCGGCGTCTTCTTCTTTTTCTTTTTGGAAGTGTCGCCGCTCAGTCCCAGCGGCGCAGCCTGCGACTGCCGGTCCGCAACTTCAGCCGCATCAGGCGGCGCGGGAGCATCACTGTCCGCTGCGCGCCCGGCCACCTTGGGCTTCTTGGGCGCCGTGGCCCGGGCGCTGAATCGCGACTTCTGGGTTGGCCGGCTCGCCTCCAGAGGATTGGCGGGCTCCGCGCCTGCGGCCGGCGCAGGCGCGGCTCCCGCGTCTTCCGTGGTGCTTGAGGCAGCCACGGGCAGTGTCTTGGTTGGCGCCTTGCCGAAGCGGATCTTTTCCTTCTTGCCAGGTTTTTCCGTGGTCAAACTGGCGTTCTTCTTCCTCGCAGCGGGCGTTGTCGGCGTTGCCTCAGCCGTCTGCGCCGACTTCTGTCGATAGCTCCGCTCCGTCTCGCGGAACCGGGTCCGCTCCACCTTCTTCTTCTTCTTCGGCTGGGGCGGTGTGTACGCGCTGTAGACCGGTTTGGTCTCCTTGGCGCTGGCGCCGGAATCCGTATAGCCGGGTTTGAGGTCGATGTAGGCCGCTTCGCGCATCTCAGTCAGATACGCGCGCAACGCCGGCTCCATCCGGCTTTCGTAAAAGTTCTGCTCCACGTCCTGCTGAACGTCCTTGAACGCGGGCACTCCGCCGGGGATGTGCTGGTTGACCTTGAAAATGATATAGCCCTGCTTGGTGCGGATCGGATCGCTGTACTGGCCCGGCTTTAGGCCGAACGTTGCATCCTCAAACACCTTGGCCAGCTCCCCCTTGCGAAAGGTGCCGAACGCGCCGCCATCGGCAGCCGTGGTGCCGTCGCTGAACGACTTCGCCAGCTGGCTGAAGTCGCCGCCCGCGTGCAGCCTGGCTTCGATATCGTCGGCCTTGGCCTTGCCCGCCGCGACCTTCGCCGCATCGTCCGGATCGGCTCCGGTCGAAACCAGAATCTCGCTCAGCTCCACGCTCTCCGGCTTGGCGTAGTCCTGCTTGTGCACCTCAAAGTAACGCTCCAGTTCGCCTTGCGTGAACTGGATTCTGCGCCCCACTTCCTCGCGCATCACGCTCTGCGTAATGATCTGGTTGCGGATGTTGGCCTTGAAGTCTTCAAACGAGACGCCCTGCTCCTTGGCCGCCTTCTCCAGGTCTTCTATCGTCGGAAGGTTGTATTGCTTGCGGATCTCGTCCAGCCGCTTGATCAGCTCGGTCTCGCCGTTGATCCCCAGTTCCTTGCCCTTGGAGAGCCACAGCTGCCGGTCGATCAGATCGCGCAGCAGGTCCTGGTGCGCCTCAGATATCTGCTGCATGGTTGCGCCATGCTGCTTGGCTTCGTCATCCAGCTCTTTTCTGGCCCGGTCATAGTCCGACTGGGTGATGATCTGGTCGTTGACGCGCGCCACAATATCCTCAACCGTGACACCGCCATACGGACTTTGCGGCACAGCAGGGCGCGCTTGCGAAAGGGCCGAAGTTGCGAGCAGCGCCGCCGGAATCACGAATGCCGCGAGAGTGCGAAGATATCTTGGAGTCATAGGTTAAGGACACGCCAGGGATAAAAATCAGTTTCCCCTTCATGCATAGACGTCATTGTAAATGGCTGGGCAGCAGGAATGCGACGATTGGACAGAATCAGCCCGTAAATCACCGCTCGGCCGCCCGCAACGCAGCCCGGCTGCGGCGAAAATGACCCCGGCAACGCTACCGCGGGGTCCCAATCCGCGTCAAACAGGCGGGTGCTATACTTTAGCCCTGTGATCCGGGTTGCGCGCCGATTTTTATTGGCCTGCCGCAATCCCGATCTGGAGGTTGCATCAGCCTATGAATCCCCGCGCACGCCGCGCCCTGTTCACCGTAGTTCTCTTTTTTGCGGTCTGCGCCGTGGTGGGCAGCCTCTTGCAGCGCCGGGTCGGCGCGCAGTCCTCTGAAGAGGAGAGCCAGCTCCGCGACAACCTCAAGGCCTTCACCAATGTCTACGCACTGGTAGAACAGAACTACGCCGAGCCAATTGAGGGCGACAAAGCCGACACCGCCATCTATGACGGCGCCATCCCAGGCATGCTCCGCACGCTTGACCCCCACTCCAATTTCTACGATCCCAAAGCCTACGCCAAAATGCGCGAGGAGCAGCACGGCCGCTACTACGGCGTGGGCATGACCATCCAGCAGGCATTCGGCGGCGGCAAGGTCTACGTCGTGTTTCCCATGGAGGGCGGGCCCGCATTCAAGGCCGGCGTTCATCCCGGCGACGTGATCTCCGCCATCGACGGCAAGTCGACCGACGGCATGACCTCTGACACCGTGGCCAAGACGCTCAAGGGACCCAAGGGCACGCCCGTCCAGGTGAGCATGACCCGCGAGGGCCAGTCCAAGCCGCTCGTGTTTCCGCTGGTGCGCGATGAAATTCCCAACCCCTCCGTTGATCTCGCGTATGAGATCCGCCCCGGCGTGGGTTACGTCCACCTCAAGCAGTTCCAGGAGACCACCGCGCAGGAAGTCATCGAAGCCGTTGACGGCTTCCCCAATCTGCACGGCCTGGTCTTTGACCTGCGCGACAACCCCGGCGGTCTGCTCAGCCAGGCTGTCGAGGTATGCGACCACCTGCTCGCCAAGGGCCAGACCATCGTGTCGCAGCGCGGGCGCGCCTATCCCGATCAGAACTACACCGTGCAGCGCGGCAACGATGGCAAGACCTTCCCCATCGTGGTGCTGGTCAGCCGCGGCACCGCTTCGGCGGCGGAGATTGTGAGCGGCGCATTGCAGGATCACGACCGCGCCCTCATCGTCGGCCAGACCACCTTCGGCAAGGGGCTCGTTCAGACCGTCTACAACCTCAGCGAGAACACCGGCCTGGCTTTGACCACCTATCACTACTACACGCCCTCCGGCCGGCTCATCCAGCGCAACTACAGTGGCGTGTCGCTCTACGACTATTACTACAACCACGCCGGCGCGCTTCCTGCCAACAAGACCAACCAGGAAGTGAAGCTCACCGACAGCGGCCGCACCGTCTACGGCGGCGGCGGCATCACGCCCGACGAGAAGATCGACACACCCAAGGCCAACCATTTCCAGGAGACGCTCCTCTACAAGGATGTCTTCTTCCACTTCGCGCCCGTCTATCTCGCCAATCGCACCGTCGACAAAAACTTCCAGGTGGACGATGCAGTGCTCACCGAGTTCAAGCAATATCTGACTGCGCAGGGCATCCAGTTTGCTCAGGCTGATCTTGACGGTGTAAGCGACTGGCTCAAAGCCATGATCAAAGACAAGATCGACGCCATTCAATTCGGCGAGTCGATGGGCCTGCGCGTTCGCGCCGACTGGGATCCGGAGATTCAGAAGGCCCTCAGCTTCATGCCCGAAGCCCAGGCCCTCGAAGACAACGCCCACAAGGTGCTCACGCAAAAGGCCGAAGCCCGCAACGGCGCGCAATAAGCCGGCATCGATCCGTCCAGCCAGAAGGGCCATCCCCGCGGGGATGGCCCTTCTGCTTTGCGGCGCATGGAGCACGGCGCCCATGCCAGCTGATGATCTCAGGCCGTACACTGAACGCCATGATCTTTTCAGACCTTGATCTGGCCAAACGGCTGGAACGCGCGGAAGGCTTCTCCTGCGCGCAGTACGCCGTCGCCCGACGTCGTCTCTTTCCCGAAAGCAACGCCGCATGGATGACGTGCGGTGGCGCCTACGTGGTCTTTGACGGCGTGGACTCGCCCTGCACGCAGACCTTCGGCCTGGGTCTCTTTGAGGAACTCACCGGCGAAACACTCGACACCATCGAGCAGTTCTTCCTCGAACGCGACGCGCCGGTGCTGCACGAGGTGAGCCCCTTCGCCGGCGTGGCCGCGCTCGACCTGCTCGGCAGCCGCGGCTACCGCCCAGCAGAGCTGAGCAACGTTGTCTACCGAGCTGTGGAGCGGCAGGCAGCCCGCACCAATTCGTCGGCCCGCGTGCGCATCATCAACGCGAACGAGGCGGTGTTGTGGAGCGAGATCAGCGCGCGTGGCTGGGCACACGATCACCCCGAGCGGCGCGCATTCCTCACCCAGTTTGGCCACCTCACCGCGGCGCGCGCTCAAACTGCCTGCTTCCTTGCCGAGTCCGACGGCCAACCGGGCGCCGCCGGCGTGCTCACCTTCCATGTAGGCGTCGCACTCTTCGCCGGCTCATCGACTGTGCCCGAACTCCGCCGCCGCGGCCTGCAAACTGCGCTGCTCGAAGAGCGCATGCGCTACGCGGCTGATAACGATTGCGACCTGGCCATGATGGTCGCTCTTCCCGGCAGCGAGTCGCAGCGCAACGCCGAACGCCGCGGCTTTCAGATCGCGTATACGCGCACCAAGTGGCAGTTGTTTCGCTGAGGTCTTTCAAGAGCCTCGCCCTACGGCTCATCCTTATAGATGTGCACCTCAACCTTGCCGCCCTCGGCCAGCCGCGCACGAAACATCCCCGGCGTATTAAAGCTGAATGCCGTCTGGCCATCGGGCGTGAGTGCAATTACGCCGCCATCGCCGTGCAGCGCCTCCAGCTCGCCGTGAATCACCTGGTCTGCCGCCTGCTGAATCGCCATGCCTTTGAACGCCACCAGGTTGCAGATCTCGCGCGCCACGCCCAGCCGGATGAAATACTCGCCCGACCCAGTCGCTGAAACCGCGCACGACTGGTTCGACGCGTACGTTCCCGCGCCAATGATGGGCGAGTCGCCCACCCGCCCCGGTATCTTGCCCTGCAACCCGCCCGTCGAGGTCCCTGCCGCAATGTTGCCGTTGCGATCCAGCGCCACCACGCCCGTCGTTCCGTGACTGCGCGAGTCTGCGCCTTCGTCATAAAACGCCACCGGCGCCGGTTCGCCCGGCGGCGGCGCACCTGCGGGCCGCGCCGGAATCGGCCTGCCTTCCTGCGTCAACTGCTTCAGCAGCGACTGCCACCGCGCCTCAGTGAAAAAGAAGCTCGGGTCCACCTGCTCCAGGCCCACTTTCGCGCCAAACGCATCCGTCCCCGGCCCCGCCAGCATCACGTACGGCGACTTCTCCATCACCGCACGCGCCAGGCTGATCGGGTGCCGCGTGTGCGTCACGCCGGCCACCGCGCCGGCTTTCAGATTCGACCCGTCCATGATCGAGGCGTCCAGCTCATTCTTTCCCTCTGCAGTAAACACAGCGCCGCGCCCCGCATTGAACAGTGGGTCGTCTTCAAATATCTTCAGCACGGTCTCGACCGCATCGAGCGCCGACCCACCCTGGTCCAGCACTTTTGCTCCCGCCTCAATTCCCTTCTTCAGCGACTCCCGGTACGCCGCGTCGCCCTTGGGCCCCAGCGCCGGCCGCTCAATCACGCCCGCGCCGCCATGCACCACAATCGACCAGTGGTGCACTGCGGCCTGCTGTTGCGCCGCCAACGGAGCAGTCACCCCCGCAACCATGCATGAAAGGATCAACTTGCTTGCCAGGTTTTTCATTGCTCCCGCCCCCACTCATCCGCATTCTAATGTCCGGAGTCCAACGTTCGTAACATAAAATCACCTGTCATTCTGAGCGAAACGGGCCCCGAACGCCTCTCAGTTCAGGTGTGGTGAGTCGAAGAATCTGCGGTTGTTCTCCGATGAACTTCAGACTCGCCACACTTGAGCGAAACCGGGGCTTCTGTTTTCAATTAAGTTTCGGTCAAGGTTGCAGATCGCTGACCGCCGCAATGGCCCTGGCCCTGTGGCTTCAGAACTGCGTCAGATCTGATTGCGCTCCCGTCACTCCATTTCGCCCCAGCATGGCCAACTTTGAAACGGCAGGCAGAGCGCGCCGCAGCCCAGGTTAGACCTACCGACCAGGTGGCGTGGAGCAAACTGCACTCAGGGCGCCAATCTGTAGCAATAAATGTGTTCGATGATCTGCGGGTCCGTCCGCACCTCAATCGTGGTTCGGTGCGCCTCCTCCAACTGCGACGGAGCCTGGTCCGCAAGCAGGTCGTTGCTCAGCACCATCCCGCCCGGTTTCAGCATCGCGGCAAGGTTGGCGCGCGCCAGCGACTGCTCAAACGCGTCATAGTAGATAAAAATATTGGTGCCGATGATCAGGTCGAACTTCTCCGCCGCGGTGCTTGCCGTCATCCGCTGAAATACAATATTCATGTCAACTGGCGTGATGCGCAAGGCAATCTGCGGACGCACGCTGATCGCCCGCATGTGGACGTCTTGCTCGAGCTGAAGCGGAACCGGAACTGGCTTTACCTGCTCGCCGATCTCGCTGCCCAGTGCCTGCCAGTATGAATTGAAACCACGCAGGTACTCCGGGTTGAACGGGACCGCGCTGTTCCATGGCAACTGCAGGATATAGGGCTTGCCGGCTGCGGCATTCTTCTGTGCGCGGGCAAGGTGAATATTGACGCTCGGGCTAATATCGAAGGTGGACAGCTCAAAGGTTGCTGGATCGGTCAGTCGCAACCGGATCAGCGAATCGAGCACGGCGAAGGGCTGAATCGATTGCGGCGGGTAAAAGTCATTGCCGTATTCCTTGTTGGCAAAATCCAGTCCGGGTCCAATGATGGCGATGCGGCGAACGCTGCCTGGCTTGATCAAGCCGGATTTCACCAGTTCACCCAGGCTGCGATCCAATGCATTGTCGGGCCACAGATTTGTGTCGAGAGAAATGCCGCGGTTGGCGTAGAGCCGAGCCTGCTCGGAAAGGTCAGCCGTCTTCAGCTTCTCCCGAAACTGCGCAAACTCGTCGCGCATATGAGCAAGATTTTCGAGCAGATGCTGCTTCAGGCGCGCTCGCTCCTGCGGCGTTTTGAACGAGTAGCCGCGCCGGAGCACAAACGCGCGCATCTCCACCATGCCCTCGCTCGCCCGCGGGGAAGCAAGCGCGAGAATCAGGTCATCGGCGCGCTTATCCGCAAAGGCGTTCACCAGCGTGCTTTGTCCAAAGCGGGCGAGATAATCACGGTCGATCTGATACTCGGTGGTGTAGGTCACCCCAAAGCGAAGCAGGTTGGTGAGGGTGTCTTCCTCACCAAGCTCCAGCCGCTGGCGAATTTTTTCGTCCTGGCCACGGACCCAGTTGGACCATGCGGCGGGGTCAGGCCTGTCGCGCAGTTCCACCGGAAGCGTATCTGCAAAACTGCGCAGAATTGGCTGGGCCGCATCAAGGGAGATGAATTCAGCCTTCGGGTCCTGGCCCGCCGCACAGATGCAGAGCGCAAGTGGAACCGCAAGCAGGCGCAGCGCCACCAGAGAATTGAGTCTTATCATGTCTCACCCGGCCTTTCGATCTTGCTCCTGGTTGCGCCTTACTATACCGTGATTCAACCCATTCCGCAGTGATCCTTTCTGCCCTTCCGGCCAGCTTGCCGCCGTCAATCGGGCATGGCACGGCCGCGGTTCAGACCCCAAGCCTGTTGCGAGTGCTTCCACTGATTGGCAATCTCAAGTACGATCGCTTTCAAGCATGAACTTTCGCTATGCACTCACCACACTCGCCCTGGTGCTGGCCGCAACTGTTTCCGTCTCCGCTAGGCAGAAGCCAATCCCGGTCAAGGTCGTCGTCGTCGCCATGTTTGAAGTGGGCGCAGACACCGGCGATCAGCCAGGCGAGCTTCAATACTGGGTCGAACGCGATCACCTCGACCGTATCTATCCCGTCGATGCCGCTTACCACGCCGTACGCATGAATGCCGATGGCGAGCTGGCCGTGCTCACCGGCCAGGGCACAGCGCACGCCGCGGCCACCATCATGGCCCTCGGCCTTGATCCACGCTTTGACCTCACCCACGCGTATTGGATCGTCGCCGGCATCGCCGGTGGCAGTCCCGACAAAATCTCGCTCGGTTCCGCCTCATGGACGCGCTGGGTGGTTGACGGCGACCTTGGCTATGAGATCGATGCGCGCGAAATCCCGCCCAGTTGGACCACCGGCTACATCCCTCTGCGCAAATCAAAGCCCTTTGAGCCGCCCGCCGCGCCGCTGCCCGGCCAGGTGTACGCGCTGAACAAGGGCCTTGCCGAGTGGGCCTTCAGCCTCACCCGCTCCACGCCGCTCCACGACTCCGACCACCTCAAAGAAATTCGCGCCAACTTCGACGGCGCCGCCGCGCAGCGCCCGCCCTTCGTGACCATCGGCGACGAAGTCTCCTCCTCGCGCTACTGGCATGGCAATCTCTTCGACGCCTGGGCCGCGGAGTGGATGCGCTACTTCACCAACGGCCAGGGCGAATTCACAACCACAGCGATGGAAGATACCGGCACGCTGCAATCGCTCCAGTTCCTTGCCAACGCGCATCGCATCGACCTGCAACGCGTGATGGTGCTGCGCACCGTAAGCAACTTTGACCGCCAGCCCCGCGGCATGACCGCCGCCGAGAGCCTGGCCACACAGCGCATCGGCAAGTACTCCGGGTACCTCCCTTCGCTTGAAGCCGCGTACACTGTCGGCCACGTCGTGGTGCAGGCATTGCTCAATCATTGGGATGTGTACCGCGCCACGCCCCCAGGCGCCACGCCGGCAAATCCGCAATAGCGCGACTGCGAGCAGCCGGGCGAAGGCTCGTGCGATGCGCAACTTTGAAGTTGGTTCTTGCGCATTTCATCCTCTGCGATTAACAATAACCGCACCCTCACATCACATCGGAGAATGAGTCCATGGGCACAGCAATTCTATCCGCGGGCCTTGCCTGTGTGATCGCCGCCGTGGTCGGCGGGGGCCTGAAGGCATTTAGCATTGAGGTCCCGCAGCTGAGTTCCCGGCCGCGCCAGGTGGTTCTGTTTATCTTGGGAGTCATCCTGATCGTCGTGTCGATGAGTGTGGGTTCAAGCAACGACGCGGGGACGCAAACCACATCCAATGCCCAGCCGGCCCAGCAGGCCGTCGCCCAGCCCATTGGCTCGGACATTGCCACTGCCAAAAAAGAGCACGCGTCCACCCTCCAGGTGACGTACGGCGAAGCCTCCAACCAGTGCGGGCAGGGTGAGACACAACGAGTCAAATTGGATGAAACAGTTTCATTCACTGTTCTCGAAGCCTGCCTTTCTGCCGCCACATTGCACTTGATTCGCCATGACAGATCGGAGCAGGCGTTCCGGCTGGGAAGCACGGCCTCGCCGGGAGGCGAACTGGTCCTCGCGGGCCTGCCGCTCGATCGCGGTGCCGATATTCTCTACAACTACAAACTCGTGCAATAAGCTTTCCGGCCGCAACGCCCCAATTGCACTTGGCGGCTCGGGGCCTGACAGTGCAAAATGCAGGAGTTCCGCAAATCCTGCTGTCGTCGTGCTCTGAGTTGCGCTTCTCAACACCCGCGGTTCACACCTGAGGAAGAAACATGCATTCTGTCTGGTTGGGCGAGTTTCTCGGCACTCTGGTTCTGGTGCTGCTGGGCACCGGCGTCAATGCCGGAGTAACCCTTCGCAAGTCCTACGCAGCCGATGCCGGCTGGATGGTCATCGTCTCCGGGTGGGCGCTCGCCGTGCTTTGCGGCGTGCTCGTCGCACAGGCCTTCGGCAGCTCCGCCGCGCATCTCAACCCGGCCATAACCATGGCCGCGGCTGTCGTCACGGGCGACTACTCCCACCTGCTCTACTTCTGGTCAGCGCAGCTGCTTGGCGCCATGTGCGGCGCGGCTCTCATGACACTGCACTATGGTCCTCACTGGGCCGTCACGCCAGGCCCCGTCGACAAGCTCGGCATCTTCTGCACCAACGCCGCCGTGCGCAGTCCCTTCTTCAACGTCCTGAGCGAAATGCTGGGCACCGCCGTACTGGTCATCGTGGCCGCTGCCATCGGCTCGCACGGCGTCTCCGCCACTGGCCCCGCGCCGGGCCTTGCGCCATGGCTGGTTGGCAGCTTGGTCTGGGGCATCGGCCTCTCGCTCGGTGGCACCACCGGCTTCGCCATCAACCCCGCGCGCGATCTTGGGCCACGCCTCATGCATTGGCTGCTGCCCATTCCCGGCAAGGGCGGATCGAACTGGCGCTATGCTCCCATCCCGCTCATCGGCGACCTGGCCGGAGCCGCGCTCGCAGGCCTGTTGCTGCGTTACGCGCACCTCTAGTTCCTACTCCAGGCACGACGCCACCACCGCCAGCGCCGCAGTCGCCGCCGTTTCCGCGCGCAGAATCCGCGGTCCCAGCGACACAGCGCGCCAGCCGTTCGCGTCAAACAGTGCTTCTTCCTCCGGCGCCCATCCGCCTTCCGGTCCAATCGCGATCTCCAGCACCGGCATCTCGTTCCGAGCTGCTTGAGCCGCTTCCTCGATTGCCTGGCGCAGCGTCGTTGTTCTCTCCTGCTCGGCCAGCACAATGCGTGTGCATGAAGACGCCGCCCGCACCCGCTCTGTCAACGGACCGGGGACATGAATCACCGGCACATCCGAGCGGCGCGACTGCTGCGATGCCTCATGCACAATGCGCCGCCAGCGCTCCGCCCGTTTTTCCGCAGCCTGCGCCAGATGTTTCTCTGTCCGTCGCGCAATCACCGGTGCAATCGCCGCCACGCCCAGCTCTGTGGCCTTTTCAAGCGCCCATTCCATGCGATCAAATTTGTACACCGCCATCACCAGCGTGATCGGCAGAGCCGGATCGGCTTCCAGTTCGGCGATCAGGTTGAAGCGCACCTCGGCCGACGAGACAGCGACGACTTCGGCGTGAAATACGCGCCCACCCGCCACCACGTCGGCCTCCGCACCGGGTTCCGTGCGCAGCACCCGTGCCATGTGTTCGGCCTGCGCGCCGGTAATCGTTGCGGTCGCTTCGTCCCAGTGTTCGGCAATCCAGCGTCGTCGTGTCATTCCGGTATTGATCTCCATTCCCGTCCCGCGATCTCTGCTTGTTTCAGTCTAGTCCTTCACGTGATGCGCTGAGAGCCGCATAAACACTGAGGGGGACGCTTTGTAGCGTCCCCCTCTGAGTGTTGCCTTGTTGTTGGATTGCCGCAATTACTTCTTCTTTGCGGCCTTCTTTGCGGCCTTCTTCGCGGGTGCCTTCTTGGCGGCTGCCTTCTTCGCGGGTGCCTTCTTGGTTGCCATTTTGCCTATTCTCCCTTTTCGATGGTTTGCATCGATTCCTGCAATCAACAAATTGCAGTTGATGAATGTATAGATTCATGTTTCACAAGTGTCAAGAAAAAAACGAATGAAGAGTGGAAAAATGGTCAACAATTTTTCGTCTATGCATTGCATGTCGATTCGCGAGCGAAGAGTTTGCACGCGCGGAACGAAAATCAGAGAGTCATTTGTTGCATGCGGAGGCTGCTCGGTCCTTCACAAATTGCGATAGCGTCCCCGATTCGCGACGTTGAATGAGATCGTCGAGGTAGGGCTGGCGATCTTTTGGATTGTCTTTCAGCAGCGCCTCATAGATTTTCAGCGCGCCCTCAACACCTGCCTGATACTCGGCTTGAATATCTTGTTTCTTGTCAGGATTCTCGAGCACGAATGCGGCCTGCGCCATAAATGCGCCTCCAAATATGGTTGGTCCACCCTTCTTATCGCCTTTGGGCAACTTGTCGAGGATCATGCAAACATGAACAGTCTGGTCGGGTACCACGGCGAACCACTTCAGGACCCAACCGAACTGGTCCTTGGCCTGTGGACCCAGCGGATTGGCTTGCCAACTGTGGACATAATCGAGCGCCTGCTTGCGCTCTTCCGGCGTTGATGGACCGCGATCGGCGGCATGGATCGGAATTGATACTCCAAGAAGCGCGCATCCCAAAGCAGCACTGAATATGGAACGAATGAACATGACTGGACTCCTAGCCAGCGACATTAGCATTCGATGATATTCAGCGCAAGCCCCGCCAGGCTCGTCTCCTTGTAGCGCGATTGCATATCCAGGCCCGTTAAATACATCGTGCGGATCACCTGGTCGAGCGACACCTTGTGTGCTTCGGATTCGTTCATTGCTATGCGCGACGCATGCACCGCCTTGGCCGCGCCCATCGCATTGCGCTCGATGCAAGGAATCTGCACCAGACCGCCGATCGGATCGCACGTCATGCCCAGGTTGTGCTCCATGCCGATCTCCGCCGCATGTTCCACCTGCCCGTTCGTTCCGCCCAGTGCAGCCGTCAGCCCGCCGGCGGCCATCGAGCAGGCCACGCCCACTTCTCCCTGGCACCCCACCTCCGCGCCGCTGATCGATGCGTTCTCCTTATAGAGGATCCCGATCGCCGCCGACGTCAAAAAGAAACGCATCAAGCCCTCATGGTCCGCGCCCGGAATGAATCGCGCATAGTAGTGCGCCACCGCCGGCACTACACCCGCCGCGCCATTCGTAGGCGCAGTCACCACGCGTCCCCCCGCTGCGTTCTCTTCATTCACCGCCATCGCGTACACCGTCACCCAATCCAGGGCGGCAAGTGGATCGCCGCGCAGACTGGTGGCTTCCTTGGCTTCGAGCCGCGCTGCCAGCCGATGCGCGCGCCGTCGCACCTCCAACCCGCCAGGAAGAATGCCTTCCGTCGCGATGCCCCGCTCCACGCACTCCTGCATCGTCTTCCAGATCCGCTCAATGCCTTCGCGCACCACCGCAACCGGTGCTCGGTCTGAATCAGGCGCAGCAGCACGCACCAGCGCGCACTCGTTCTCCAGCATCAACTGGCTGATGGAGAGCTCGTTGGCATGCGCCGTTGCCAGCAACTCCGCTGCGCTGTGAAAGGGAAATGGAATCGGCGCGTCCTGCTTGTCTGCGTTCTGCGCCGCGCCATCCTCGACGATGAATCCGCCGCCGATCGAAAAAAATATACGCTGGCTCAGAACCGTGCCCCCCGCATCACAGGCCGTAAAGCGAATCCCATTGGGATGCTGCATCTCGGCGCCGGGTGGAACCATGGTGGAGCGCTCGAACACAAGATCGCGCCCTTCATCAAACTCGATGGTTCGCCTTGCATCCAGGTTGAGCTGCTTCGACGCTCGAATACCGGCAACGGTCGATTCAATTGCGGCCGGGTCGATCGTAGCCGGCTCGTTGCCCGAAAGTCCCAGCAACACGGCGCGGTCCGTCGCGTGTCCCAGCCCGGTGAGCGCCAGCGACCCATACAACCGCACTTGCACGCGGCTCACGCGGTCCAGCAGGCCAGCCGATTCCAACTCGCGTGCAAAGCGGCAGGCCGCGCGCATGGGCCCCATGGTGTGCGAGCTCGATGGGCCAACACCGATTTTGTACAGATCAAACAGACTCGTAGTCACGCATGAGATTGTATTCGGAAACGGAGCCGGGCGTCGTGTCAAAGGTGGTCGGCGAGTCCTGCCGGCGTCTGCATGCCCATTCCGGCAGCTCATCCATCAATCGAGAACGGCCCGAAGGCCATCAGGCCCAGTAGCTGCGATCGAGCGTCCTGTATTGGATCGCCTCAGCCAGGTGCGCAACGCTCAGATGCTCCGCCCCTTCAAGATCGGCAATCGTACGGGCCACTTTCAGGATGCGGTCGTGCGCCCGCGCCGTCAGCCCCTGCTGCTGCATCGCGCGCTCCAGCAGCCGCTCCGCATCCGCGCCCAGTTCGCAGTGCGAACGAATCTGCCGCGTCGTCATCTGCGCGTTGGAATAAATCTTGTCGCCCGATTTGCGGAACCGCGCTCTCTGCCGCTCGCGCGCCGCCATCACCCGGCCGCGAATCTCCGCCGAGCCCTCCGCCGCCGCGCCGCCGCGCAGCTCCTTATACTGAACCGCCGGCACCTCGATATGAATATCGATCCGATCCAGCAGCGGGCCGGAGATCTTCGCCACGTAGCGCTGAATCATCGGCGGCGTGCACATGCACTCGCGCGATTTGTCGTTGAAGTACCCGCACGGACATGGGTTCATCGCAGCGGCAAGCATGAACCGCGCCGGAAAGCTCAGCGACATCGATGCCCGCGCAATTGTCACCGTGTGATCTTCAAGCGGCTGCCGCATCACCTCCAGCACGTTGCGCGGAAACTCCGGCAGCTCATCCAGAAACAGCAGTCCGTTGTGCGCCAGTGAAACCTCGCCCGGCCGCGGAATGATGCCACCGCCAATCAGCCCCGCATCGGAGATGGTGTGGTGCGGCGAGCGAAACGGCCGCTGCGTCACCAGGCCCGCCGCCGCGTCCAGCACCCCGACCACGGAGTGAATCTTCGTCGTCTCCAGCGCCTCCTCAAACGTGAGCGGCGCCAGAATCGACGGCAGCCGCTTGGCCAGCATCGTCTTGCCCGATCCCGGCGGTCCGATCATCAGAATGTTGTGGCTGCCCGCCGCGGCCACCTCCAGTGCGCGCTTCGCCGTCTGCTGTCCGCGCACGTCCTTGAAGTCGACCGGGAAGTGTTGCAACTCATCGAGCAGCGCCGCCGTCTCCACACGATACGGCTCGCGCTGAATCGCACCCACCACAGAAGTGTTCAGCAGTTCCAGCACGTCCAGCAGCGACGACACCGGATACACATTCACGCCTTCCACCACCGCCGCTTCGGCTGCATTTGCCGCAGGCAGAATCAGGTTGGGAATATTTCTCTCGCGCGCCAGAATCGCAATCGGCAGCATGCCCGGCACGCCGCGTACGCTGCCATCGAGCCCCAACTCGCCCACCATCAGAAAGCGGCTCACCTCGTCCACGCGCAGCGCGCCATACGCGCCCAGGATGCCGACCGCAATCGGCAGGTCGAACCCCGCGCCTTCTTTCTTCATGTCCGCCGGCGCCAGGTTGATGGTGATGAAAGTTGGCGGAATCGTATAGCCGGAGTTCTTGATCGCCGACCGCACCCGGTCACGGCTCTCGCGCACCGCCGCGTCCGGCAGGCCCACGGTGTGGAAGATGTCCTTCTCGGTGACCGCGCCGCTATAGTCCACCTCGACATCGATGAGGTTCGCATCGATGCCATAGACGGCCGCGCTGAGGGCTTTGAAAAGCATGGCGGAAAGTTGCAGCGAGTGTAGCAGAACCGCACGAAGCGGAGATAGGACGCCTTGCCAAAACATGGCCGCTGCGCGATTGGCATCACTGCTCCGGCTGCGATCGGCCCATTCCCCGCTCCGCATCTGTAGCGGTCCGGCCTGGCACTCTCGTTATTGCCGGCATTCAAGAGTTCTCAGGAAATCGCCGATAACTCAACTGCGGGGATAAGAGGTCTCTCATCCCTTCAGCCG
>Ga0302267_10001362_pt1 | contig 31215 bp, 25 predicted proteins | sample III_Bog_E1_3_FD_194555 | JGI IMG/M metagenome (GOLD analysis project Ga0302267, IMG submission 194555) | Peat permafrost microbial communities from Stordalen Mire near Abisko, Sweden - III_Bog_E1_3 | ecosystem: Environmental > Terrestrial > Soil > Wetlands > Peat | place: Sweden: Abisko...
TGTTTTTGTCTGAAAGTAGGGATTTATTGCGCACGAGCGACTTTACGAACACTCTTTTGAAGGCCCTAAACGAGGACATCATTGCACGCCTTCTTTTGCAGCCGGTCAATTTTGAGCTGAAATACGAAATCGAAAACGCTGGCGACCCGATTGACCGTCTCTATTTTCTCGAAGAGGGGATGGCGTCGATGACGACAACGTTCAAGGATGGGTCTCAGGTCGAGGTAGGGACGTTCGGTTATGAGTCGGTCATCGGTGTCTCAGCTCTTATGGGAACAAAAATGGGCCTGAATCGCGTCTACACCCAGATTGCTGGCCATGGTTATTCGTGCCGCATGGAGGACGCGAGAAGAGAGTTCCGCCTTGGCGGCGACTTTCAGTTTCTGGCTCTGCGCTATGTTCAGGCACAACTCGTTCAGGCAATGCAATCCGCTGGATGCAATGCGAAACACAATTTCGAACAGCGACTCGCCCGCTGGCTGCTCATCTGTGCGGACCGCGCGCACATCGACACGTTCAAGATTTCACATGAGTTTCTCGCAGACATGCTTGGAGGTGGCCGTCCCACTATTTCTACGACAGCCGGGATTCTCAAGCGAAAAGGACTTATCGAATACACCCGCGGAGAAATTCGCATCCTCGACGTCCCTGGGCTCACGAAGATCTCTTGCGAGTGCTATCTGACCATCAAAAATTATCTCGATAATTACACGAAGTTCGATACCGCAATCACAGCGTAGCCGCTTTACCCGCCGCCTCATAGTGCGGCAGTGGTGCTACTAATGGGATGGTCCGTCGCCTTCCGTCGCATATTTGTATCTGGTTGGCGGCAATGCCGGTGGAGGCACCAACTCTTCAATTGGCCTCCTTGCATCGTTGGGCACCTGCCCCGCCGCGGGCAATTTCGCCACCGCGACACCCTACGTCTTTATGGACGAGGTTTCCACCATCGCTGCCGCTTATGCTCTGGCCGGATTTGCCACGGATGCGACCCACGTCTCCAGCAGCGGCACCGTGCTGGCGCAGACCGGCGTGCAGAACGCCTTCGCCAACGCTGCCAACCTCTCCAGCCTCAGCACAGGCGTCGCCCTCGCAACCACTCCAGCAGTCAACGGTACGGTTCCTCAAGCCCAGATCAACACGCTCGCAAATATCCTTGCCGCCTGCATCAACTCGGCCAGCCCTAGCTTCACCACATGCTCCACCCTTTTCAGCAATGCGCTCTCTGCAGGCTCCTCCGGTACTACGGCAACAGATACTGCCACTGCCGCCATCAATATTGCGCACAACCCAGCGAGCAACATCGCCGCGCTCTTCGGTCTTGTGACCGGCACCCCGCCGTTCTCCCCCGCGCTCAGTTCCCAGCCCAACGATTTCACCATAGCGCTCAACTTTACAGGCGGCGGACTCAGTGGTTCAAATGCAATCGCCATAGACGGAAGCGGTAATGTCTGGGTCACAAATTACTCCAACAACAGCGTCACCAAGTTGACCAGCGCTGGCGCTATCGTCACGGGCTCACCATTTACGGGTGGCGGTGTCAGGCAGCCCAAAGGGATCGCCATCGACGGTACCGGGAATGCTTGGATTACGAATTATTACGACAATTCTGGAAATAGCGTCGCCAAACTCTCCAGCACTGGAACCGCTCTTTCCGGTTCTTCAGGGTTTACGGGCGGTGGGCTGGCCGGGCCCTATGGGATTGCGATTGACGGCTCCGATAATATCTGGGCCACTAATTATGCTTCCCCCTACAGTGTCACCAAACTATCCAGCACTGGCGCTGCCATATCCGGCTCCTCGGGCTTCACCGGCGTTTACATGCCTGTAGCAATCGCCATCGACAGCTCGGGTAACGCTTGGGTTGCCGAAGCTTACGGGGCCAACAAGTTCACTAGCGCCGGAGCCTTCACTGCCGGTTACAACGGCGGTGGCGTGTACTATCCCCAAGGAATCGCATTCGACTCCTTCGGTAATGTCTGGCTCCCGAATAGCGTCACGAAGTTCACTAGCGCGGGTGTTGCCGTGTCTGGCTCGCCTTTCAAAGGCGGCGGTCTGACATTCCCTTACGGGCTCGCTATCGATGGCACCGGAAATGCTTGGGTCGCAAATCCTAACAGCAACGGTCTCACTGAATTGACCAACTCTGGGGCCGCCGTCTCAGGCTCATCAGGGTTCACCGGTGGTGGTCTGAATGAGCCGTATGCGACTGCCATCGACGGGTCCGGCAACGTCTGGGTCCCGAACGAAACCGGCAACAGCGTCACCGAGTTCATCGGTGCAGCCACCCCGGTGGTTACGCCGCTCGTCGCCAACCTGATGACTCCCTACTCTGCTCCAGCCTCCAAACCGTAGTACAGCAATGTCAAACCAGGAAGTGGGTTTTCATTGACTTCATGTCTCCGCGTCCCGTCAAGACGTCCGAACGTTCCATCTGCAGCACTATCTGCATCTCTATTGAAGTGACCAATAGCAAACCAGCGATCATCTGCATTCCCATGCAGCTCAGCCATCCACAGAAATCTGCCCAACCAAACACTTGCGAAGAATGCTCGACAGACTCCATCACAAGCCCCTCGGAGGTCTCGCTCCTCCTGCTTGTACCAGACTCCATAGCCTACTTCTCATTCCCAATGTGCGAAATTTATCGTACGTTATCGATTTTGCCTGATATTCAAACCTTATGCGGCCGCTTTGAGCTTGTATGTGTAACCGCTTGAGACATGACATTAAAGGGCGCTTATGATTACAGCCTCAAAAGTGATGAAGAATATCAGCCGCCAATGCAAAAGCAAGGAGCTGGGGATCAACTCCGCCGCAGTGAAGAATTCGAGAGAAAAAAATACGCCGGGTCATCCTTCCACGGGTTGAAAACCTCCGCGCCGCTCTTCGCTACATCGGCAACATTGCGAGTTGCCAGGTACAGGCTGTGCTCAATAGCTGTTGCCGCCAACATCGTATCGATCACCGAAGGCGGATGACCGGTGAGGCGTTTTACCTCTCCGCTGATTGAGCCCCAGCGAAGAGCAATTTGGTCCGATACGGATAGAATGCGCCCAGAAAATCGTGTCTCCAAGGCAACAACTGCCTGCTGTAATCGTGGACGGAGTTTGTCGCCTGGAGATAGATGCTCAATGCCCTTCTGGTATTCAGCAATGGTTAGAATGCTCAGAAACAACGTGTGCTCCGGCTGGGAGTTGATCCACTTTTCGACCTTGCGGTCTGGCTTAGCTCCGCTAACCTCGGAAATGACGTTCGTATCCAGCAACCAGCCTTTCACAGAGCTACTTCCCTTCCCGTGTCCTTTTCCCGTTTGATCTCTATATTGTCGAGACCAAGACTTTGCAGGAAGCGCACTAGCGGCAGATGTCCCTTTGGCTTCGGCAAGAGTTGCTCATACGCTTCGGGCGCAATAATCACGGCGGCATCTTTGCCACGGATCGTAACCAGTTGCGGTCCGTGGGTGCCAGCTAGACGCACAACCTCACTAAATCTGGCCTTGGCATCTTCGAGCTTCCAGCGTTCCAACCCAGTCACGGACTGGGATCGTTTGGCACGTGTTAAAGATGGCGGCATGGTTTTTCGCTCCGAATCAATCTGACTATCTGACTAGATTATACACGACTGACTGTAGATAAAAATGTAGCTGTCATAACCCCAGGGTTCCACCAGTAGTCTTTGACTGGGGTCTTCCCCTCTGGATATGTAGTTAGTTCCAGGTTGATGATGCAGACATGGAACGCATGGACGGTGTAAGGCCGAAGCAGACGCAGCGCGTACATCGCAGCATTGCGGAGAAGCGCAGGATCGTGGAGTTGGTTCTTCAGCCAGGGGTGAGCGTGGCGCGTGTGGCGCAGGCCGAAGGCGTGAACGCTAACCAGGTGTTCAAGTGGCGGCGAGATTATCGCAGCGGTCAGTTGGTAGAAGGTAAGCGGGGGTCTTCCCCTGTTGACCATGGCATGTGTTCGCGCTTGGGGATTACGACTGATCTATGAAGTGCCCACTTATTTCTAAGTGGACACTTCGAGAGTCGATTAGGAGCGGATGGAAATGTCGGTGCTGTCTTCGGCTACGAGGTTCCAGGGGAGCAGCTCCTCGATCCGGTTAACGGGATGTTCGGCGATGCGGGTCAGTACCTAGCGGAGATAGCGTTCCGGGTCCAGCCCGTTGAGCTTGGCTGATCATGCCGCGCTCCCGACTATGCCGAAGCGGAGCACACTGTTCTATCGTGGTACTAATTTTCGACTCGACTGCGCGGCATAGTTCTGGTCTCCTTCCTCTGCACTTCAGTGCAGAGGAGAGGACATAACCGTAAATGCATATGTGACCACACATAAGCTTCAGCGACGCCTGCATGAGGGCCCGCTTGGCATTCACATCGATTTGTATGCAGCGCAACTGCTGAAGGAAGGCCATTGCCGACAGAGCGCATGGCGCTGTCTCCGAGTCGTTTCTGATTTCAGTCATTGGCTTGATCGCAAACACATAAGTCTCGCCGAGGTTGATGAACGGACGGTGGAGAGGTATCAAGAGTTTCGGCTGCGGAACCGGTGCCCGTTTTTGAGCGATCAGCCAGCACTAAACCGTCTGCTGACTGTTCTTCGCGGTATAGACGCCATTCGGCCTAAGCATCCCGCAGTGCTCAGTCCAGGCGATCTAATCTTCGAACAGTTTCGGAAGTACCTGGCGCATGAGCGCGGACTTTCCCCTGGAACTATCGGCCGTCATGAACTTGTTGTTCGCCGGTTCGTCAGGGAGAGATGCGAGGACGAGCCGAGGAGATTCCGAGCACTAACGTCGACCGACATTCTTGGATTCATCAGGCATCACGCGGGAGATGGAAGTCCAAGGTCAGCCCAGATCATGTGCAGCACTCTCCGTGAGTTTATGCGGTATTTGCGTTACCGCGGATACATCAAAACAGACCTTGCGACGAGCGTTCCGGCGATCAGGAGGTGGAGGTTAGCGTCTCTTCCTGAGTATCTATTACCCAGTCAGGTTCAGAAGGTTCTCAACGTCTGCGACAGACGAAGCGCGATAGGTCGAAGGGACTACGCCATCTTGTTGATGCTGGCCCGACTCGGCTTGCGGGCGAACGAAATTGCGACTTTGACTCTGGACGATGTCGATTGGCGGGCAGGTCAGCTGTCAGTGCAAGCCAAGGGCAGACAGAGGGCGCAACTGCCGTTGCCGCATGAAGTGGGTTCCGCCGTCGTGGCCTATCTACAGAACGGTCGTCCGCGATCGGATAGTCGCAGATTGTTCCTACGTGACCTGGCGCCGCATGCCGGCTTTGCATCTTCAGGTGGCATTTCTATGATCGCCACGACGGCACTGAAGCGCGCCGGCATTGAAGGGGTTGCGCACATGGGATCTCATCTGTTCCGGCACAGTCTGGCTACTGCGCTTCTCCAGTCCGGAGCCTCGTTAACGGAGATTGGTCAGATCCTGCGCCATCAGGATCACGACACAACGCGGATCTACGCGAAGGTAGATATCGACTCTCTTCGTGTGCTTGGCATTCGGTGGCCAGGAGGTGTCCGATGAACGCACTACGAACCGCTCTTCGGGAGTACCTCACTCTGCGACGCGATATGGGGTATAAGTTCCAGAACGAGGAAAAGCGGCTGGGGAAGTTTGTCACGTTCATGGAAGAGCGCCACGCCCCGACGATCACATATAAGCTGGCCATCGAGTGGGCGACACAGCCCGCAGATCGACATGCAACCTGGACCCTGCGCCTCACGGATATTCGCGGGTTTGCCCGATATTTGCAAAGCATCGGCGTAAAGGCGGAGATACCTCCGACAGAGGTCTTGCCCGGTTTGACACGCTCGAAGCCGTACATCTATACCGACGCTGAGATCCGCAGGTTATTGGCGGCAGCGTTGGCACTACCGCCAAGAGATGCGTTGCGCCGCTGGACGTATTACAACCTGTTGGGACTGTTGGCCGTCACAGGTCTGCGGATCAGTGAGGCGCTTTCGCTTTGCTGCGATGATGTCGATCTTGAAGGAGGTATCCTCACCATTCGTTCTACGAAGTTCGGGAAGTCTCGTTTGGTGCCGCTCCATCCCACCACTGTCTGCAGCTTGGCGAAGTATGCAAAACAGCGCGATGTCCACGTTCCTTGTCCCCGAAGCCCGTTCTTCTTTGTGGCGGAACGAGGTGGCCGGTTGTTGCTTCAGTACGTCTATCGGGTGTTTTGGCGTCTTTCGCGGGAAACGGGCCTCAGGAAGCCTGCCGATCACACGGGCCCCCGCCTGCACGACTTCCGGCATCGGTTTGCGGTTCAGACGCTCCTGTCATGGTATCGATCTGGCCAGAAGATTGAAGTCCTGTTGCCAGTACTCTCAACATACCTGGGCCACACCTGCATACGCGATACTTACTGGTATTTGTCGGCTTGCCCCGAACTCATGGAGCATGCCGCACGGCGGCTTGAGTCGCGCCGGGGAGCCGCCTCATGAAGCATATTCCAACTCTGCCAGCACTGATTGAGCGATTCTTTACGGAACGTTTGATGCGCCAACGGCGTGTTAGCCCTCACACGATTGCGTCGTATCGGGATACCTTTCGCCTCCTGCTTGAATTTGTGCATGCACGTCTGCACAAGCCGCCTTCAAGCCTCGATCTGCAGGATCTTGCTGCTCCGACGATCAGCGCTTTTCTTGATGATATGGAGAAGCGTCGCTCGGTCAGTGTCCGCACTCGCAACCTGCGACTCACCGCCATCCGTTCCTTCTTCCGGTTCACCGCTTTCGAAGAGCCAGCGTACAGCGCTCTTATCCAGCGAGTGCTCGCGATACCCAGCAAGAGACATGACAAGAGGCTGGTTCATTTCTTGACGCGGCCTGAAATCGAGGCGCTACTCGCAGCACCCGACAGAACGACATGGATTGGGCGTCGCGATTACGCGTTGTTGTTGCTCGCAGTCCAGACCGGGCTGCGGTTGTCCGAACTCACTGGGCTCGACCGTGACGCAGTTGTCTTGGGCCGGGGTACGCACGTTCGTTGTTTTGGCAAGGGCCGAAAAGAGCGATGTACCCCTCTGACCGAGCATACTGTCAACGTCATGCAAGCATGGCTGAGGGAACCAAGCCGGAACAGTTCCCAAGCGCTCTTTCCCAACGTATATGGTGGGCGCCTTAGCCCCGACGCGGTACAGGCTCTGCTTGCCAAATATGTGGCGGTCGCAGGTCAACACTATTCTTCCCTTACGCGAAAACGCATCTCCCCACACGTCCTCAGGCATAGCGCTGCCATGGAACTTCTGCAGGCCGGCGTTGATTGTTCCGTCATTGCTCTATGGCTCGGGCACGAATCACTTGAAACCACGCAAGTTTACTTGCACGCGCACATGGCACTGAAGGAAGCAGCTCTGGCAAAACTCCACCCACTGAACGGAAAAATCTCCGGCAGGTACCGGCCTGGGGATCAGTTGCTTACGTTCCTCAACAACCTATAGATCTTTCAGACTATGCCGCGTGACTGCTCGGCAGCATTGGGCAATTGGCCGACATCTGCGAACTCTGCTCAGAAGCAAGCGGCTATCATTCGGCATAGTCGGGAGCGCGGCATGATCAGCCCTATGCCGCTCTCGGCATAGGGCTGAACCCACCAGCGAATAGATGGCGGCTGCGCGTTCGCCGCCGGAGTTAGAGCCAGCGAAAAGGTAGTTTTTGCGTTTATGTGAAGCTTCTCATAAACGCAATTATGTCCAGTTGAAGATTATGCGCAGTGCGAGAGCGGATGGCTTTCGGATGGAATCTTCGAAGCCCTCACACTGCACATAATTCAGAGGCTTGCGAGAAACTGCATCAGTTGATCGGGCGGCACATAGCGTGTGCGCTTGGCTCCTATGGGTTGCAATCTGTTCAAGGCACGTTCCTTCATCGTGAGATCCGCCTCTATATACATATGTGTCGTTGAGGGGTTTTCGTGCCCCAACCAAAGAGCGATAACCGTGATATCAACGCCGGACTGGAGGAGATGCATAGCTGTCGTGTGTCGGATTGTGTGAGGAGAGATGGTTTGCTTGAGCAAACCAGGATGATCCCGGGCAGCTACACCAACCGCTGCTGCGAGGCGCTACGTCACGTTGGATCTGGTCATGGCCGTTCCACCCCGGTTAGGGAACAGGTAGGCGTGGTCTAAACAATCGTTCAACTGCCGCCTCCATGAGCGGATGAGCATACAATCGCTCGACGGACCGCCTCTGTCATTGTAGCGCCCCGGTGTAGAACCTGTCCCATAGTGACTCCTTCTCGCGTTCAGAAAAGTATGCACCTCAAATGCCGGGACTAAACATCTAGTAATCGATACGGTTGGAGCTATTGCGCCAGACGTCGAAGCTGGAGATGGCTTCCTTCGGCAGCAGGTTGCGAATGGGGATGGTGCGCTCGGCGAGTGGGCGCGTGAGTTCGCGGTAGAGAAAGGCGTCGTCGAAGCCGGCGGCGGCGGCATCGGCTGCGGAGTTGCCGTAGTAGATGGCGGCGCAGCGCGACCAGTAGATGGCGGCCAGGCACATGGGGCAGGGCTCGCAACTGGTGTAGACCTCGCAGCCGGCGAGTTGGAAGCTGCCGAGCTTGCGGCAGGCGGCGCGGATGGCCATGACCTCGGCGTGGGCGGTGGGGTCGTGGTCGAGGGTGACGCGGTTGGAACCGGTGGCGATCACCTCTCCGTGGCGGACGATGACGCAGCCGAAGGGGCCGCCGCCGCTGGCGACGTTCTCAGTGGCGAGACGGATTGCCTGTTGCATGAAGATGGGATTGCCCTGCATGGGAACAATGGCCTCGGCGCAGATCTCAGCGGTACACAAACCAGAGTGGCGTGGCCACGAACCTCTGCTCCGCAGGCTGGTTCCGGGAACAGAAGTCATACTGGATGGACTATCTAAATTATGATATAATGGTGGACAGCCTAATGTAGCTAGGCTTGCTTTTCAAACTTACGTTTTTCATTTCTCCGCTCCTTCTGAAGACTCTATCTCACGGCTGAAAGGCGAGTTTCTATAGTGTTCAGATTCTTCCGTGCCATCTTCGCCGTGTTTTTTCAGAACAGTCCAGAACATAGATGACTTCTGCGACCCGTGCGAGGTAAAGCACTTTGTATTAGGTCTTATTGTCAGATTCCTTCAATTCATACACCCCATTGTCGATGATGCCGGCCACCGCGATCTGCGGCACCAGCGACGCTAGCAGCTCGGTGAACTGCTTCTCCACCCGTTTACCCGTCTCCATCACCTCTTCGTGGTTGATCTTCTCGTTCAGCACGCCCGCGGCCATGTTGGTCACCAGCGAGATGCCCAGCACCTCGATCCCCATGTGCCGCGCCACAATCACCTCATGCACGGTCGACATCCCCACCAGATCCGCGCCCAGCGTGCGGAACGCGCGTATCTCCGCCGCCGTCTCGTAGCTCGGCCCCAGCGCGGCGTTCGTTCCCGCAGGTTGATGTGGTCGCTGAGGACCACCAGTGCGCCCTGCGCATAGCGTGTGTTGATGCCGCCGGCCGCGTTGGTCATGATCAGGTGCTTCACCCCCAGCGTACCCAGCACCAGCTTGCCGCTGTGCCCCGCCACGGTGGACTGTGGAAAGCCCGGTATCTCGGTGTAGGGAATCGCAACCGCGTCCTTCACCTGCGCGGCGAATCCGCCCAGCCCCGACCCCAGGATGATGCCGATGCGCGGCACCTCGGCGTACTGCACACGGATGTGTTCGGCGGCGATATTCGCGTTGCTGTAGAGCTGGCTCATACTTGTCTCCTCCGCTGGGCCGCTACCGAATCAGGCAGCTCACAATCGACGCCGACATCAGGTTGGCCATGGTGGCGGCCATCATGGCGCGCAACCCCAGCCGCGCCAGGTCGCCGCGCCGCTCAGGCGCCAGCGCTCCGATGCCGCCGATCTGCATGCCGATGGACCCTAGGTTCGCGAATCCGCACAGCGCGAACGTGGCGATGGAGAACGTCCGTGGCGAGAGCGTGCTCCGCATCAGCCCCAGCCGCGTGTAGGCCACAAACTCATTCAGCACCGCGCGCGTTCCCAGCAGGTTGCCGATGGCCTGCGACTCCTTCCACGGTATCCCGATCAGCCACGCGATCGGCGCGCCGAAGAAGCCCAACACCGCGTCCAGCGAATGCGGAAAGCGCACATGGTGCAGCCACGCCCACGCGCTGATGCTGCCCATCACGCCGTTCACCAGCCCCACTAGCGCCAAGAAGCTCAGCAGCATGATGGCCACGTTGAACGCCAGTTGTCCGCCGTCGATGGTGCCGCGCACGATGGCGGCGATGAAGTTGTCGTCCTTGTGCTGCGCCTCCTGCGGCATATGCACGGTGCCCGCCGTGGCCGGAACCTCCGTCTCCGGCACCAGCATCTTCGCCACCAGGATCGTTCCCGGCGCTGTCATGATCACCGCACTCAGCAGGTCCTGCGCATGAATGCCGAAGCTGATGTACGCCGCCATGATGCCGCCCGACACATGTGCCATGCCGCTGGTCATGATGGTCATCAGTTCAGAATTCGTCGCTCCGTTCAGGAATGGCCGGATGGTCAGCGGTGCCTCCGTCTGCCCCATGAAGATGCTGGCCGCCACGTTGGTGCTCTCCGCACCGGAGGTACCCATGGTGCGCTGCATGACCCACGCCACCACCTTGATGATCTGCTGCATGATGCCCATGTAGTACAGCAGCGCAAAGAAGGCGCTCACGAAGATGATCGTCGGCAGCACCGCGAAGGCGAAGGTGGAGAGCGGATCGCCCGGCGTTCCCATGCGCCCGAAGACCATCGACGAGCCGTCGGCCGCGTGGCCCAGCAGGCTGGTCACGGCGGTCGATGCGGCGTGCAGCGCGATCTGTCCGTATGGCCACTTGATGACCAGGAAGGCGAAGGCGATCTGCAGCCCCAGCCCCCACGTCACCGTGCGCCAGCGGATGCTGCGGCGGTTGGTGGAGAGCGAGTAGGCCACGATGAGCATAGTGGCGAGTCCGAGCAGTCCGGTATAGCGTCCCAATGGCGTTCTCCTGGTGAAGCGGCGGAGCGATATGAATCGTACGTGCAATGTACTGATAACGGTGGTGAGGAAAACTGATATTCTATGTGACTATTTGTTGATGACTCCGAGCCAGTAGCTCCCCTTGGCGTATAGCAGATCTACTTGTCTAGTGGCGCCTAGGAACTTGTTGAAAAACGATTACACACGGCCGAAAGGGCATCTCGGTTCAGATTAACTTCGCACAGAAATCGCCTACAACGCGCCAATCTGCCATCGGGATACATCGCGGGTCACTCTTTTCTGCTCTGGGGTAAGTACCCACAAGAGTTTTCAACAAGTTCCTAGATGGTCAATGTAATGTGCGCGATAAGTGCATAATTCAGTTTTCGAAGCCTTGTTAGACTCAACTGCCGAAAATATTTCAAGGCTATCCATCCGTGTTTTGTTCTTGCGTATGTTTTGGCTATTGTGCACATAGATCCGTGAATGCGTTCATAATTGTGCCGGCGTCGATGAGGCTAGTTCTGCTGTCAGGACAGCGAGATAATGTAGGGCTTAAGAGGTCATATGCCAATTGGAAAATATCAGGGGTTTCAGATCTCTATGACTCCAGACTTGATAATGTACCAATATAAGCGCGAACGGAAGTGGTAAATCCCATAACCGCGCAAGCATCATATATTTCCATCTATCCATCAAACGACTATTTCTCCATATCAAGCAATATTTTGTTCGTCTGTCAGCTACTCCATCGCAATCAGGATGAAAAAGTTTGGAATCTCAGAACATAGATTCAGAACCGATATATTCCTGCAGGGGTAACCCGACCAAATACTAATGGTCTTGCCTTGACTGGCTCATCGCCTATGTATATGGCATCTCTCATAACTTTTTCAACTTGCTCTATTTTTGAAGGAGCGCATGTATGAATCATTGCGAGTGCTTCCCCTTTGGAAGTGCACTCTCCGATGCGTTTCTGAAGATGAATGCCTGCAGCATAATCCAATTCATCATCCTTATTTGTTCGTCCGGCACCCAACAAGACGGAAGCGTATCCTATCGCTTCGGTATTAAAGCCTGTTACAAATCCATCTCGATCAGATATTAGCGCCACAATCTGATCCGCTTGTGGCAACAGGCTGCTATCATCAATAATTCGTGCGTCCCCTCCCTGAGCTTCAACCATAGTACGAAATCGCTCCAGCGCCTTACCAGATTCAAGGGCATTCTGAGCTGCGTGGTGAGCAGTTCTTTCGTCGTCAGGATAAATTGACAACTGAAGCATCTCGCTAGCAAGCAAAATAGAGAGCTCACGCAATGGCCCTCCCACATTTCCATTGAGAACTTCGAGTGCCTCCCATACTTCAAGACTGTTCCCAACCGCCATGCCCAGAGGCTGCTCCATATCAGTGATGATCGCGACAGTGTTTTTGCCAGCACCACTTCCTATATCGACCATCTCCTTGGCAAGAGCAAAGGCATCGTCTAATGAGCGCATAAAAGCACCGTTTCCCGCTTTCACGTCGAGAACGATGGCATCTGCGCCTGCCGCGATTTTTTTGCTCATAATACTTGAGGCTATAAGCGGTATTGAATCGACAGTGGCCGTTACATCGCGGAGAGCGTACAAGGCCTTGTCTGCAGGAACCAGATTGCCCGACTGCCCTGTAACAGCGACACCGACTGAATTGACGATGGCAGCAAAGCGCTCCGGAGACAGCTTGGTGTCAAAGCCTGGGATAGATTCCAGTTTATCTACCGTCCCCCCCGTATATCCAAGTCCGCGACCCGACATTTTGGCGACCTTTGCTCCACAAGCCGCTACAATCGGCGCAACAATTAGCGTAGTAGTATCGGCAACGCCGCCAGTCGAGTGTTTGTCGACTTTGATGCCAGGTATTGCAGACAGATCTGCGACATCTCCTGAGTGCGCCATTGCAAGCGTGAGGGCGACCGTCTCTTTGCGTGACATTCCCGAAAAACAAATCGCCATCAGTAGAGCCGAGATTTGATAATCCGGGATAGAACCTTGTACATAGCCCTTTACCCACCATTCAGTTTCTTCTGCTGTCAAAGCTCCACCGCGCTTCTTACGGCTAATTAATTCAGACATTAACATGCATATGCCTTTCGCTATCGTATTTGCGGGAATCCCAGGTCTACCTTGCTCTTTGCCGGATCGGGCCAGCGGCTGGTCACCACCTTGCCCCGCGTGTAGAACTGCACGCCCTCCGGCCCGTACATATGCAGATCGCCGAAGAGCGAAGACTTCCATCCGCCGAAGCTGTAGTACGAGACCGGTACCGGGATGGGCACGTTGATGCCCACCATCCCCACCTCCACGTCAAACTGGAACTGCCGCGCCGCGCCGCCATTCTGCGTGAAGATCGCCGTGCCGTTGCCGTACGGATTCTCGTTGATCAGCTTCAGCGCCTCGGCGTAGGTCTTCACCCGCACCACGCTCAGCACCGGGCCGAAGATCTCGTCCGTATAGCACTTCGTCCCCGGCTTCACGTGGTCCAGCAGCGACGCGCCCAGAAAGAATCCGCTGCCTTGCGTCGCCGCGTCCTTGCGCCCGTCCACGCGCACCGTCGCGCCCTCGGCCGCAGCGTGGTCCAGATACGTCGCCACCCGGTCGCGATGCTCGCGCGTGATCAGCGGTCCCATCTCGCAGCTCTTGTCGTTGCCCGGCCCCACCTTGATCTTCGCAATGCGCTCGGTGATGGCCGCAATCAGCGGCTCCGCCACATTGCCCACCGCCACCAGCACACTGACGGCCATGCAGCGCTCCCCGGCCGCGCCGTACGCGGCGGAGACGGCTGAGTCCGCCGCCATGTTAACATCCGCATCCGGCAGCACCAGCATGTGGTTCTTCGCGCCGCCCAGCGCCTGCACCCGCTTGCCGTTGCGCGTGCCCGTCTCGTAGATGCTGCGCGCGATCGGCGTCGAGCCCACAAAGCTCAGCGCGCGCACGTCCGGATGCTCCAGTAGCCGGTCCACGGCCACCTTGTCGCCGTTCACCACGTTCAGCACGCCCGCCGGCACGCCCGCGCGATGCGCCAGCTCGGCCAAGAACATCGCCGCACCCGGCACCTTCTCCGAGGGCTTCAGCACAAACGAGTTGCCACACACAATCGCGTTGGCCAGCATCCACAGCGGAACCATCGCTGGAAAATTGAACGGCGTGATGCCCGCCACCACGCCCAGCGGCTGGCGGATCTGGTACACATCTACGCCCGAGCTCACCTGCTCGGAGTAGCCGCCCTTCAGCATGTTGGGCACGCCGCAGGCGAACTCCACATTCTCCAGCCCGCGCGCCACCTCGCCGTTGGCGTCAGAGAGCGTCTTACCGTTCTCCGTGCAGACGATGCCGGCCAGCTTGCCGTGGTTCTCGACCAGCAGCGCGTGCAGCCGGAACATAATCTCCGCTCGCCGCGAGAGCGCCGTGGCCCTCCACGCCGGAAACGCCGCCTTGGCCGCGGCCACCGCTGCGTCCACCTCCGTCACGGAGGCAAAGTCAACCAGCGCATGCTGCTCACCGGACGCCGGATTCCACACCACCCCGGTGCGCCCCAATCCGCCTTCAACCATCTTGCCGCCGATCCAGTGATGTACGGGGGTAACTACTTTTAACGTCGATAATGTTTCCATAATGATTTTCAGCTCATTGATGTGATGTGTAATTTATAACCATTTACGCATTATTTTTTGCATCCACGATCTTGAGGCCCGCTTCAATGATGTTGAGGCCAATACTCAGTTGCTGCTGGTTAATGATCAGAGGTGGGCATATCCAAAGCATGTTGAAACGCGTAAATGCATATAGATATTGCGACTTCAGATAAGTTGCCAGTGCACCCATCTCCGGACTCGTTCCGTTAAATGGAGCTAGAGGTTCGCGGGTGGCTTTATTCTTAACCAACTCGATGACGCAGAAGAGGCCAATAGATCGAACGTCACCGACACAGCTATAGTTCTGCTTTATTGCGTTGAGGCGATTGATGAGATAGGCGCCTTGCTTCTCGACATTTTCAAAGACATGCTCTTCTTCATATGCCGCAAGATTTGCAATAGCTGCTGCACAAGACACGGGATGCCCGCTATATGTAAGTCCTGCAGAGAGCATGTGAGTCTCGAAATACTGCGCAATAGGCTTAGAGACAATGACCGTCCCTAGCGGCATGTAACCACTCGTAAGCCCCTTGGCTGCGGTAACAATATCCGGGCTGACTCCGTAGTGCTGGGTAGCAAGCCACTTGCCTGTGCGTCCGAAGCCACTCATCACCTCATCGGCAATAAGAAGGATGTCATATCGGTCACACAGTGCGCGTAGTTTTAGATAGTAGTCATCAGGTGGAATAAAAAGACCGTTGGAACCAGTAATGCCCTCGACAAGGATGGCTGCTACAGAGTGAGGCCCTTCCATCTGAATAATTTCTTCTATATGGGAGACACATTCACGATGGCATGTCTCAACCTTCTGTCCGAAGGGGCAGCGGTAACAGTAAGGATCGAAAGCACGTAGAATACCGGGGATACCTGGTTCTACAGGCCAGCGGCGGGGATCGCCAGATGCCGTCATGGAGCCCATAGTGGCTCCATGATATGAGCGGTAGCGGGTAATAATTTTTGTGCGCCCGGTGTAGAGACGAGCAATCTTCATGGCGTTCTCGTTCGCTTCTGCGCCACCTAGGGTAAAGAAGGCCTTAGCAAGACCAGTGACCTCGGCAAGTTTTTTACCAAGGTTGCCGCGAGGCTCGGTCGCAAAGCCAGGCCCAGCGAAACATAAAGCATCCACTTGCTTTTTGATCGCGTTCAGCACATAGGGATGCTGATGTCCAATATTCATGTTGATTAGTTGGGAGCTAAAGTCGAGCCAGCGATTATCATCACCATCCCAAAAGTAGACGCCTTGAGCGCGTTTAAGATGGATGGGCTGCGTTGATCCTTGCACTGACCAGGAGAAGAGGGTGTAATCACGATTATCCTTAATAATCTGTAATGTTGTGCGTTCCGTTATTGGTGAACTCCCAACAATTGTATTGGTCATGAGAGTTTATTCCTTTTGAATTGCCGTACTGGATTACCATTAGTTACACTAATGGCTGCACCACTTCGGAGAATGTTTAGCGCAACCATAAAGCCCAGTGCTTTAGACGAGTCATCCAGTGATCCCAGCAGTCCCGTTAGTTGATTGATGCGATAGTAAATAGTTTGGCGACGAAGGCCTAGTTCTCTTGCGGTTGCAGTAATATTGAATTGCGTATTTAGCAAGACTTCAAGGGTTGTTAGCAACGTGGTTTGTGGACGTGGCGAAAGGGTGAGTAGCGGGCCAAGTACACGTTTTAGAACTGACCTATCGCGACCAGTATCCACTAGCGAGTTTATTATCGCTTGCATGGCGGATTCTGTACCACAACTATGCCTAGGGCGTAGTATTTCGCGGTGAGCTGCGCGAGTTAACTCTCCAAAACTCACCTCTTTACGGAACACAACGATAGGAAAACTCAAATCATTCGCGGCATCCATAATCTCATCTGGAACCTTAGTGATCCAGTGCACTAGTTCGATTCCAAGAGCACGAGCACCGGACTTAGCAAGGCCATACAGGTAGTTGCGGCGTACTGCAGGACTTACACGGACGAGTTCAATTCCCGTACTGAGCAGCAGTTCTCCGCCGGAGAGAAAACGCCATACATCAATGATCTCTGCAATATGCACCCAAGTAACCGGTTTGTGAATCTGGGAGCCACCAGAAATAAGTTCGGCACTGCGAAATGCTGGCAGATTCAAGATATACTCGAGCGAGGGCAGTGCAGTCACACTTTGTTGTTTGTCTATAGGTGTAATATTTACTGCCCCGAAGGTAGCTGGCCTGACATATTCTGACGGCTCGTAGGTTGTTGGTAACACTTTTAGATTCCATGTCATGGGACTACCCTTGTCGCATACCGTCTTCTTAGATGAATAGTCGGTAACTATTTTTTTATTAGTGTTGTAATTCATGTTACCCCCCCCCAAGTCACTGCTAGTGTATGTGTATTCCGTTTCGCTTGCGGTATGACTGCATTGCATCCCAGTCTTGCGTAGCTATGGGTTCATTGCGTACAATTTCGCCCCACGTGATTGAAGTGCGCTCTGGAGTTACTTCAACCATCTCGATGCAGTGATCAACAGGACAAACGTTGTGGCAAAGGCGACAGCCGACGCAGTCCAGTACTCTCACAACGGGTTGAGGGCGACTATTCACCACATTTTGCTTGCCATTTAAACGAACATCGTAAGTATAGGGTTGAACTATCTTGCCTGATGGCGCAATAAGATCGATACATTGATGTGCTGTATCGTTACATGCGACATAGCAAAGGTTGCATTTAATGCAGGCATCCTGATCAATATGAGCAACCGCCTTAAAAGCGAGGTCGAAGTCCCTGAATTCAGATATACGGTTTAGACTTTTTCCGACAACATTGTCGATATTTGCATAGCCCTTTGCATCCATCCAGTTAGATAGTCCATTGCATAGATCATCAATGATGCGAAATCCATAATGCATCACTGCAGTACAAACTTGCAGGCTAGTTGCACCCAACAGCATAAACTCGGCTGCGTCCTGCCAGGAGGCGATTCCGCCCATACCAGAAATGGGCACTTTGGATGCGACTATGAATTCGTCCTTACTAAGTGATGCCAGCATATTCAATGCGATTGGCTTGACTGCCGGCCCCGCATAGCCACCATGCCCACCTTTGCCACCAATGTTGGGGGTAATATTGAGTGTCTCGAGATCAACGCCAACAATTGAGTTGATTGTATTAATCAACGAGAGTGCGTTGGCCCCTGCTGTCACTGCGTAGCGTGCTGGCACAACCACGTTGGTGATATTCGGTGTGAGCTTGACGATGATTGGGATGGAAGCTGCGCGTTTAACCCAATTGGTGATGCGCTCACAGTATTCTGGTACCTGTCCAACTGCGCTGCCCATTCCGCGTTCGCTCATACCATGAGGACAGCCAAAATTCAATTCAATGCCATCAGCGCCTGTATCCTGTATGCGACATACAATCTCGGACCAAGCTTCCGCCTTGGACTCAACCATGGCCGATACGATAACGGCCCGATCTGGCCAGTTGCGCTTCACATCAGCAATCTCACGCAGGTTAACCTCCAATGGCCGGTCAGAGATTAGTTCAATGTTATTGATGGCAAGCATGCGTTGGCCAGCATAGTGCCATGCCCCATATCGATTGGAAATATTGAGTACGGGAGCGCCAATGGTCTTCCAAACAGCACCGCCCCATCCAGCTTCAAAGGCGCGGTGAACCTGCGCTCCAGAATTTGTAGGAGGAGCAGATGCAAGCCAAAATGGATTGGGGGACTTAATGCCTGCAAAATTAGTACTGAGATTAGCCATATTCCTTAGGCTCCCTGAGCAAAAGATTCAGATGTACTGAGGCGTGCATGTAACGCAGATGCGGCCAACTTGCCATCTTGTACGGCCATAACGGTTGAAGCTGCCCCGTGACTACGAACACAGTCGCCTATGGCAAAAATCCCAGCGATGCTAGTCTCATAATCGTTGTTAACATCGATGTAACCCCGGCGAGTCTGCAGACCAAGCGCTTCAGCAAGAGCTGGCTTCTGCTGACCAATTGCCTTAACTACCTGATCTGCTACAAGATGGAATTCCTCACCGTTAATCGGCACGGCGCTTGGCCGACCAGAGGCATCCGGAACTCCGAGTTTCATTTGCTGGCAGCACAGTCCTTTAGTTGTGCCGTTTTCCGTTACCACCTTGACTGGCTGTGCCAAGAACCGGAATTCAATGCCTTCCTGCTTAGCGAACTCATACTCGTGGGAATAGGCCGTCATCTCCATTTCTGTGCGGCGATAGACGATAGTGACCCGCTCTGCGCCGTATCGACGTGCGATGGTAGCACAGTCAATCGCCGTATTTCCCGCGCCGATAATAACTACTTGCCTACCGACAGAAAGCGGTCTCGAAGCGATCTTGCTGCCCTCTACGTACTCCAAACCATCCAGCATAAACTCTTCATTTTCAATCTCTAGTTGAGGCGTCATTCCTAAACCGACGCTTAGGACTACCATGTCAAATTGTTGCTTGAGTTCTGTAAATTGAAGATTACGACCAAGTTCTTTTCTTGTCTGAATAGTTACCCCGAGTCGTTGGATCATGTCCGCCTCAGCAAGTGCAACTTCGACAGGCTCGCGCAGCGAGATGATGCCATAGGTGGAGAGACCGCCTGGCAGATCGCGCCTCTCAAAGACCGTAACCTTGTGCCCCCTAAGAGCGAGTTCTCCTGCACAGGACAAACCAGCCGGCCCGGAACCAATTACCGCGACTTTGCATCCTGTAAGGGGAGGGGCATGTAGGACCTGCATTCCACGGTCGTAGATATGGTCCATCGCATAACGTTGGAGGCGACCGATTTCGATGGGCTGATGATCTTCTCCCAGCACACAGGCCCCTTCACATAGTTCTTGAACAGGGCATACGCGAGAGCACGTAGCCCCTAGAAGATTGGCATTGAGAATCGTCTGGGCAGATCCAACAAGGTTATCGGTTGCTATTTTTTTTATGAAGCCGGGAATGTCAATATGCGTAGGACATGCTTGAGAACAAGGGGCGTCGTAACAAAATAGACAGCGGTGCGCCTCACGAAGAGCCGCAACTCGCGTTAGCGGTTCAAGTTGCTCATTCATTGCAGGATTGGTATTTTGAACCTTCACTCTAGTGGCTCCCCTGATAATCTATCAATCCAGCCCACAAACGATAAATCAACCAAATAACCATATAACCCGCGCTATCTCAATGGCTTACTACCAGACGCTCTGCTCGTGAGACCACGTTTTTGAATCTCGGCCCGTGCTCCCGGTCGGCTAAGTAAAACCTGCGTGATGCTTTGAAAGTATGCTTTATGTGAACTTGACGGTGCGCAAGTGTCTTAATGCGCGTAACGTACGCTTTTTCGTGTAACGGGTATGTGTAACGTGACCGCAAATGACTGTAAGACATAGAGCAATGTGAACTTCTGCATTAATGCAAGTGCCTTAAATTATTCCTAACGGCTTGTAATGTTTGCACTGTTAAGGTTTAAATCAGGGACAGGATGTCTCTTCGTATGGAAGAGGCGGTACCAATGATCGAAAAGGCGGTCCATCTGGTATCCTAAAATCCCTCTGTAGTTTGGTGAATTGGCCTATGAAGGAGCAGCCGTTTTCAACACAACCTCTGTCGCCCATGCCGGTCCCGTCAGGCACAGAGAACTCCGTGGAAGCTCCTGGCTCGGAACGTCCGGTTGAGTCGAACACTATAAACCTTTGCCTCGAGAGGGTATTAGCCAGTGCACAGTTTGCACGGTCAGAACGCTTGCGTGCCCTGCTGGCTTACCTTATTCAGGCTATGGAACGCGGCACACTCTCCAGCGTGAATGAGCGGAGAATCGGAGTTGACGTGTTTGGAAAGGATGTCGATTGGGACCCGGCTTTAGATCCAAGCGTGCGCGTCGCCATGGTGCGCTTGCGAAGCAAGCTCGAAGACTACTATCAGAGTGCTGGCCGTACCGATGCTATTAAAATAGCCCTCATCAAGGGTAGCTATCTCCCCCAGTTGATACAAATAACGCATCCCACGGCTATGGTCGATACTGTAGCAGCAAATGACACGCATAACTCAGCTGCTTCATCTGTTTCAGTCATTTCGTTTAGCAGGAACAATTTGTACAGGATCTTCACCCTAAGTATATGTCTTCTTATTGTAATTGTGCTAGTAGGATTCCCTTTGGGAAGACATTGGTTTTCAAAAAAGGCAGCATCTTTTTATATCACTCCATTTTCAACCGATTTGGGGATCCAGTTCAGCCCCGCTGTTTCACCGGATTGTAGCCGTATTGCCTATGTGTGGGATGAGAACCACGGAAGCTTTAACCTCTATATACGTCCGGTTGACGGTGGCTCAACAGTAAAGCTCACCGGTGGAACGGGAAATGACTTTTATCCGGCCTGGTCTCCCGATGGCACTCAGCTTGCATTTCTGAGGGTCTCTGGGTGGCAGGCGAAGCTAATAGTAAAATTAATAAGTAGTGGTACAGAAAAAACAGTAGCAACCATTGCGGTCGCTCCGGGACGATGGTCGGATGACAGCGGTCCTTTGCTTGGAAATCCTGGGCCGATTTGGTCAATTGACGGAAACGAACTGATTGTCTTTGACCAAGGCCACTTTGGAATCTATGCAATCTCAATTAAAACAGGAGAACGTCGCCAATTAACATCCTCAACTCAGACTACTCGTGATTTCTACCCCCGCCTTTCACTAGATGGAAAGTCACTGGCATTCGTTCGTTACTTGAGCCACGGCGTAAGCGATCTATACATGCTTTCCATGGGATCGAACGCTTCACCCAAGCGGCTCACTCATGACCAGAGAACTATTCGCGGCATTACATGGGCTGCTGACGGTAAATCACTGGTTATGGCTTCGAATCGCACTGGACAATACGAGTTGTGGCGGGTTGATACGCAAAATGCAATTCTTGAAACCATACCCGCAGATACATCACAGGCAGCAAACCCTGCGATGGCACCTAATGGCAAATGGATGGTTTTTGACAATGCACATGAAATCACAACCATTGAGGAAGCTTTTATTCCCGCTATAAAAAATCGTCCGTTTAGACTTTACCCTATTGCGGTCACATCGAGGAGCAACCGCGATGCTAGTTTATCGAATGACGGCAAAAGGCTGGCGTTCTTTTCTGATCGGTCTGGAAGCTGGCAGATTTGGATATCTGCCGCAGATGGTAGCGAGGCTAGGCAGATAACTCATTTAAACGTTGTGTTTGCGGGCATGATCAGTTGGGCTCCCGATGGTCGGCATATTGCATATGATGCAAGGCTTGAAAATCATTCATCCATATTTCTATTAGACACCATTACAGGACAGTCTCGTATGCTGTCGACGACAAACGCTGAAGAACGTGCCCCAACCTGGTCCCCTGACGGAAAGATAATCTATTTCAATTCCGATCGCGATGGCTCCGTCGCCTTATACAGATTGCATACAGATTCTGGACGCACATCTCTCGTGGCAAACGATGGGTTTCAAGCGCATATTACACAAAATGGCCAATGGCTTTATTATGTAACGATGTATGGCGTGTTATGGCGCAGCAGGCCTGATACCAACGACGCTTTTCCAATGCCACAAGACATGCAACCTTATTCGTTTGCAGCATGGACGGTTACGGGAAATGATTTACTGATTCTAAAAAGATCTGAGGCAAAGGATGCGTTTGAATTATGGAAGTTCGATGCCTCATTCCATAGCATAAGTCTAGGGGAGTTTTCCGTTGCCCCTCAGAGTGAAGTTCTAAGCATTGGATCCTCTATTGATGGGCATATCCTACTTGTCGGCACCCGCGATCAGATAACGAGCGACATCGTGCTCCGCAGTCCCATTAACGCGCCTCCCCACTGAAGTATCATTAATATACTTCCCTTTGTATTGCGAGAGGTCGTCTATAGAATTTATGGCAATTCGCTACGTTTACCTCCGCCTTTTAATCTCCCTGCATGGTTAGCTGCTTTTCTCGCACCCTCTCTTCTTACTTGTGAGCCATGACCTGCATTGCTCATATTGACAGTATGTCCAGTTTATCGGCGGACGATTCATATATAAGCAATATAAATGTATTATTTATTCTTAGTGGTATCGGTGGTTACTTTCATCAGAGAGCCAGTCATTTTCGGAGGTCAGTGAATCATGTCGTGCCGGATTGCCGAACTCGTCATGGCCATAGTTTTTACCTCTACATTTATTTGGCATGGTTTCTGCGATTCTTGTGCGCTCCTGGCACAAACGAGCACCACATCTGCACAATCTACAAATATAGCCACTACACCTGCAGTCAAGAAAGATGCCGTGCAGAAGGTCTTCCGCGTGCAGACGCGGCTGGTGCTACTGGACGTAGTCGTGACCGACAGCAGCGGCAAGCCTGTCAGTGGGCTCACGCGCAGCGACTTTGCCGTCTACGAGGACAAGCAGCCGCAGCGCATCTTCTCGTTCGAGCCGCCCACGGCGCATGAACTGCCGCCACCGCCATACCCCAATGCCGCCTTCAATCCCGACGACACCCACAGCTACGGCCAGTCGCCGGTTACCGTGCTGGTTCTGGACGAACTGAACACCCACTACGCCGATACCGACTACGCCGTGCGCTCGCTCCGCCAGTTCCTACTGGCTCGCCCGGCCACGCTGAACGAGCCCACCATGCTGCTCTCCGTGGGCGACAGCAAGTTTCATCTGCTGCAGAACTTCACCCGCGACCGCTCCGCTCTGCTGGCCGCGCTGGCCGCACACAGGCCCAGCTACAGTTGGAAGCTGGAGCAGGGCAAGACCATCGGGCAGGAGACGGTGGAGCGGCTCGACCTCTCCATCAGCGCGCTGGAGCAGATTGCGCAGTTCACGGCGCACGTTCCCGGGCGCAAAAATCTTGTATGGGTTGGCCAGGGTTTCCCCTCGCTCGATCCCAACGCACTCGCCCCCGCCGATGAGAAGACGCTGAAGGACACCCTGCAGCACGTCACCGACACGCTGCTGGATACACGCGTCACGCTCTATGCCGTCGACCCCACCTCCAGCGCGCTGGGCATGACCGAGGTCACCGATGAGACGCAGCTCGCCTTTGCGCAGAGCGCGGGCGAGAGCGCCGGCCGCATGATGGACCCCTTCAACGCCACGCTGGACTTTGACCGTCTGGGGCCGGTCACCGGCGGCCGCGTGCTGCGCGGGATGAACGACATCGACCATCAGATCGCCGCCAACGTCGAGCTGGGCGAGCACTTCTACACCATCGGCTACACGCCGACCAACAGCAGCGAGGCGGGCAGCGCCTTCCGCCACATTCGGGTGCAGTGCCTGAAGCCGGGCACCACCGTCATGACGCGCGACGGCTACTACGCCGGCGCCTCGGCACGGCAGAAGAGCGCCGACAACATCGCCTACGACCTGAACAACGCCGTCATCGCCGACCTGCTCTTCACCGCGCTGCACATCCGCGTGGAGCCACTGGGCGGCGACCAGTACAGCGTGCACGTCACCGCGCCGGGCCTCACCTGGCTGCCGGCCAGCCCCGACGCAGATGACGGCAGCAACGTCGCCCACGCCGAGGTGCTGGGCGCCAGCCTGTCGGCGGCGAACAAGGTGCTGGCGCACACACTGCACACCATGACGGCCACGGCCAAGTCGGATGTGAACATCCACTCGCCCTCGCTGCCCGCGGACTTCACTATCAGCGTGTCGCGCCCCAAAGGCACGGTGCGCATGCGCTTCATCGTGCGCGACACCAGCAACGGCAAAATGGGTAGCTTCGATCTGATAGTTTCATAGAGCAACCGTAAATTTAGCGCCTCAATGCTTCCTGTACTTGAATTACCCGATTGGTTACCAGAATCGCCACAGGCCGTGTGTTCAAATACTCGCGATACGTCGCCGGTCCGTTCTGTTCCGCCTGCACATCCAGCCTGTCCATCGCGTCGCTGATGATAGGCTTGCCCGTCTTTGCAGCGTACTGGAAGAGCTCCGGGGTGGACCCCTGTGGAACGTACAGTGCGATTGGGTGTCCGTTCGCCCGTGCTATGACTGAATCCACGTCGTCATTACTTTTTACCAGCAGCGAAACAATTACATTCGGATCGGCCGCAAGCGCTTTTGCGTCAGTATCCGGATCGAAGCTAAGGAAGATCACGCGCTGCAACAGCCCAGCCAAACGAAGCATCGTCGCTGCATTTGCCGGAGAGCCGCTCTTAAGATCTACCAGCACATGCACATTATTGGTCCGCAACCATTCCAAGAACTGCGCGAAGGAAGGGATGCGCTCATTGGAAATAGTATCGCCAATGCGTAGATACACTGTGGCGAGTTCGGCATCAGTGTAGTGGTTGATGGGTCCCTTCGCCGTGGTGGTCCGATCAAGCGTGCGGTCGTGCAGCATGTAGAGGGTACCATCTTTGCTGGTGGCTAGATCCATCTCGATCCACGTCACGCCTGCTGCTGCTGTCTTCTTCATCCGTGGGATGCTGTTCTCCAACTCGTCCGTTCCCAGCCAGCCACGATGCGCACAGACTGCCGGATTATTAGTGGAATTGGGGTAGATGGGTGCACTTGCAGCTCGACATGAGTCGGAACTGAAGAGGATGAGCATTGGGAGAATTAGCCACTTTGTAAACGACACACGTATTCCTTTCGCAGAAGCAGTGAAGAATGTAGCGATGTAATAGTACGAATATATCTTGGTTATGGTTTGAGTTCCGATGGGGTAATATGACCTTCCTCTTTATAATTTCTTTCGTAACGGGCTTTGCATCACATCTTTGGGCGACATCCTTACTTAGTAGTTGGCACCATTCGCGTAATCATTGGTCATAGTAGCGTAAAGTATCTGTGCGCTAGTAGCATCACTGATATAGAGACCAAGCTCGCGGTTTTTTGTCATGGAAGCATTTGAGTAATTAATTGAACCCATATAGATATTTTGCGTGTTCAGACCGTAATCGGCGACCACGGCTTTAGCGTGAATGTAGAAGCCGTTGGTCGGGTAAGGATACGTATGCAAGCCGCAGCCAGCGGCTACAAGTTCAGCAAAATACGAGCTGTAGTTGCTGTTATCCTCCATGGCAATGTGCACGATAACGCCACGCTTAGAAGCCGCTTCCAGCGCATTGACAATGTATGAGACGTCCATCTCTTCGTTTTCCACCAGCAGCGTAGCGGTTGCATTGTTGATGATCGCGAGCATATCGGCCTCTGCAGTCGTAGGACTCCAGATGAGATCGTCGCCTGCGCCCGGTTGATAGCTGAAATCACTCGCTCCAACCGTGCCGGAGGATGTGGTGCCGGCAGCATAGTCGGCATTGAATGTGGCCTCGATAGCAGCGATGTCTGCGGTGTCATTTTCCACCAGGACATAGTCACGCGATGTGGAATAGTACTGGCTTTGCAGGTTCAGCGACATGATCGAGGCCTGCGTCCCATCAACAATAATGGTCTTCTGATGAAAGTTCTCGAAAGCTGTATTCGCCCAAACGGCGCTACAGTGTGTGACTGCGTTCAACTGCTTGAAGGCGGGCGTATTGCCGCTCTTCTCGGCAGTCGTCTGGTCGAGGATGACGCGCACGGTTACGCCGCGATTGCAGGCAGCAACAAGGTCGCCTGAGAAAATCGTGTCCTCCAATGAATACATAGCCATATCAATCGTCTGTTTAGCATTATTGATAAGCGCATAGAGAGGGGTAACACTATTATCTGACTGGGGAAATACATACAGCGTGTGAGTGACTGCCGATGTAGTATCTAACCCGCTGAGGCTGACGGTCTGCGGCGAGCCGCTGGCGTTGTCGGTCACACTGATGCGGGCATTGACCGTGCCGCTGGCCGTGGGCGTGAAGGTGACACTGATGGTGCAGCTCGCATTGACGGCGAGAGTGCTGCTGCACGTGTTGGTCTGCGCAAAGCTGGCGGCAGAGGTGCCGGTCAGCGAGACCGCTACGCCGGTCATGGAGGCGGTGCCGGTGTTGGTCACGGTGACGGTCTGCGCAACGGTGGTGGTGCCGCTGATGGCCGCAGTGAAGGTCAGGTTGGTGGGCGAGAGCAACGCCACGGGCGTCGCGGTTCCCGCCAGCGAGGCCGCCTGCGGCGAGCCGACGGCATTATCGGCTACGTTCAACGTGGCGGCGTAGCTACCAGAGCCCGTCGGCGAGAATGTGACCGAGATGGTGCAGGAGGTGCTGCTGGCCAGACTGGAGCCACAGGTATTGGTCTCAGTGAAGTTGGTGGGGTTGGCGCCGGTGATGGTGATGCCGGAGATGGTCATGGCGCTGGCACCGGTGTTGCTCAGGGTTACAACCTGCGCCGCACCACTGGCAAAGGTGAGCGATGTGGGCGAGAGCGAGGCAACAGGTACAGCCGTGGCCGCCCCGGTACCGGCGACCACTATGCTCTGCGAGGCGGTGCTGGAGTTATCGGTCACAGTGAGGCTAGCGGAGCGCGCGCCGGCAGCCGTCGGCGTAAAACTGACCGTGATGGTGCAGCTGGTGCTGACGGCCACGCTGGAGCCGCAGGTGTTGGTCTGCGAGAAGTCGCCGGGGTTGGTTCCGATGAAGGCGATGCCGGATATGGTGAGCGCGGCGGTGCCGGTGTTGGTGAGCGTGGCCGTCTGCGTGGTTGCCGTGCTAGCGATGACGGTGGTGCCGTAGGTGAGGCCGTTGTGCGGCTCCAGATCCGCGAGCGGCGCAACCGCCGCGCCTGTACCGCTCAGCGTAACAACCTGCGGCGAGTTGGCAGCGCTATCTACTACACTCACGGTGCCAATGCATGTGCCAGCAGCAGTCGGCGTAAAACTGACCAAAATAGTACAACTGGCCCCGGCTGCAAGCGTGATTCCGCAGGTGTTGGTCTCAGAAAAGTCATTGGCACTGTTTCCTGAAATCTGGACACTGGCAATAGTGATGGAAACAGCAGTGAAGTTAGTGAAGATTAGCGCCTGTGCGCCTGCGCTCGTACCAACGATGGTGCTGGCAAAGGTCAACGAGCTAACCGTAAAGCCTGCCGAACCAGAAGATACTGGGGCTGATCCGCCGCTGCCGCAGCCGGCTGTAAATGCTATATAGAATGTCGAGGACGCGAGCAACGCAAAACGACGCATCATGGGCATATATCCTTTTACAAACAAGGAATGTAACATTAATAGTATGTCGGTAGGCGTTATATATAAACCTATTGTTACAGTCTGTCTAGTAATCAGGGTTACAGTTTGTCCAAATAGCCTAAGGCTCTGCGGAAACATTTAGTTAATAGTGTGGGCTTGGCATTATGACGCCGCGCAATTGTCTATACTATCTTCGCTATACTCTAAGACGTGATTTGGACCTACTTATAGGCACTCTGTATTTCTGCGAGGATCTCATTTTGAATAGAACTCTATTTACGCTTGCTGTATTAGTCACCGCCACTCTGATGCCCATATACGCCCACGCATGGGGACGTGAAGGCCACCGCCTGACTGCGCTGGTTGCACAGGACCACCTAACCCCCACAGCGGCAGAGAACGTGAAGTGGCTGCTGGGTAAGGAGTCCATGGCCGACGTGGCGCCCTGGGCCGACGAGTACAAACAGGACCACCGAGAGAGCGCGTCGTGGCACTTTGTGAGCGTTCCCGGCGTCGCAGACTCTTACGATCGCATGCGTGACTGCCCCGCACCCAACAATAATCCAACCACCAGGGTTCGCGACTGTGTAATTGACCGCATTTTATACTTTGAAGATGTGCTTAAATATCCGGCCGTAGAGCAAACGCAGAAGACTTTCGCCCTCAAGATGCTAATTCATCTCATGGGCGATCTGCAGCAGCCATTTCACAACATCAGCGAAGGCCGTGGCGGAAACGAAGTTCCGGTGATCGAGTTTGGCGCAACCAGCTGTGAAGGCCGCCCGTGCAATCTGCACTCCACATGGGATGATGGACTGATCAACCATCGTAATCTGAATGAGAATAAGTATGTGGCACTACTAGAGCAGGAGGCGACCGCGAATGACTGGCAGAAGAAGGCTGCTATCGGTACCGTCGAGGACTGGTCGAATGCAGGTCATCACTATGCACAGAATGCGTGGGTTGCTCCGGGAACGATTATCGGCAAGGACTACTTCAACAAGTGGATTCCGGTTGTAGACCAACAGCTTGCGCTCGGCGGCCTACGGCTGGCAGATGCACTGAATGAAATATTCACCACGTCGCCGTCGACAAAGTAGATTGAATTATTCGTGCTTGTAGTGCACCCTGCTGATTTAGGAACTTGTTGAAAAAGGCGCGGCTCTGCGACTCGATTAATATGGCGCACGTCTAACCGGATGCGTGGAGACGAGCGGAGTCAGGACGGGATGTTCAGTTATGTGCCGCTGGAGGAGCGTGTTCCTCAGGATCATCCTTTGCGGGCGGTGCGCAAGCTGACCGACACAGTATTGCAGTCGCTGAGCCCTGAGCTGGACAAGTTGTACGCTGCCTCGGGCCGGCCATCGATAGCGCCGGAGTATGTGTTGCGGGCACTGCTGCTGCAGGTGTTCTACTCGGTGCGCTCGGAACGGCTGCTGGTGGAGCAGATTGATTACAACCTGCTGTTCCGCTGGTTTGTTGGCCTGGACATGGACAACGCTGTGTGGAACCACGCGGTGTTCTCGAAGAACCGGGACCGCCTTCTGACCAGTGAAGTGGCGCAGCGCTTCTTCGCCGAGGTGAACTGGCACGCGAAGCGATTCATAAGCGACGAGCACTTCACTGTGGATGGCACGCTGATTCAGGCGTGGACGTCGCAGAAGAGCTTTCGCCGCAAGGATGGCTCGGATGATGACGGCGACGGCTCGAACTTCCGCGGGCAGAAGCGCAGCAATAAGACGCATGAATCGACCACCGATGCCGATGCTCGACTGTACAAGAAGAGTTATGGAAGGAGTCTAAGTTGAGTTATCTGGGCCACGCGCTGGTGGAAAATCGCAACGGCCTGATCGCATCGGCGATGGTGACGCACGCCGATGGTTATGCCGAACGCGATGCCGCCCTGCTGATGCTGCACGAGAAGCAGAAGGGGCGCTCGCGGCGCATTACGGTGGGCGCGGACAAGGCTTACGACACGAAGGACTTCGTTCAGACGGTACGCGAGTTGAACGTGACACCCCACATCACCCGGAACGAGAGCGGACGCAGGAGCAATCTGGATCGAAGAACGACGCGGCAGCCTGGTTATGCCATCAGCCTGAGTCGGAGATGGCTGGTCGAGAAGGGCTTCGGCTGGCTGAAGCAAACCGGCCAACTCCGACAGGTCAAGCTGCACGGGCTGGCAAAAGTGGACTGGCTCTTCGTCTTCAGCTGCGTTGCGCACAACCTGATGCGGCTGCCGAAGTTGATTGCACAACAAGCAAATCCCCGGCAGCAGTGTGTATGAACAGCACCAATAGCCTGAAATAGGCTTCACCAAATCCTTCCGTAGTTCATCCCTGCAGAACCATCGCAAGAGATATACCCAGTTCAAGCCGGGATAGTCACCGAATATAAATAAATTCCCGTCCTTCGGAAATTTTCAACAAGTTCTTAGACTTGCGCCATGTTAAACCAGTCACAGAGCCGCACCTATTTCAACAAGTTCCTGACAGGGCGCACTACAGTTCCCTCTCCAATAGTTGGATGCAAAAATAGGAATAGTCGCAATGACTACGACTACTCCTTTGGGTGAAGAGAATATTCTGGATTAGAAGTAGAAGCGGCCCGCAATCTGCAACTCGCGCTGCGAGTAGACGGTGTTGCTGTTGGCATTATCGTTGGTCCCGAATTTCGGATTGCCAACCAGATACTCTGCTGTCTTCGTTGACGGAAGAGACTGAACCGCTGGACAGCTCACCCCCGTGGTCGGCGCAGCGCCGGAAGGTGCATTTGTAATACAGTATGCTTCGGTAATTACAGAGGTGATGTTCTGATGATTGAACAGATTGAACGCCTCTCCCAAAATCTCAAGCCGGTAGCGCGAGGCTCCTCGGTTATAGAAGAAACTCTTGCTGATGCGTAGATCCACGTCCGTCGTCTTTGGCATGGTAAACGCATTGCGATCTAGGTCGGGTACGCGTTCCGTGCCACCGGAGCCGATGGGGCCACCATAGATACTACCGCTTACACTGTTGGACGTGCCTGCACTGTAGGGCAATCCAGTTTGCATTTGCACAATCGGGGAGACAGACCAACCGTTGATTGGCTCCTTCTTCCATCCTTTTAGTCCATGAATGCCTGGGCGATAGGTAGCAGCGACCACGAAGCGTTGACTGACATTCAGTGAACTTGTTGCCCATTCGCCGCCCGGGTTCAATGGATCGAGCAGCTCGGAAGAGCTGCCATAGCTAGTGCTTAGATATGGGTTTCCGTCCAGCGCATGTGCCCAGGTGTAATTTGAGAGCAGTTGAAAATCATGCGCGAAGCGATGATTTAACTGCACTGCAAGCGCGTTGTAGCTGGAGTTGACCTCGCTTTTGAAGTCCAGTACATGATAGTAGCCCGGAAAGGCCCCGGACGTTGCATTATAAGTCTTGTAGGTGTGAATGCTATTCGCCAGCAGTGGCAATGGTTTACCCCCATGCGGATAGGTAATGTAACCCGCTGTCACC
>Ga0302267_10001369_pt1 | contig 31129 bp, 32 predicted proteins | sample III_Bog_E1_3_FD_194555 | JGI IMG/M metagenome (GOLD analysis project Ga0302267, IMG submission 194555) | Peat permafrost microbial communities from Stordalen Mire near Abisko, Sweden - III_Bog_E1_3 | ecosystem: Environmental > Terrestrial > Soil > Wetlands > Peat | place: Sweden: Abisko...
CTCCGGCTCCGATGCCGTGTGGGGTTGACACGGCGTCAGAATTAGGTGAACCTAACTAAATGGTGTCGCCTTCCCTACCCGAAGGTCGGGCATGATCCCGACCTTCGTCATCTTCCTGCGCGAGGGCGTGGAGGCCAGCATGATCGTGGCCATTCTGTTGTCGTACCTGGATCAGATCGGGCAGCGGCGCCACTTCCGTGACGTCTTCCTCGGTGTGGGCGCCGCCCTGGTGCTGGTGCTCGGCGGTGGGATCGGTGCCTATCTGGCGATCCACCAGTACTCGGGCTCGACCGTCCAGACGGTGTTCGAGACGATCACCTACCTGCTGGCCGCCAGCGTGCTCACCTACATGACGTTCTGGATGCAGTCCCACAGCCGGTCCATGCGCGAGGAGCTGCAACGACGTTCCGAAGAGGCGCTCGAGGGTCGGACCCGCTGGGGACTCGGCCTACTGGCCTTCCAGGCCGTCGGGCGTGAGGGACTCGAGACCATGGTGTTCACGCTGGCCATCGTGTTCGCCTCGTCGTCCCAGGCGCCGACGGTGGCCAAGGGCCACGGGCTCCTCCTCGGGGCCGTCCTCGGCCTGGCACTGGCGCTGGCCATCGCCTACGTGATCTTCAAGCTCGGCAGGCGCCTCAACCTCGGGTTGTTCTTCCGGATCATCGGCATCGTGCTGATGGTGTTCGCGGCGGGCCTGTTGGCCGACGCCGTCGAGAACATGCAGGAGCTCGGCTGGCTGCCGTTCGGGGAACACGTCCTGTGGAACACGACCACGTACCTCAGTGAGGGCAGTTCGCTCGGCGACGTCTTCCACAGCCTGCTCGGCTACGCGGACCAGCCCACCGTGCTCCAGTTTCTGGTGTGGGTCGGCTACCTGGGCTGTGCCACCACGGCCTTCATCGTCATGGGTCGGCGCCAGCGGAGGGCCACCCGGCCCGCAGCTGCTGCCGCACCGGTCGTGCAGTCGCCGGCCGGATCGGCGGCTCCCGGCGCCCGACCGCAACCACTGGCCTGAGCTCAGGACGTCCCCGAGGCGCTACCGTCGACCTCGACGCCCGAGGGACGGGTGCCGCCCGACCGTCAGGATCCCCATGAGCGCCACGTCAGCCGAGGTCCCGTCGATGGACGGCAAGACCGTCGTCATCACCGGGGGTAACTCCGGCATCGGCAAGGCCGCTGCGGTGGCACTGGCGGGTGCCGGCGCCCGGGTCGTCGTCACGGCGCGCAGCCGTCCGCGCGGCGAGTCGGCGGTGGTGGACATCGCCGCGGCCAGCGGCTCCGACGCTGTCGAGCTGTCGGTGTTCGACCTCGCCGATCTGGCGTCGGTGCGGACCGGTGCCGCCGACCTCCTCGAGCGGTGCGAACGGATCGACGTCCTGTTGAACAACGCCGGACTGATCCTGTCGGACCGGACGCTCAGCGCGGACGGGTACGAGTCCACGTTCGCCATCAACCATCTCGGTCCCTTCCTCCTGACCGAGCTCCTGCTCGACCGCCTGCGGGCGTCGGCACCGTCCCGCATCGTCAACGTGGCATCGACCGCCCACAACTTCGCTCGACGGGGGATGGTGTTCGACGACCTCATGGCCGAGCGGAGCTACAAGCCGATGGAGGTCTACGGACGGAGCAAGCTGGCCAACATCCTGTTCACCACGGAACTGGCGAAGCGGCTGGCCGGATCCGGTGTCACGGCCAACTCCCTCCACCCGGGCTCCGTGGCCACCGGCTATGCCCGCGATGGCGACACGACAGGCTTCATGGCCTGGGGAGTCAAGGTCTACGCCCACCTTCCGATCAGCCTCAGCCCCGAGCAGGGGGCCCGGACCTCGGTCTACCTGTGCTCGTCTCCGGAGGTCGAAGGGGTGACCGGCAAGTACTTCGCCAAGTGCAAGGAGAAGACCCCGTCGGCCAACGCCCGCGACGAGGAAGCCGCCTCCCGGCTGTGGGAGGTCAGCGAGGACCTGGTGGCGCGGGCGGCCACCGGGTCCTGAGGGTCCGACCGAGCCCTCCGGGTACCGCTCCGCAGCCGCCGATCACCGTGGCTCGCCCTCGTTCAGCTCGCTGATGGCCTCGGCCACCGCCTCCTCCCGGTCGGCGACGGACATCGGCTGCCCCCCTCCGTCGTCGGCCCACAGCTCGGGCACCCGCCACAGCAGGATCCCCACTCCGACGACGCAGGCCAGGCCGCCTGACCACACGGCGAACTCCGGCCCACCGATGGCCGCGGCCACACCGGTCTCGAGGTCGCCCAGACGGGGCCCGCCCGCCACCACCGCGAAGAACGTGCCCGACAACCGCCCCTGCAGGTGATCCGGCACCGCCCGCTGCTGGACGTTCTGTCGGAACACCGCCGAGATCACATCGGCTGCACCGGCCACGGCCAACAGAGCCAGCCCGACCCAGAGGATCCGCACGACCCCGAAGATGGCGATCGTGCCACCCCACACCACCACGCAGGCGGCGATCGCCCGCCCCTGGTGGCGGATCCTGGCCGTCCACCCGGTCACCAGCGACCCGACCAGGGCGCCCGCCCCCGGGGCGGCGTACAGGAGGCCGACGACGCCGGCCCCACCCCCGTAGAGGTGGACGGCCAACGCCGGGAAGACCGCACGGGGCATGCCGAAGATCATGGCGTTGAGGTCGATGAGATAGGTGGCCGAGAGGAGGCGCTCGCCCTTCAGGTGCCGAAAGCCTTCGGCCATCGAGCGGAACCCCATCGGCGTCCCACCTCCGGACGGCACCAGGCGGGGCAGGAGCAGGACCACCGTGAGCGACACCGCGTAGGTCGCGACGTCGATCAGGTAGACGGTCGAGAGCCCCAGTCGGGCGATCAGGATGCCACCGACGGCCGGGCCGACCACCATCGACAACGCCATGGTGGTGGTCTGCAGCGTCACTGCGGCGGTCACGTCCTCTGCGGACACCAGGACCGGCAGTGCCGCCCGTCGTGCGGGCCAGTCCATGCCCTGGAACCCGGCGCTTGCCGCGGCGCACACGAACAGCACCCAGACCTCGGGATGGTCCAGGGCGGCGTTGACGGCAAGGCCGCCCACGGCGATGGCCATGGCGAACTGGGTCAGCGTCAGTACCCGCTTGCGGTCCCAGGCGTCGGCCAGCGTCCCACCCCACAGCGAGCCGGCCAGCAGGGGCACGAGCCCAACGAACCCGAGGAGGCCGACCATGAAGGTGGAGTGGGTGAGGTGGAAGGTCTGGTAGGCGAGGGCGACCAGGGTGAGCTGGCTGCCCATCGCCGAGATGGTCTGCCCCACCCAGAGGCGGCGGAAGTTACGCGAGTGGCGGAGCGGCGAGACGTCGGCGAAGAGGGTGGCCACCAGCCAACGGTACCGGGGTCGACCGGCCGGTCCGTTCCGACCTGCGGCCGTTCTCGGGGAGTCGAGAGTTCACGGGCGCGAAACATCAATGACCACACCGCCGGTGCCGCGCTCGGTACACTGCTTGCTCATGGCAGCAGGGGAGCCCACCGGCACGAGGGACCTACGGGAGCACCGACCACTCGGCCTCGTCGAGTCCGGCGGTGCTGAGCAGCGGGGCGCTACAGACGCCGCAGTACCTTCGATGGCCGTGTCCATCGCCGGCGTCTCCACCGCCTGCAGCAAGGACGCACTGCGCTCGAGCGCCGAAGCCGTCCGCAAGACCCTCAGCTCCGAGTGAGACGGCGGCCCTCGGCCGCAACCCTCCCGGACACGCCGTAGCGCGCCGAATCCGGCGTGCCTACCAGTACTCCGCCATGAGCTCGGTCGACCAGGCCGGCTGGCGCACCTCGCCCCGTGGCCCGAACTCGGCAAGGTAGGGCTTGACGTCGAGCACGGGCGTCCCGTCGACCGCGTCGAGCCCGGTGACCGAGATCGAGCCGGGACCCACGCCGACGACCCGGCAGACGGTCACGCCGATGCGGTTGGGCCGGTCCTTGGCCCGCTGGGCGAGGATCCCGACCGACGGCCAGTCGGCGCGACCACGGGGGTGGCGGGTGCCCCGGCACACGGCGTCCTCGTCCACGCGGTCGAAGCAGAACACCACCTCGATGTGGGAGAAGTCGGCCAGTCCGTCGGTCGCCCCCGGCTCGAGCCGGTCGGGATCGAGTTCGATGGTGGACGCCACTGCGTCCCACCGGTCGTCGACTGCCTCGTCGCGACCCCCGACCACCCGGCCGATCGGTCGCACCTCGATGGTCACCGCACCCGGATCCGTCACCAGGCTCCTCCTCCGTCGTCGGGCCTGTCGCCCGGTTCGTCGTCCGTTCCACCGTTGTCGCCGTCCTGACCTTCGAACTGGATCCGGTAGAGCTCGGCGTACTGCCCGCCCGCCAGCAGCAGATCCTCGTGGCGCCCCTGCTCGACGATGTGGCCGTCGTCGAGCACGAGGATCCGGTCCGCTTCCCGCACGGTGGACAGCCGGTGGGCGATCACCAGTGAGGTCCGACCCTGGAGCGCGGTGGCCAGGGCCAGCTGCACCGCGGCCTCCGACTCGCTGTCGAGATGGGCGGTGGCCTCGTCGAGCACGACGATCTCCGGCGCCTTGAGCAGGAGACGGGCGATGGCGAGACGCTGCTTCTCGCCGCCCGACAGCCGGTAGCCCCGGTCGCCGACGACGGTGTCGAGCCCGTCGGGCAGCGAGTCGACCATGGTGGCGATCTGAGCGCCGGCCAAGGCCGAGGCGAGCTCGGCCTCGGTGGCGTCGGGGCGGGCGTACAGCAGGTTGGCCCGGATGGTCTCGTGGAAGAGGTGGGCGTCCTGGGTGACGACGCCGACCGTCGCGGCCAGCGACTCGAGCGTCGCCTTGCGGAGGTCCAGTCCGTTGATCCGGATGGCGCCGGCGGTCACGTCGTAGAGCCGCGGGAGGAGCTGACTGATGGTCGTCTTGCCGGCCCCGGACGGCCCGACCAGCGCCACCATCTGGCCCGGCTCCACGCAGAACGACACGTCGTAGAGCACCTGGTTCGACACGGTCGTGTCGAGGACGGCCACCGACTCGAGGGAGGCCAACGACACCTCGTCGGCGGTCGGGTACCGGAAGTCGACGTGGTCGTACTCGATGGTGGCGGGGCCGGTCGGCACCGGTCGGGCGTCGGGGTCGTCGACGATCATGGGTGGCAGGTCGAGGACCTCGAAGACCCGATCGAAGGAGACGAGTGCCGTCATCACGTCGATCTGGACGTTGGAGAGTGCCGTCAGCGGGGCGTAGAGCCGGGTGAGGTAGGCCGCCAGTGCCACGACGGTGCCGACGGTCAACGCCCCGTCGACGGCCTGGACGCCGCCCCAGCCGTAGACGACGGCGGTGGCGAGCGCGGCGGTCAGGCTCAGCGCGGCGATGAAGAAGCGTGCGTACATGGCCTGGGTGACGCCGATGTCGCGCACCCGTCCGGCCCGGGCCTCGAACGTCCCCCGCTCCTCCTTGGGACGACCGAACAGCTTGACCAGCAGTGCGCCGGACACGTTGAAGCGCTCGTTCATCGTGTTGTTCATTTCGGCGTTGATGGCGTACGACTCCCGGGTGATGACCGAGAGCTTGCGACCCACCCGCTTGGCCGGGATGACGAAGATCGGCAGGATCACCAGGCTGATGAGGGTGATCTGCCAGGACAGCAGGAACATGACCACCAGGACCAAAGTGACGCTGATGATGTTCGAGACCACCGAGGAGAGCGTGTCGGTGAACGCCTGCTGGGCGCCGATGACGTCGTTGTTCAACCGACTGATGAGGGCGCCGGTCTGGGTCCGGGTGAAGAAGGCGATCGGCATCTTCTGGATGTGGGCGAAGACCTGGGACCGCATGTCGTAGATCAGCCCCTCGCCCACCACCGCTGATACGTAGCGGATGCCGATGGACAGGCCGGTGTCGACGACCGCGACCAGCGCGGCGACGATCGACAGGACGATGATCAGGTGCTTGTCCGGGTGGGAGCCCGTGAGGCTGTTGATGATCGACCGGAAGAGCAGGGGGTTGACGATCCCGACGAACGCGTCCACGGTGACCAGGACCAGGAACCACGCCAGGATGGTCCGGTAGGGACGGGCGAAGTGGAACATCCTGCGTGCGGTGCCCTTGGTCACGTGCTGGCCCTTGACCGACTCGTCGCGCCGCATGGAGCGCATGACCGAGCCGAACTGGCCGCCCCCGCCGCCTCCGCCCATCCCGTGGCCCGCCATGCTCATGGACGAACGCCGCCAGGCAGGGTGTGGTCAACGGGGCACGGGGTCATCAGCCGGACCCTACCAACCCGGCCCTCCGGATCGATCTGCACGGTGCCCAGCCCCGTGGCCGTGGCCCGCGACGACTACGACGCGGCGCTCGCCCCGGCGACCTGGGTGGACAGGGGGTGGAGGCGGTCCGGGCCCTGCCACCCGGGAAGGGGTCAGCCGACGAGGCCCTTGCCGTAGATGGGGGGCAGGTCGAGCGCCGTCAGCAGGCCTGGGCGGCCAGCGACCACGGCGGGCACGGCGTTGACGAGACGCATGGCGGTGGCCTTGAGGCCCCCGGTGTTGTGGTCGCCGTCGCGGCCCATCAGCTGCATGTCCACGGTGTAGGTCGGCTCGCCGGTGATGGTGACGCGGTAGCAGCCCTGTCCGGCCGGCTGCGGCCATTCGGGCGCGAGGTCGTCACGGAGCCGGGTCACGTGCTCGAGCACGAGGACGGCCTTGCCGTCCTTCATCCCCCGGAGCTCGAAGTGCAGGGCCGCGGCGGTGCCCTCGGCGATCGTGCCGGCGTCCACCTCGAAGTCCTCGGGTGCCGGCACCCGCTCGTACCATTCGACGAGGTCACCGTCGAGCTCGACCTCCAGGCCGGCCGCCAACTGGCGGATGACACTGCCCCAGGCCATGGTCATGACACCGGGCTGGAGGATCATCGGGACGTCCTCCATCGGACGCCCGAAGCCCATGATGTCGAACAGCACCATGCCCTGGTTGTAGGTGGCGTAGTTGAGTACTTCGGCGACCCGCACCTCGTCGATCTGCTCGCACACCCCGGACAGCACCAGCGGCAACGCGTCGTTGGCGAACCCCGGATCGACACCGTTCACGAAGATCGAGACGCCGCCCGCCTCGGCCGCCTCGACGGTCGGCGTGATCATCCCGTCGTCGACGACGCCGAACGGGTACTGGAGGAACACCGGGCCCGAGGACAGCACGTTGATGCCGGCCCGGAGCATGCCCTGCATGTCCTCCAGCGCCTCGAACAGCCGGTCGTCGGCCATGGCCGAGTGGATGATGGCATCCGGTGCCAGGGCGTAGATGGCCTCGACGTCGTTGGTCGCCGCCACGCCGAGGGTGCGGTCGAGTCCGGCGAGCTCGCCGGCGTCCTTCCCCACCTTGTCGGGGTTGGAGACCCACAGCCCGACGAGCTCGAGGTCGGGTCGGGCGTCGATGCCGGCGATCACGTGGCGGCCGACGTTTCCGGTGCTCCAGGCGACGACTCGGTAGGGCGTGGGCATGATGGTTCCTCCGTCAGGGGTGCGGGTGGATGGTCGGTGCGAGGTCGAAGTGGATGGGCGGGCCGGTCCCGGTCCGAGCGTGGGGCGGGGCTCAGAGGTCGGGCAGTCCCAGCGGCAGGGTCGGGGCCTCGATGCCGCCGTCCACCTCCAGGATCTTGCCGGTCACGTAGGACCCGGCTCTCGAGGAGAGGTAGACGATGGCCGCCGCGATGTCCTCGGGGTCACCGATGCGACCGAGTGGCGTGGCGTCCTCCATCGTGGTGCGCATCTCGTCGACCTGCATCACGATGTCGAGCGCGGACGTGGCCACCGAGCCGACGGCGATGGCGTTGACGCGGATGCGCGGCGCGAGGTCCGTGGCGGCCAGGCGCGTGTAGTGGGCCAAGGCACCCTTGGCCGTGCCGTAGGCGACGAAGCCCCGGTCGGCCATCCGTCCCATGGCCGACGAGATGTTGACGGCCGAGCCGCCACCTCCTTCGAGCATCAGCGGCACGGCGGCCCGCAGGAGGGTGTGGGCGGTCGCCACGTTGAAGTGGAATGCGGCCTCGAGCGTCTTGGGTGACGTCTCCATGAACGCCTGGGGCATGGTGCCGCCGACGTTGTTCACCACCAGGTCGAGACGGCCGAACGACGAACGTGCGTGGTCGACCAGTGCGGCCACGGCGTCGAGGTCGTTGAGGTTGGCGGGCACCGCCACGGCCCGGCGCCCGGCGGCCGTGACCTTGGCGGCCACCTCGTCGAGCTGCTCGGACGTGCGGGCCGAGATGACGACGTCGGCACCTGCCTCGGCCAGGGCGATGGCGGTGGCGGCCCCGATGCCGCGACCGGCACCGGTCACCACGGCCACCTGGTCGTCCAGTCGGAAGCGATCGAGAATCATGTGGGTCCCCCTTCGGTGACCGCAGCGGTCGCGGTCCGGTGTAGTGCTACCAGTCCGGACGCCGTCTGCGCCACGCAGCCGACCGGAACTCAGGCCGGGCGCCACGAGGCGCCGTCCCACCGGAGGGGGTGGGTCCAGGTCCGCCCGTCCCACCAGCCCAGGTGGTGCGGGTCGCCGCCGACCACGTACCAGCCGGGTGGTGCCAGGGCGGTCAGGGGAGGTGCGAAGGTGCGCAGGAGCGGTGGCGACGAGGGTGGGGTCAGGTGTGGGACGGGCACCGGTGGTCGTGCCATGACCGGTGAGACGTCGCCCACCCGGGCAACGAGCGGGACCCCCAGCACCGGACTGGGCGCCGGCGCCGTCGGTCGGGCCTCGGCGTGCACCACGGCGGTGCGGCCCCAGGTCTTGATCTGGGGCCGCCACGGGGGCGGACAGGTGCCTACCGCCGACGGGGTCGTCAGCTCGCGTATGGCGTGCCGTCCGAGTAGGAACGCGGCGATCCCGATCCCCGTGGCGAAGAATGCCCCGGCGATGCCGGTGGCGAAGGCCTGGCCGATCGAGTGGGCGATGGAGGACGGCGACGGTCGGGGGGCAACGCCGAAGAGCGTGATGAAGCCGTCGTGCAGCGAGTGGACCGCCACGGCGATGAGGAAGGCGAAGGTGCCGGCGCCGGTGACGGCGCGATGGCTGCGCCATGCGGCCAGCCAGATGACCGCCCCGGCGAATCCGGTGACGAACACGTGGGGGAGCTCGGCCGCCGGCCGCACGAGGGCCAACTGCAGGTGGTACCAGGGATACGGCGCCCGTGCCTGCCACTCCGTCCCCTCCACGGCGCCGGTCGTGGCCCCGCTCACCAGCACGAGGTACAGCCCGACCAGCGGGTCCTTGAAACGGGCCGATCCGAAGGCGAGCAGCAGGAAGGGGACGAGCAGTTTGCCACCCTCCTCGATCGGGCCGGTCAGCCACAGCGTGGTGACGTCGCCGAGGTAGCGCTCGGTCAGCGTCTCGAGGCTGAAGGCCAGGACGAACCCGATCAGTCCACAGCCGATGCCGATGCCCGTGAGGCCCCGGAGCCTGTCGAGCCGGCCCATCGGCAGATAGCGCACGACGACCTCGACGGTTCCGATCATGAAGGCCGTGTACCCGAGCAGCGATGTCCACGACCACCAGCCCGTGGCGGTGTAGCCGCTGACGATGCCCGGCACGATGACCAGTAGTTGGCCGACGAGCATCCACCACGGCCAGGCCTGGTGCAGGAAGGCGAACGGTCGCGGGGGCCCGGGCAACTCGGGCGTCAGGGCCGCCTCGTGGCTGCTCCCGGTCCATGCGGTGCCGTCCCATTCGGCCAGGGCGGCGACCGGACGGTAGACGTACCAGCCCGGCGGGTCGATCAATCCGCCACCCTCGCCGACGCGGTGATCCGGGTCGGCCGGAGCCGGACGAGTAGCTCGCCGGGCACGCCGTTGCGGGTGCCATAGGCCTCGGCCTGCTCGTCGCCCATGTAGTGGCCCCCGATCACCGCGGCCCAGTGGCGGAGCTCGGTCGGGTCCTCGCTGAGCGTCGCCGTCCCTTCGACGATCACGAAGGTGAACGGCGGGGTGTCGTCGTCGACGCACAGGGCGACGCGCGGGTCACGGGCCAGGTTGCGGCCCTTCACGGTGTCCGCCCCGGTGTTGAACACCAGGTCGCCGATGGCCGAGTCGGGGTCCGCCGTCGAGCGGTCCAGAACGAACCAGATCGGTGCGATGTGGGGACGTCCGTCGGCGCGGACGGTGGCGAGCTTGCCCGTCCGGGCCGGCCGGGCACCGAGGAAGGCCGCCACTTCCTCGTCGTCCATGGAGTGGGCCACGGGTCAGGCGGGCCGCGTCGACGGCAGGCCGAGCTTGCGGTGGTCCCAGGAGACGGTGCGCTCGACATTGATCTTGGCCACGATCCGCTTGTTGAGCATCGTCTCCACGAAGGGGCGTAGCTCCTCGGAGTAGCTGCCGTAGTAGCGCTCGAAGAGGTTGACGCCGAGCTCCCACATCTTGTCGGGGTCGTCGATGATCTCGGCGCGGCCGACGAGTTCGACGCCCCGCAGTTCCTCGTAGTACTCGCCGTCCTCCATCATGCAGGTGATCCGGCCGTCCCGCCCGAGGTTGACGGCCTTCTGCGCCTTGGCCTTCGTCTCGATGGCGATGGTGCCGTCGACGAAGCCGTACCACATGGCCACGGCGTGGATCGAGCCGTCGTGGTTGAGCGTGCACATGGTCATCGGCCGGCGCTCGTGGAGGAACGCATCGATCTCCTCGGGGGTCATCCGGATCACGTCCCGCTGCTTGATCCCGTGACCCATCTGCTGGGGCTCCGACGTCTCGCTCATGCGTCCCTCCGCGTCTCGTGCGCCGGGCCGGACCCGCCGCTCTCCGGCCACCGTACCGGGGAGCGGGCCACCGGGTCGTCGAACCGGCAGAATGACCTGGTGCCACCGACCACCCCCGATCGACCGGTCCCCATCCGTGTGGTGTTCGTCTGCACCGGCAACATCTGCCGGTCGCCCATGGCCGACGTGGTGCTCCGGCACCTGGCCCACGAGGTGACGGTGGAGGACGGGAGCCGGCTCGGCGACGTGCTCGAGGTGTCGAGTGCGGGCACCGGCGGATGGCATGCCGGCGAGCCGATGGACCCCCGGGCCCGCGCCGCCCTCGAGCGCCGCGGCTACGTCGACCACGGGCATCGGGCGCGCGCGTTCGAGACCGCCTGGCTCGACAGCGCCGACCTGGTGGTGTGCTTGGACCGGGGCCACCGCCAGACGTTGGCGAGCATGGCCCGCGCCCGGTCCGGTGACTACCGCCACGACGACCGGTTGGTGCTGCTGCGCAGCTACGACCGCCGGGCCGGCGGCGACGTCGACGTGCCCGATCCCTACTACGGCGACGACGCCGACTTCGACCGGTGCCTCGACCTGGTCGAGGCGGGGTGCCGGGGCCTGGTGGCCCACCTGGCCGAGTCCGCCGCCCTCCCGTGAGCGATGCAGCCGGCGGGCCGATCACCCGGGTCGCCGTGCACGGGGCCTCGGGCAGCGGCAAGACGACGTTGGCCAGGGCACTGGCCACCCGCCTCGGCGTGGAGCGGACCGAACTGGACGCGCTGTTCCACCAACCGGGTTGGACCGAGTTGCCGCCCGACGAGTTCCGCGCCGTGGTGGCCGAACGGGTGTCCGGCGAGGGATGGGTGGTCGACGGCAACTACCACGCCGTGCGGGACCTGGTGTGGGCCCGGGCCCAGTTGATCGTCGTCCTCGACCTGCCGCGCTCCCGCGTCATGGCCCAGCTGCTCCGACGGACGGTCCAACGGGGCACCGGCCGGACCGAACTGTGGAACGGGAACCGGGAGTCGCTCCGCAACCTGGTGTCCACCGACGACGGGCGCAACGTCGTGCTCTGGTCGTGGCGCACCCACCACCGCTACCACGACGCAGTGCCCGCCGAGGCCCGCGCCGCGGCGCCCCAGGCCCGTGTCGTGGTAGTGCGCGACCGGCGGTCGGCCGACGCGCTCCCGGACAAGGTGGCCGCAGGCTCGATCTGAGCGGGAACGGGGATGGGTCAAGCGATCGGCCGAGCCGTTCTCGTAACCTTGGTCGATGTCCTACTCGACGGCCATCTCGGTGTTCGCCATCGCGTTGGCGGTGGTCGTCGCGCCGCTCTGCTCGGAGGTCCTCCGGCGGTGGCGCATCCCGAGCGTCCTCTTCGAGCTCGTCCTCGGCATCCTGATCGGCCCGGAGGTACTGGGCTGGGCCAGCCTCGACCCGTTCGTGACCGGTCTCTCGACGCTCGGCATCTGCTTCCTGTTCTTCATGGCCGGCTACGAGATCGACTTCCGCAAGCTGTCGGGCCATCCGCTGAACCGGGGCATCGCGGGGTGGCTGGTGTCGCTCGCGCTCGGCCTGGGCGTGGGGGTGGTCCTCCTCCTGTCCGGCTATGTGATCTCGAGCCTCCTGGTCGGGCTGGCGTTGACGACCACGGCGATCGGCACCCTCCTGCCGATGCTGCGGGACCGGGACATGGTGGAGTCGCCGTTCGGCAAGTTCCTGGTGGCGGCGGGCACCGCGGGCGAGTTCGGTCCGGTTCTGGCCGTGACCGTCCTGCTCGGCGTCTCGAGTCCCGAGGCGGAGCTCCTCCTGCTGGTCCTGTTCGTGGTCCTGACCGTCGGGGTGGCGTACGTCGCTTCACGACCCCAGCCGCCACGCGTCGTCGAGACGATGCAGCGCCACCTCGGCACCTCGAGCCAGCTGCCGGTCCGGATCGTCCTCCTGCTCATCACCGGGCTGACGCTGGTGGCCGCCTCACTCAGTCTCGAGGTGCTGCTCGGAGCCTTCGCGGCCGGGCTCATCGTCCGCATCGCCTTCAACCACGAGCAGGCGGCCGCCATGCAGCCCCGGCTCGAATCGATCGGCTTCGGATTCCTCATCCCCGTGTTCTTCGTGGTGAGCGGCATGAAGTTCCACGCCAACGCGCTGTTCCACAGCGCCGCCACCCTCGAGCGGGTGCCGATCTTCCTCGGGCTGTTCCTGGTGGTCCGGGGGCTTCCCGCCCTGATCGTCTACGCCCGGGTCCTGACACTCCGCCAGCGGAGCGCGCTGGCCGTCCTGCAGTCCACCGCCCTGCCGCTGTTGGTCGTCATCTCCGACATCGGTCTCTCCACCCACCGCATGCTGCCGGTCAACGCCACGGCCCTGGTCGGCGCCGGCATGGTGTCGGTACTCGTCTTCCCGCTGGTCGGCTTCGCCATCGCCGGCCCGGACGCCGGCCCCGTGCGCACCGATCTGGCCGACCGTTCGGACACGGCGCGCGACTTCCTCTGATGCGGTGCGCCATCCCGTGACGCGGCGCCCTACGGCTCGAAGGTGACGAACGAGGACTGCTCGTAGGCCAGCAGACGCTCGTACTGGTCCCGCAGTCCCGTGGACCGCGCCGGGTCGTTGGCGAGGTTGACGAGTTCGTGCGGGTCGGTGTCGTGGTCGTACCACTCGTGGTCGTTGTCGTCGAAGGCGCAGTCGACGTCGAAGAGCTTCCGTCCCGGTGACTTGCCCCACAACCCGGTACCCGGCTTGCCGCCGCCGACCCCGTAGTAGCGGGCGTACTTGTGCTGCCCGTCGAAGAAGCCGCGCAGCGCGTAGCGGACCCGGTTCAGGTTGATGGTCTGGGCCGAGTCCTGGGCGAACAGGATGTGGTCGCGGACGGTAGCCGACGGGTCGGCGAGGACCGGCGTGAGGTCCTCGCCCTGCACGGAGCCGGCCGTCGTGGTGGGGTCGACCCCCGCCAGCGAGCAGATCGTGGTGGCCAGGTCGACGTGGGACCCGAGCGCCGAGGTCACGGTGCCGGGTGCGGTGATGCCGGGCACCTTCACGTAGAGCGGCACCCGCATGATCTCGTCGTACACGAACGGGCCCTTCGAGCGGAGGCCGTGCGAACCGCACATGTCGCCGTGGTCGGAGGTGAAGATGACCACCGTGTCGTCCCATCCCCCGGCCGCCTCGAGGGCGCCGAGGACGGTGCCGAGGCTCCGGTCGGCCAGTTGGTGGAGGTGGGCGTAGTAGTCGAGGTGTCGCAGCCACGACGCCTTGTCGGACGGGTCGATGTACCCGTACAGGCCGTGCTGCTGGTCCCACCGCCACTGGCGGTGGGCCTCCGGCTTGGTGTGGAGCGGGTCGTCGAAGTTGGCCGGCAGTGTCTCGCACACCTCGGGGTAGGGCTCCCGGTAGACCGGCAGCGTCTCGTCGTCCTTCCAGGCGGCCGACTCCAGGACCCGCCGGATGCGGGCGACGTCCTCGGGGTGGCCCTCCTCGTAGCCGGGCTGGTCCACCGGGAACCACATGACGTCGTGGGGGTTCACCAGCGCCACCGTCAGGAACCACGGACGGTCGTCGACGCTGTCCGGTCCCGCGTGCTCGGACAGCCAGTGGGCGGCATTCGAGGCGATGAGCGGGTCGAAGTGCACGCCGGTGCCGGCCCACCCCATGAAGTGGCGGTCGTTGCCGTCCCAGTCGGCGAACCCGTAGGCCTCCATGTCGGGTTGGGCGGCGTGGGACAGGTGCCACTTGCCGATGTACGACGACCGGTACCCGGCGCCGTCGAGCAGCGAGCCGATGGTGGGCGTCGTGGTCGGTAGCTCGTCGTGCTCGGGCATGATCACGTTGTCGAGCACCCCGTGTCCCGGCAGGTACCTCCCGGTGAAGAGGCTGGCCCGGCTGGGCGAGCAGGGCGACGAGTGGGTGAAGTAGTCGGTGAACTCGAGACCTTCGGCCCGAAGGCGGTCGCGCCAGGGCAGGGACGTGCCCGGCGGGAGCCACGAGCGCTGACGCTCCTGGTCCGAGACGACGAGAAGGATGTTCGGACGCTTCGGTGCGGTGTCGGCCATGCCGAACGGTACCGCCCCCCGGTGGCGCTGTCCGGGTCGGAGGCGATCGCTCCGGCGTGCCCGGAGCGGGCGCGGTAGGCACAAAACTGAAATCTGTTCTAGATTTCGTCGGTCACGTTCGACGCACGCCAGGGGGAGGTCCGCATGGCCGACAGCGAGGTCCTGCACGCAGAGCACCGGCTCGAATACCCGTACTCACGTTCGACGGGCCCGATCATCGGTGCCTTCCTGACCGGCCTGCGCGACGGGCGGTTCCTGGGTGCCACGGGCACCGACGGCAAGATCATCGTGCCACCCACCGAGTACGACCCGTTGACCGGCGACGACGTCGGCGAGCTGGTCGAGGTGGGACCGGGCGGGGTGATCGAATCGTGGGCGTGGGTGTCGCAGCCGCTCCGCAAGCACCCGCTCCAGACGCCGTTCGCCTGGGCTCTGATCCGGCTCGACGGCGCCGACACCGCACTGCTCCACGCGGTGGCCGCCCCCGGACCGGACGCACTGGCGACCGGTGCACGGGTGACTGCCAAGTTCCGCGACGCCGACGAGCGCATCGGCTCCATGGCCGACCTCGAGGCGTTCGTCCTCGAGGGAGGTGCCTCCTGATGGCCGACGAGACGAGCGAGCAGGGGCCGGTCACGACCCTCGCCACCCCCATCCGGCTCGACTTCGAGTTCACCCCCGGCATCGCCCAGTCGAAGTTCCTGCGGGGGCTCGAGCGGGGTGAGTTCCTCGGTCAGCGATGCGGCACGTGCGGCAAGGTCTACGTGCCGAGCCGCGGCACGTGCCCCACGGACGGTGTGCTCACCACCGAGGACGTGCTGCTCGGCAACTCCGGCACGGTCACCACCTTCTGCGTGGTCAACGTGCCTTTCGCCGGCCAGTCCATCGAGATCCCCTACATCTGCGCCCAGATCCTCCTCGACGGGGCCAACCTCTCGTTCATGGGGCTGATCCAGGAGATCCCCACCGACCAGATCCGCATGGGTATGCGGGTGGAGGCCGTGTGGGTCGACGAGTCCGAGCTCATCCCGTCCCTCGCCTCGGTCAGGTACTTCCGGCCGAACGGCGAGCCGGACGCCGACTACGAGACCTACAAGGAGTACCTGTGAGCGCCGCCGGAAGGACCGTCCGACCTGTCTCCATCGCCTCGTTCGCCCAGTCCCGGAGCGTCCGCCGGGACAACGAGCGCAACGAGGCCGAGGGCCTGCACCCGGTCATCGCCGAGGTCTTCGGCAACATCGGGATCACCAAAGACGACGTCGACTTCATCTGCTCGGGCTCGACCGACTACCTGATCGGTGGTCCGTTCAGCTTCGTCATGGCCCTCGACGCCATCGGCGTGTGGCCGCCCCGCTCCGAGTCCCACGTGGAGATGGACGGCGCCTGGGCGATGTACGAGGCCTGGGTGCTCCTCCAGGAGGGCGAAATCGACGCCGCCCTGGTCTACTCGTTCGGTCGCTCGTCGCTCGGCGACCTCAACGAGATCCTGACGCTGCAGCTCGATCCGTACTACGAGGCGCCGCTGTGGCCGGACATCGTCAGCCTGAGTGCCCTGCAGGCCCGGGCGCTCATCGACTCGGGCAAGGCGACCGAGGCCGACTTCGCGGCGATCGCCTCGCGGTCCCGTCGCGACGCGCTGGGCAATCCCAATGCCCAGGTGGCCAAGGACGTGCCGGTCGAGGTGCTGCTCGAGGACGACTACGTGGTCGCGCCGCTCCGTCGGCACACCCTTCCGCCGATCACCGACGGGGCGGCGGCGATCGTGCTGGCCGCCGGCGACAAGGCGACGCAGTGGTCGGAACGCCCGGTGTGGATCACCGGGTTCGACCACCGGATGGAGACCCACTCGCTGGGGGCGCGGGACCTGACGTCGTCGCCCTCGGTGACCAAGGCCGCCGAGGTGGCGGGCGTGGCGGACGGCAAGATCGACATCGCCGAACTCCACACCCCGTTCGCCCATCAGGAGGTCATCGTCAAGGAGGCCCTCGGGCTCGACGACTCGGTGGTCATCAACCCATCGGGCGGTCCGTTGGCCGCCAACCCCCTGATGTCGGCCGGCCTCATCCGCATCGGCGAGGCGGCCAGCCGGATCCGTGCCGGTCAGGCCGACCGGGCCGTGGCCCACGCCACGTCGGGCCCCTGTCTCCAACAGAATCTCGTGTGTGTCCTGGAAGGTGCGTGATGGCAGAGCGCTGTGCAGTCATCGGTGTGGGGCAGACCCACCACAAGGCCAAGCGGGACGACGTGTCCATCGCCGGGCTCGTGCGGGAGGCGGCCAAGATGGCCCTGGCCGACGCCGACCTCACCTGGTCGGACATCGACGCCGTGGTGATCGGCAAGGCCCCGGACATGTTCGAGGGCAACATGATGCCGGAGATCTACCTCGCGCCGGCCCTCGGCGCGGTCGGCAAGCCGATGATCCGGGTCCACACCGCCGGCTCGGTCGGTGGCTCGACGGCCCTGGTGGCGGCCCACCTGGTCAAGTCCGGCATCCACAAGCGCGTGCTGACGGTCGCCTACGAGAAGCAGTCCGACTCGGATGCCATGTGGGCCCTGTCGGTCCCCCAGCCGTTCGCCGCACCGCTGCTGGCCGGTGCCGGGGGCTACTTCGCCCCGCACATCCGTGCCTACATGCGCCGGTCCGGTGCGCCCGACTACATCGGTCGCATGGTGGCGGTCAAGGACCGCAAGAACGCCATGCGCAACCCGTATGCCCACCTGCACCTCGCCGACATCGACATGAAGATGGTCGAGGACTCGATGATGCTGTGGGACCCGCTGCGCTATCTCGAGGCGTGCCCGTCGTCCGACGGTGCGGCCGCCATGGTGCTCGCCTCGGAGGATGCCATCTCGGGCGCCTACCCGCCGGCCTGGATCCACGGTACGGCCATGCGCTCGGAGCCGACGATGTTTGCCGGGCGCGACCAGATCAACCCCCAGGCGGGGCGCGACTGCTCGGCCGACGTGTACGCCCAGGCCGGGGTCACGGACCCGCGGCGCCAGTTCGACTGTGCCGAGGTCTACGTGCCGTTCAGCTGGTACGAACCGATGTGGCTCGAGAACCTCGGGTTCTGCGACCTGGGCGACGGGTGGAAGCTGACCGAGTCGGGGGCCACGGCCTTCGACGGCGACATCCCGTGGAACGCCTCGGGCGGCGTGCTCTCCTCCAACCCGATCGGTGCCTCCGGCATGCTCCGCTTCCTCGAGGTGGCCATGCAGGTCCGCGGTCAGGCGGGCGAGCACCAGGTCGACGGGGCCCGGCTGGCGCTCGGCCAGGCCTACGGCGGCGGGTCCCAGTTCTTCGCCATGTGGATCGTCGGTAGCGACAAGCCGTAGCCGAGGGCGCGTGCCCCGGGCCGTCCGGGGCGCTAGGAAGTGGGCCATGGACGACCATGCCCATTCGCCCGATCCCACGGTGACCGCCGGTCACCTCGTCGAGGTCGGGGACGGCGTCGTCGCCTGGATGCAGCCCGACGGGACCTGGTGGCTCAACAACGCCGGGGCCGTGACCGGTCCCGACGGGACCCTGGTGGTCGACACGTGCGCCACCGAGGCCCGCACCCGGCGGTTCCTCGATGCACTGGCGGAGGCGACGGACGGCGCCCCTCTCCGGTACGCCGTCAACACCCACGAGCACGGTGACCACACCTACGGCAACTCGCTCCTACCCGAGGACACCGTCCTGATCGGTCACCCCGCCATGCGCGAGCATCTGCTGCGCGACCCGTTGCTCGACCGCGGTGCGGTCCACTGGGCCCCGGTGCCCGACTGGGGCGGGGTGACCCGGCGGGTGCCGGCCGTCACCGTCGGGTCCGAACTGACCCTGTACCTCGGTGGGCGCCGCATCGACGTGATCCACCCCGACGGTCCGGCGCACACGTCGGGTGACCTGGTCGTCTGGCTACCCGAGGAACGCGTGCTGTTCGCGGGGGACCTGCTGTTCGTCGGGCTCACGCCGCTCGTGTTCGGCGGTTCGGTCGAAGGGGCGCTCCGGTCGCTCGAGTGGCTCGCGGCCTTCGGGCCCGACACCGTGGTACCCGGCCACGGCCCGGTCACATCAGCAGCCGAACTACCGGCGGTGCTCGCCGATCACGAGCGGTACTACCGGTTCGTGCTCGGCCTGGCGTCGGCCGGCCGATCCGAGGGGATCGGCCCACTCGAGGTGGCGCGGAGCGCCGACCTCGGGCCGTTCGCCGACTGGCCCGACGCCGAGCGCCTGGTGCTCAACCTCCACCGGGCCTATGCGGAGGCCGACGGCGTCCCGCTGAACATGGTGGCGGCCCTGGACGACGCCGTGGCGTGGAACAGGGGCCCGCTCACCACCCACGTCTGCTGCGACGCCTGAGGGCCGGTCCGGGTGGCCCGGTCCCGGGGTGGTGGGTCCCGACGGGCGGCGCGCACCCGAGCGCGACCGGAACCCCGTGGGTACGATGTCCGGGTGAAGTGAATTCCGGTCGACCACGCCCTGTCACGTTCCCTGGTCCCGGAGGTCTGTCGTGCCCACGTCGCATTCGTCCCGTCCTTCACGTCGCGTCGGTCCGCCAACGGCGGCCACGCTCGTCGCCCGCTCCGTCTGCCACGACCGCGGTGGGCGGACCGTCCTGTCCGATGTCTCGCTGACCGTCGGGCCGGAGTCGTGCGTCGGTGTGACCGGCCCCAACGGCGTCGGCAAGACGACCCTCCTGCGCCTACTGGCCGGCATCGAAGGGCCGGATGCCGGCTCGGTCACGCTCGACCCACCGGGGGCCACCGTCGGATATCTGGCCCAGGAACACGAGCGCGTGCCGGGGGAGACCGTCCGGCAGCACCTCACGAGGCGGATCGGGACCCAGGGTGCCGAGGTGGAGCTCCAGGTCGCGGCGGCCGGGCTGGTGGCCGGGACCGCCGAGGCCGAGACGCGCTACGAGACGGCGTTGGAGCGTTTCACGTCGTTGGGCGCCGCAGACGTCGACGCCCGGATCGACGCCGTCCTGGACGACCTGGGGCTGGGCGCCGCACTCGCCGACCGGGAGACGTCGACCCTGTCGGGCGGCCAGGAGGCGAAGGTGGCCCTGGCCGCCATCGAGCTCTCGAATTTCTCGATCACCCTGCTCGACGAGCCGACGAACGACCTCGACTTCGACGGCCTGCAGCGACTGCAGTCCTGGATCGGGCGCCGTTCGGGCGGGATGGTCGTCGTCTCCCACGACCGGGCGTTCCTCGAGCAGACGGTCACCACGGTCCTCGAGCTCGACGAGCACGACCACACCGCCAGGGAGTTCGGTGGTGGATGGGCGGGGTTCCAGGCGGAGCGGGCGACGTCCCGCCGCCAGGCCGAGGAGGCGTTCGAGCTCTACCGGTCGACACGGTCCGGGCTCCAGGAACGGGCCAACCGCCAGCGACAGTGGGCGACGTCAGGGGTCGCGCGCGAGACCCGTTCGCCCCGCGACCACGACAAGGCCCAGCGCGACTTCCGGATCAACAGGACCGAGAAGCTGGCCTCCAAGGCACGGCAGACCGAGCGGGCGCTGGCCGCCCTCGACGAGGTGGCGAAACCTTGGGAGGGCTGGGACCTGCGCTTCAGCATCGAGGAGGCCGAGCGCTCCGGGGCGATCGTGGCCCGGCTCGACTCGGCCGTCGTCACACGCGGCCGGTTCGTCCTCGGGCCCCTCGATCTCGAGATCCCGTGGGGCGAGCGACTGGGGGTGACGGGACCCAACGGCTCGGGCAAGTCGACGCTGGTGGGTGCACTGCTCGGCGACCTGCCCCTGACGTCGGGCGAGCGGTGGATCGGTCCGAGTGTCGTCCCGGGGGTGCTCGGCCAGGACCGGCGGGCGCTCGGCGGTGACCGCGACCTGGTCCGGGAGGTGTGCGACCGCTGTCACCTGACCCTGTCCGAGGCGCGCTCGTTGCTGGCCAAGTTCGGCCTCGAGGCCGAGCAGGTGACCCGTCCGGCGGGCACGCTGTCGCCCGGCGAGCGCACGCGTGCCGAACTGGCCGTGTTCCAGGCGCTCGGGGTGAACCTGCTGGTGCTCGACGAGCCCACCAACCACCTGGACCTGCCGGCCATCGAGCAGCTCGAGTCGGCGCTCCGGTCCTTTGCCGGGACGCTCCTGCTGGTCACCCACGACCGCCGGATGCTCGAGTCGGTGGCGTTGACCAGGACCGTGCAGCTGGGCTGACCGGCCGGGTCGGTCGGATCCGCCGGTCAGGACGCGGTGGTGGCCCTCCGGCGGAGGGGCGGCTCCGTGGTCGGCGGTCGCCGCCGGGCCGGCAGCTCGGCCAGGAGGGTGGCGGTGGCGTCGGCGACCGCACGGACGGCGCGCTCGACGGCCTCCGTCGTGGCCGGCGACGTCGACTGCACGCCACCGACCTTGCGTACGTATTGGCGGGCGGCGGCCTCGACCTCCACGGGGGTGGCCGCGGGCTCGAGGCCCCGGAGGATGGTGATGTTCCGGCACATGGCCCGACCCTATGCCCCCACCCTGCCCGAAGGGGGCCGCCACCGATCGAACACTGTGCGTGGCCGTCCCACCGGGGTGGGTTGCGGTCGGACCGCCGGAGTGGTGTCATTGGGGATCCGCCGCAGCCAGACGGGACGCGCGACGGGCCCAGGGGGTGGGGGATGTTCGACAACAAGTTCGTGCGACGTGCCGGCGTGCTCGCGTTCGTCGCGGGGATCGTCGTGGCCGGTACCGGGCTCGGTGCGGGAGTGGCCGGTGCCGCCGGTTCCACGCCGGCACCGTTCACCATCGCGGTCAACGGCGCCAATTCGACCGCGGTGACCACGTCACCGACCTCGACCATGACGGTGGTCGGCCTGGCGGCCGGCGCCACCGGGACCGTCGAGTTCGACCAGGCCGGCAGTCCGCTCTGCACGGTCACCCTCCCGGCCACCTCGTGCACCACCGCCACCCTGGCCGTCGGGTCCTACCCCGGCATCACCGGGACCTACTCCGGTGACGGCAGCTTCGCGGGCTCGACCTCGACCAACGCGGTCAACCTGACGGTACTGGCGAGCGGCGGCCCCTCCCTCATCTGCAGCAAGGTGTCGGGCTACGTCACGAAGAAGATCACGTTCTCGTACTGTCGGGTCTCCCAGAAGGGTGGGCACATCCTCGGTGCGGACCTCCTGACCGGCGGCACGATGACCTGGAGCATCTCCAAGACCGTCACCACGTATGCGGGCACCGGGAGCTCGCCCGGGCAGGGCGCCTGCCACGCGGACCACACCGAGTTGGACTTCACCGGCACGGTGACGGCAGACAGCTCGACATTCGTCACGGTCGGTGGCCCCGTCAGCTACCAACTCTGTGAGAACACGGCCGGCGTGGTGAAGTTCGTACCCGGCACGAAGGCGACGTTCTGAGCCGGAGGCCCGGCTGACCGGTCCCGGTGGGTCACCGGTGGATCAGGCGGCCCCGGGTGCCTTGTAGCCGCTGAACACGTCCCGCCCGAACGTGGCGCTGACGGTAGCGGCCTGGCCGAGCTTGGGTAGGCCGAACAGGTCCTCGATGGTCCCCAGCGTCGAGAAGTGATTGTAGGGGACGATGCTCACCGTTCCCGGCCTGATGAACGGCGACACCAGCACGGTGCCCGTCCGACCCCCGCCGGGGCCCGTCAGTCCGGGACGCGCGGCGGCCGGCCCCGGCTGCTCGTTGCAGCATGCGGAGGCGTCCTCGTTCGGACCGTCCACGTCGGCTTCGTCGAAGGTGACGATGAGCAGACCGTTGCTGCGGAATGCCGGCGACTGGGTGATGCGCGGGACCCAGGTCGACAGGAAGGCATCGATGTTGGCGCCGGCCGTAGGGGCGCCGGCCTGGTTGACGCACGGCGCATCGTGACCGTCGGCACAGAGGTTCGGTGTGATGAAACTCAGGTTCGGCGTCGTCGACACCTTCTTCAGATCGGTCGCCAGCCCGGTGGTGCCGGAGGGAGCCGATGCGGGCAGCGCGCCCGAGGTCGTGCCGAGGGGAACCACCCGGGAGTCGCACAACGAGGTGTCGTCGATGATCGAGTGGAAGTAGACGAACGGGTCGTGCCGGGTGGCGTAGCCGTCACCGGGTACCGCCTTCTGGGTCTGATCGGCCGTTCCGACGGTCGGGTGGCCGCAGACCGCCGACTCCCGGGTCGGAACGTTCCCCATGTCCTGCATGTAGGCCTTCCACGTCAGGTGGGCCGTATCGAGCTGGTTGGCGACGGTCGGGACCGACGACGGGAACACGCAACCGGAGTCGCTGATCTGGCCGTTCGACGCCACGGTGGCCGTGGCCGGGAAGTCGTTGAACACCTGGCAGTCGGCCTGGTTGTCCGGGTTCGGGGCTTGGCCCGAGATCAGCGCGATGTAGTTGTCGTTCGAGAAGTGGCCGATGCCGTGGTACTCGCTGAGCAGTGCCCCGGACGCGGCCAGGGTGGTGGCCAGGTACGGGTCCGAGCCCGCGTCGGCGAAGGTGTCGGCGTAGCCCTCGTTCTCCAGGACGATCACGAACACGTGGCGGATCGGCGGCAGTCCGGTCGACGTGCTGACCGCCGGGGGCCTGGCCTTCCCGGTGGCGAGGGTGGTGGCGGTGGTGGCAGTGGAGGACGACCCGGACGAGCAGGCCGCCGCCAGTACGGCGAGGGCGCCCGTCAGGGCGAAGGCCAGTGTCCTGGGGGCCCGCCGCGGCGAGCGCCCCCGTGGTCGTGCAGCGTCCCGGGTGGCATCCATGCGGGTGTTCTAGCAGCCCGGAGCTGTCCCGGCAGGGGTCCGGCGGACCGGTACAGTGGGCGTCCTCGCCGATCTCCCGGAGGAACACCATGAAAATTGTTGTGGACTACGACGAGTGTGCCAGCAACGCCGTCTGCATGGGCATCGCACCCGAGGTCTTCGAGGTCCGTGACGACGGGTTCCTCTACGTGCTGAACGAAACCCCGGGCGAGGAACTCCGCGACAAGGTCCGCCAGGCCGCCAACGGCTGCCCCACGGGCGCCATCACCATCGTCGAGGACGAGTAAGGCACGGGTGGCACCAGACACCCCGAGGGTGCGGTTCGCACCCTCGCCGACCGGTTACTTCCATGTGGGGAGTGCCCGGACGGCGCTGTTCAACTGGCTCGTCGCGCGCAAGGACGGCGGCACGTTCGTGCTGCGCATCGAGGATACGGACGCGGAGCGGAACCGCGAGGAGTGGGTCGACGGCATCCTGTCCGCCCTGCACTGGCTGGGCATGGACGCCGACGAGGGCCCCTACCGCCAGTCGCTGCGTACCGACCGCTACCACGAGGCCATCGACGCGTTGTGGGACGCCGGCCTGCTGTACGCGTGTGGGTGCACCCACGACGAGGTGACGGCCCGCAACAAAGCTGCCGGCATCCCGACGCCGGGCTACGACGGCCACTGCCGGACCCTTGGCCTGGCCCGGGGCGAGGGTCGGGCGATGCGTTTCACCACGCCCGATCAGGGCACGGTCATCGTCCCCGACGTGATACGTGGGGACGTCGAGTTCCCCTGTCAGGCCATGGACGACTTCGTGGCCGTCAAGGGCAACGGCGCGCCACTGTTCGTGCTGGCCAACGTGGTCGACGACATCGACATGGTCATCACCCACGTCATCCGGGGCGAGGACCTCCTGCCCACCACGCCGAAGGGCATCCTCGTGTGGGACGCCCTGTCGGGCATCGGCTGGACCACCGACGGCACCGTCGGACCGGCGGGTGAGCCGACGCCGCCACTGCCCGTGTTCGCCCATCTGCCGATGCTGGTCAACGAGGCCCGTAAGAAGCTGTCCAAGCGCAAGGACCCGGTGGCGGTCGAGTCCTACCGGGACCAGGGCTACCTTCCCGATGCCTTCGTGAATTACCTCGGACTCCTGGGCTGGGGTCCTCCCAACGACCGGGGCGAAGTGTTCACCCGGGACCAGATGGTGGAGTGGTTCGCGCTGGCCGACGTGAACCACTCTCCGGCGTTCTTCGACGTGGCCAAGCTGACGCACATGAACGGCGAGTACATCCGGGCCATGGCGCCCGAGGGGTTCATCGCGGCGTGCCGGCCGTGGCTCGAGGGTGACGGTACGCCGTGGCCGGCGGACTCGTTCGACGAGGCGGCCTTCCGGGCCATGGCGCCGGTGGTCCAGGAGCGGGTCGCCGTCCTCGGTGAGGTGCCGGCCATGGTCGACTTCCTCTTCCTCGACGCCCCCGACATCGACCCCGACTCGTGGCAGAAGGCACTGGCCGGCGACGATGCCGCCCCGGCGATCCTGGCCGCCGCCACCACCGCCTACGAGGCACTCCGGGGCGACTGGACGGCCGGCGCGCTGCACGCAGCCACGCTGGAGGTGGCCGAGTCGGTCGGCCGCAAGCTCGGCAAGGCGCAGGCCCCGATCCGGGTGGCCGTGACCGGTCGCCGGGTGGGTCCGCCGCTGTTCGAGGCCCTCGAGGTCCTCGGCCCGGATCGCACGCTGACCCGGCTGGCCGACGCCGCCGCCCGGCTGTCCGACGGCGGTCCCGTCCCGAGATGACCCGCGGCCCGGTCGCTCCCGGCCCGGACCGCTGATCCCGGTCGACGCCGGCATCCCACTGCTCGTCCTGCGCATGCTCCGGCTCCTGTTCCGCCTGCTCAAGTACCTGCTCATCGCCGTACTCGTCTACCTCGGGGTGACGGCCTGGCAGGTGTGGCGCACGGGCCAGCAGTACGCGCCGCAGGCCGCCGGGGCGATCGTGGTGATGGGCGCCGCCCAGTACAACGGGGTGCCGTCACCCGACCTGCAGGCCCGGCTCGACCAGGCCGCCCTCCTGTGGCACCAGCACTACTCGTCCACCATCATGGTCACCGGGGGCAAGGAGCCACTCGACACGTACACCGAGGCGCAGGCGAGCGCCCGCTACCTCGAGTCGGTGGGGGTGCCGGAATCCGACATCCTCCAGGCGGGAGGACGTGACTCGTGGGAGAACCTGTCCGACGCCGCCCCGCAGCTCATCGCCCGGGGCGACACCGACGTGTTGATCGTCACGGACAAGTTCCACGTGGCCCGCAGCATGGCGATCGCCTCCTCGGTCGGGCTCACGCCCCACCCGACACCGACCCAGACCTCTCCCATCCACGGGCTGTCCGCCGTGCCCTACTACGCCAAGGAGACGGTAGGTGTGGCGCTCGGCCGCATCATCGGCTTCGACCACCTCGACGCGGTGCACTCGTTCGGCCTCGCCCCGCCGGGCGGACGGGCGAGCAGCCGACCTGGTCGAGACAGCTAACCGAGGACCACCCCGGGCAGGTCGCCGATCGAGTCGAGCAGGTGGGTGTGCGGTGCCTCGACCAGCTCCTCCGCCGAGTGGGCGCCGGTCAGCACCCCGGCCACCACCGACGCCCCGGATCGGGTGCCGGCCAGGAGGTCGGACGTCGTGTCGCCCGCCACGGCCACCTCGGCGACGTCGTCGATCCGCAGGCGGAGGACGGCGGTGAGGATCATGTCGGGCCAGGGCCTGCCCCGTCCGGCGTCGGCAGGGGAGAGGGCGAGGTCGATGTTGCCGGCCCAGTCCAGCGTGTCGATGATGCGGTCGCGTGTGGCGGGCGAGAACCCGGTGGTGAGGCAGAGGCGCACTCCGGCGGCGCGCAGGGAGGCGAACACCTCTTCCGCGCCGGGCAACGCCACGACCTCCCCGCGGTCGACGGCCTGGTCGAATGCGGCCTCGAAGGCGATGTTGGCCAGCTCGGCCCGGTGCCGGTCGCCGCCGAGGAGCTCGGTGAACACGGTGATCTTGGACTGGCCCATGGTGCGCCGGATGTAGGCGGCGGGATCGTCCATGAGGTCGCCGGCCACCAGTCCGACGGCGTCGAGGGCGGACTGGAAGGCCTCCTCGACCGCCCCCTCGTCGGCGACGGTGGTGCCGGCCATGTCGAGTGCGGCCAGTCGGATCGGTGGTGTCATCGGGTCAGTCCCTCCCAGGTCTCCTCGGCGATGGCGGGTGACAGGGTCATGCCCCGCCCGGCCGGTCCCGTCACCACCACGACCCCGGGGTCGGGACTGGCGCGGTAGTACAGGCGGTCGTCGGTCACCACGGTGTACATGCCCGCCCACCGTCGGACCACCGGGGGCAGCGGCCATCCGAGAACCGACTCGGCCCTGGCCCGCAGCTCGTCGTAGAGGTGTTCCTCGACCGCGAAGTCGAAGGGCTCGTCGTAGACGTGGGTGTCGCCGATGGTGAGGCCCCCGGCGGCCCGTTGGGAGATCAGGAGCTGCATGCCGAATTCGGCGGTGGGCGGCGCCGGATCGGGGAGCGCCTCCCGACCGGGCAGGTCGAAGGCGGGGTAGTAGCGCATCGAGTCGGCATCGGCAACGGCGGTGGTGAGTCGTTCGTAGGCGGGAGCCGTCTGCAGCATCTGGAGTCGACAGCGGCGGAGCGGGGCGGCGGCCAGCGTGGCCCCGATACGGCCCCCGAGCCCTGTCAGCCGGTCGCCGATGCAGAGGACCACGACGGAACCCTCGTGCCGCCCTCCGAGGTGGTCGATGGCTGTGGCGGTGCCACCGGGTGACGTCTCGACATCGACGACCTGGCGGCGGGGGAGCCACGTGTACCGGCCGGTGGCCTCCAAGGTGACCCGCAGCGCACCGAGGACCAGCCCGGGTTCGACGATTGCGTCCCGGCGGCACAGCAGTCCGCCGATGATGTCGCCGCGGATGGCGGGGTTGGTCGATCGGACACCGGCGGTGTCGAGGAGCTCGACGTCCCGCAGGGCGGCGTCCGGTAGGGAGGCCGCCTCGGCCATGAGGGCCAGTTCCGACTCGTGGTGCGCCACGGTGACCGAGCCGTCGGGTCGGAACCCGACAGCAGGGGAGTGGGCGGCCAACTGCTCCCACAGATCCCGGGCCCGGACAGCCAGGTCGAGCTCGGCGCCCTGGGCCCGACCACTGACCCAGACGAGTCCGAAGTTGCGGACCGACGCCCGCCGGGGGCCGGCGTCGGCCTCGAGGTGGATGACCTCCCAGCCCCGCCGACAGGCCTCCAGGGCGTGCATCGTGCCGAGGACGCCGCCGCCGACGATGATCACCCGTTGCGCGTCCACCGCACGATCGTAGTGAGGTCGGCGGGTCCGGCCCGACGGTCGCGGGCGGTGCTTGCGGGACCGGAGCGGGGACGGACCCCCGTGGCTCGGAAGGGTCGATTCGGGCCGTCGTCTCGTGGGCCCTCCAGGTCGGCTAAATTGGCCTCTCGCCCATTCGGGGGTGGCGCAACTGGCAGCGCGCGTGATTCTGGTTCATGAGGTTGGAGGTTCGAGCCCTCCCCCCCGAGCGCTTGCAATGGCCCTGATCGGGGCCGGAGTGGCCGATCGTTCCCTCGGGGCGATCGAGTGCAGTACCGAGGTATCGGGCCGCCTTCGGGCGGCCCGTCAGGGTCCCATCGTCTAGAGGCCTAGGACACCACCCTCTCAAGGTGGCGACACGGGTTCGAATCCCGTTGGGACTGCTCATCGTCGTGGCTGGTCAGAGGTCAGAACTGACCTCTGACCAGGAGCGGCTCCGCTGGCTGGACGAACCGGGGACGTTTCGTGGCCGTCAGTCGCCAGGTCGTGGCCGGCCGATTGCGCAGAATCTGCAGGTTCGGCCAGCGCCCCCCGGTGCGGCCGAAATGGCCCTGTCCTGATCCTCCGTGGCGTGCTGGCGGATCATCGCCCCCGTGGGTCTGGTGGCGAGATCGAAGAGGTACTGGATCTCCGGCTCGTAGCGCTCCCCTATCCCACAGGATGATGACTCGCTGAACGTAGTCTCAGGCGTGCCCGAACCCCATGAAGATGTCATTCGTGCAACTCGCCTCTACGTCGAGGTCAGTGCGGAGTTGCGAGAGGTCCTGGCCTCTACCGAGGTCGAGCTCCTCAAGGGCATCGACGTGCTGGAACAAGGTGGAACACCGATGGAGAACCTTCGCACCCCAGCGACGAGTAGACATCGGTCCTCGCTCCAGTCCACGGTCGAGCAGTTCACCGAAGCACGTCACGAGTACCGCATGGTGATGATCGGCGAGTGCATCAAGGACGGGATGAAGGCGAGAGAGTTGTCGGAGACGTGGGGATTCTCGCGACAACGAGCCTCGAAGCTGATCAACGAGATCGTTGGGGAGAATGCAGCGAAGCGTCGGACGGTCGCTGCCGGGGCGTGACGGCACGCCCGCCCAGTTGGCGGGACGTACCGATCGGTCGTCTTCCGGTCGGGACCCGATGTCTTGGCGATCACCTCCACCGTTCCCTCCCGGGTGGCGTACGTCTCCCTCGCCGCCTCGATCTTGTAGGCGACCATCTTCGGCGGCCGCCCACGCCCCCTCATCTCCGAGGCGCTGCCAGCGCCGCCAGCACCGCCAGCGGTCAGCCCTACACTCGATGTCGTGGAGATCACCGCAACCCGCGAGCTTCTGGCCTACGTCCAAGATCATGGCGGGTCGCTGTTCGTGCGCAGCCAACGTCGGCATCTCTCCCGTGACGTCCTGTTCCTGCGGGCCACGACCAAGGAGCCCCGATCACTCGCCGGGTACGAGGTATTCGTGGTGGAAGACGTCCTGGTGCTGACCCACTTCCCGGCGAGGATGCGTCCCAAGGAACTGAGCCTGTCCATGGAAGGGCGCCGGAAGCCGCACCCGGTCGTGTCCTGGGACGGTTGCGCCTTCGTGGTGTGATCGCTTCTGGCGGTTTGGCCGGGCGCCGATCCCATCCTCATCGTTCGGACGATCGGTCGAACGCCAGGAACGATCACCACGCTCCGTTACCATCCGATCCGAGGCGGAACAGGACATCTGGGTACCAGTGAGCGCAGAGGACGAGGTTCCTGGCGAGGACCATGGTGATGGACCTGGATCCGTTGACCGGCCCCCTGTCCTAGCGGGTCCCACTGTGCGACCTGGTGGGGACGCGTCGTTCGTGCCACCAGTCACGCTTCCGGCATCCAAGAATCACCACCGATCCCTCATCATCGCCATCATCGGTGCCGTCGTGGTGATCGTCCTCGTCGCTGCGGAGATCGTCATCTTCGACGAGGCGTCCGCCGCCATCTCAACCGGGAGCGGTACCGCCACGTTCACCTGGGTACCTCCGACGGGCGATGCAGCGAAGATCGTCCTACCCCCACGGACGTTCACCGGGAGCATCGGTGGGAAGACGGTGACCGGTCGGATCGCCGTCCGTGTGTTCACGAGCGGACACTCCACCCTCATCATCAGTGCCCCGCCTGCGTCCACGGTCGTGTCCACCCAGTACAAGGGGTCGTTCGGTGGAAGGCCGTTCGTCATCGTCCAGTCAGACAGGCCGAACTCGACCAATCCGGCGTATGACAATCCCCTGAGCGACGAGGGGACCTATGACGGTCGGCCAGTTCACGCCATGCTCGGCGAACCCTCGGGCCTCGGTCTCACGTCTTCGGTGACTCACCTTCCCGGAACGAACCAGAAGGTGCTTCCGTTCTTCGGCGCGATCGGGACGTGGCAAGTCACGGGTGTCATCCACCTCCCGACTGGGAACGCAAAGGTGCAGACGGCGATGGCGTCGTACGCGGTGAGCTCGTAAGCAGGGCGTGGCTGGCCGGGTCGGTGCGTTCCATCGGTCACCGGGGCCGGCGATCGTGAACTGCGGGTCAGTGGAACTGCGGAACTGCGGAACTGCGGGTCAGTGGAACTGCGGAACTGCGGGTCCGTGGAACCGGACGAACTCCGATGCCACGATCCGGCCCGCCCTCCCGGCGTGGCGACACCGATTCGGACCCTGATCGGACTGTTCGTCGGCGTGGCTGGTCAACGGGATGATGGAAGTTCCGCCCCCGCCCCCCTTCGACCAGCCGCGTCCGTGAATGCCTCATCGGCTGCCGGGCCACGCCGGGCCACGCCGGGCCTCAGCCGAAGGCCTCGTCGAGCCAGTCGAACATCCGCCGTTCGACCAGTGATCGTGCCATGGGCTCGCAATGGCGGTCCGCGCCTCCCGCCGCTGTGAAGCTCAGGAGTTGCTAGGTGCCCGGGAGTGCGTCGTAGAGCCGCTTGGACTGACCGGGCCAGAACTGCTCGCCCTCCGGATCGGTCACCTGCAGTGGTGTGGTGATCTTTCCGGTCACCTCGGAGTCCAGCGTGGAGATGCCCACGGCGACGAAGAGGTCGAACGGGTCGGGGACGCGGTACGGCTTGCCCCGCCAGGCGAACTCCTGGGTCTCCTGGGGTGTCGACGGGCCGAGCTGCATCCACTGGTCGAAGGTGGTGCGGTCGCCCTGCGCCAGCATGGTGACCATCTCCTTCGGGAGATGCTTCACCCATGAGGTCGACACGTCGACGACTCCCGGATGGGCCACCGCCGCGGCAACGCGATGCTCGAAGGCGAGCGCCCGTGGCACCCACTACCCGGCCTGGCTGACGCCGTAGAGGGCGATGCGCCCCGGGTCGACGTCAGGACGCTCGGACAGGAAGTCCACGATCGGGGTG
>Ga0302267_10001375_pt1 | contig 31080 bp, 26 predicted proteins | sample III_Bog_E1_3_FD_194555 | JGI IMG/M metagenome (GOLD analysis project Ga0302267, IMG submission 194555) | Peat permafrost microbial communities from Stordalen Mire near Abisko, Sweden - III_Bog_E1_3 | ecosystem: Environmental > Terrestrial > Soil > Wetlands > Peat | place: Sweden: Abisko...
CGGGCAAGAGGGCGCGTTCACGGGGGGGCAGCGTGGCCAGATGGACCATGACGCGGATGGCGTAATCAGCGGCGCGGGTGAGCTGCATTGACGAGTTGGGGCGGCGGGGGGTGGATTTGTTCATTCGAGCACATCCCAAAAAGCGATGATGCAGCAGGCCCTCACAGGGACGTGTAACGGCCATCACAGACCTGTGGTTAGCGAGCGCCTGAGCGGGGATTTGCTCGGTCGAAGTTGGACTCTAAGGGTCCGAGAAGTGGTGGCGGAGCTCGGGACGGAAGAGGGGTTAGTCGAGGCGGGTGAGGAAGGCGGAGCCTTCGGAGGGGTGGAGGGTGGCGGCGATGTCTTCAGCGAGGGTGCGGTCGTCGCCTTCGGGGCGGATGCGAACCCAGTAGCTGTTTTCGCCGGGGAACTCGATGACGTTGGCGTCGGGATAGCGTCGGAGGAGCTGGTTCTTGAGAGCGAGGGCGGACCTCTCTCCGGAAAAAGGACCGATCTGGACGCACCAGCGGCCGCCGGAGTCGATGGGTTTGGGAACCTGGTAGACCTGAATGCGGACGGGGGCCATGCCGGCGCGATAGACGCCGATGGATTTGGCGGCTGCGATGGTGAGATCGAGGCTGCGGCCATCGACGAAGGGGCCACGGTCCGTGATGCGCATGGCGGCGGACTGGCGTGTTTTGAGGTTGGTAACGACGATGAGCGAGCCCATGGGGAGGGTGCGATGGGCTGCGGTCATGGCGTCGTCGTCGAAGAGTTGGCCGTTGGCGGCTTTTCGGCCGGGAGCGGCGGTGTACCAGGTGGCGAAGCCCTCTTCAGTGCGGATGGGGCGGTGGGTGGCGATGAAGTCGATGTCGTCGAGGGAGGTGCCGCCGGGGGGGACTGAGGTGATGGGGATGCGGGCGGGCGGGCGGGGCTGGGAGGTTTGGGGCGGGAGGGGCTGTTGGATTGGGCGAGTGGGGGCGGTTTGGGCGGCGGAAGGCGACTTGGGCTGTTTTTTGTGGCAGCCTGAGACGGCCACGCAGAGGAGGAGCGCGAGGGCGAGAGCCGAGGAATGCCAGAGTGGGCGCGGGGTGCGCGGCATCAGGGTTTTGGGGCTTGGCCTGGTGGAGGCGGCGGTGGTGGAGGCTGTTGGGGCGGCTGATGGTCGAGGCGGTCGGCGAAGCTCTGGAGAGTGTTGGAGATGGTACGCAGGGCGGAGATGGATTCGCGGCGGACTTCGGGGATGACGGCGGCGTTGATGTATGCGGCGGCGTGGCGGATTTCCATCTCGATGAGTTCGATGGCCTCTTCAATGCGCTGGGCAACGCTGCCGGGCGGCGGATAGTTGGGCGGAGGAGGAGGATTGCTGCTCATAGGGAGTACCTCAGTGGGGCGAGTGCGGAAGGCCCGTTTTCAGTGTGAGCGGATGGGATGGCGGCGTCAACGGGCGAGAAGCAGAGTGGGGCGGGTTGTGTGCTCCATTCGTCAATAACGGGGTTGTTTCGGACGATTTCTGCCGGAAAATGGAGGTTTTCCGACGGGTTGCGACGCGTAAGTTCTTTATTATCAGAGGGCTATCTGGATGTACGGAGGAGTGACCTGCTTGTTTTCAGGTGGATGGGGCAAAAGGAGGGGGGAGGGGGGTAGGGGCTCGGGTATCGGGTTTGGGGGTGGGGTGTGGGTGCTGTGGCCGAGGATCGATTTGGCATTCATGGGTAGATTGTGCGCCGGGAGGGGGAAATTATGTGCAAAGTCAGATGACAGATTTCAGATGGCAGATGACAGTGGCCGGAAATGAGGCCCTGTTGGGCTGAATTCAACTCAAAAGGAGGGGAAATTTGCACGATTCTTCTCGAAATCAGAAGAGATTTGCGGGCCTTTTCTTGAAATTCACGCAGATTGAGTGAGGATGGGTGGGGGAATTGAGGGGGATTTCTGGGGTTATTGGCGAAAAAGCGCTTTTAGATGACCGACTGGACACTCATTTATATTGAGAGACCCCTGACCAAGCCGAAAAGCGCCGGGAGGAGAAACTTGCTATTTTTGGCGGGCGGGGAGGCCGGCGGCGGTTGGGAGGTAAAGCAGACTCTAGCTGATCACTTCTAGCTCCTAGCGCGCGCTGGTCGGGTTGGGTTTGCGGGGCGGCGCCGGTTCGTGGGAAACATCGCGTCTGGGCCCGGGGTTTCAGGATTGCAGACAGGCTACTTCTTTTTCTTTTCCCGCAAATGCAGCAGTTCGGCCAAGACTCGGTGCCTCTCTCCGCTATTGAACCACTTAAGGCAAGTGGCAAGATCATCCGTCCAGACGTCGTTCGGAGTGGCCGCGACAGGCTGAAAAATCTCGATCAGAGAGGAATTGCTCTGACGCGGCAGCAACCAAGAGCCCAATGTGTATCGGAAACTCTTCCAATCGCCTGAGGACGGGTGCATGTTCACGGCTAGAATGTCGAACTCCCCAAAGTTGTAGGGTCAAGTTTCTTCAGTCACGGAAGTAGTCACCGGGATCTGTGTGTCTGTGCCTGGAAGCGTCTTCTTGACGGTCTTTGTACCGCTGCGAGTTTTCTGAACTTCAACAACGTAGAGGGACCCCTCTTTGTAGTGTCTGGGGTAATAGAGCTTCGGAGCACCCTTCTCCAGGCGCTGTAGCTTGACTTGGATGCTCGCTTGCAGGTCCTCCTTTTTAAGAAGGGCGTCATAGGAATAATCCCCATTAATGGCGACAGGCTTCCATCCGGAGGCTGCAACGCCGGGGACTACATCGTTCACAAAAACCGCTTCAGCAATGATGCCGCGTATTCCGCGCTTCGTGAGGTCGGAGGATCTATTGATCGCACTCAGAATAGTGTCAGCGTCGATACCCCATTCGCTTTCGAGCGGGTGAGGGAGGAGTTCTCTCAAGAGACGCTTCGCGGCCCTGCGTTCGACGTCAGAGCAATCGTTAATGAACTTTTGGATCGTTTCGAGCGAGTCGTTCATTCGTGGGTCGTCCTGCCTGCTCAGGTACAAATCTCTCGATCTCAGCGCGGCTTAGCAAAACCTTGCCGGCGATCCTGAATACCTGTAGCCGTCCTTTCTTGATGAGTCGAGAAATGGCCTGCCGGGAAACGCCGCGAATTCGTGCGGCCTCTGCCTGGGAGATCAAATCGTGCCCGTTTTGGAAAAAGGTTGACAATGTAAACCTATTTCGACTACCTTTCTCTATAGTGAGGCAGTACTATGACAACAGCCGTGTCGTCCAAACCTCAAATCGTCGACTTGAACGGCAAAGCTCCGCTCCCCCCGGAATCGTGCTTTGCTGACGATCTTCCATTGGATCACCCGGCGCGCTTGATCGAGAATAGGCCTTATTTTGCATCTCGACGTGGAGCTGCGTACCTTGGCGATTCTCTGGAGACGTTACGGGGACTCCCATCCGGCAGTGTCAATCTGGTTGTGACGTCGCCACCGTATGCATTGCACTTCAAGAAAGCATACGGCAATGAGCATAAGGACCGCTATGTGGAGTGGTTTCTGCCGTTTGCAAATGAGATTCGGCGGATCCTCACAGATGATGGCAGCTTTGTATTGAACATCGGTGGAAGTTACAACCAAGGCTCACCCACTCGGTCCATCTATCACTTCAAGCTGATGATTGCTCTGGTTGAAGAGATCGGATTCCATCTCGCGCAGGAATGCTTTTGGTACAACCCAGCAAAGATGCCGGTTCCAGCTGAATGGGTAACAGTGCGACGTATTCGCGTTCGGGATTCAGTCGAATATGTTTGGTGGTTTTCCAAGACGCCGCACCCCAAAGCTTCGAACCTCAATGTTCTCAAGGAGTACAGCGAGGACATGATCCGTTTGAACAGGAACGGTGTACGTGGAACAGTGAGGCCGTCAGGGCATGTAATCCGTGACTCCTTCGATAAGATCGATGCTGGCGGATCGATCCCCCCGAACGTGACGGAGGCTGCTTTTGATTTTCCCGAGAGCATGATGAAGATGGGGAACAATGCTGCTAATGACGTGTACACGAGGCGGTGCAAGGAAGAGGGAATTAAAATTCATCCTGCTCGATTTCCCGCCCTCTTGCCTAAGTTCTTTATCAAACTTCTGACGGACCCAGACGATCTGATCCTCGATCCATTCGCAGGTTCGCTCACAGCGGGAGCGGTTGCCGAGCAGTTGGAACGCAGGTGGCTCGCTGGAGAGGCTGTTGAAGAATACTTGAAGGCTGGCGCCTTCCGTTTTGAGGAGCTGGCGCGAAATCCTTCGTTGTTTTAAGTTGCGATCATCGCGGCCATTCTCTCCAATTCCCTCGGTCCTAATCTGGGACAAAATGCGCGGTTAGATTTCCGCAGACGCATTTCTTTGGGCGCCTTCCGGAGTAGGGTATAGGCCGTCCTTTCCAGTGCTCGATGCTCTCCCGCCTCAAGCGGTACAATCGCGAACAAACAATGGGAGCCTGGAAGAACGCTGTGAGAACCGAATCTTTGTCTCTCTGCGAGAAGTACCGTCCGATGAAGATCGCGGACTTCGTTGGACTTGCCAAACCGAAGCTCCTACTACAGAAACTCGCTGTGAGTCCGAATTGCAGGGCGCTTCTCTTCGAGGGCAAGAGCGGTTCCGGTAAGACGGCGATGGCTTTGGCGTTCGCGGCCGAGATTCCTGCGGAGGTTCATCTCCTTCCGGCGAATGAATGTACCCGGGAGAACCTGTCCGGACTTTGGGTCAGGTGCCAAGGCTACCCCCTGCCCGGTTTCCGGAAACATCTTGTGCTGGTAGACCAGGCGGACACGCTCAGAATGCCACAGCAACTCGACTTGCGCTCGTATATTGACGGGCCGAGTGCGCTTGACCATGTCCTCTGGGTTTTTACCGGGGTGCCGTCAGACCGGTTGGAGGACGGTTTCCGATCAAGGTGTTTACAGCTCGAGTTTTCTACCTATGGAAACTCGAAGGCCGCTGCTGAGCTGTTGGAGCGGGTTTGGCAGGCCGAGGTGCCTAATGCGCCGCCGCCCAACTTCGCCCGCCTCATCAAAGAGGCAAACGGTAACATTCTTGCTGCGCTGCAGCAAATGGAATTGAAGTTGATGGCGGTGTGATCGTTGGGGTGGGGCTGGTGAACGGATGTGGCGGGGGCGGGGTGGATGGCGGCGGGGGTGGCACGCAGCCGGTTACAACGACGGTGACGGTGACGGCAGCTGCTGGGGCACTGCAGGAGACGACGACGTTTTTGTTGACGGTGGATTGAGGGCATTGTTCGGGGAACGAGGTTTGGTTCGGGTCGGAGGTACGGTCCGGCGTTGAGCCGGACCGAGCCTGATTTTTCTTTTTTTTTGAGGCGGTATCGGCATGACTGAAGTCATGCCCTTTCAAGGCGTGAAGAGAAAAAACAACCGCAGATCCTTCGACTCACCACCCCCAAGCTGAAAAGCGCTTGGGGCCCCGTTCGCTCAGGATGACAACGGCGAGGGGAGGAGGCACGGTCCGGCGTTGGGCCGGACCGTGCCTGAGTTTCCTATTCTGGAGGATGCGGTTTTTGGCCCGGCTGAAGCCGTGCCGTTTTTACAAGGCCGTGGGTTCCGGGTGCTCTTCGGCCAGCAATCGAGTCATGCCGCCCCTACGGGGCTGCGACATCAACTTGCTGGCTTTCCCCGGGTTTCACCCGGGGCTAAACTCGTGCCCTCAGTCCGGGAGGTCTTTTTGGCCCAGGTGAAGCTGTGCCCTGATACAGAGCTTCAGACTGGCGCATCTTCATGGAGGGAAAGGACGATAGGGTTCGCGGGCATGATCCGTTCAGTGTGCCCAATTGACCGTTCGGGGTCAGATTCCGCCGTTCGCTGCATGGGGGTTGGGTTGACGGGGGGTGGCGGTTACCCTTTGAATGACTTCCCAGAACTGAAATGCAGGGATTAGGGTTTGGGGGTTAGGGCTTAGTGAAAGACAGGGGCTTAGGAGCCAGGGACTAGGGACGTAGGGACTGGAGAAGCAAAAGCAGGTCCTTCGACTCCGTCCCGGCACGCCGGGACTTCGCTCAGGATGACAATTCAATTTTCGAACGAGATTTAGAAAACCAAAATTCAGAGGAGAGCGCAACACAATGGCTAAAGCGATCAAGTATGTGGAGAAGGCAGCCGTAATTGCAGCCCAGGGAGCATGGGCGGTATTTGAGCGGTTGAACCGCATCAGCCCGAACGACGCGTTCACGCCGAAGTGGAGCGACAAGCCTCTGCAGAAGAGCTGGCAGAAGGAAAAGCCGCCACTGGGCTGGCCTCGTACGACCGACTCGCTTTGTCCGAAGTGCGTGCCTGAGATCCGCAAGCAGATTTTGGACGGCAAGCTGCCGCACGAAGTTCTGCTGAACGAGAAGGTGGGCGAGATCAAGGCGCAGATTATCGAGCGCGACGGCCAGATATTGATGGTGAAGGATTGCCCGAAGCATGGTCACTTTGAAGACGTGATGTCGATGGACACCAAGTTCTTCAAGCATTTGGAAGAGAGCTTCCCGGGGCGCGACATGAAGGCGCACGGCAACGGCAGCGACAAGCTGCACAACCACGGGACGTCGACTGTAACGCACGGGCGCGGCTCGGTGCTGACGATCGATCTGACGAACCGCTGCAACATGATGTGCGATCCGTGCTTCATGGATGCGAACCAGGTGGGCTTTGTTCACGAGCTGACGTGGGACGAGATCAAGACCATGCTGGACAACGCGATCACGATCAAGCCGAAGCGGCAGATGAGCGTGCAGTTCAGTGGCGGCGAGCCGACGTTGAGCCCGTACTTCCTGGATGCGGTGGCTTACTCGCGCAAGGTTGGCTACAACTCGGTGCAGGCCGCATCGAACGGGATTGAGTTTGCGAAGAGCAAGGAGCTTTGCCGCGCGGCTGCTGAAGCAGGGCTGCGGTATGTGTATCTCCAGTTCGATGGCATTGGCAACGCTGCCAACTCGCACCGCAAGGTGGGCAACCTGTTTGATGTGAAGCTGCAGGCGATCAACAACCTGCACGAAGCCGGCGTGGATATTGTGCCGGTGACGACGATCATCAACGGTATCAACAACGAGCAGGTGGGACGCATCATCCAGTTCGCGCTGGACAACCCGAAGAAGATCAGCTTCCTGAGCTTCCAGCCGGTGAGCTTTACGGGCCGCGACGAGGACATCAGCGACGAGCGGCGCGTTGCGCAGCGCTACACGCTGAGCCACATGGCGCACGACGTGAAGAACCAGGTGGGCATTGGCGAGCCGGAGCGGGATTGGTTCCCGATCAGCTTTATGAGCACGTTCAGCGACTGGGCGGATTTGATTCACGGGCCGACGGCGGAGTGGGGCCAACTGAGCTGCGGATGCCACCCGAACTGCGGCATCGGCATGGCGGTGATGATCGACAAGGAAACCAAGGAATGCGCGCCGGTAACGGCGTTTCTGGACATGGGGCAGGTTGCCAAGGATCTGGCGAAGGTGAATGACGCGGCTCGCGGCAAGACGCTCTCGCTGGTTGGGTTTGGGCTGGCGCTGCTGAGGAACTACGATCCGTTCCAGTCGCCGACGCACTTCAAGATCACCGACATGATGAAGAAGATGGACAAGACCTTTAACGCGACCGGCAAGGACTACGGCAGCGTGAAGGGCGACCGCACGATGGCCGACATTGAGAAGCGCCGCGCGGATCGGTGGAACTTCCTGTTCATCGCGGGGATGTGGTTCCAGGATCTGTTCAACTACGACTTCCGGCGGACGGAGCAGTGCATTATTCCGTACGCGACGCAGGAAGGCGAGATCAGCTTCTGCGCGTACAACACGGGCGTGGGCTGGAGAAACATCATCGAGAAGATGCACATGACGGCGACTCTGACCAAGTGGTATGAAGAGCACGGCCGGCATGAGATCTTCGCAGGCGGCAAGAAGGTGAGCATGTCGCAGGTGGGTCACACGCTGAACCTGAACATGGAGCACGTGAACTCGGAAGCCAACCACACGCTGGACGAGCTGGGCATTGCCAAGAACGCGCGCGAGGAGAAGATTCGCGCACGCGATTTGAAGAGCGATGCTGAGAACGCGCGGATGGCGAAGCTGTATCGCGAGCATGTGCTGGGCGAGAAGCCGGTGGAAGGGCTGGTGCGGTTGGATTCGATTGCGCCGGCGAAGCCGGTGGAGACGCGCGAGCCTGTTGCTGGGGACTAATTGCTGGTTGAAGGTTTCGCCGATGGCGCGAAAGACAAAAGGCCGTTCCCGATGGGAGCGGCCTTTTTGTTGTGCGCCCAGCATGGGCGCACTCTTTCGGGTGCAAGTCCCGTCACAAGCTGGTCACAGTGAGTGAAGTGAAGCGCAACTGCATGAGGGCGACTGAGTGTGGGGAGGAAGCGTGGATCGAAGTTGCGGGCCGATGAACAAGAACCGGATAGAAGGCGGTGCCGACCAGGGCGAGCGGGCAACTGGCCGCGAAGCTCTTGTGACCAAGGGGCGGTGGCGTAAATCCGGCGGTCGTGCAGTGAAGGAGTGCGTTCTTACCTGGGGAGATCTCGCCTTGTGCCTGAAAGGGTAACGGTGTTGAGCCGGAGCGAGAAGTCAGCCAAGGCCGTATTAGCTGGCGGAAGTCAGTGAAGGGCCGAACGAGAAGGAGTGATTCTTTGGAAGGCGATATGTTGGAAATGGCATCAGATGTCCGCATTGGCGGAACGATCCGGAAGGGGCGCGGTGAAGCCGAGTCTGTTCCGGGCAGTGATGAAGACCGACGCCCGCGTCCTCACACAAAGAGCACGGGGTAAACCTCAACTTCTCGAACCGCCCGGTGCGGACCCGCATGCCGGGTGGTGTGGGAGGGGAGAGCGGGCAACCGCTCCCCCTCTCCCAATGGTAGAAATGCAGCCGGTTCAGGCGTATGTACAACGCTAACTGGGCGCCTGGAGCCTTGAAGGAAAATCGCGCTATACTGGTCTAGTCCCGGCAGGGGTGGGTCCTCTGCCGGGAGTTGGCTACCTTAGCAGTAGCGCGAGGACGAGGATTGCGACTGCCAATACGAACCGCCAGTCAATGGCGATTGTAAGGGCGAATCGCACCCAGGATGATTTCTCATCCATGCCCTCACCTCCTTTGCGTTAGAACGGCCCGCAGGTCGTTGCATGCGGCCTGCGGACCGACAGCCCGATCTTCCGGGCTGATCTTTCGCTGCCGCTGCCCACACACAAAGAAGGCTCATCGATTCTAACGAGCAGTGTCCCCTATCAAACTGTGATCTCGATTACGCCTGTGCCAACGGCAACTGGCAGCTTCGGCACAAGAGACAAAAGGCCGTTCCCGAAGGGGAGCGGCCTTTTTGTTGGGATGGGGATGGTGGCCTCCCACCCTAGCCGCAAAGACAGAGAAGCGGCGAGGGTGGGGCACTCGGGGATCAGCTGTGGGCTGGGCCGGGTTAGCGCTCCCAGAAGTGGGGGGGCTCGATGCCGAGGGCGCGGAGGTAGACGAAGCCCTGGCCGCGATGATGGATTTCGTTGTCGATGGCGTATTGGATGGTGGCGATTCCGGGCATCTCCCACTGACCGAAGGCCTTGTCGACCTCGGTGAAGCGATGGGGCGGGATGGTGGGGAATTTGGCGTTGAGTTCCTGGGTTTGTTCGTCCCAGAGCTTGAAGATCTCGGCTTTGGTAGTGGGCTTGACGCCGCCGAATTCGGACCACCTGCCGGTGGCGACGCCATCGACGATTGGGACGGCCATGCGAATAAACTCAGTGGCCAATTCGGAAAAGGGCCTCATCCCGCCGAGGGAAAAGCTGAAGAGCTTGTCTTCGGGGAAGGCTTCGATGGTGCGGCGGGTGAGGGCGCGGTGGCCCTGCCAGTTCTTGAGCAGGTCCTCGGCGGAGAGGACGTTTACGGTTGTGGTCGCGGTAGACATCAAGAAACCTCCATGTGTGGCCCTGTTGGCGGGCTCATGAATGAAGGTAACGGCAATTCCCGACAGAATCTGTCGTAAATTAAATTTAGGGTTGCAGGTAGCTGTTGAGTGCGAAAAAAACTTCCCTCAGGGGCTAAAGCCCGGCGCGTGTTCTGAGGCTCTTGCGGCACGAGTAAACTCGTGCCCTTTCAAGACGGTTGAAGCTAGGACACACCAGGAGAGGAATTCGATGTATGACCCGATCATGCGCGTGCTGACAGTGCTGGAGTTGCTGCAGGCGCGCGACCATGTGACGGGAGCGGAGTTGGCGGAGCGGCTTGAGGTTGATCTGCGGACGGTGCAGCGGTACATCGTGAGGCTGAAGGATTTGAAGATTCCAGTGGAGTCGTCGCGGGGGGTGGGCGGGGCGTATCGACTGCGGCCGGGGTACCGGCTGCCTCCGCTGCTGCTGACGAATGAGGAGGCTTTCGCACTGTCGCTGGGATTACATTCGCTGCGGCAGGTGGGGCTTTCGGCATTTGCACCGGCTACGGAGGGGGCGCTCGAAAAGCTGGGGCGGGTGTTGCCCAAGGCGCTACGGGAGAGTATCGGGACGGTGCAGGACGTGATTGCGATTGAGCCGGGGCCGTGGGTGGTGACGACGCCGGTAGAACATTTGATTCGGGCGGCGTCGGCGATTCGGATTGGGCGGAGGATTCGGTTCGACTACAAAGCGCATGATGGGGCTGCGACGCGTCGGCAGATTGAGCCTTATGGGTTGATGCACACGGACGGGCGCTGGTACCTGATTGGGTATTGCCTGTCTCGAAAGGCGCTGCGGACGTTTCGGCTGGATCGCGTGTCGAAGCTGGAGATTGGGGTTGGGAGTTTTCGGCGGCCGGCGAATTTCGATGCGCGGAAACACATGCAGGCGAGCATGCCGTTTGTGCAGAGCGAGTACCAGATAGATGTGTGGATCGATATGCCGATCGAGGAGGCGCGGCGGAATTTCGCGATGTGGAGAGTGGCGCTGGAGGAGGAGGGCGGCGGGACGCGCGTGCGGTGTGGGCGGGACCGGCTGGAGATGATGGCGGCGATGTTGTTGAGCATGGGGCGGCGGATTGTGGTGCACGGGCCCGAAGAGCTGCGGGGGACATTCAAGGAGTTGGCGAAAAGGGCGGTGGAGGCGGGGGGAGAGGTTCAACCGTGAGGAGTCAGTGAACGTGTGGGGGCACCCCCAATGCGGCGAGCGTCGCACTTCAGCCCTTCGGCGCACCGTCATCTGGCAATGAATCCATGCGCTCAATTTCTTGCGCAATCGCGGTCTGCAGGTCAGGCAAGGCCAGTTGCACGGTGTCCCATATCAGGTTCGGTGCAACGTCCTCGTAGTCGTGCCGGTAGACGTTTCCCGCTCCTGCTATGTCCTTCCAGGGGATTGAAGGGTGACGTTCCTTCAACTCATCGGGAAGGCGGCGCGACGCTTCTGAGATGATCTCAAGGCAACGGGTCACGGCGAAAACGGTTCGCGTGTCATCCAGGAACGCCTCATGCTCGATTCCCGCGGAGAACTGGCTTGCCAGATCGATATGGTGTGCGATGTCTCGCAACACTGCCCCGGTGTCAGAAGGCATAGATGGCTTCAGCCGTAGCAAGCCTTAGATAAGGCTTCATCGCGTCGCGGTTTACCACATCGACTGGCCCGTCGAGGAGGGCGGCGAGATCTCTTTTCAACCCGGCGTAATCGAAGACGGTAATCCGGGCCGTGGGATCGAACTCGATCATGATATCGGTGTCGCTCTCAGGCCGCTGGTCGCCCCGCGCGCGTGAACCAAACAAAGCGGCGTGAGCCACGCCGCGCGCGCGCAGCGCTGCTTCGTTTTCCTTTAGCCGGGCTATGATCTCTTCGCGCTTCAACCGAGTTAGCTCCTGCTCTCCAGAATACGCCAAACTGAGCCTGCTGGGTCAGCCCGAACTCATCCCGGTTGATCCTCGGGGCGCGGCGACCGTTTCCGCCCCTTGTTGCATCCAATAGCCATGAAAGTCTTGATGCAACGGATGCGAACCGCAGGTCGACAACACGCCCGCTACTGGCCGCAGTGCTCTTCCCTATCCGGGCTCCGATCCTGGGCAGTGATCGCTCTGCTGGTTTGCGGGCTGCAACTGGATGTGGCTGCGGACGCTGTGCCCGTGCGGCACATTCTGGGGACCGAACACGGATTTCTGGTTGAGCGGGCCGAGGACGGCCAAATCGTCGCGACCGGAGACAACGTTCAGGTTGCGCATGGCGACCAAGTGACTTCGCGGACGACCTTCACCTTCAAAGATGGTTCTGTGGACGATGAGACCACGGTGTTCAGCCAGCGCCGGAACTTCAGGCTGATCAGCGACCATCACATACAGAAGGGGCGATTCTTCCCGCACCCGATGGATTTGATGATCGACGCCCGCAGCGGCCAGGTGACAGTGAGGACAACGGGAAAGGACGGCACGGAGGAGGTTCACACGCAACACATGAACCTGCCGCCAGACCTGGCCAATGGGATGGTGTCGCAACTGATCGGGAACCTGAAGGCGGGTGCTCAGACGACGACCGTGAGCATGCTGGTGACGACGCCGAAGCCGCGCATTGTGAAGCTGGCGATTTCTTCACTCGGCGCAGAGAACTTCTCGATTGCCGGGGCTACGCGCAAGGCGCTTCACTTTGAGATCAAGATTGAGATTGGAGGAGTGGAGGGACTAGTGGCGCCCATGGTTGGCAAAGCGCCGCCGAACATTGAGGTTTGGGAAACTGGCGGGGAGGCTCCGACATTTTTGAGGGAGACGGGGCAAACGTTTGAGGACGGGCCGGTGATGACGATTGAGCTTGCCAGCCCGGAGTGGCCGAACGCGAAGGCGAATGAGTAGATTTGCGGATGGTGGCGTTGGGAACGAACGGCGGGACTACCAGACCTCGAGCTTGAAGCTGCGATATTTTCGGATCAGCTCGAAATCGGAGCGGTTGGACGTGATGAGGCGTGCGCCGTGGGTGCGGGTGGTGAGAGCAATGAGGACGTCGAAGTGCAAGTCGCGGAGCTTGCGACCTTCGAAGCCATGATCGCGCACCATCTTACCGAGAATCTCGCCAGATTCCATCCAGTTCGCCTGCGTGGGCGTAAAGATTGGGTACCTTCCTTCAATATCATCGATCGTCGCGTGCTCCTCGCGCGTTGTGGCACCACGCCAAAGCTCCGCAAGGACCACCGCTGAATTTCGAACGAGCTCCCCCAAGGAGTCGATACGTTCGCTGTGACAATCCGTACGGAATTGATCGATGAGAACCGAACTATCGAAGATGACCATCTTATGGCATTTCAGGAAATACGGCGAAGCTTCCCGCGTTTTGGAGGGCCATCGCTCCCTGATGGTCGCTCAGGCTTGAGGGCAACGGCTCTGCGGTGCAGCGTTTCCTGAAATGCCTCACCGTTCGTAGTTTTCGAACTTGAGCTTTCCGCCGTTTTCCTTCAGCAGCTTCTTGAAGCCTTTCAGCCTTGTAATCTCCGCAAGCGCCATGTGCACGGCTTCAGTGCGGGACTTGGCTCCCAGGACGCGAACGGCCTCGTCCGCGAGCTTGGTATCGAGCCGAATTGAAGTAAGAGTACCAGCCATAACATCATCCTCTTGTATATATAAATCCTGCCAGATGTATATATAGATGTCAAGACGGCGGGGCTCGCGCCTAAGGGTTGGCCGCCATCAAAGATGCTTGAAGATTGTGGAACCGAGGCAGGAGATGAAGCGTACTTTGCCTTAAAGCGCGAGTGTGGTTCTGCTCCGCTCGAAATGGGGGAGACAGATGAAGCGGATTTTTGTGGCGATCGTCTTTGGATTGCTTGCGGGAGTTTTCTGCGCAAGCGTGTCGTTTTATGCCGGCATTCTCAAGTACAGCGTTGTGGCTCTGGTGTGGGTGCTGCTGAACAGGGCGGTGATGGGGTTTGCGATCGGGGCGTCCGGGCTGCGGTTGCACTGGGCCTGGAACGGGATCGTGATGGGGATTGCAGTGGGTTCGATTTTTTCGTACTTCCTGTTTATGAATGGGGGAGCGGGGCCGCTGCCGGTGATGAACTTCTTCGTCAACGGATTGTTTGGGTTGGCGATTGAGTTCTTCACGACGGTGGTGTTCAAGCAGAGGTCGGCTTGGGCGCCGACGAGGACGGCGCATGTGCTGGGGCGAGTGGCGTCAGCGTAGGGCGCATTGTCCACGGGCGAGAAGGGCCCGGGGGCCATGCGATTGGCGCCATATGAAGCAGGCGCGTCCCTACGGGACTTGCAGCCGTTTGGGGCCCGGGTCCCCACGCTGAAGCGCGGGGCTAAATAACGTTGCGCCTACGGCGCGTTTTATTGTGTCAGCTTTCGATGGGGAGGTAGAGGCGGTAGGGCTCGTCTTTGATTGCCTGGAAGGGGCGCAGGGAGAGGGTGCCGGAGTCGGTTTGGGCTTGCCAGTCGGAGGAGCCTTTGGCGGCTTGCTTGATGGAGAGCAGGGTTTTGCTGGTGAGGTGGGGTGGAAGCTGGCTGAGGGTGAAGAGGGCGAGGGGGCCGTGGATGGGGGCGACGAGCGAGGGGTGCTCGGGGTCGACGGCTTCGAGGGTGGTGGGCATGTCGAACTCGATCTCGATGCGGTCGCCGTCTTTCCAGGTGCGTTTGAGGCAGAGGAACTCGCCGGGGGGCGGGCAGAAGCAGGCGGTGGTGGAGTTTTCCATGACGGCCTTGATGCCGTTGATCTTGATGCGGGTTTTGAAGGCGGACCACTCGGGGATGCGGAGGTAGATGGGGATCTCAGTGGGCTTGTGGACTGAGACGGTGAGTGTGGTGGTGGGCTCGAAGGGGTAGCGCGTGTTCTGGGTGAGGGTGATGAGATGCTTGCCCTGCGGCCAGGAGACGCGCGAGGGGACGTAGAGGTTGACGTAGACGCCACCCTGCTCGTCGTGGAGGTAGGCGCTGATGCCGTAGTCGGCGGTGATTTGGGCGAAGGTTCCGGTGCAGCATGTCCACTTGTCGTTGTGGTAGAACTTGAAGCCCTGGTCGTTGTAGTCAGAGTAGTAGAAGCCGTAGCCGCTTTTTTGAATGGGCTTTGCGCCGAGGATGGTGTTGTAGAGGACGCGCTCCATGCTGTCGCCGTAGCGGGTGTCGCGGGTGATGCGGAGCAGGTAGCGGGTGATCTTGAAGTGGGCGTAGGAGCCGCAGGGGGTTTCAAAGCTGGAGTGGGTCCTGGTGAGGCTGTCGCCGAGCGCGCCGCTGCCGGGGGCGCAGAGGGTTTCATTGGGTCCCCAGCCGCCGGTGGCGAAGCTCTGAGCGCGGACCATGGCGAAACCGTTGCGGGCGGCGCGGAGATGTTTCTGGCTGCCGGTAGCGAGGTAGGCCTGGGCTGCGCTTGACAGGCAGTTGACGTGGCTGTAGGCGTGCTTGCCGGCGAGGACGTTTTGTTCGTTGGCGAGGGGATCGAAGTACCAGTCGTCGGCGAGGTAGCGCTTGGCGAGGGGGAGAAAGCGGTCGCCAGCGCCGCGCTTCCAGGCGAGGAAGAGATTTTCAGGCAGTGTGTAGGGCTCATCCCATCCGTAGGACGGATTGTCTGTGTGCAGTGCACCCTGCTCGTCACGGGAGAGCGCCCTGGGCGGAAGCGAAGGCAGAGCGGCATCGAGCGTGGCGTTGAGAGCATTGAGGGCGTTGGGGTCTGAGGCGAATTCGTGGGCGTCGAGGAGGCCGATGGAGATCTTGTCGTAGGTGTAGGCGGGGAAACGGTTGCCTTTGAAGAAATTTGGCGAAACGGCGGCTGCGTAGGTGCTGACGAGGCGCTGGACCTTTTGTTGCGTGGCGGGGTTGCGGGTGGCGGCGTAGTCGCGAGAAAGGCCGGAGAGATATTGGCCAAAGGAGTGGCCCGGAGCGAAGCCATGAAAGTTCGTCATGGTGAAGTCGTCGGACCAGTCGTACCAGCCGCCCATGTCTGGGCCGGGCGCGGGGAGTCCGGCGCGCTGGCGATAGGGCTTGAGGAGGGCGTCTTCGTCGAGCGCGGAGTAGAAGGCGTGATTGGTCTGGAACTGCTGGCGGAGAGGGCCGTCCAGAAGTTCAATATCGGCGTATCCGAACTGGGAGAGCGGGGCGGGCGGAGCGGCGTCGGCAGAGAGAGCGCGGCGAGGTGATGCGACGGATGCGGCTGCGAGAGCTGCCCCCGTCTTGAGGAAGGATCTGCGGGAAAAGGTCAAAGCGGTGTTCCCTCTGATGGTTGCCGGGGATGGGCCAGTTGGTGCTGGTTCAGGACCCTTGAGCACAGTGTGTCACACGGGCGGGGGGATGGGGATGGGGCAGGGGGCGGGGCGCATCCGATGGGTCAATGGGGGAATGGAGGAGCAGGGGTTAGTGATTAGTGGTTAGGGGTTAGAGACACAGTCCGGCGGGTGAATGGGAGAAATAGATGAGCGGTGGCGGGGCGGGGGCGTCTGTGTAGGTAAGGCAGCCACGACAAGATGGGTGGCGGGACTGGAACGGCAAGGGTAGCATTGCGTGAGCCAAGGATCGAATTTGATGGGGGAGAGATGAGATTGAGCTGGAACACGAATGGAATCAACTGGAGGAATGGTGTGCGGCTGTTGGTGGTGGTTGCGCTTGTGGTGGCGGGGATGGCGCAGGGCGTGAGGGCGCAGGAGGCTGGAGACGAGAAGCCGTGTGCGGCAAGACCGGCTCCTCCGCCGGAGACGACTGTGACGGTCTACCTGAAAAACGTGAGCCAGCAGCAGGATGCAAACGATCTGCAAACGGCGGTGCGGAACATGGTGTCGCGCGCGAAGGTTTTCTATAACCAGTCGGCAAATGCGATTATGCTGCGCGGAACCGCCGATGACCTGGCGATGGCGCAGAAAGTGATTGCGGATCTTGACCTGCCGAAGAAGGCGTATCGGCTGGAGTACACGGTGCGGTTGATGGATGGGGCGAAGGCAACGGCAACGCAGCACTATTCGCTGATGGTGGTTTGGGGCGAACGGGCGGAGTTGAAGCTGGGGAATAAAGTGCCGTTGATGACGGGGAGCAGGATGCCCGATGCCGGCGCAGCATCCTCGCAGGTCCAGTATCTGGACGTAGGGCTGAACATCACGGCGACGTTGACCGGCAGTGGGGATGTATTGATTCTGCGGACGAAGGTGGAACAGTCGACGCTGGCGGATGAGAAGTCGGCTGGCGGCCCGATGGACCCGGTGCTGCACCAGGCGGTGCTGGAGGAGACGGCTCGGTTGGCGCAAGGAAAGCCGATGACGCTGGGTTCGCTGGATATTCCGGGAGGGGCGAACCGGCTGGAGGTTGAGGTGGCGGCGGAGGCGGTGAAGTAAGGGCGCCAAATACATTGAAGGACAACTAGATGCAACCGCAGGTCCTTCGACTGCGTTTGACGCGAAGTGCGCGTCAAACTTCGCTCAGGATGACAGCTTTCTTTTGGGGCGAGCGAAAAGCAACAACAAAAGCAACGGCAAAAGCAAAAGCAAAAGCAAAAGCAAGAACGGCCGCAGGTCCTTCGACTGCGTTTGACGCGAAGTGCGCGTCAAACTTCGCTCAGGATGACAGCATGTTGTTTGAGTTGGAGAAAAGGCAAAGGCAAAGGCAAAGGCAAAAGCAAAAGCAAAGGCAAAGGCAAAGGCAAAAGCAAAGGCAAAGACAAAAGCAGATCCTTCGACTCACCACCCCCAACCTTCACCCCAAAGAACCAAGACCGCTCTTTGGGGACCCCGGTGGCTGAAGAGTACGCCTGGGGCCCCGTTCGCTGAGGATGACAGCTATCGCTATGTTTTGAAGTTCTGTGACTGGACGCTAGCGGGCACCGACCATGTAGACGACCAGCGACTGCTCTGGCCAGGTGAAGAGCTGCTCGTAATGACGGTCGGCGAGGTACTCCTGGAGATCGGCGGGGGTGTGGAGGTCGATGCCTTTACGGCCGGCGACGCGGACGACAAGAATGTGCTGCTCGTCGGGAACGCCACTCTGGCGATAGTTGACAACCTCGCGGTTGCGATAGAAGGCGAGGCCATATTCAACGTCGCGGCGGACGTTGAAGACAGCGACGGTTTCGTCGGGCGGAGCGACGGTTGCGAGGCGCTGAGCCAGTGGGCGAGCGGAGTATGCGCGGTCGAGGATGTGGATGACTCGCTTGGTGGCTTGAACCTCTGGAATGGGGCCGAAGGGGCCTACGCCGTAAAGATAGAGCATGAGGAACACGAGAACGCACGAGGTGACGAGGCGAAGGCGGGCGACGCCGAATCCATTGACCACGATGAGGATGAGAGCGCCAGCGCCGGCAGCGGCCAGCAGGGACACGACGATGGCACGGGTTGGAGGCACGGCTGCGCCGTGGGAAACAAACCAAGGAAGGAGCAGGGCAAAGATTGTCATGACTCCGCAAAGGGCGGCGTGGCCGAAAAGTATCCAGCGGTTGAGGCCGGCGCGTTTGCGGTAGAGGAAGTCTCCGGTGAGGATGGCGAGCGGAGGTATGGAGGGGAGGATGTAGCCGGGGAGCTTGGACTGGGAAAACGAGAAGAAGACGATGGGGATGAGAGCCCAGAGGACGAGGAACTCAGGGAAGGCGTCGCCGGGACGCTTGGGCGCGGGGCGCTTCATGGAGGCGCGCCGGAGTCGCCACTCGGCAACGGAGGTGAGGATGCCGTCGACGAGAGCGCGGATGGCGATGACGGTCCAAGGCATCATGCCAAGGACGACGACGATGATGTAGTACCAGGGGGGCTGGACGTGCTGATAGCGATCGGTGGCAAAGCGTTCGAGGTTGTGTTCGAGGAAGAACTCGCGGAAGAAGGTGGGGTTCTGGTGCTGAACGGCGATGAACCAGGGCAGAACCATGGCGAAGTAGAGCAGGACTCCGGGCCACCAGAAAGAGCGGAGGAGGATGGACCACTCGCGGCGCAGAAAAGCGAAGGCAGCAATTATGAGGAGGGCAAGAAATGGAGCAACGGGACCTTTGGCAAGCGTGGCGAGGCCGGTGAAGAAGTAGATGTCGTAGAGCCAGAACTTGGAATCGGTCTCGTACCATGCGTACCAGCCGAGGAGGCCGATGGCGAGGGGAGCGGCCATCTGCATGTCGGTAGATGCTCCGCGGGAGAAGCCGATGATGGCGGCACAGCAAACAGTGATGATGGTTGCGTCGATGTGTCCGCCGGGGCGGAATCGTCGCATGTGGAGGTAGATGAGGCCCACCATGATGAAGGCGAAGGTGGTGGAGGGCAGGCGGGCGCTCCAGTCGTGGACGCCGAAGTCCTGGAAGAGGAACATGGCACGCCAATAGTAGAGGGCGGGCTTTTCAAGCCAGGGATGGCCGTAGAGGTAAGGCGTAACGCAGGCGCGAAGGCGGTCGGCGAGGGTGTGGGCGGAGTCGAACCGGTTGAGCATCTCGTGGGCGATCTGAGCGTAGCGAGGTTCGTCGGCTCCGACGAGGCCGAGGCCATCGCCGCCGAAGATAGGCACGAGGCCATAGAGCAGGAAGAAGAGTACGAAGCCGAGAACGAGGGCTACTTCGAAGACAGTCGGCCACGAAGGCAGGCGTCTGCGCCAGGCAGGCTCCGCATCCGGCGAAGGCGATTCCAGTTGAGTGTCCACGTCCAGAACGTCTCCAGATGATGCAACTCAAGAGCAGGATCGAGCGATTGGGGGGAGCGCGAACCCGGCTGAACAAGCTCCGTGGGCGGTAGCCGGCGGAGGCAAAGCAAACGTAGTGAATCCACAGAAACCCATGGGGGCGGACAGGGACAAGGCTAACAGATTGGGGCGGAATCACAAGTGCATGGGAGAGGCAATATCGGCGGTGGGAGGCAACAATCCTGGTCAGGCTCGATGGGCGGCGGCGAGGACGGAACGAATGGGGGAGAGGATGCGTTCAATGGCCAGGGACAGGGGACCCTCGACAGTGCAGCCGGCAGCGAACTCGTGGCCGCCGCCGCCGAATTGCTCGGCGATGGCGGCGATGTTGATGGAGCCTTTGGAACGAAGGCTGATGCGGATGCGGGTCTCAGGAAGTTCGCGGAAGAAGACGGCGGCTTCGACACCGGCGATACCGAGAGCGTAGTTGACGATGCCCTCGCAGTCTTCGTCGGCGGCACAGGCGCGAACCATGTCGTTGTGGGTGATGGAGAGCCAGGTGAGGCGGCCTTCACGTTTGAGACTGGAGAGAGCTGCGCCGAGGATGAGCATCTTGGAGACGGGGGCGGAGAAGCAGACATCCTGGGCGATGCGGACGGGGTCGGCACCGGCGAGGACGAGGTCGCGGGCGAGGGCGAAGGTGGAGGCGCGGAGAGAACCGTAGATGAAGCCGCCGGTATCAGTGAGCAGGGTGGTGTAGAGGCAGGTGGCCATCTGCGGCGTGACGACGGCGCCTGCGGCGAGGACGAGGCGATGGACCAGCTCGCCGACACTGACTGCCTGGTGATCAATCCAGTTGAGGTTGCCCCAGTGAGAGCCGGTGATGTGGTGATCGATGTTGATGGTGAAGTACCGGTGGAGGCCGCGAAGTCCTGCGCGCTCGACGCCGTCGCACTCGAGGAGGATGACGGCATCGTAATGGCCGCGGATGCTGAGGGCGAAGGCGACAGAGTCGGCCTCTGGCAGGTTGCGATAGACGACGGGGAGGCCATCCGGGGTGACCAGGTCGACGTGCTTGCCGAGTTGGCGGAGGAGCATTCCCATGGCCAGCATGCTGCCTACGGCGTCGCCATCGGGCCGCGCATGAGAGCAGACGAGGAAACGCTCGCCCTGGCGGAAGACACTGAGGATGGCGGCGATGGGGGCGACTTCGATGGGGGGGGCGGGAGGGGCGGAGTTTGACTGGCCCGGCGAGGGTGGGTGTGGGAGCGACGAGTTGGGATCGGCAGGAGCCGTTCCCGGCTCGGGGCTGGACGCCATGGGGGCTACTCCAGAGCTGGCTTGGGGGCGGGCTGGGGCAAGGGCTTGGAAACCTGATTGGAGTTGGAATCCGGGTGTGCGGAGGCCGGGATGGCGGCTTGCGCCTCGGTGGACGGCTTCTGGCGCTTGCGGGAGCGGTCCATGAGCTGATCGATGCGGGCCTGGAACCGGCCTGAACGGTCGGCAAGGAAGAGCAGATCGGGAACGTGGCGGACGCCGAGGCGCTCCTTGATCTCGAAACGGATGTAGCCTTTGGCTGCTTCGAGGCCGGCGATGGTATCTTTTTCGGCCTGCGCGATGTCTGGGACGTTGCCATCGACGGCTACGTAGACGCGAGCGGATTTGCCGCCGGGGTTGAGGGAAACTTCGCTGACGTGACAAAAGCCGATGCGGGGGTCAGAGAGCTCGCCCTCAATCATGACGCTGATCTCGAGGCGCAGAGTTTCGGCCACTCGGTCCTGATGATGCTTGCGCGCGCGATTTTCGATCATGGGGATTGCTCCTGGGGCAAAGGGGGATGCTGAGCGGTCATCCGTTCGGGGATGAACGATTCAGGATAGCAGAGGGGGAGGGAGACCCGGCTGGACCCTGGCCCAGCGTCAGCTTTCGACGTAGTCCCAGAAGGCGTCGGCTAGTTCGGCGCTTAGTTCGGCGGTCATGCGGCGAGCGGCGCGCTCGAGTTCGTCCATGAGGCCGTGGAGGTAGTCGCGGGAGCGGGAGACGGCGACGATGCCGAGGGTGGCGGAGTTCCAGAGGGTGGCCTCGTCCATCTCGGCGACGGAGACGTTGAAGGCCTGGCGGAGCTGATCTTTGAGGGAACGAACGACGTGGCGGCGGTCTTTGAGCGACTGGGCGTGGTCGATGCGAATTTCGAGAGTGAGGTGGGCGACGGGCATGGCGGGGGCGTGGGATTCACTTGCAGTGTAAGGCGGAAATGGTAAGAGGTGGGGATTTTTCGAGGTTGGGAACCCCTGGAGGCAGAGGGCCACGGGGGCTAAAGCCCACGATTTTATTGGGCATTTCTGCGGCACGGTTGAACAGTTTGCTGAAAAAGTCCGAGCGAAAAGCGAATCCGGTGAGGGATGGGTTAGCCGGGGCTAAAGCCCAACTCATTTTGCTGACCTTTTTGGCCCGGCTAAAGCCGTGCCGTTGTTACAAATCCGCTCGGTTGAGTTTTTCGGTAAGCTGTGAAGCCGAGCCCTGTTACAAGACAAAAGCGACTGCGGGTCCTTTGACTGCGTCTGGCCAAAAGCGGCCAAACTTCGCTTGGGGTGACAAGCGCCTTTGCGGAGTTCAGAAACAAATGCAGGTCCTTCGGCTCCGCTGAAGTGCGCTTCGCTCAGGATGACAGCTCACTCTATCGAATGGCGTTTCGAGGGGCTATGCCGTGACTTGGGTGTCTCGGCGCACGAAGCGGTCATAAACCCAGAGGAAAACGGCGGTGGCCACGCCCACTGCGGATACGGACCACCAGATGAGTTGGGGCTGATGCTGGACTTCTCCGAAGCGATGAATGAGGAACCCGCCAAACCACCCGCCCACGAGCGACCCAATGCCAATGGGCAGGAACGCAAAGCCCATATAGGTTCCTTGCTGGCCTGGGGGTGCGAGGCGGGAGATGTACTCGTAGTAGCGGGGCTGCTGGGTGATTTCGCCAATTGCCACTACGATCAGCGTTGCCACTGCCATGGGCACGCTGGGATGGATGATGAGCAGGATCCAGGCCAGGCCCGAGATGAGGGTGCCCAACGTGATGCCGCGAAACGCCGGCATCTTCTGGGTGAGAATACTGACCACCATCTGAAGCGCGATCACTGTGAGTGCGTCCCAACTGAGCAGCGCCTCAGTATTGCTGTTGGCGTTTACGTACTCATGGATATAGAGGGGCAGGATGATGAACTCCTGCCAGAAGGCGATGTAATAGCCGGAGAAGATGACCAGAAATAGCATGAAGCGCCAGTTGGACGTGACGGTTAAAAAGTTTCTGGCAACCTGGCCGAGGGATTCGGTTTGCGCCTCTCCGGAGCGGCGGGGCTCCTTGAACAGGAGCAACACGGCGAAGAACATGGCAAAGACGCTCAATGCCGCCAGGTCGAATACTTTCTCGACGCTGAGATGCTGGTGTACCCATCCTGCAAGAAGGGGCCCTGCTGCCCCGCCAATGTTCACGAGGGTGTAGTAGATGGAGTAGCCGATGGAGCGTACGTTTTCTTTGGAAGCGCGGGCGGTGGTGCCGACGACGGAGGGCTTGACGAGAGCGACGCCGAAGGCCGGAAGCATGAGGATGAGCGTGACCAGCACGACCAGAGGCATGGCATGGCGAACCGGAGCGAGCCACGGCGAACCGATGGAGCCCAGCAGGAAGTATGAGATGGCCAGAATCAGATAGGCCAGCGACAGGGCGCGGCGAAAGCCCATGCGGTCAGCGAGCGCTCCGCCGAACGCGGCCAGAAACCACACCAGGCCACCAAACAATCCGGCCAAACTGCTGGCCCGCTCGACGCCGAAGTTCAGGCTCTCATGGAGATATCGGGGCAGCGAGGCAAAGGCCGCGTAGTACGACAGCCGTTCGAAGAGTTCGCTGACGTTGGCAACCCAGAAGGGCCGCTCAAACCCCGTGCGGATTTCGTGGAAACGTTTGGAGAAGGACAAAGGGGGCTCCTGAGTCTTGGTGGCGCGAAGATCCGTGACATTTGTCTCCGTCGGCTCCGCAGCGGCGGCCAGAGCAACAAAGTAGAGCTGGGAGACGGGCGGTGCACCTCGCCGGTGAGTCGGTTCAAAAAAGTGTATCGGATGGAGGGTGTGGGAGGAGTGGAGCGAGCGAGAGAATATGGCGGGGCACCACCAAAATGTGGCGGCTGGGGGAGGGTCCCACTCAGGATGCGGGCCTGTTTAGCCCGCGAGACGGTCTATTTGACCCCCTTAGTCAAGGATTGCTAGAATGTAAATGCGGGGTGGAGCAGCCCGGTAGCTCGTTGGGCTCATAACCCAAAGGTCGCTGGTTCAAATCCAGCCCCCGCAACCAAGAGAATACAAATTCTAAATGGCTTCCGTGAGTTACTCGGAGGCCGTTTTTGCTTTAGGCGGTAACTTGGGCAAATCTTGGGCAAAGAATCCCTTGTCAAGAAGTGCTCCAAGCTCTCCGGCAACCCGAACATCGCCAGCCGTCACCAGATGCATGTACCCCATGGTTGTCCACGCATCCACGTGTCCGAGGCGTTCTTGTCGAACAGCCATCGGTTCGTGCAGCGAGTCCAGCAATGCGGCATTGCCGTGACGGAATGCGTGTGCCGCCCCATGCAAGCCCAACTCCTTCAAAACTTGCTTCAGAGCCCTTTTGACGAAGTTGTCTGGTTCAAGCCTCACTCCCCATCCAAGCCGCTTGCCGGATTTGGTCAATCTGCCCGGAGTAAGGAACAATGGCTCGTTCGCTCCACGGCCCTCAACGAATGGTAGCAACTGCTTCGTGAGGGACGGTGAAAGACTGAAGACCCGCCTCTTTGCAACACCGTTGTTTCGTCCAGCCTTCGGCGCCTTGAGATTGCTCTTCTTTGTCCGCGACCTCTTGCACCACGATGATGCATTGGTTCACGTCCACATCACCTACATTCAAGCCGCATATCTCTCCATGCCGGATACCCGTCTCAGCGACCAGCCGCCACACCGTGTTGTATGGCTGTGGCGACCGCTCAATAATCCGGGCAATTTCATCAACCGAGAAGCACGGCTGCTCTTCCTTCTCCCACTCTGGAAGCGGGCTCTGGTGGAGACCGACCCGCCGAAGAATAGCCGGCTGCGACTCATCCGGACCGATGCGCACCGGGAGAGGGACCAAGGCCCGTTCCCGGTCGAGAAGACCCCCATCGGGTGGAAAGATCTCCATGCCTGAAAAAACTCAGGGATGTTTCGGCCGCGCGCACACTTGCGCCTTGACAAAACAGACGGTCGCTCAGGACAGCCGGTCTGGAGACCGGCGCTACGGGTTTTCGGATACCTGCGAGAAATGCAGGCTAGCACTGCAAGAAAGTTGTTTAGGCAGAACTCCTTGGCGGGAAGCTCCGGGGTTGGAAAAATCGCTGGCAGGGATTTGATGATCGCGGGGATGCCAATCCATGCAGTCCCGCTTCAAAGCTGGACTGTGACAAGGTAACTTCCCTTATGGCCATAGGTGATGGTGGAGTGGTACGCTAGCGGGATTCGAGGAGGTTATCGAATGACGCGGTTCTATCTTCCCTCATGCCTGGCCTTGAGTTTGGCGACCCTGGCCACGGTGCAGCTGGCTGCGCAGAACCAAAGCCCCAGCCCAGAGAACGCGAACACAGACAACCAACCCACGACAGCAACCTTCAAGATAAGCGGCAACGCGGTACTGCTGGACGTGGTGGTAACGGACAGGAACGGAAACCCGGTGACGGGGTTGAAGCCTGAGGCGTTTTCGGTGCTGGAAAAGGGCACACCGGAGACGATCTCCTATTTTGAAGAGCACAAGGCGCTAGAGCAGGCAAAGCCGGCAGAGCTGCCGACGCTGCCGATGAACGTGTTCACGAACTTTACGCCGATTCAGCCGCCGCAAGTAGTGAACGTTCTGCTGCTGGACTCGCTGAACACGCCGATAGAGGATCAGACATATGTTCACAAGCAGGCGATGAAGTATCTGAAGGCATTGAAGCCGGGTTCGCGGATGGCAATCTTCTCAATGGGGTTGGGGCTGCGGTTTGTGCAGGGGTTTTCAGACGATCCGGCGATTCTGATGGCGGCGCTGGGCAGCAAGAAGAGCAGCGAGATTCAGGCTTCGGTGCTGATCAAGGAGCAGCAGGAGGATCTGGCACAGCAGACGCTGCTTGGGCAGATGCAGGAAGTAATGCCAGCCGGCCCGGGTGGTACGACAACAGCGGCGACGCAGGCGATGATCGACGCGATGAGCGGAACGTTTGACCGGTCAGAGCAGATGCAGACGGACGATCGTGCTTACCGGACGATGGAGAACATCCAGCATTTGGCAAAGTTTCTAGGATCGTTTCCGGGGCGGAAGAACCTGATCTGGTTCTCAGAGAGTTTCCCGCTGACGTTTGTGGGCATGTCGACCTCGCAGTTCGATGGGACAGATACGCGGACGGAGACACGCTTTGAGGGAGATTTGGAGAAGACCATCAACCTGCTGACGGCAGCGCGCGTGGCTGTTTACCCGGTGGACGCACGAGGATCCAGCACGAATGCGTTTTACCAGGCGCAGAACGCGATGAACCCATTGGTTTCCAGTCCGCCTCAGATAGCCGGCGAGACAAGCAGCTCGATAACGACCGCTCCCCAGATAACCGGGGTAACCAGTGCGCAGGCGACCCAGACGCTGAACGAGGACGCGGGGCGGAACAGCGACCAGGAAACGATGAAGATGCTGGCGCGCGACTCGGGCGGGAAGGCGTTTATGAACACCAACGGTCTGGCGGAAGTGATCGACGACGTGGTGAAGACGAGTGGCGACTTCTACACGATCACCTATTCGCCGGAAGACAAGAAGATGGATGGTCAGTTCCGGTCGATCGAAGTGAAGGTGAACGGGGAAAAGTACACGCTGGCGTACCGGCGCGGCTACTTTGCGCTGGACCAGGATCTTCCGGGAGCGGCGAGCACGGCGTTGGCTGGAACGGATCCTGCGAAGATGGCCAACCCGCTGGATCCGGTGATGGACTTCGGGATGCCGCAGGCGGAGCAGATCTTATTCAAGACGCTGATCCAGCCATTGCCACCTCAGCAGGAAGCAGCCGCGAGCCCCGCCGCGAAGCCGCAGGAAAAGCCGGTGGCGAAAGGCCCAACAAGCCGCTACATGGTGAACTTTGCCATCGACCGGGGCGACGTCCGGCTGAAGGAAGAGGCGGAAGGACTGCATACCGGAAGACTGGTTATCTCGATGATTGTGTATGACCGTTATGGCAACATAGTGACGCGCAAGGACCATATAGTAGCGCTGAACATCAAGCCGGACATCGAAAAGGTATACCAGAAGACAGGCATTCAACTGCGGGATTGGGTTGAAGTACCGAGGGGGCAGTACTGGCTGCGGACAGGTGTGTACGACACAGCGACGCGCAGGGTGGGTACGCTGGAAGTTCCACTGAGTGCTGTGAAGACGACCGACACAGCGTCTGTGCGGTAGGGCCGAACGCTCGAAAAGAGACGCAACGGATGGGCTGCGATGCGTAGGCTGATCGCAATCGGACTGCTTGGCGTCATGATCACGGCCGTTTGCGGTGCGGAGCAGTTGAGCGTGGCGCAACTGGAGCAGAGACTGGACGCATCGCTCAAAAAGCCGGCGCCCAGTGCGCCTGACCATGCGAAGACCGATACTTTCAAAGACGTTGACATCGACGTCGGCAACGACCTGCTGCGCGACTTCGCAGAAGACAACGATCTGGCCCGGCAACTCTATCTCATGGAGCTTACCGAGAGGCTGACCCCGAAGACATTTGCGCGGATTCTGGCGAAGGATCGGCCCGGGCCTGAGGTGGCGCGAGCGTTGGCATTTCTGGAAGACCGGTCAGCGTTCCTCGATCCGCCGCAGGGGGAGTGGGCGGCACTGCCGGCTCCTGACGCGGGGAGCCAGAAGCATGCGCTTGAACTGGCGCGGGGCTACGTGTTTCAAACGCTGCTGCGGCTGCCGAATTTCTTTGCGACGCGGACAACTGAGCGCCTGGAAACTGAACCACCGACCCGGGGCGTACTGGCATTTCCCAACCAGGAGGCGCCACGCCTGGCTGGGAAGAGCGTTCTGGAGATCACGTTCCGCGATGGCAAGGAGTTTGAGGGGCCGACAGAGGCGGCGCTCGTGAGCAAGACCCCTGCGGCTGAGGGATTGGCGAGCGAGGGCGAGTTTGGGACCGAGGCGGCGATTGTGCTTGTGGACCTTGAAGACCAGGCAAATGGGACGGCCGCTTTTCATCATTGGGAGACGACGGCAACAGGTCCGGCGGCGGTTTATCGCTATGCCGTGGCGGCAGGCGGGTCGCACTACGAGGTTAGGTACGCATGCAAGGCGAGGACGGCGTTTCATGAGTTCCCCGGCTATCATGGGTCGATCGCGATCAACCAGGCGACGGGGGCGATTCTGCGGATCACTGTTGCAGCGGACTGGAAACCCGGGAATCCGGTGTCGCATGTGACGTCAGCGATTGAATACGGGCCGGTGAAGATTGGAGACCGGGTTTACATTTGTCCGGTGCAGAGCATCGCGTTCATGATTGTGGAGGCAAACGCCTGCAGGCGGCTGGGGGGGGCGCAACGACTGGCCGATCCGGTGATAACGATGAACCGGACGACCTTTAACAACTATCACCGATTGGGATCGACGGTGAGGATTCTGCCGCCGGAAAAGGACGAAAAGCAGGGGCCGGGGTGAATTGGAGGGACTAAGGGACTGAGGGACTCAGGGACTTAGGGACTTAGGGACTGAGGGGCGGCACCGAGGGCCTGAATGACTTTGGCGAGGTTGGATTTTGCATCGGGGCTGGTGTCGCCGAGGGCGATGGCTCGCTCAAGATGCTCTCGGGCTTCGGGCATACGATTAAGGCGGGCGAGGACGGTACCGAAGGCTTCGTGGAGACGGGGATCGTCAGGGTTACGAGTGAGGGCTATCTCGAGCACCGAGGCGGCTTCTTCGTCGCGGCTGCTCCGGACGAGAAGGGCGGCAAGCTGGCCTGCTACTTCGGCGGATTCGGGACTGGTGTTGAGACCGTTGCGCAGAACTTCAAGAGCCTGGCCGGGCTTGCCAGTGCGTTCGTAAGCTGTGGCTAGATTGGCGCACTGAGTGGGGGTGCGCTGAGGCTGAACGCGGGGCTTGTCGAGCAGTTCGATGACCGAAGGGTAGTCGGCGTCGTTGACCAGATCAGTGGAGAGCGCATCGAGGGCAGCGGTGATCTCGGGATCGAATGCGAGGGCTGTGCGCCACTCGGCTTCGGCGTCTGCCGAGTTGTGGGTTGAGTCGAGGGCAGCGGCAAGCATAAGGTGAAGGCGATTGTCTTTATAGCCGCGATGCTCGGCTTCCTGAAGGGCGGGAATCGCTTCCTGGAGATCTCCTGACAGATAGAGACTGCTGCCAAACATGAAGATGAGGTGGGGCACGTATTTGTCGGGCGGCTTGGCTTGGAGGGCTGTGGCAAACGCGTCGGCGGCGCAGTCGTACTGGTCGTGGCCGGCGAACCAGACACCGAGATCGGTGTAGTCGTCGGCGGTGGGTGCGTTCTGCAACCGGTCCTTCATGGAGGGCGGGGGCGGACAATTGGGCGCGGCGGAAAGGCAGGTGGGCGCAAGGAGCGCAAGGACCAGACCGAGGGCAACAAAGAGCGCGCCTATGAGCCGGGAAGCCAGAGGGCCATGATGGAGATGCGAATCGAACTGGGACTTCGGCATGGCCACGATTTCCAGTTTAGGCGACCGACTGTGGGTTGAACGAGGTTCTTATTTGCGCGTGTCGGCGATGGCCCGCTGATCGGCGACGTGGACTTCGATGTCTTCGATTCCGTCGGGATCGATGTTGACGAACTCAGGAATGTTGACCGCGCGATTGGATGCGGTGGTGTTGTCGATGAGGATGGGCGGACTGTCGTTGCCGTTGGCGTCGATGTGGGTGAGGTACATCTGGGTATACGGCGAGCGAGCCTTGGAGGAAAAGACCATCCAGCGTCCGTTGGGCGAAAAGCTGTGCCATGAGTTCATGAGGCGGGTGTTGGCGCGCATGCGGCGTGCCACGCCACCTTCGAAGGGCACGATATAGAGCTGGCTGTCAGGGCGCATGAGTTGGCCATTTTTGGCCTGGACAAAGACAATCCACTTGCCGTCGGGGGAGACCTTGGGGAAGCTGTTGCTCATGCCATTCTGCGATGCGCCGACGATGCGTTCGGGTGTTCCGCCTTTGCCATTGTTGAACGGAACGCGGTAAAGGTCGTACTGGATCTGGGTTTCGTTGGTGTCGTTGGCGTGAAGGGCGGGAGGCTGGCCGGGTTTGCGCGGGTCGCGGGCCTCGGCGCGGGCGAAGACGATCCATTTGCCATCGTGGCTCCAGACGCCATCGGTCTGGACGTAGCGGGGATCGTCGGCGCCAGGCAGCGGGTAGCGCATACCTGTGGCGCGGTTGTACCAGGCAAGGATGCCGCGGGTGGGATAGAAGACCTGCAGGAAGCGATGGTCGGTAAAGTTGGTGACGTAGTAGGAGTCGCGCAACTCGAGCGAGGGGCCGGCAAAGGTGCTGACGACGTAGCGGCCATCGGGGGAGACCTGGGACATGAAGCCAACGCGGGTTTTTCCGACGGTGCCATCGTTGTTCCAGTGGACCATGTCTTTGCTGTTGATGGTCATGTGCTTCTGGACTGGAACGACAGCGTAGAGGCCCTTGTCGTTGGCAGGGCCGTCGATGTCCATGCCGAAGGTCTTTCCGTCGGCGGAGAAGGAGTGGCAGTTTGCGCAGGTTGGCATGTCCTTGAGCAGGACGCGGCTGGCCGGCTTGCGGATGTCGCGCAGACACCAGTGAATGAGATGGATGGCGTCAGGGGCGAGGGGCGAGACAACACCGTTGACGCCGAGCGTAGGCATGAGCGGGACATCGCGGTAGAAGATGGGCGCACCGACGGGGTCAGCCGAGGTGGTGAAAGCGACACGAGACTGGGAGAGGACGGTGCGGCCGTCGCGCATGCCGCCGATGACGAGGGTGGCAGGGGCGGCAACGGAGTGGGCCTGGATGGTGGCCCAGGTAGCTGGGTCAGGAGTCCAGGTCCACATAGCGGCCTGCTGGGCGGTGAGTGTGGGCGGCTTGTTGGTGTCGCTGACGGCCTGGGCGTCAATCGGCGGGATTTTGATGCGCTCGCCGCCGGTGACGAAGTGGATGGGGGGCGTCTTATCGGCGAAGACGATGTCGATGTTCCAGGAGGCGCCAGCGGCGTCACGCCAGAGGATGGTAGGCGGAGTGATGCCGGGGGGGAAGATGGAGCCTTCCTCGGGGTAGTCGATGGAGACGGGCCAAGGCTTTGCCGAGGGCTGCTGGGCGGCAAAGACAGCGGGGATGAGGCTTCGGCTGGTTGGGGTGTGACCGGTGAGCGAGAATCCGGCAATGGCTGTGATGACAGCAATAACAAGGCAAAGACACACAACTGCCCGGTTGCGAGTGGGGAAGAAGGCCGGAATCGCTGACACTACTGGTCCTCCGAGCGTTTTGATGGCGTGGGTGGTCCGGCGTACGTGCGTGCTGGCCTTCAATTTTAGACGAATCTGGTGGGATGCGGTTAGGCACTTTCCGTTGGGGAGTGTCATCAGTCAGGACCGTGCTGAAAGTG
>Ga0302267_10001379_pt1 | contig 31022 bp, 21 predicted proteins | sample III_Bog_E1_3_FD_194555 | JGI IMG/M metagenome (GOLD analysis project Ga0302267, IMG submission 194555) | Peat permafrost microbial communities from Stordalen Mire near Abisko, Sweden - III_Bog_E1_3 | ecosystem: Environmental > Terrestrial > Soil > Wetlands > Peat | place: Sweden: Abisko...
GCGGGCGACCCGGCGGAGCTGGCGCATCGCCATGCGGCGGCGGGGGCCGACGAAATCGTGCTGCTCGATATTACGGCCACGCACGAGGGCCGCGGTACGCTGCTCGATACTGTGCGGCGCGCGGCGGCGAAGCTCTTCGTTCCCTTCACCGTTGGCGGCGGCATCCGCACGGCAGAGGATGCAGCGGCAGTCTTCAACGCGGGCGCGGACAAGGTCAGCATCAACTCGTCAGCGATTGCGCGGCCCGAGCTGATCGGCAAGATCGGTGCGAGCTTTGGCGCGCAGGCCGTGATCGTTGCCATTGATGCGAGGCGCGGCGCGAAGGGCGTGGAAGACGCCGAAGTGTACGTCAGCGGAGGGCGCAAACCCACCGGCCTGCGCGTCGTCGAGTGGGCGCGCGAGGCCGAATCGCGCGGTGCCGGCGAAATTCTGCTCACCAGCATGGACACCGACGGAATGCGCGACGGCTTCGACTGCGAGCTGACCGCTGCGGTGAGCGAGGCGGTGCAGATACCCGTGATCGCAAGCGGCGGCGCGGGTTCCGCGGCGCACTTCGTTGATGTCTTTGGCCGAGGTAAGGCCGACGCCGCGCTGGCGGCCAGCATCTTCCACTTCGGCGTCACGAGCTCGCGCGATCTGAAGGCGCAGTTGGCGCAGGCGGGCGTGAGCGTGAGGCTGCCATGCTGATTCCTTCGATCGATCTGATGGGCGGACGCATCGTGCAGTTGGTGCACGGCGAGAAGCTGAAGCTGGCCTTTGACGACTTCGACTACTGGATTCAACGGTTCGCAAAATACCCCCTCGTGCAGTTGATCGATCTCGACGCGGCGATGCGCCAGGGCGAGAATCGCGCGCTGATCGAAATGATCTGCCACCGCCTGCCCTGCCAGGTCGGCGGCGGATTGAAGACTGCCGAGGATGGGCGAAAGCTGCTCGACGCAGGTGCCAAGCGCGTCATCTACGGATCGAGCCTCTTCGGCATCGCGCAACCCGGCAAGTCGCAGCGACACAAATTGATCCGCCTCGAGTTCGCCGAGGAGTTGAAGCGCGCGCTGGGCGAAGACGCCCTCTGTTTCTCCGTCGATACCAAGAACGGCCGCGTCGCCGTCAAAGGCTGGAAGGACTCGGTCGATCTCACCCCCGAGGAGGCCCTCACATGGCTTGAAGACTTCTGCGCCGCATTCCTCTACACGCACGTTGACACCGAGGGCACGATGCAGGGCTTCCCGCTGGATGTCGCGGCCACGCTGCGCGCCACGACGGCGAAGCAACTGATCGTCGCCGGCGGCATCAAGGAGCGCGCTGAGATCGACGCGTTGGACGCAATGGGCGTGGATGCCGTCGCGGGCATGGCTGTCTACTCCGGCGCGATGGAGGCTTGAGCGGGCCGCTGCATCGTGGGTGCAATAGTGTGCATCAGAGCTTGTAACATCGAAAACAGAGCTTCTGAATCGGAGGAACCATGGACTACGTAAATCTTGGCAGGACTGGGGTGAAGGTCTCGCGCATCTGTCTTGGGTGCATGTCGTACGGCGTTCCTCCTTCTGGCCCGTTGCGGCCGGGCAGCAACGCGTGGAGCCTGAACGAGGAGCAGAGCCAGCCCTTCTTCCGCCAGGCGCTGGACGTGGGAATCAATTTTTTCGACACCGCGAACGTCTACTCGACCGGCGACAGCGAGCGCGTGCTCGGCCGCTTCCTGAAGGCCAATGCAAAGCGCGAAGACACGGTGATCGCGACCAAGCTGAACGGCGTGATGCGCGATGGCCCCAACGGCGGCGGCCTCTCGCGCAAGGAGATTTTTTTCGAGATCGACGAATCGCTGCGCCGCCTGGGCACGGACTACGTCGATCTTTACCAGATCCACCGCTGGGACCGCACCACCCCGATCGAGGAGACGCTGGAGGCGCTCAACGATGTGGTGCGCGCGGGCAAGGTGCGCTATCTGGGCGCTTCGTCCATGTGGGCGTGGCAGTTCTCCAAGGCGCTTTACCTGGCGGACCGGCACGGCTGGTCGCGCTTCGTCACCATGCAGCCCCACTACAACCTGCTCTACCGCGAGGAGGAGCGCGAGATGTTGCCCCTCTGTCTCGACCAGGGCATCGGCGTGCTGCCGTGGAGTCCGCTGGCGCGCGGCAAGCTGGCTCGAGCGTGGGACGCGGAGGCGACCAAGCGCTCCGACTCCGACGGTTACGCCAAGTCGCTCTATGCCAGGACGGTGGAGACGGACAAGCGCGTGGTGGACCGGCTCGGCGAACTGGCCGGCTCGCGCGGAGTTGCGCGGGCGCAGATTGCTCTGGCCTGGCTGCTGACGAAGCCCGCAATCACTTCGCCCATCGTGGGCGCAACCAAGCCGCATCACCTGGACGACGCCGTTGCTGCAGTCTCGCTGAAGCTGACAGCGGAGGAGATCGCCTCGCTCGAAGAGCCCTACACGCCGCACCCTGTGCTTGGGCTCAGCTAGTTGCCGGCGTCCGCGGCGGAGATGGCGTAGTAGCCGGTGCGGGTCTGGACCTTGAGGTTCTTCCCGCAGTTGAGGTTGATCTTGCGGAATGTCCCGTCGGCCTTGGCATTGGTTGGGGTGTAGCTGAGCAGGTACTGGGTGCGCAGCTCGTCCTGGATCTGGCGGAAGGCGTCTTCGAGCTTCTTTCCGTCGTGGCCGACGTTGATGACGCGGCCTCCGGTATCGCTGGCAAGCCGGTCCATATCGCGCGCGCCGGAGTCGCCGAGGTTGAAGCTGCCGCCGCCGTAGAAGGCGCGGTCCGCGATGAGGATGACGTAGACGATGGCGTTGGCCTTCTGCGCGGCCTCGGTGGCGGACTTCAGGGTCTCCTGCGAGCCCTGGTCGCCGCCGTCGGTCAGCAGCACCAGAATCTTGCGTCCTGCCTCCATGCTGAGCTTGTCGTGAGCGGCGAGATAGACGGCGTCGAAGAGCAGCGTGCCGCGCGGAGGGCCGTTGCCGGTGATCGAGCCATAGGTTGCGCCGGTGTTGATCTGCGCCTTGTTCATGGCGCGGCTGATCTCGCTGGCCCGGTTGGTGTAGTCGGAGAGCAGATCGACGTTGATGTCGAAGGATATGAGGAATGCCTCGTCCTTGGGCGTCAGCACGTCGCGCAGAAACGTCGCGCCAGACTCCTTCTCCAGCGGCAGGACGTTCATCTGGCTGCCGGAGGTGTCCAGCAGCAGGCCGATGGTCAGCGGCAAGCTCTTCTCCTGGGTGAAGTTCCTGATCGTCTGCGGCGTCTTGTCCTCGGCGACCGTGCAGTCGCTCTTGGCCAGGTTGGTGATAAAGCCGTCCTTGTCGCGCGCGGAGAAGAAGAGGTTCACCAGGTTGACGTTGACGTTGAGCGTCTGCGCGTTGTTGTCGTCGGCGAGCGGAGCGGGAGCGTCGGATGCGGGCGGCGGGGCGCCGGGCGATGGCGCATCCTGCGCGAAAGCGGGAACACACAGCATCGACGGAAGCAGGGCAAGGGAGAGCAGCGAGGCGGCGAGGACGAAAGAACGCATACCCTATTAGACGATGAATGCGGCTCTGTGGAGGCGATTTTTCGTCGCAGAAGTTTGCAGGACGCCCGAGGAAGTCGCAACGTCACAACGCCGAGGCAGGCGGCGGCGTCTAACGTTTGGAACGCGAATCGGCAGGATGCAATGCGTCGAGATGACGGCGTGTGCGCGCCACTGGTAATCTGATAGAGGAACGGCACGGGGGTCTTCGAGTTGAGAATTCGCGTATGGGCAGGATCGCTGGCGTTGGGGATGCTTGGCGTGCTGGCTTGGCAGGCTGGGCAGACACAGACGCAGGCTGGGCAGACCAACGCCGCGCAGTCCGCGCAGCAGAATCTGGCGCAACAGGCGATCCCGGACGCTCCAAGGCCGCAGACCAAGCTGCCCAATCTGGGAACGATTGCTCCCGGCCAGGGAACCACCACAGCCGGCGACACCGCGCCCGGCGACGCAACCCCGAGCGAAGGTGCGGGCACGCCATCAGCTGCTCCGTCGCCGAGCCACGCTTCCACGCCAGCCTCTGCTTCCGCACCGGTAGCAAGCGGCACGCAGGCGGCGGCGAAGGCACCCACCTATGAGACTCCGTCCAACGAAGAAGCCAACGCGCCGACCATAGTGGTGCCCGTGAATGACGTCAATGTGCCCTTTACCGTGAAGGATTCCAAGCAGCAGTTGGTGGCGGGACTCACGGCACGTGAAGTCCAGGTCTACGAGAACGGCGTGCTGCAGCACATCACGCGGTTCACCACGGATGCGGTCCCGCTCTCGGTGGCGCTGGTGATCGACCAGAGCATGACCTACGACAACGTAATCCGGCTGAACGACTCGCTGGGCGCGTTGCAGGGTGCGTTTACCCGGTCCGACGAGGTTGAGGTCTTCACCTTCAACAATGGCCCGAAGCTGGTGACGGACTTTACCGGAGCGCAGAGCGCGCGCCTCACCCAGGCCATCGAGATCTCGAAGGGTTCGGGCCGCGAACCGCTGTTGGCCGGCGCGCTGAGCGGGCCGATGTCGCAGACCACGGTCATCAACAACCAGAACTTCGACCCCAACACCGCCTCCCAGCGCGGCCATTCGGGAATCCAGCTCAACCCTCCCAAAGAGGTGCACGCGCTGAACGACGCCATCCTGGCCGCGGCCGCCACGCTCGTCAAGAAGCCCATCGAGCGCCGCCGCGTCATCTACGTCATCTCCGACGGCAAGGAGTACGGCAGCACGGCCAAGTACAAGGACGTTGTGAAGTATCTGCAGACCAACCGCATCGAGGTGGATGGGACGCTGGTGGGGGATTCTTCCCTGCCGCTGGTCGGCTTCCTCGACCGCATCCACCTTCCGCTCACCATGCGCGACAACATCCTGCCGGCGTATGCCACTGCCACAGGCGGCAACTTCGACGCGGAGTTCCGAACCGGTGGAATCGAAAAGAGCTTTGCCAAGATTGCCGAAGAGGTGCGTACGCGCTATACGCTGGACTACATCACGCATGAGCCGCTCATCGACGGCAAGTACCGCACCCTCGAGGTGAAGGTCCTGCGTCCCAACCTGACCGTGATTGCCAAGAAGGGCTACTGGCCCTCGGCGGTACAGGCACGTCCGCGGCCGCCTGCCACGCAGTAGACCTCCATGACGATGAGACGCCGTGGCAATGAATAATGGACGCTATGAATAGTCTGCTCGGCGGCAACGCTCTGCTTGCGCTGGCTGCTGCCATCCTGTGGGGCGGCGGCGACTTCACCGGCGGCATGGGAGTCAAGCGCGCCGGAGGCAGCCTGGGCGCGGGGCTGCGCATCGTCCTGTTCAGCCACGCGACGAGTTTTATTGTGCTGGTCGCGGTCGCACACATGCGCGGAGACGCCGCTCCACATGGCGCGCTGCTGGGGTGGGGCATCGCCGCCGGAGTCGCCGGCGGACTCTCGCTGACGGCCTTCTACATCGCTCTCTCGCGCGGCGCCATGGGTGCATCGGCCGCCGTCAGTGGCCTTTTGGCCGCCGCGATTCCCGCGGCCCTCACGCTCTGGCAAGTGGGATCGCCGGGCCTCGGTCCACTGCTCGGCTTCGCCATGGCGGCAATCGCCATCTGGCTGATCGCAACCGGCCCCACGGCAGCTTCCGCGGACAACTCTGCAACCGCCGCATCCCGCCAGACCATGGCGCTGGCGATTCTTGCCGGCCTCGGCTTCGGCTTCTACTTCATCGCGTTGAAGATGGCCAGCCCGGCGGGCGTGCTCTGGCCCATGGCGTCGGCCAGAATCGGCAGCCTCTGCGTCTGCTCGCTCCTGCTTCTTGGAGTACTTCTGCGTTCGGGCAAGAATGCCGGGGCGCGCTTCAGCCTCAACCGCACCGCGATCGTCTGGGCGCTGGCAACCGCGCTGCTGGACACATCCGGCAATCTGCTCTTTGTGGCGGCGACGCGCGCGGGACGGCTGGATGTGGCGGCGGTGCTTGCCTCGCTCTACCCCGCGTCCACCATCCTGCTTGCGGCGCTTGCTCTGGGCGAGTGGCCCACGCGTCGCCAGGCGCTGGGAATGGCCGCCGCCGCGCTCGCCGTCGTCCTCATCGCGCTGTAGAGCATTTTCACAGTAGGTGTAGAGTGGGGCGAAAGAAGCCTGCGTGGTTTTCTCTCAAAGAAAACCACACCGCACGAGCTTTCCGACAGCACAGGTACTGTGAAAATGCTCTAACCCGAATGCAGCTTGCTCATAGCGCGGTTCTATTTTGTTGGGATGGGGGACTTCAAAGTCGCCAGAAGAATGGACGGGCCGGTCGAATTCACGGCCATCCAAAGAGTATCCCTGTTCTGCTTGCTGTGTGTTGCTGTCCTACCGGTTGACTGCTTCTTGCTGGGCCTTCTGCTCGGCCGCAACCCTCGCCTCAGCCGCGATCTTCGCCTCGGCTGCGAGCTTGGCCTCCTGATACGCCTTGGCCTCCAGCTCGGCTTTCTTCTTCTTCTCGTCATCCACGTCGTCCATGCTCTCGGTGAGGCCCTTCATGCCCTCTTTGAATCCGCGCAGGCCTTCGCCCAGTCCTTTGCCCAGCTCCGGCAGCTTCTTGCCGCCGAAGAGCAGGATCGCCAGACCAACGACAATAATGATGTGCCAAGGTTGTAAGAAATCCATATCTATACCCTCTTGCAGCTTTGGAAGTGCGCTCAAACGCCAAACTGCACCTATCATTGTCGCACATCTTGTGCCGGTTCGAGAACGTTCCTGCAACCGCTCCCGCGCGCACAGAGACGGCCCTTCGCTCTACACTATCTCTGTGCCCGGACCTGAACCGCAGAAGCCCGACCCTGCCCCGCCGAAGCTGCGATTTGCGCAGCGGCTCGCCATCGCCATTGTTCCGCCGCTGGCCGCGCTGCTGATCCGGCTGCTTGGCCTCACCCTGCGCTACCAGGACCGCGCCGACCCCGGCGTCACGCCCGGCCATCTCATCCCCGGCTCCAGCGTCTTCGCCTTCTGGCACCGCAGCATGATCGCCTGCGCGCACCGCTTTCGCAATCTTGGGATCACGATTCTCATCAGCCCCAGCTTCGACGGCGAACTGATCGCGCGCACATTGAAGCGGCTGGGCTTCTGCCCGGTCCGCGGCTCCAGCTCGCGCGGCGGTGCTATCGGCCTGCGCAACATGCAGCTCGCCTACGCCGAAGGCCACTGCTGCGCCATCACCGCCGACGGTCCTCGCGGCCCCATCTACATCGCCAAACCAGGCACAGCAAGACTGGCCAACTCAGTCGGTAAGCTGACTGCCGGCGAACAACCCACCGGGACCTGGGTCGGCTGCTTCCACAACCAGCCCGAACGCGCCTGGGAGCTTCGCTCGTGGGACCGCTTCATGATTCCCAAGCCGTTTTCCCGCGTGGTTTTCAGTTGGCCCGCGCACATCCCAGCGGGCGAAGTCACCACCGCCGCCGTCCAGACCGCCCTGGACCGCGCGGTCGCGATGGCCGAGGAAGGCAGCTAAACTGAACCCAGTGCTTGTGGCTGTTACTTCTCCAATGCTTGTCTCCGACTTCAGCTTCGACCTGCCCGCAGAACTCATCGCCCAGCACCCGCCTGCCCAGCGCGGATCGAGCCGCATGTTGGTCCTCGACCGAGCAACCGGGGCCCTGCGCGACGACCTCTTCGCCAACCTCCCCAACCTCCTCCAGCCCGGCGATCTCCTCATTCTGAACGACTCCCGCGTCCTGCCCGCGCGTCTCTTTGCCACCCGCGGCGGCGCACGCACCCAGCACAACTCGCCCCAACCCAGCGGACTGATAGAAATCCTCCTCACCGAGCAGATTGAGGACCCAGCACAGTCCGGCGAGAACCAGTGGAGAGCGCTGGTTCGGCCCGCGCGCAAGGTTCAGATCGGCGAGACGCTGAGTTTTTTTCAGACAAACACAGCGACGGGTGAGAACAACTCTGTGCCCGTGCTCACCGCCGAGGTCCTCGCCGCCGGGGCCTTCGGTGAGCGCACCCTCCGCTTCGCCCCGGTCGAGGACTTCCACGCCACGCTGGCCCGCATCGGCCACATGCCGCTGCCGCCCTACATCCACCGCGACCAGTCCGCGCAGCCCGACACCGAGGAGGACCGCGAGCGATACCAGACTGTCTACAGCCGCCTTCCCGGCTCGGCGGCCGCGCCCACCGCCGGACTGCATTTCACGCCTGAAGTCCTGGCCGCCCTCCGCGCCCGAGGCGTGGAGATTCAGTACCTCACCCTGCACGTCGGCCTCGGCACCTTCCAGCCCGTCCGCGTCTCCCGCCTCGCCGACATCCGCCTCCACGCCGAGCGCTACACTCTGCCCGCAGCCACCGCCCAGGCCCTCAACCGCGCGCTCCGCGAAGGCAGGCGCATCGTCGCCGCCGGAACCACCACCACCCGCACCCTCGAACATATCGCGGCGCAGGCCCCGTCCGGCCCACTCCACCTCGAACCCCACTCCGGCTCGACCTCCATCTTCCTCGCGCCCGGCCACAGGTTCCGCATCGTCAATGGCCTGCTCACCAACTTCCATCTCCCTGAATCCACCCTCCTCATGCTGGTCGCCGCCTTCGCGGACTGTATGGACAACGGGGAGCTGACTCGAGATGCCGCCCCCGACCTCGGCCTGCGAACCATCCTGGCAGCCTACGGCCACGCCATCCGGCACGGCTACCGCTTCTACTCCTATGGCGACTGCATGTTGCTCCTCTGACCAGCAGGGTGCGCGTTTTCAGGCCGGTATTGCTGGGATTTCCCTTTTTCCAGCCGTTTTTCCACTATTAAGCCATTTTTCCACATTCCCGCGGCTTTTCCACATTTGCACCTCCATCCACAGTTTCTTGCACCACTCCTGCGCCTTGCCCCGCCTTCTGTCGCGTCCTACTCTCAATCCATGCCATCGCCGCATAACTTCCGGCCAGCCAGCCTGTCTCCGAACCGGCTCGCCGCCGCACGCAACCGGAGTGTTGATGCCGGGCCTTCCAGCCCTCGCCTTGGTGACCCCATTAAACCCGCTAACAACGCGCAGTTTCAGAGAATTCCACAGCAATTTCCCTTGTTTTTCTGTTAACCTGCCGTCAACATTCCCAAAACAGGGAGTATTCGCAGAGGCAACACAATATCTTGTGCTTTATACTTGACACACCCCATTGGGGGCGGTATTTTCACGACTGCACCACAGTAACCGCTCAGTAATCGTCGAATCGATAGGGTCCAGGCAACTCCGGCTCCCCATCCCCTCAAACGTCTCCGCGGTTGGGCCGCAAGGTTCCCCGCCGCGACAGAGGGGCCAGTAGACCTGTTTCGCGCGGTTCGGCGACCAAGGGCCCCGGCGCACAGCCAGTACGCGCTGTTCCCGAATTCAGCACCACGGCAGAGAAAGGCACCAGGCACCACGGCAACACTCGCATCAACACCACATCCGAGGAGCATCCAGGCCCCATTGCAGCACTCGTTTTGGCACCGCCAGAAACACCATTAGAAGAAGGAGATGTACCGCCGATGAACCCGATCCAGACTCAGAACTCCACCAACAATCTTTCCGGAACCCAAGCCGGAACCGCCGCCACGCGCACCGCCGCTGGCCGCGCACTTGGCCTCTCCTTTTCGCGCCACTTCACTCGCCCCGGCATCTCACCCTTCGACGAGATCACATGGGAGCTGCGCGACGCCGTCATTCAGGACTACAAGGGCCGCACCATCTTCGAGCAGAAGAACGTCGAGGTTCCCTCCGACTGGTCGATGACCGCGACCAACATCGTCGCGTCGAAGTACCTGCACGGCCAGGTGGGCACGCCCGAGCGCGAGAGCGGCGTCCGCGCCCTCATCACTCGCGTCGCCGAATCCATCCGCGACTGGGGGGTCCGTGACGGATACTTCGCCACACCCGCCGACGCCGACACCTTTTTTGCCGAGCTGGCACACCTCCTGCTCAACCAGAAGGTAGCCTTCAACTCCCCGGTATGGTTCAACGTCGGCTGCGACCGTCTGGAGCCCAACTCCGACGCGCAGAGCTGGCACTGGAACCCCGCCACCGGACGGGTCGAGTTCTCCGTCACCGGCTACACCAAGCCGCAGTGCTCCGCCTGCTTTATCAACTCCGTCAACGACTCGCTGGACTCCATCCTCACCCTCGCCAAGACCGAGGGAATGCTCTTCAAGTGGGGCTCCGGCGCGGGATCCAACCTCTCCAACATCCGCGGCTCCATGGAGACCCTCTCCGGCGGCGGAACGGCCTCAGGCCCGCTCTCCTTCATGCGCGGTTTCGACGCCTTCGCCGGCGTAATCAAATCCGGCGGCAAGACCCGCCGAGCCGCCAAGATGGTCATCCTCAATATCGACCACCCAGACATCGAGGACTTCATCGAGTGCAAGGTCAAGGAGGAAGCCAAGGCCTGGCACCTCGTTCAGGCTGGCTACGACGGCTCCGGCCCAGACTCCGAGGCCTACAGCTCCATCTTCTTCCAGAACGCCAACAACAGCGTCCGCGTCACCGACGAGTTTATGCAGGCGGTCGAGTCCGACGGCCCCTTCACCACCCGCACCGTCAAGGGCCACGAGCCGGTGCAGGAGTACCGCGCACGCGACCTGATGACGAAGATCGCCGAGGCCACCTGGAAGTGCGGCGATCCCGGAATGCAGTACGACACCACCATCAACAAGTGGCACACCAGCAAGAACACAGCCCGCATCAACGCCTCCAACCCGTGCAGCGAGTACATGTTCCTCGACGACTCGGCCTGCAACCTGGCCAGCTTCAACCTGCTCAAGTTCCTCACTCCCGGCGGGCAGTTCGACATCCCCGCATACCGCCATGCCATCGCCACCGTCACCACCGCGATGGAGATCATCGTGGACGCGGCCGGCTACCCCACGGAGATGATCGCGCGCAACTCCCACGACTACCGCCCGCTCGGCCTCGGCTACGCCAACCTCGGTGCGCTGCTCATGGCCTTTGGCCTGCCCTACGACTCCGACGCCGGCCGCGACTTCGCCGCCACTCTCACCTCCATCCTTTGCGGAGACGCCTACTGGCAGTCCGCACGCATCGCCGAGGCCTGCACCCCCATCGGCGCGGCAACGCCAATCACCCAGCGCACGGAGATTACCGGTGGCGCCTGCCCCGGCTTCTACGTCAACCGCGAACCATTCCTGGACGTCATCCGCATGCACCGCGCCGAAGTCAACAACATCGGCAAGCCCACCATCACCAGCCCGCGCACCACCCCGGAGCACTTCCACGTTCCGCAGCTCGAGCAGCTCATCGCCGCCAGCCGTCACGCCTGGGACGGCGCACTCGCCCACGGCGAGAAGCACGGCTACCGCAACTCCCAGGTCACCGTGCTTGCGCCCACAGGTACCATCGGCTTCATGATGGATTGCGACACCACCGGCGTCGAGCCTGACCTCGCCCTCGTCAAATTCAAAAAGCTGGTTGGCGGCGGAATGATCAAGATCGTCAACTCCACCGTCCCCTCCGCCCTCTTCAAGCTCGGATACAACGAGGCCCAGGTCAACGCCATCGTCAGCTACATCGACGCCACCGGCACCATCGAGGGCGCGCCCGGAATCAAGACGGAGCACCTCCCCGTCTTCGATTGCAGCTTCAAGCCCGCCAAGGGCACCCGCTCCATCCACTACATGGGCCACATCAAGATGATGGCCGCCACCCAGCCCTTCCTCTCCGGAGCAATCTCCAAGACCGTCAACCTGCCCCAGGACTGCTCGGTCGACGACATCGCCAAGGCTTACATCGAGGCATGGCGTCAGGGCATCAAGGCCGTCGCCATCTACCGCGACAACTCCAAGGGAACCCAGCCGCTCAATGTCCAGGCCCAGACCGACGACAAAAAGGGAACCCGCGCCGTCGCCGCCACTGAACTCGCCATATCGGAACAGAATCTCGCCTCCGCCGGCGACCGCATCACCACGCTGGAGGCCGCCAACGCGGCACTGGCCCGCGAGCTCAACCAGGTCCTCGCAGCCAGCACCCAGAACGTCGACGCGCTGGACGCCCAGGCTCCCCCGCGCGCCAGCCGCCATCGCCTCCCCGCCGAGCGCGCCTCCGTCACCCACAAGTTCGCCATCGCAGGCCACGAGGGATACATCACCGTCGGCCTCTACCCCAACGGCTACCCCGGCGAGATATTCATCCGCATGGCCAAGGAAGGTTCCACCGTCTCCGGCCTCATGGATAGCTTCGCCACCGCCATCAGCATCTCGCTGCAGCACGGCGTCCCCCTGCGCGTGCTCTGCGAAAAGTTCGCCCACACCCGCTTCGAACCCTCCGGCTGGACCGGCAATCCCGAGATCGGCTTTGCCAAGTCCATCATGGATTACATCTTCCGCTGGATACAGATCCGCTTCCTCTCCGGCCACCAGCTCGACCTCTTCGCCAACATGAACCCCGCCGCCAGCGAATCCCCCGCCTCGGACGGCGTAGTTGCCGCCTTGGACCCGGCTGTCCCGAATGTCCTCTCCGACCAGGATATCTTCGACAACGGAGCGGGCAGCCCCTATGAGGACCGCACCCCGCCGCAGCACGGCATCGCCCCCGAACCCTCCGCCAGCCTGGACCCTTTGTCATCCCGCAGCGCAGCGGAGGGATCTGCTTCTTCCTTCCAGACCGCCGACCGCGGCATCTACCACCCCTCCGACGCCATGAAGAGCATGTTCGACATGGGCGACGCGCCCTCCTGCGCCACCTGCGGCGCCATCATGACCCGCTCCGGCTCCTGCTACCGCTGCATGTCCTGCGGCAGCACCTCCGGCTGCAGCTAGTCCTGCACGGACGGCGAGACGCACATTCGCGCCGGACACCATTTGTGCGGCTTCATCGCAGGAGTGAGAAGACAAACCGATTCACGGAAAGGAAGCAAGATGAACGCAATATTGGAAGCGCCCGAACAGATGGCGCGCGCCCGCTCCGAAGAGCCCGAGATCTACCCCTCCGGAGACTGTTGGCGCTTCCGCTGGGCCGGCCAGGACCACGGCTCCTTCGACTCCGAGCAGGACGCCAGGAACGCCGCCCTCCGCTGCAAGAAGCAGACCACCATGCACCTCGCCGCCGCCTCCCTCAACCGCCACTAAGTCATTCGCGTCCGCGCGAGGCCCTAAACCGCTACCGTAAACGTGTCCTCGCTGCGCGTCACTGCGCGATACAGCGTGTCGCGCTCGAACGGCACGCGCCCGGCCTCGGTAATCAGCCGCACTAAATCCGCCCGCCGCATTCCCTGCGGAGTGGTCGCGCCCGCGTCGTGGTAGATCTTCTCCTCGATCACCGTCCCGTCGATGTCGTCCGCCCCGAACCGCAGCGAGATCTGCGCCATCTCCGGCGACACCATCTGCCAGTAGCTCTTCACGTGCGCGAAGTTATCCAGCAGCAGCCGTCCCACCGCAATCTGCCGCAGGTCCATCATCCCCGTCGTCTTCGCAATGTGCGCCAACGCCGTATTGTCAGGATGGAACGCCAGTGGGATGAATGTCTGGAAGCCGCCCGTCTCGTCTTGCAACTCGCGCAGGCGCAGCATGTGGTCTACCCTGTCCTCGTCGTTCTCCACGTGGCCGTATAGCATCGTCGCGTTCGAGCGCAGCCCGATCTTGTGCGCCGCGCGCGCCGTCTCCAGCCACTCCCCGCCGTCGATCTTGTGGTCGCAGATGATGTGCCGCACGCGGTCGGCAAAGATCTCCGCCCCGCCCCCCGGCATCGAATCCACGCCCGCCGATTTCAGCCGCCGCAGCGTCTCCTCTATCGTCATCTTGTACAGCTTCGCGAAGAACGCCACCTCCACCATGGTGAACGCCTTCACATGCACCTTGGGGTAGCGCTCCTTCAGCCCGCGCACCAGCTCCTCGAAGTACTCGAACGGCAGATCGGGATCGAGCCCGCCCACTATGTGGAACTCCGTCACCGCCTCGGTCAGCCCCGTACCCGCCGTCGCCCACGCCTCCTCCAGCGCCATGGTGTACGTCCCGGCCGCACCCTTCTTCCGCCCGAAGGCGCACAGCCGGCAGCTTGCCACGCACACATTCGTCGGATTGATGTGCCGGTTCACGTTGAAGTAGGCGATGTCCCCGTGCATCCGCTCGCGCACGGCGTTGGCCATCCATCCCACGGCCAGGATGTCTGGACTGCGATAGAGCGCGACGCCATCGTCGAAGCCGAGCCGCTCGCCCGCCTCCACCCTGGCCGCAATCGCGCGCAGCCGCGCGTCGCTGGTCTCGAAGCCATGCCTCGGCCTCTGCTCCGCGCCCAGCGTCGGCGTCTCCGCTGCTGAAGAAAGTGAACTCATCCTGCCCTCATTCTAACCGCACACAACCGCTGCTCCTGCATCTCCCGGAGATGAGTTGCGCCCCGGCAACCGAGACAGTATCGTTGCAACATCCATATGAGCAAGCCACTGAGCATTCTTCTTGCCCTCGTCTCCCTTGCCGCCGCTTCCCTGCCGGCGCAGATCACGCAGACCGACCGGGTCATCGTGCAGCCAGAGTTGACCACCTCGGTGCGCCTTGCCGGCCACCTCCCGCGCTGGGCCAATCCGGCCGCCGACGCTGGCCCCGCCGCCGCGGACACCAACCTCCATCTCACCTTTGTCCTCTCGCGCGCGCCCCAGCTTCAGGCCGCCTTCACCCAGTTGCTCGCCGACCAGCAGGACCCCGCCTCGCCACGCTACCACCAGTGGCTCACCCCGCAGCAGGTGGGCGAGCTCTACGGCCCCACTCAGCACGACATCGACGCCCTCAGCGCATGGCTCACCAGCCGCGGCCTCGCCCCATCAGAAGTCTCGCCCAGCCGCATCTTCGTCACCGTCAACGGCCCCGCATCGGCAGTCTCCGCCGCGCTCTCCACCAGCTTCCATTCCTTCATCCTCAACGGCGAGCCGCGCCTCTCCACCACCGGGGACCCCGCACTCCCGGCCGCCTTCGCCGCCATCGTGCAGTCCATCGACGGCCTCTCTGACGCGCCCATCCAACCCATGGGCCACGGCCAGGCAGTCTCCGCATCGTCTTCCGGAGCGCAGCCCAGGTTCACTACCAACAACCAGAACCACTACATCACCCCCGGCGACTTCAGCACCATCTTCGACCTCAACACCCCACTCTTCACCGGCCTCACCGGCCTCGGCCAGAGGGTCGCCATCATCGGCCGCTCGCGCGTCGTCGGCTCGGACATCACCGAGTTCGAGGCCGACACTGGCCTCCCCTCCAATTCCTCCCCCAACATTATCGTTCCCGGCGCAGGTCCCGATCCCGGATATTCCGGAGGCGGGGACCAGTCCGAAGCAACCATGGACGTTCAGCGCGTGCTGGGCACCGCGCCCTACGCGCAGGTGGACCTTGTCATTCTGCCCAACAGCGGCGGAGGCATCTTCACCGCCGCGCAGTATGAGGTCAACACCCTCAACGATCCCGTCATGAACATCAGCTTCGGCAGTTGCGAGGCCAACGCCGGCTCCGCCAGCGTCAAGAGCTGGGACTCCCTCTTCTCCCAGGCTGCCGCCGAAGGCATCTCCGTCCTCGTCTGCTCCATGGACTCCGGTGCCGCCACCTGCGACGCCGGCTTCGCCACCGCGCCCGCCACCCAGCAGCTCAGCATCAACGCCCTCTGTTCCAGCTCCTACGTTACATGCGTGGGTGGCACCGAGTTCGCGGACACAGCCAATCCCTCGCTCTACTGGTCTTCCTCGAACAACTCCAGCCTGATCTCCGCGCTCGGCTACATCCCCGAAGGAGCATGGAACGAGCCCGGTTCGGCGGGTAGCTACGTCGTCGCCGCGGGCGGCGGCGGGGCCAGCCTCTACATCCAAAAACCCTCCTGGCAGACCGGCGTCGGTGTCCCCGCCGACGGTGCGCGCGACGTCCCCGACATCAGCTTCCCCTCCGCCGAGCATGACGCCTACTACGGCTGCTTGGCCAGCAACGGCGGCAACTGCGCCAACAATTACTTTGAATACTTCTATGGCACTTCCAACGCAGCGCCAGCGATGGCAGGTATCACCGCCCTCCTCAATCAGCGGACAGGCACAGGCACGCGCCAGGGCAACCTCAACCCAACCCTCTATCGCCTCGCGGCCAACCCCGCCAATGGCGTCTTCCACGACGCCACAGTCGCAACCAGCGGCGTCTCCGGCTGCTCCGTCTCCATCCCCAGTATGTGCAACAACAGCACTCCCTCGCCCACCGCGCTCACCGGAGGCCTCGCCGGCTATCTCCTCACCACCGGCTACGACCTGGCCACCGGATGGGGCTCTATCGACGGAAACAACCTGCTGAACGCCGTCGGCCCCGCCGGCTTCTCCATCACGGCCCTGCCCCCATTCCTCACCCTCAACGCCGGAGTCATAACCGGCAACTCCGCCACGCTCACCTACACCTCGTTTGGTGGTTTCGCCGGAGCCATCACCCAGAACTGCACCGTCTTCTATAACGGCAACGGCACACCCAACGATCCCCCCACCTGCTCCTTCTCAACCTCCACCGTCACCCTTCCGGCAAACGGAACCGTCACCTCCACCATCACCATCAACTCCACCGCTCCGGGCGGCGGGGCTGGCAGCAGCTTTGCCTCGACTGGCAATCCACCCGCGTCCCCCAACTTCCCCGCGCGCACCGCACGCACCGCCATCGCCCTCGGCGCGCTCTTCCTCGGCCTTCTGCCCGGCCGCCGCCGTCTCGGCCTTCTGCGCTCGCTGGCGATAGTCGCCGCAATCGCCGTTGCATTCGCCTCTCTCTCCGGCTGCGGAGAAAAAGCCGCCGTCTCAGCGGGCGGATCACCCGGCTCCTCCACCGGCTTCTACACCATCACGCTCACCAGCTCCAGTGGGACCACCACGGCCACGCCCGCCGCATCCATCTCCCTCACCATTCAGTAGCGCATCTGCCTGCACTTGTGCACCGGTCTGCTTCACCCTCGCCGGCAAGTCCCGCCTCAGTGCGTCTCCAACTCCGCCGAATCCACCATCCGAGGCTGCACCACGATCCCGTCGAACAGCGTCGCCCCCACCAGGTAGTCGCCTACCGGACGCACAAATCGCAGGTTCCAACCTGTGTCCCACCAGCTCACCCGCATCGACCCGATCTCGACTGCGAAGGCCACCGTCGCCGGCCCGTTGGAGGTCACCAGCATCCGGTTGGCCGCCTCATCATAGAAGATGCTGTTGCCGTCGCGCAGGAACATTCCCTTCACCGTCTGCCAGCTCGCGCCCCGGTTTGCCGAATAATAGACACCATCCCGGTCCGCCACCCATAGCTCCCCTTCGCCGTCCACCGCCAGCGCCGAAAGCTGTCGCGCCCGGCTGGGCACAGTCGCCACGTGCCACGTCTTGCCGCCGTCCGCCGACATCTCCAGCGCATTCAGGCTGGCCACCGCCGCCACCGCCTTCGCTGCCGCCACAAAGCGCCACTCGTCGTTCGCCACCGAAGCCACCTGCACCCACGTCACTCCGCTGGTTGAGCTGCGCAACAGCCCCTGCGAGGTCGCCGCGAACAGAGTCTCGCCCGACACCGCAAAGCCATAGACGCTCGCGTCGAACCGCTTCCCCGCAGCCGCCGCAACCACTGCCCGCGCCGCCGTTTCTCCCTTCACAACGTGCCCCTTCGCCACTGGCCGCTTCCCCGCCGCAGCAGTCTTCGCCGCCGCCGCCGCAGTCTTCACCGCCGCCGCAATCTTTGTGTCGTCGCCCACGCGCTGCCACACCGCGTCCTTCAGCCGGTAGATTCCGTGCTCCGTGCCCGCCAGGATCGCCCCGTCCGGGGCCTGTCCCAGGCTGAATACATCGTGTCCATCCAGCCCGCCGCTCACCTGAGACCAGCTCAGCCCGCCCGAATGGCTCACAAAGACGCCGCCCGACTCCTTATCGTTCACCACGCCCACATACAGCGTCGCCGCGTGCTGCGCGTCCGCGACGTACGCAGTCACCTGCCGCGCCGAAAATCCGCTGTTCGACGGCAGAAAGCTGTCACCCCCGTCGTTGCTGGCCAGCACGCCCTGCCGGTCGGTCGCCAGCAGCACCCGCCGCGGGTCCGCCGGATCGACGTACACGTCGTTCACAATCACGTCGGGGCTCGTCGTCTGGGTCCATAGCTTGCCCGCGTCGTCGGTGCGATAGAGCCCCTCCGTCGTACCCGCGAACACCGTGTCCAGGTGGTTTGGGTCCTGCATCAACACCCGCGTCCGGCGCGCATTGGATGGAATCCCCGGAGCCTTGACGAACTTCTCTCCCCCGTCCACGCTCTTGTAGATCCCCGAGCACGCACTCAGGTACACCACCAGCGGCTGCGTCGGATCCACCAGAATCGAAAACACGTCCGAATCTTCGATTATTCCCTGCTTGATGCTCGTCCAGTTCGCTCCCCCGTCCGTGGTCTTCCAGGCCAGGTGCCATGTGCCCGCGTAGATGGTATCGGGGTCCGTCGGGTCCACGGCCAGCGACTCGATCTCGTGGATCTCCTTGCTGTCCTCGGGGCTGATCCTCTGCCAGTGCGCCCCGCTGTCCATCGAACGGAAGACCCCTTCCAGCGTCCCCGCCACCAGGACCTTCGCGTCCGACGGTGCCACAGCCAGCGCGCGGATCGACTGTCCGCGCATCTCCGGCTGGCTGGTCCACGTCGCCCCGCCGTCGCTGCTGATGAACAGCCCGCCGTCTGGATGGTCGCCCAACGCATAGGCCGCCGTCAGCAGATGCTTGGGGTCTGCCGCGTCCACCAATATTTTTTTTATGACCAGATCGTCGCGGTTGCCCATCCGCGCCAGCCGCTTCCAGCTCCTGCCGCCGTCCGCCGACTCATAGACCCAGCCGTTGGCCGCCCCTAGATACAGGTGCGCGTGGTCCCGCGGGTCCGCCGCAAAGGCGCGCGCGCTCCCGCCATCCGGTCCAAACGGGAACCACGAGACGGCACGGGCCGCAGGGCAAACAAGCCCCAGAACCAGAGCAGTCCAAAATGTGTAAATCCATCTGAGTCTGCAATTCAATGTTGCTGTCCCATCCCGTCGCAAGCTCCTTTTAGAATACAGAGTCCATGAGTGAACTTCGCACCCCATCCCAGCACAAAGGCTGACTGGGAACCAACCCAGTCAGCCTTCTGTGCTTCTACTTCCTTCAGTTGCCGGTGACTACTTCGTCGCCGCCTTTTTTGCTGTCTTCTTTACAGCCTTCACCGGCGTCCGGGGCACAGCCTTCACTGCGCTCTCGTCCACGGCCGTATCGCTGGCCACCGGGTTGACTGCGCCCGCCGGAATCAGCGTCGTCGTCACCGTCTTGCCGTCGTCGGTTCCGGTGTACACCAGGATGCGCGACGGATCGATGCCCTTCTCCGTCACCAGGTAGTCCTTGGTGTTCACGGCGCGTTCCGCGGCATCGCTCGGCTTGGCTACATGGTGCTTCAGCTTCGCTGTTCTCTTTGCTTCCTTGGCCTCAGCCGCCTGCTCCTTGGAGTCTTCGTTGCCAACCAACGCCAGCTTGGCATCCGTGGAGCGCTGCAGGCTCAGGGCAACATCGTCCAGGCAAGCCTTGGCTTCGTTGTCCACGCGCGTCGGGCGCTTTGCATCGCGCTCGAAGCTTGTCGGACACAGGCTCGAGGCCAGCGGCGCTGGAGGCGGTGGTGGCGGCGGCGGCGCAATCACGTTGACACTGGTCGTCGCCGACACGTTGTGTCCCTTGTCGTCGGCCACGCCGCAGGTCACCGTAATCGGTCCCGGTGCCGCGCCCACTGTCGAGAGAGTCGCCGTGGGAGTAACGCTGCTGATCGATCCGGCCGATGCGTTGTAGCTGTAGGTCAGCGGGCGGTTCTGAGGGCTCACCGCGCTCGCTGAAATCGTCGAAGAGTCGCCAGGATTCAGCGACGTAGGATTCGCCGAGCAGCTGATCGTCGGCGGATCAAACGCCTTCACCGTGTAGGTCGCCGAGCAGTCCGCCATCTGGCCGGGCTTCACGCCCTCCGTCACATGGCCCTTCACCGTGTAAGACCCCGGCGCCGAGGCCTTGGTGTCCACGTTCGCCGTCGCCGTCGTTCCCGAGATCACTCCGCCATCCGTCGTCCAGGTATAGGTCGCCGGCTTCTTCGGGTTCAGGTTCAACGCCACGCCCGTCACCGTGATCGGTTCGCCAGGATAAACGCTGGCCGGAGCAACCGAGCAGCTGTAAGTCACTGGAGGCGGCGGGATGATGTGGCCAAAGTGCGTCACAATTCCGGTGCTCAGTTCCACTGCATTCAGATTGGTGCGCCCGCCCAACGCCCCGCCCGTCGGAACCCCGACATAAGGACCGAAATCGGCGTGAATAAAGCGATGGTCGACCTCGAAGAGACGAATGCTGAAACGGTTGTCCCAGAACGGCAGATCGTAGTCCGCGCCGCCGCCGGCCGTCACCGCAACACCCCATGTATAGAGTTCATGCTCCATAGAGCCAGGAACATCGCTGTTCGGGCCGCCCAGCCTCGAGGTACCCACCAACCCATGTCCGAACAGTGTGAAGTTCTCCGCGGAATAACGGAAGATCGGACCGGCCGAGATCCCGGACACGCCATCGTTCACGCCGCTCGGGTGGTCGGTAAAGATTGCCTCCCCGCCAAAGTATCGATTGAAGTAATACGCGCCGCTGGCGATCATGCCTGCGTTGATGGATGAGTACGGGATCCCCGCGGGCTCAAGCCGCCCATGCGCTCCAAAGTACGAGTAGCCCAGGAAAATATCCACGCGAGACGGGTTTGTCCCCGACACGGGAGCGGGTGCGGCAGGTGTCTGTGCACTCAGGCTTACGGCTACAAGGCTGACTGCACATGCAGCCAGCACATACCGGCCAAGACTGCGAAACGTGTGATATACCATTCGACTTCCTCCACTAAAAGCTCTTGTTGTATAGCAAACTGAGATCCTTTGCTTTGATGCTGTTGTAAGCATATCAACCAAAGTTTACCGCAGTTGCCCGTCCTGTCCAGTGCAAAATGCGCTGTGGTTCATACTTTAGAACCATTTACCGCCAAACAATTCATCCTCAAACCGGCAGATTCCGCCTCCCGCAATTCAACTGCCCAAACCGCATCACACTCCATTCCCTCCCCAAGCCCGATTCGTCATGCCAGGTTCAACACCTTGCGCACCGAGCCCCGCTCCGCCTGGATCTTCTCCTGTAGCAGCGTTATCGCATACAGCAGTTGCTCCGGTCGCGGCGGGCACCCCGGAACATAGATGTCCACTGGGACGATTTGGTTGACTCCCTGAACCACCGCATAATTATTGAAAACTCCGCCCGAGGTGGCGCACGCACCCATCGAGATCACCCACTTCGGCTCCGGCATCTGCTCGTACAACCGGCGCACCACCGGCGCCATCTTCTGCGAGACCCGTCCCGCCACAATCATCAGGTCGCTCTGCCGCGGAGATGGCCGGAAGACCTCCGCCCCAAACCGCGCAATGTCGTACCGGGAGCCGCCCATCGACATCATCTCGATGGCGCAGCACGCCAGCCCGAATGTCATCGGCCATATCGAGTTCTTCCGCACCCAATTGATCGCCGCATCCAGAGACGCCAGCACAATCCCCTCCGGCTGCTCGTCCCCCCAGTTCACCTCGCGCAGCTTCTCCCGGTTCTCTCCGGAGCTATCCAGCGCCCCGAAAAAGTACCGGTCATTCGCCTGACGCCCTGTTGCCGCAAGGCCTTCGCCGAGATTCCGATCTGAATTCAAAATCATATCTCTGTACTTAATACTATAAACCGCTTTCCAACTCGCGTTTCGCGTGTGCTCTTCAACCATCAGCCAATCCATAAACTGAAAAGGCTGGCAGGAGATTTCGCCCCTGCCAGCCTCTTCGATCATGCGTTGTAGTCCGTTACTGGATTGGCTTGCGCCCCTCCACCTTGATCTTGCTTTCATCCACCGGCGTCAGTCCGGTGGTATCCAGCGTTGCGCCCAACGGAACCAGGGTCGTTGTGACCGTCTGGGAATCCGTCGTGCCGGTGTAGAGCACGATCCGCGATGCGTCGATGCCCTTGTCGGTCACCAGATAGTCCTTGGTATTGGCGGCGCGCTCTGCGGCCACCCTTCCCTTGGACCGGCGGGCCTCTTTGGCGTCTTCCGTACCAACCAGTGCCAGCTTGGCATTCGGGTTCTGCTGCAGACTCATCGTGACGTCATCCAGGCAGGCCTTGGCTTCGTTGTCCACGCGCACCGGCCGCGCCTTGTCGCGCTCGAAGCTGGTGGAGCACAGCGAACTGGTTGTCGGCAGCGCAGCAGCCGGCGGAGGAGGTGGCGGCGGTGGTGCCAACACACTCACAGTCGTCGTTGCCGTTGCCTGCTTGCCGGTGTCGTCCACCACATTGCAGGTCACCGTGATAGGTCCAGCAGCCGCGCCCACCGTCGACAGGGTCGTCGAAGCAGTCACGCCGCTGATCGATCCGGCAGTCGCGTTGTAGCTGTAGGTCAGAGGACGATTCTGCGGGCTGACTGCGCTCGCCGTAATCGTCGAGTTGCCGCCCGGATTCACCGTCGACGGATCCGCCGAGCAGGCGATCGTCGGCGGTGCAAAGTCCTGCACCGTGTAGGAGGCCGTGCAGTCGGCCGACTGTCCAGCCCTCGATCCTTCGGTTACATGGCCATTGACCGTATAACTTCCGGCTGCCTTGTTGCTCACCGTCACCGTACTGCTGCTCCCGTTCACCGCGCCCCCATTGGAGGTCCAGCTATAGGTCGCCGTCCTCTTCGGGTTCAGGTTCAGCGCCGAGCCAGTCACCGTGATCGGCTCGCCGGGAAACACCGTCGCCGGGTTCGCCGAGCAGCTATACGTCACTGGCAGCGGAGGTGTGATGTTTCCAGCGTGCCACACCAGACCGGCGCTGGCCTGCAAGCCCGGAAGGTGAGCGCGTCCGCCCAGTGGATAGACATTCCTGATTCCGGCATACGGTCCGAAGTCCACATTGTTGTAGGTATAGTCCACCTGCACCAGGCGCAGCGAGACCGCTCTGGCCAGATTGATGTCCAGCCCGCCGCCCGCGGTAACTGACGGGCCGCCCCACGTCCAGGGATTGTGGTAGGTATATCCGATGTTGCAGCAGCTCCGCGTATTCGGTCCGGCCAAATCTCCCATCCCAATCAGTCCGTGGGCGAAGAGGCTGAAGTGGTTGAAATTGTCACGCACAATCGGCCCCGCCTCTACATCGAAGAGTCCGTCGTTGTTGCCGTCCGGGTGCGATTCAAAGGCCGCTTCCAGGCCAAGATGCCTGTTGAAGTAGTAGCTGCCGCTGGCATATTCGCCCAGACGAATGTCGTTGTAGGAGATGCCCACATCGGTGTCCGCGCCATGCGCCTGAAAGTAGGAGTAGAGTGTAGCGAAATCGAATCGCGAGTTATATACCGCGCCGCTGCTTTTTGCTGCCGGCGCGCTCTGGGCCGGAAGACTCAAAGTGGCCAGTGGCATCACGCAGGCTCCAGCCAGCGCAACGCGTACCAGAAAACGGGTTAGTTTCTCAATCTTGTTCATAGTCCAAGTACCTCCAAAGTAGGCCGTTTGGCCGATCATTCTGACTTAGGCCGGATGGCCCAGTGCACATGTAGATAAAAAATCTCGTAGATCGCGTGCACAATATCGATCGTTTCTCTTTTTGGCGAATAAATAATAATCGGCCAATAGACGTACGAAACGCAGATGCATAGACTCTTGGCCATCCTTCGGCCAGGAGCACAGCAATTACTGACGGCAACTTCTAAAAAAATAGAGATTGCCTGCTATTTCTGTTGGGATGCACTCACGCGATAAAAAGGTTGCCACCCGCTTGCTTTTCTTCGCCGCCAAACCATTACCGATTCATGAGCAATCTAGCTCATTCCGCGGCCGGACACACCACCTGCATCCCACCGCACCTCGAACCTTGGACCTCAAACCTGCCCAGCGTTCGCCTTCATCGCCGCCAACAGCGCCTGCTTCAGCTCCTTCTGTTCGGCCGCATCCAGCTTCGCCCCGTCGCGCGTGATGTAGAAGACGTCGATGGCCGTCTCGCCTTCGGTGTCCACCAGCGCCACATCGATATTGCATCCGCACTCCGCCAGCGCAAGGCTGATCGCGCGCAGCAGTCCGGGAATGTCCTGTGCCACCACCTGCAGCAGAGTGCTGTGCGACGACACCTCGTCGTCGTAGTCGACCCTCGCCTCCACCACCACCTTGGGCAGCTTTCTGCGTCCCCGCCGCCGCCCCGCCAGCAGCTTCTCCACCGCCAGTTTGCCCGCCATCACATCGTGAATGCTGGCCACAAACACCGCGTGCTCCGACGCATTCATCTCCAGCGTGCGAAAGGTGTCGGTAAACCGGAAGTTGTCCACCACCACGCCCTGCAGATTGCCGAACGCGTCCGCCGTAACGATGTTCATCCCCCACGCCGCCAGCGCTCCCGCCATATCGGCGAACAGCAGCGGGCGGTCGCGCGCCAGCAGCGTGATGCCGCTCGACCCCGGTGAATGGCGAAACTCGATCTGCACCGGATCGTCCGCCAGCCGTTCTGCCATATCGAAGTGCAGCCTCACCTGTTCCGGCGTGCGTGTGCGCAGATACCGCTCCGGGAACCCCGCCAGAAACGCCTCCACCTCGGCGCGTCGCCCCGGCAGCAGCGCCGCCACGCGGTCCACCAGCTCCTTGCCAATCCGCACTCCCACGCGCTCGTCGTCCACGCTGCGGTCCAGATAGCTGGCCGTGGCCAGATACAGCCGCCACAGGTTCTCCGCCTTCCACGGCGTCAGCGCGTCCGGATGCACCGCCTGAATGTCCGCGTAGGTGAACAGCGTCAACATGCGCAGCGCCTCCAGCGTCTGCACCTTCCCCGCGAACGCCCGCACCGTATCCAAATCGAAAATATCTCTCCGCAGCGCAGCGCTCATCTCCAGATGGTTGCGGATCAGCCCCAGCATCAGCTCGCTCTCGTACGTATCCAGCACCAGCCGCCCGGCCACGTTCTCCGCCATCTGCGCGCTCTCCAGCGCGTGGTTGTCGCTGCTTCGTCCCTTCCCCGTATCGTGCAGCAACGCCGCCAGGAACATCAGCTCCGGGTGCTGCACATCGCGCAGTATGCCGCCAAACCGTCCCGCCCACACGCTCATCTGCCCGGTCTGCGCCTGCTCCAGCCCGTGCAGAGTATCGATCACAACCAGGGTGTGCTCATCCACCGTGTAGCGGTGGTACGCATCGCGGATCACCAGCGCGTCAATCCCGTGGAACTCCGGCAGCAGCAGCTCCAGAATCCCCAGCGTGTGCATCATGCGCAGCGCCTTGCCCGCAAAGAACCCCAGCAGGATCTCCTGCATGTGCCGCCACAGCGCCGGCCCCTCCTCCAGATGCGCCGACAGCAGCGGCAGGGCCTGCGAGATCCTCTCCTCGCTCCCGCGTTCCAGCCCGCACCCGCTCCGCGCCATCGCCGCAAACAGTTGCAGCACCACGTCCGGGTCCTCGGCCGGATCTCCCGCCCCCTGGGCCGCTTCATCCAGCACCGCTCGCCCGCCCGTCACGCGGAAGCCCACCGCCGCGGGCTCTGCCCCGCGCCGCGCCTTGGCAAATGCAGCCTTCGCCGATGCGGTCCAGCGCATCTTGCGCGGCTTGTTGCCAGCGGCCTCTTCCAGCATCTGGGTCAGGCAGCGCTCCACGCTGCGCGCGTGGCGGAAGTAGAGCCGCATCCAGTACGCCGCCTCCACGCCTTCCGCCGCCGGGTCCGCCAACTGCTCCAGCCGCCGCGCTCCCATTCCGATCCCCATCGCCGCCGCCGCATCCTGGCTGTGCCAGTCCAGCGTATTGTCGTCCCGCTCATGCCGGTAGTGCAGAAAACATCGCACCGTGAACAGGAATCCCACCGCCTGACGAAACTCCTCCCTGTCGCTCGCCAATCCGCCGCGCGCCAATCCGCCGTTCACCAATCCGCCGCCCGCGCCCTCCGCCTGCGCCGCGCCGCTTCCCCGCCCCACATCCTCCAGCCGCTCCAGCCAAGCGCACACATGCACGTCCCGCAGACCGCCGGGACAGTCCTTGATGCTCGGCTCCAGGTGGAACGGCGTATCCCCGTACTTGGCATGACGCTCGCTGGTCAGTTGCACCAGTCCGGCGGCCAGCGCCTTGTTCTCCCGCTCCAGCATCTTCGGAAAACCCACATCCGCCATCCGCCGGTACACCGCCTCCTCGCCCGTCAGCAGCCTGTGGTCCAGCAGCGCCACGGTGAACTCCGCGTTCTCCGTGTCGAAGCGCTCCGCCTCGCTGCGTTTCCGGCTGGTCGGCGAAAGCCGGAGCCCGCAGTCCCAAAGTTGCTGGCTGATCCGCCGGATCGGCTGCTTGATCTCCGCCTCCGACACCTTCCCATCCAGCAGGTACAGCAGGTCCACATCCGAGTAGGGAAACAGCTCCCTGCGCCCGTATCCGCCCACCGCCAGCACCGCGATCCCGCGGCCCAGCACCGGAGACTCCACCACCGCCTGCTTCCACAGCCCCACAATCAGCTCATCCACCGCCGCCGAGCGCGCCGCCACCGTCACCGCGCCGGTCGCACCCGTTGCAAACGCGCCGCGAATCTCCAGCATCCGCCGCTGGTACTGCCCGCACAACCCCTCGCCTGTGGTCTCGCATTCCTGCATGGATGTGCCCCGGTCTGCCTGAATGGCTGTGATTGAATCTCTCTGTATTGCTGTGTATTAGGTAGTAACTACAGCATACAGCCATCCCCCGCCCACGCAAACGCCAGCCCCACCACGTGCCGCTTCGCTTGTCATTCTGAGCGCAGCCTGTTGAAGTTGTCATTCTGAGCGCAGCGAAGAATCCCCGCATTTCGCCGTTGACTGTTTTTCGCCGTCATCCCGACCGGAGCAACGGACAGTATCATCGTCCGTTGCGAAGTGGAGGGACCCCCGCATTTCGCCGTTGCCTGTTTTAGTTGTCATCCTGAGCGGAGTGACTCACGGCTTCATCGTGAGTCGCGCAGTCGAAGGACCTGCGGTTGTTTGTTTTACGCCGTCATTCTGGCGCAGCCAGAATCTCCGTATTGGGCAGTTGCCAGTTGCTGTCGATCAGTTCGCCGTGGGGTCCTTCTCCGCGTGATCGACCACCAGCATCTCCACTGGAGCCTTACTCTTTTCCAGCTTGAGTCCAAGTTTTTGTATCGACTCGAAGATAAGCGGATCGGGAGGAGGCGGAATCGCAGAAACATCTGTATCGACATCGTGGGGGTTTTGCGGTTCATAGATACGTCCACCACCGGCTGAGTACACAGACATGCCCTGCATTTGTGCCCGAACAGTTACATAAGACTTTGAAGTGATGAAAGACACCTGATACTGCCCCGTCAGTCCGGTCTGATCCACCACTTCCTGCCACGGGCCTTGCTGCCCTGCGGCACCCTGAAACAGGTTGCTCAACAGGTCGGCCAACCCTGTCATGCTCATATTGTTGGATCGCACCGTGCTGTCGCCCCATTTGTTGGTAAGAATCGGCTGAGGATTGGCGGTGGCCGGCTGGAGCTTCGGCCCTCCCTTGGCCACCACCAGCGCCAGCACCGGCTGGTTCTTGGTTACGCGGTGGATCACCAGCTTGAAGCGGTCTTGCAGCAGGTTTTGTAACATCGCTGAAATCTCGTCTTTGGAGGCTCCAGGGGGGAGCGTCGCCTCAACGTCGAATAGTACGTCATTCATCCAACCCGGCCCGCTAATCTGATCCAGCTTTACGTTGTATGCCATGGCAATCAGATCAATGAATGGCATGTTGCCGTACTGCAACTGAGACACACCGAAGCGCACACTCTGCGGGAATCCATAGTTATTTTTTATCTGTTCTATGTTTCCGGTTTGTATATCAAAGGTCGTGCCTTGGCTAGTAAGGTTAGAGCGAACTGAAGGCTTGACCGTAGCCGAAACGAAGGCCAGCTTGTTCGCCGCCGCCTGAGGAGGAGTGCCCACCCCCGTCTGCCCAAGCACCGCCCCCGCGATAAGCAGCAGCCCAACGCCAAACCCGCGTCCAAACCCATCTCGCATCGCACTACTCCGATCCGGCCGACGCAGAAGCAAGGTGCCATAAGCCGGAGTGCCCAGGCCTCGATGTTGAGACCTGGGAATCTCCCGCCGCAAAACCAAACCACCCTTACAGAGCGATCTCGCCCCGCTCGTCGTTCCGGATGCGGATTGCCTCGTCCACCTTCGACACGAAGATCTTGCCGTCCCCGATCGTTCCCGTGCGCGCCGTCGTCAGGATCGTCTGGATCGTCTTCTCCACCATCTCGTCCGGAACCACCATCTCCAGCTTCACCTTGGGCAGCAGGTCCACCGAGTACTCGCGTCCGCGATAGAACTCCGTGTGCCCCTTCTGCCGCCCGTGTCCGCGGGCCTCCAGAATCGTCATTCCCTGTACGCCAATCTCCACCAGCGCGTCCTTCACTGCATCCAGCTTCGATGGCTGGATCACTGCTTCGATCTTCTGCATTTAATTCATCCTCTCGCTTGCTTGCCTTCAGGCAAGCTATTGCATAGTACGCCTCCCCCGGTTCCGGCTGCCACCCCCGGAGGAAGAAAGAGGCGCACTCCCGACTCAGGATGTACACCCCTCCGTAAACCACTGCATTCACTGGCCTTCCTCAACCGGGTGCCCCATCCATCGCAGCCCTATCGCGATGGGTGGGTTTACGGGTGCCCCATCCATTCCGCGTTCTCTGCGGAATGGATGGGACTCTGCGCCAATACAGCCCAATCAAGAAACCCTGATCAATGCGCCCATTCGTAGCCTTCCTCCCCATGTTGCGAGAGGTCCAGACCTTCCACTTCTTCGGCTTCGCTCACTCTCAGTCCAATCGTCTTGTCTACGAGAACGAGAATCACCAGCGTGCCCACAATCGCCAACCCCCATGCAATCCCCACGCCCATCGCCTGGTTCAGGATCTGGTGCGTGTTGCCCTCCAGCAGCCCCGTTGCCTTGCCCGCGCCGAAGATCGGGTTGATCGCGCTGCGCGCAAACACGCCGGTCAGCAGCGCGCCAATCGTTCCGCCCGCGCCATGCACGCCGAACGCATCCAGCGAATCGTCATAGCCAAACCATATCTTCACCTTCACCACCATGAAGAAGCAGCACGCGCCGGCAATCAGCCCGATCGCAATCGCCGCCATCGGCGACACAAACCCCGACGCCGGAGTAATTGCCACCAGTCCCGCCACCGCGCCAGAGATTGCGCCCAGTGCCGATGGCTTGCCGTTGCGCCACCACTCCACCGCGCTCCAGCCAATCGCCGCCGCCGCCGCGCCGAAGTGTGTTGCCACAAACGCCGATGTCGCCAGCGTTCCCGCTGCCAGTGCCGATCCAGCGTTGAACCCGAACCACCCCACCCACAGCAGGCACGCCCCGATAAAGCTCAGCACCACGGAATGCGGCTGCATCGCTTCTTTGGGATACCCAATCCGTTTGCCCAGATAAAGCGCCGTAATCAGCGCCGAAACGCCCGACGTCACATGCACCACCGTCCCACCCGCAAAGTCGAGACACGGGAACTTGCCCGTCGCCGCGTTCAGCAGTCCGCCCACACCCCACACCATGTGCGCCATCGGACTGTACACCACAACCGTCCACAGCACCATGAACACCAGCATCGCCGAGAACTTCATCCGCTCGGCGAACGCCCCCGTGATCAGCGCCGGAGTGATAATCGCGAACATCAGTTGATACACCATGAACGTCTGCAGCGGAATGGTCGGCGCGTATGGGCTCGGATCGAGGCCCACCCCGCGCAGAAACACATTGTGCAGTCCGCCGATAAATGCGTTCCCGCTGCCAAACGCCAGCGAATAGGTCACCAGCGCCCACAGCACCGTCACCACCGCCATCATGGCGAAGCTCTGCATCATCGTGCCCAGCACGTTCTTCTTGCGCACCAGTCCCCCGTAAAACAAAGCCAGTCCCGGCCCGGTCATCAGCAACACCAGCGCCGCCGACATCAGCATCCACGCGTTGTCGCCCGAGGTCTGCGCCGTGGCAATCGCCGCCGTCTGCGCCGCCACCTGCTTCTCCAGCGCCGCGATCCGCGCCTCGGCGCTCGCCGGCGCGCCCGGCACATCCGGCGCCACCAGCATCATCGCCGGCATCTGCGCCTGTGCCTTCATTCCAACCATCGACGGACAGCCCGCCACCACCCCTACCAACACCGCCAGAGACACCCTCAGCCACATTGAACGCATCGCCCAATCACCTGTTTTTAAGCTCGGCCCAATACACAGAATGGTCGCTCCCGCTTCCCCTCGGAGAACCTGCACACAGAGACCTCACGCAAAGCGTCCTTGCGCTCCGTACGGTTCCATGCTTCCTGCTACCCAATCTGTGCGTTATTTGCTGCCTTCACAAATCTACACAACCAACCCGTAAACAAACCATAAAATCTAGCGGGATCGTTTACGCGCCGACCCTCACCCAGCCTGCCCGTAGCTCGCCCCCGGCCCGTGCTTGCGGAAGTAGTGCCGGTCCAGCAGCGCCTGGCTCACTCCATCCGCATCCGCCTTCAGCGTCAACGTCCGATGCGCCATGCGCGCGATGTACTCCAGAACCACCGCGTTGTGCGCCGCCTCCTGCGCATTTCTGCCCCATGCAAACGGCCCATGTCCGGCCACCAGACAAGCCGGCACTCCCAGCGGGTCGATCGCCGCGCGCTCGGCCGTCTCCGCAAACCGCCGCACAATCGCCATCCCCGTCTCGTAAACGTATCTCCCGCCAATCTCCTCGTCGCTGAGCGGCGCGGTGCACGGGACGGGTCCGTAAAAAGAATCCGCGTGCGTCGTCCCCAGCGCCGGAATCGCCATCCCTGCCTGCGCAAAGCTGGTGGCAAACTCCGAATGCGTATGCACCACTCCGCCAATCGCCGGAAACTCCCGGTACAGCAGCGTGTGCGTCTCCAGGTCGGACGACGGCTTCAGCGTCCCCTCCACCACCTTGCCGTCCAGGTCGGTCACCACCATGTGCTCAGGCCGCAACTCGTCGTAGTCCACCCCCGATGGCTTGATCACCACCAGCCCCTCGGCGCGGTCGATCCCCGACGCATTGCCAAATGTGTAGAGGACAAGCCCTCGCTTCA
>Ga0302267_10001386_pt1 | contig 30929 bp, 23 predicted proteins | sample III_Bog_E1_3_FD_194555 | JGI IMG/M metagenome (GOLD analysis project Ga0302267, IMG submission 194555) | Peat permafrost microbial communities from Stordalen Mire near Abisko, Sweden - III_Bog_E1_3 | ecosystem: Environmental > Terrestrial > Soil > Wetlands > Peat | place: Sweden: Abisko...
ACCTGACGATCCCGATCCCGAACGAGCGGATGGACGCGGTCGTGAGGCTCATCGCCTCTGGCGGTCGTGCGCAGGCTCCGCCGACCCTCGACGCGGCCTTCAAGGGGGCCTACGAGAGCGCAACGATGTACGCCGCGCTCGACCCGCTCGAGGAGGCGGCCAAGGCGCTGCTCGGAGCGATGCCCGAGGCCAAGAAGCACCCCGACGCGGACACCGAGTTCTGGCTCCACAACGAGCTGACCTGGATCCGGTGGCAACAGCACGACCTCGCGGGAGCGCTCGCGGAGGTCGACGCCGCCGGGGTGACGCTCGACCACGGGACGCTCCCGCCGGCGAAGCGCACGGCGCTCCGGCTCCATGAGCTGTGGGATCGCGCCTACCTGTCGCTCGAGACGGCGATGGAGCTGCCGGAGCCGTCGAGAGCGAAGGCGATGGCCACGGCACACGCGGCGAAGGCCGCCTACGACACGCTCGCCCTGGCGAACCACGACAGCGACGGGATGGCGGTGCTCGAGGCCTTCTTCTTCCTGCGCGAGGGCAAGGGCAAGGAGGCCGCAGCGGCCGCCCGCCGCGTCGACGTGGAGAAGGACGACGACCTCCAGGACCTCTACGTCATCGGCCGTGCCTTCGACGCGAACGGCGAGCACGCCGCCGCCGACGCGGTGTTCGCGCGAATCTGCGCGGGGCACATGTACCTGATGAAGCCGCTCATCCTGTCGCAGCTGGCCCGCGAGGGACGGAAGTGCGGCGGGCAATAGTGGCCTGGGTCGGCCGTCGAGCTTCGCCGCTCGCGTCTCGACCCGAAGCCTCGGTCCGCTACCGCGCGACTTTGTCGGCGTAGGACGACGTACGCGAACGCCGACGACTCTTCGCGCGCCCGCTGGCCTGCCATGCTCGCGCGAGGGCTTCCGGTCGCTCGAGGATCGCGCGAAGACCCAGGTCGTCGTCGTCGTCCTCGGGCGGTTCCCCGCGCAAGGGTGTCAGCCCATCGACGAACCACTCGGGCGCGGGATCGAAGAAGGCCGGGTCATCGTCCATGGACGGGATCTCTGAAGCGTCGGGAAGCTCGGGTCGTCGCGACATGGTCTCCTCCTTGAGTGCACCGTCGGTGTAACTACGGGCCTCGTCGAACTCCCCGCGTCCGAGGCTGGCTTGACGGTAAACGCCACCCCCTTCGCGAGGAACGAGTTGCCAGCGAGGCTCGATTTCTCCGATAAGCATCGGTAAAAACGTCGTCAAGGGCCCGCCAAGCTCGGTCACGGGCGAATCGCCCGCCCCCGGCGATCAGTACGTGATCGAGGTCGACGCCATCACCCCCGCGAGCGTGAACGCCGACGAATGGGACCTGCTGAACGAGGCATGCAGGCGCTCGACCGGGCCACCGTGCCCCTGACCCGGGTTCCGTGCCCTCGACGCGAGGTTCCGCGGTGCGGACGCGAGGTTCCGCGGTGCGGACGCGAGGTTCCGCGGTGCGGACGCGAGGTTCCGCGGTGCGGACATGAACCTCCGTGCGACCGACCTGAGCCTCCGCGCCGCGGACGTGAGCGTCCGCGCCGCGGAACCGAACGAGAAGACCACGGACGTCAGCTTCCGCGCCGCGGACCTGAGCGACGAGGCCGCGGAACTGAACGACGAGGCCACGGACGTCAGCTTCCGCGCCAAGGAAGTGAACGACGAGGCCACAGACGTGAGCTTCCGCGCCGCGGAACTGAACGACGAGGCCACGGACGTGAGCTTCCGCGCCGCGGAACCGAACGACGAGGCTGCGATCGCGAGCTTCCACGCTGTCAAACTGAAGGAGGATCCTGCGGACGTGAGCTTCCACGCCACGGAACCGAACGAGGAGGCCACGATCGCGAGCTTCCACGCTGTCAAACCGAACGAGGAGGCCGCGATCGCGAGCTTCCGCGCGGCGGAACCGAACGAGGAGGCCGCGATCGCGAGCTTCCGCGCCGTCAAACGGAAGGAGGACCCCGCGGACGTGAGCTTCCACGCCACGGAACCGAGCGAGGAGGCTGCGGACACGGGCTTCCGCGCCGAGGAACCGAACGAGGAGGCCACGGACATGCGCTTCCTCACCGCGGAAGTCGGCGAGCCCCGCGGGGACATGAGCTTCGTCGCGGCGGAGCTGAACGAGGAGGCCGAGATCTAGGGTTCCCTCGCCGCGAAACCCTTCACCCGCGGCGAGGTCGTGGTCGAGGTCAGAGCCTCAGTGAAACCCGCTCACCCGCGGCACCGACTTCGGCCCTCGACCCTTCGGAGCGCTCGCGCGGAGGAAGGCTTCGGCGATCGAGACGTCGTCGATGAAGCCGATCACGTGGCCGTCGGGGTCGAGCACGGGCACCTCGTGGAGCCCCTCGTCGCGCAGCAGCTCGAAGGCGGTCCTCAGGTCCTCGTCGGAGCGAACGCTCGTCGGTGGGCGCATGAGGTCGGAGGCGTTGACGACGAGCTCGAGCTCGGGCTCCGACTTCAGGAGCGCGAGGTCCGTGGCGTAGATGAGCCCGACGAGCTTCTCGTCCCTGTCGAGCACCGGGAACGCCCGCTGGTTGACCTCGCCCCAGGTCGCCGCGAGGAGGGCCGTCGCGCTCGAGGCCGGGTGAAAGCTGACGAACGTCTCGTCGCGCGGGCGAATGAGGCGCTCGAGCTTCAGCTCGTCGAGAGTGTCGAGGACGGCGCGATCGCGGAGGTGGATGCCGTCCTGCGCGAGGAGTGCCTCGTAGATGGGCTCCGGGCGCCAGTGACGCGCGAGGACGTAAGCGGTCATGTTCGCGATCATCAGCGGCAGGATGAGCGAGTACCCGGAGGTCATCTCGACGATGATGAGGACGCTCGTCATCGGAGCGCGGATCGTCGCGCTGAAGACCGCGCCCATGCCGACGAGCGCGAACGCGCCGATGCTGCTCTCGAGCGGGTGACCGAACAGCGTGTGATCGAGCGATCCGAACGCGCCGCCCAGCATCGCGCCCATGAACAGCGACGGCGCGAAGATGCCTCCCGCGCCGCCGCTCGAGTACGAGAAGACGGTCGCCGCGAGCTTCACGGCGCAGAGGAGCAGCATCACCGAGACCGCCAGCTCGCCCGACAGCGCACGCCGGACCACCTCGTAGCCGCCGCCGTTGATGCCGCCGCTGTGGAGCGTGTACATCGCCAGGACGATGAGCGTTCCGGTGAGCGCGCCGCCGATCGCGGGCTGGGCCCAGAGCGGCAGCTTCGATCGCCGGAAGGTCTGCCGGACGAGGAGGAGCCCGTCGGTGAAGGCGATGGCGACGCCCGAAGCTGCGAGGCCGAGGGCCGCGAAGACGACGAGCGAGCGAGCGTCCGCGAGCCCGTAGGCTCGAGGGAGGTCGAAGATCGGGTGGGCGCCGAGCACGCTGCGCTCGATCACGGCCGCGAGCGCCGCGGCGACGATGACGCCCGAGAGGACGGTCTGATCGAGCTTTCCGACGACCTCTTCGATGGTGAAGGTCACGGCTGCGATGGGCGCGTTGAACGCGGCGGCGATGCCTGCGGCCGCGCCGACCGGGAGGAGGCGCCTCCGCCCCTGGGCCGAGATCGGTGAAAACCGCCCGATGAACGTCGCGAGGCCCGCGCAGATCTGCACCGTGGGGCCTTCGCGACCGAGCGACCCGCCGGAGCCGATCTGGACGGCGCCGAGCACGAACTTCCCGACAGCGTCCCGGATGGGAACGACCCCCTCGCGCGAGGCGTACGCCACCTTCACCTGCGGCACGCCGCTCCCGCGAGCGCCGGGGACGACGTATTGAAGGAGGATGCCGCCGAAGAGCCCCCCGAGCGCGGGCGAGACGACGGACCAGACCATCCACGAGCGCCCCGAGGCGGCGAGCGCGCTCTGGATCATGTGACGCTCGCAGAACGCGATCGCGAAGTGAAACCCGACGGCCGCGAGCCCGCACGCCGCGCCGATGACGATGGTCATCGCGAACAGACGCTGCGACTCGCTCGGGGCGAGGCGCCGCGCCGCGCGGACGGTCTGGACGCGCCAGAGCGAGAGCCACGCACGCAGCGATGGGGAGGCGTTCATCTCGGACGCTCCATCTGAGCACATACGCGGGGTCTCTGCAGGTCTCGGTCTGCCCGAGCGCCCAGGTCAAGCGTATGACGGCGGAGACGGCGATCGAAAGTTCGCTCGAGTTTCGATACGCTCGCCTGCGATGACCACCCGAGAGACGCACGCGAAGGAAGAGACTCCGGCCTCCAACATCATGGTGGAGGACGACCGCACCGGCATGCACCCCGTCGTGCTGCGGCGAGCGTTCACCGACCACGTCCAGTTCTCGCGATCGCGCGACCTCGAGAGCTCGACCCCGTACGACCGCTACATCGCGCTCTCGCTCTCGGTCCGCGATCGACTCGTGCACCGCTGGGTCGCGACGCAGGAGACGTACCGAGAGAAGGACGCCAAGCGTGCCTACTACCTCTCCGCCGAGTTCCTGCTCGGCCGCGCGCTCGTCTCCAACCTCCAGGCCCTCGACGTGTACGAGGCCTACCGCGCGGTGCTCCACGATCTCGGGCTCGATCTCGACGTCCTCATCGAGCTGGAGCCCGACGCCGGTCTCGGCAACGGCGGCCTCGGCCGGCTGGCCGCGTGCCTGCTCGAGTCGACGGCGACGCTCGGATACCCGGCCTCCGGGTACGGCATCCGGTACGAGTTCGGCATCTTCGAGCAGGTGATCCGCGACGGCTTCCAGGTCGAGCGCGCGGACGAGTGGCTGCGCTTCGGCAATCCCTGGGAGATCGAGCGGCCGGAGTACACGGTCACGGTCTCGTTCGGCGGGCGGACCGAGCAGGTCGCCGACGGCCACGGTGGCTTCCGCGTGGTGTGGGTCCCCGCCGATCAGGTGCACGGCGTGCCGTACGACACCCCCATCGCAGGCTTCCACACGAACACCGTGAACACGCTCCGCCTCTGGGCGGCGCGCGCGGGGCAGGACTTCGACTTCTCGCTCTTCAACTCGGGCGACTACGTGAGCGCGGTGCAGGCGAAGAACGCCTCCGAGGTCATCTCGAAGGTGCTCTACCCGAACGACAACTTCGAGGCGGGCAAGGAGCTGCGGCTACGCCAGGAGTACTTCTTCGTCGCGTGCTCGATCCACGACATCGTCCGGCGATACAAGGAGGGGCACACAGGCTTCGACCATTTCGCCGAGAAGGTCGCGATCCAGCTGAACGACACGCACCCCGCGATCGGGATCGCGGAGCTCATGAGGGTGCTCGTCGACAACGAGGGCGTCGCGTGGAGCCAGGCCTGGAAGCAGACCGTCGCGGCGTTCGGGTACACGAACCACACCCTCCTCCCGGAGGCGCTCGAGCGCTGGCCGGTCCCCATCTTCCAGCGTCTCCTGCCGCGTCACCTGGAGATCATCTACGAGATCAACCGGCGCTTCCTGCGGCAAGTGATGGACGCGTTTCCCCAGGACCACGACAAGCTGACCCGGATGTCCATCATCGAGGACGGGCCCGAGCCGCGCGTCCGCATGGCGCACCTGGCCGTCGTCGGCTCGCACTCCGTCAACGGCGTCGCGAAGCTGCACTCGGAGCTGATCCAGACCGAGCTCTTGCGCGACTTCTTCGAGCTCTATCCCGAGCGTTTCAACAACAAGACCAACGGCGTCACCCCGCGCCGCTGGCTTCTGGCGTGCAACCCGAAGCTCGCCGCGCTGATCACGGAGCGCATCGGCCCGAAGTGGGTGACGCACCTCGAGCACCTCCGCGAGCTCGAGGCGCACATCGCCGACCCCGACTTCCTCGACCGGCTGCGCGGCGTGAAGCGCGCGAACAAGGAGGCGCTCGCGACGCTGATCCACCACGAGCTCGACATCGTGGTCGATCCGGCCTCGCTCTACGACGTCCAGATCAAGCGCCTCCACGAGTACAAGCGCCAGCTGCTGAACGCCCTCCACATCATCGCACTCTACCTGCGCATCAAGCGCGGCGAGGAGGTGGCGCCGCGCACGTTCATCTTCGGCGCGAAGGCGGCGCCGGGCTACCGGCAGGCGAAGCTCATCATCAAGCTCATTCACTCGATCGCGGACGTCGTGAACGAGGCGCGTGGCTCGACGCTCAAGGTGGCGTTTCTCCCGAACTATCGCGTCTCGCTGGCCGAGAAGATCATCCCTGCGGCGGATCTCTCCGAGCAGATCTCGACGGCGGGCATGGAGGCGTCGGGCACGGGAAACATGAAGCTCTCGATGAACGGCGCGCTCACGATCGGCACGCTCGACGGCGCGAACATCGAGATCCGCGACGCCGTCGGAGCCGAGAACTTCTTCCTCTTCGGGATGACGGCAAAGCAGGTCGTCGACCGCAAGCGGCAGGGGCTGCCTGGCCGCGTGGCCTACGAGGCGGACGACGAGCTCCGTCAGGCCATCGATCTCCTCGCGTCCGGCTTCTTTTCCCCCGAGGAACGGGATCTCTTCCGCCCGCTGGTCGACGAGCTCCTCGGCCGCGACGAGTACCTCTGCACGGTGGACTTCCCGTCGTACTCGGCGTGCCAGCGGACGGTCACCGAGGCCTACCGAAACGCCGTCGCCTGGTCGCGCACGAGCGCCCTCAACATCGCGCGCGTCGGCGACTTCTCCTCCGACCGGACGGTCAGCGAGTACGCGAAGAACATCTGGAACGTGGAGTCGATCAAGGTCGACCTCGATCCCTACGACCCCGCGGGGCCGGCCCCGGTCAAAGCGGCCGCACACAACGGCACACCACCGGGCTGAGCCACAGCTGCGAGGCTCGGTCGCTTTTCTCGGGAAGCGGCCGAGCGTCGGGTGCGAAGGTGCCCTGTTGCGTTAGAGTAGTGCGATGAGACAAGCGTGGATTGCGTCGATTGCAAGCGCGACGCTCCTGACGAGTCTGCTGGCGTGCTCGAGCGCGACGTCCGGTACCGGCGCCACGAGCTCGGGAAGAGACGGGTCGACCGCGCCGACGGTGCCGTCCTGTCAAGCGAGCGGGGCAGGCCTGTCGAACTGCGGGGCGGGCGAAGAGAGCTGCTGCGCGAGCGCGCCGGTGCCCGGGGGCGCGTTCATCCTCAGCTACGACGGAATCTCGGAGAACGGGCTGAGCAAGGGGAGCACCGCGACGGTGAGCGACGTCACGGTCGATCGGTATGAAGTGACCGTCGGTCGCTTTCGCGCCTTCGTCGCCGCCGAGGTCGCGGGATGGCGCCCCTCCGCGGGGACGGGGAAGCACTCGGAGCTGAAGGGCGGAGGGCTGAACGCGGGCGCCGAGACGGGGTGGGACGCCTCGTGGACGGCGAACCTGGCGACGACGACGAGCGGGTGGGCGGCGAACCTCTCGTGCGATCCGAGCTACGCGACCTGGACGGCGAGCGCCGGGTCGCTCGAGGATCATCCGATCAACTGCGTCGACTGGTACGAGGCGTACGCCTTCTGCATCTGGGACGGCGGCTTCCTTCCGAGCGAGGCGGAGTGGAACTACACGGCGTCGGGCGGCAGCGAGCAGCGCCTCTACCCGTGGTCGCTCGCATATCCCCCGGGCTCCGACATGCTCGACTGCAGCCTCGCGAACTATTCGACGAGCTCCACCGCGTGCGTCATGTCGGGCACGAACAAGGTCGGCTCGGAATCGCCGATGGGCGACGGGAGATGGGGCCATTCGGACATGGCGGGGAACGTGTTCGAGTGGGTCCTCGACTGGTCGAGCACGTATCCCGCGTCGTGCGACGACTGCGCGAACCTGACCCCTGCGCAGTACCGCGTGATCCGCGGGGGCGGCTTCGACGGGAGCTCGGCGTGCCTCCTCAACTCGCTTCGCGAGACGAGCGTTCCGGACGGCCGTAGCCCGAGCACGGGCCTCCGCTGCGCGAGGCCTCCGACGTGAGAGGGTAATCGCAGCATCGCGAACAGAACGTAGAATGCCTCCATGGGAGAAGTGCGAGTCTGCCTCGACCGCGGGATCGGGCGCGAGGTCGCGATCAAGGTGATGCTGCCGAAGGAGGCGAGGCCAGCCACGACGATGCGGCCTCCGGCCTGACGTGGCGCACCGGATCACGCTTCACGGCCAAACCGCCTTTCCCGCCGTATCGGGGAGGATACGATCGGCGTCCGGCTACCGGCCGAAGATGACGGCGATGTGCAACTCGAGCGCCCGCTCCATGCTCGCCAGCAGCGCTCCAACCATCCGCCCGCCGTCCTCGTCGTCGTATCCGTCTCGAATCATCCCCCGGATCGCCCCGATCTCGAGCGCGAGATCCTTGCACGCGTAATTCCTGAACGCCGGGAGCCCATACCGGCTGCGACCCTCGCGCGTCGGGGTCTCCACACAGATGCATGCGCACAGCTCGACCGCCGACGACAGCGAGTAGCTGATGTCCCCACCGTTCCCTCGTTCGAGCTCGGGACCGAAGGCTTCCACGTCGGCCGGCTCGACGACGACCTCTCCCCGATCGTCGAGATAGACGTCCGCCCAGACGCCATCGATACGCTCCGTCAGACCAGCGTTCGGGATGGTGCGCACGAACTCGAGGATGCTCTCGGTATCGAAGTTCGTGGCGAGAAACCAGCTAGTCGGAACGCTCATGTGCCCTCGGAGCCACCCGATCTTTACGGGTACGCAGTCAGTCCTAGCGCATTTGTCGCTCAGCGCTTTGCCGAGACCGAGCGGGACACCGACCGCCGTGTTGGAGTCCGAGCCCCCGCCTGCCGTTGCATCGCACGCAGGGCGGCGTGACGGAATCGAGGCCCGCCGGACATCTCTACGCGGATCGATTGACGCGTGCGCTCAGACCGAGCCCGCGCCGAGGTCCGCCGAGCGTCCGAGGTGACGTTTGGCCGTGCCATGCCCTCCCCGGAAGGACCGTTCATGCTTCGAGCTCAACGACTGGCCATCTTCTCCGTGTCGTCCGTCGCCGCGCTCGTCGTAGCGGCGTTGCCCGGCGCATGCCGCTCGTCTCAGTCGTCGTTCGGTGACCCTCCGACATCCTTCGACGGGGATGGCGTGGACGCCGGATTCGGCGATGGCGGAGACGACGGGGACGAGGCGGATGGCGGAGAGTCCTTCGGGGACGACACCGATGGAGGGACCCCCTCGTTCGGTGCGACCGTGACGCAGGCCGTGAGCCCCCCTCCCATCAGCGGAGGCACGCTCCTCGTCTCGCGCGACGGCACGCTCGCTGTCGCGGCGGACCCCGACAGGGACCAGGTGTACGTCGTCAACCTCGCCACGAGCGCCGTGACTACGCTGGCTCTTCAGGCGGGGGACGAGCCAGGGCGTCTCGTGGAGGACGGAGCCGCTCGAGTCCACGTGGCCGCGCGAAGCGGAGGGGTCGTGGTCAGCATCGACCTCGCGACCCAGACGGTGATCGCGCGCCGCCCGGTCTGCGCGGCGCCCCGTGGAGTCGCCTACGATGGCACCACGAACGACCTCTATGTCGCCTGCGCGACCGGGGAGCTCGTGACGTTGTCGGCGGCAGGGGGGCCCCCGCTCCGGACCGTCTTCGTCGACCGAGACCTGCGGGACGTCCTCGTGGGCGCGGATGGGACCCCTTACGTCACTCGCCTCAAGACCGCGGAGGTGATCACGCTGGCCGCCGATGGCTCGATCGCCAGCCGTCACATTCCCCCGACGGCCTCCACCACGCAGATGGGGCCCGGGTCGGCGTGGCGGACCATCCAGGTCGCACCCAGCGCCGCGTACCCGTCCGGCGGCTTCGCCATGGTTCACCAGCGATCGTTCGAGGGGGTCGTCGACACCAGCCCTGGAGGCTACGGCAATAGCGTCAGCGACACCTGCGAGCCCGCGATCGTCGAGTCGACGATCACGCTGTTCACGGGGGGAACATCCGCGGACGCGCCTTCTGCGGCCATCGCCAGCGCCGTCTTGCCCGTCGATATCGCCGCGTCCGCCGACGGCAGCTTGCTCGCGGTCGTCGCCGCCGGGAACGTCGCGATCCCCGGTGCCGCCGGCGTGTTCCTCATCCCGACGCTCGGCGTGGCGCCGAGCCCGGTCTCGATGGAGAGCTCGTGCGCCACGGCCACCTCCTTCGCGCCGCCCGGCCAGCCCACGGCGGTGGCCTTCACGAAGACCGCGATGCTCGTGCAGACCCGCGAGCCCGCCTGGCTTTACGCGCTGCAGCTGGGAGAAGCGGCCATCCCTGCGCCGATCGTCCTGTCGACCGTGAGCCGTGCCGACACCGGCCACGAGATCTTCCACAGCAACTCCGGCGCCTCCATCGCGTGCGCTTCGTGCCACGCCGAGGGGCTCGAGGACGGACGGGTCTGGCAGTTCGACCAGGAAGGGCATCGGCGAAGCCAGTCTCTGCGCGGGACACTGCAGGGTACGGCGCCGTACCACTGGGACGGGAAGCTCACCGACATCCCGAATCTCGCGCAGGAGGTGTTCGTCCAGCGGATGGGTGGCATCCCGCTCGACTCCGACGAGGTGACGGCGCTCCAGAGCTGGCTCTTCTCCCTTCCCGCGCCCCCTGCGTCGCCCGCCAGCGACGCTGCGTCGGTCGCGCGCGGCCAGGCCCTGTTCACGGATTCGTCGGTGGGCTGCTCGTCGTGCCACTCCGGGCCAAAGCTGACGAACGACCAGACGATGGACGTCGGCACGGGGGGCGGCTTCCAGGTGCCTTCGCTCGTGGGCGTCGGGTGGCGCGCTCCGTTCCTGCACGACGGATGCGCTGCGACGCTGGCAGCGCGGTTCAGCGCTCCCTGCGACGACGGGGTTTCGCACGGCCACACCGCGAGCCTGACCGCGGCCCAGGTGAGCGACCTCGTGAACTATCTGACCACGCTATAGCGAGCGGACGGCGTTCGCTGACTACGGAACAGGTACGGGCAAACCCGCCGATGCGGCTAGGCGCGGACGAAGACAGCCGCTCTTGACGGTCTTTTCCCGGTCGCTTACGCCCGAAGGATGAGCATGGGGATCGGCGAACGGGCGCGTCTGGTTGCTTGGCTCGCCCTCACCGTCCTCGCATGGGGCGGCGTCGCCGACGCGCAGCCTCCGTGCCGGCGCGAGTGCGAAGCCGCTCAGCGCGACGCGTCCGGTTGCTGCCCCACGCTCCCTGCCGCTCGTCGCCCCGCCGCGACCGCCGCACCCGCCGCGGCGAGCGCCCTCATCGCCGACGCGAAGGAGGCCCGGCACCGCCACGACTGGGCGCGGGCCGCGGCCCTCTACAAGCAGGGTTGCGACGCTGGCATCGCCGTGAGTTGCGACGGCATGGGGGACACCTACGCGGGGCTCGGCGGGCTCCCCAAAGACCCTGCGCGCGCCGCCGCGTTCTACAAGCAGTCCTGCGATGGCGGCAGCCTGCTCGGCTGCGCCGATCTCGGCGACGCATACGCCTACGGCTTCGGGGTCGCGAAGGACGAGTCACAAGCCGTCCTTCTGGCGAAGAAGGCGTGCGACGGCGGCGAGCTGGACGGCTGCACCGTGCTCGGCAACCTGTACATGCGAGGCATCGGCGTTCCCAAGGACGCGAGCCGTGGTGCTGCTCTCTTCAACCAGGCGTGCGACGGCGGCAACCCGTCCGGATGCACGCGGCTCGGTCAGGCGAGTCAAGAAGGTCTGGGCGTAGCGAAGGACGACTCCCGTGCGGCCACGCTCTTCAAGCGGGGCTGCGACGGTGACGTCCCGCTGGCGTGCGACCACCTCGGCTCGCTGTATGCCGGAGGCGCGGGCGTCACGAAGGACGTCGCGCACGCGGCCGCGCTCTACAAAGACGCGTGCGACGTCGGGTACCTGTGGGGCTGCAGCCACCTCGGGTGGACCTATACCGTCGGCGCGGCCGCGGGTTCGGGCTACGCCGGCATTGCGAAGGACGACATTCGCGCTGCCGCCCTCTTCAAGCAGGCGTGCGACGGCGGCGCCCTCGACGGCTGCGTTCGCCTCGGCGGCGTGTACCTCAACGGAACCGGTGTGACGAAGGACGAGATCCGCGCGGCCGCGCTGTTCAAGCAGGCATGCGACGGCAACCTCGGCTGGGGGTGCGGGCAGCTCGGCCTCGTGTATCAAAAGGCGGCCGACGACGTGCACGCCACGCCGCTCTTCAAGCAAGCGTGCGATCGCGGCGACGTCGCGAGCTGTAACCAGCTCGGCACCAGCTATCGCGACGGGAAAGGGGTCGTGAAAGACGACATCCAGGCTGTGGCGCTCTTCAAGAAGGCGTGCACGTCAGGGAACGTCAACGCCTGCGCCCAGCTCGGCTGGATGACGGAGCAAGGGCGCGGCGTGACCGCAGACAAAGCCGCGGCGATCGCCCTCTTCCGTCAGGCGTGCACGGGCAACGACAGCTACGGCTGCACGCAGCTCACGCGCCTCGGCGAGACTCGGTAACGCATCCTCGTTCCGCCGTCCCGCGAGCAGCGTCCCTCGAAGAAACGCAAAAGGCTCTCCCTCGCGGTTCACGTTCACGCGATGAGCTCGGGCACGGCGACGCCGTGGTCGGTGACCTTGATCGGGCGACCCGAAGGCGCGTACGCCTCCACGTCGAGCCCCATCCCGAGCAGCGTCGCGAGCGTCGCGAACAGGTTGGGGACCGGCATCGGGTCGCGCACGACCTTCGCCCCTTCGGCGTCCGTCTCTCCATGCACGACGCCTCCGCGCACGCCGCCTCCGGCGAGGACTGCGAAGCCCGATTGCGGGTAGTGATCCCGCCCCTCGTTGGCGTTGATCCTCGGCGTGCGGCCGAAGTCTCCGACGCAGACGACGAGCGTGCTCGTGAGGAGCTGGCGCTGCGCGAGGTCGTGGATCAGCGTGCCCATCGCCGGGTCGAGCTGCGCCGAGAGATCCTTCACGCGCTCGAAGTTGTTCTGGTGCGTGTCCCATCCGTCGAGCACGACCTCGACGAACTTCACCCCCGCCTCGACGAGCCGTCGGGCGGTCAGACACCCTCGGCCGAAGTCGCTGTCGCCGTAGGCAGATTTGAGCGCGAGCGGCTCCGTCGCGAGGTCGAACGCCGAGACGCGCGGGGAGTGAATGAGGCGCATCGCCTTCGCGTAAACGGCGCGTCGTCCAGCGATCATCGGATCGGAGGTCTCGGCGTCGAAGTGACGCTCGAGCATGTCGAGACCGGCCGTGCGGCGCGCGAACCGCGCCTCGCTCACGCCGGTGGCGAAGGAGACGTTCTCGGGGACGCCACCTCCGCGCTGCACGACGAACGGCCCGTGCTCGACCCCGAGAATTCCGGCGGCCGCGCTCGGCCCGCCGAGGCTCACGAACGAGGGGAGATCGGCAGCGGGATCGCCGAGGCGCTTCGAGACCCACGCGCCCAGCGCCGGATGCACCACCGTCGGGTTCGGGGAGTAGCCCGTGTGGAGGAGGTACTGCGCGCGCTGGTGATTGCCTTCCTTGCTCGTCAGGCCGCGCACCACCGCGATCTTGTCGGCTTGCTCGGCGATGTGCGGGAGGTGCTGCGAGAGCCTGAGGTGCGGCGAGCGCGTCGCGATGGACTTGAACGAGCCTCCGGTGGGAGCGCCAGGCTTCGGGTCGAAGGTGTCGAGCTGGCTCGGTCCCCCGTTGAGATAGAGGACGATGCACGCGGTCGCTCGTCCGGGCAGCGGCGCCGGAGCCGCCGAGGAAGACGAATCCGCGAGCGCCGACGGGCTCGCGAGCCAGCGCGAGACGAGGAGACCGACAAGCCCCTGCGCACCTGTGTGGAGGAGGGTTCGACGCCCGATCGAGAAGCGAGAGTCAGTCATCGGATCGTCCCGTCAGTGGTTGAAGGTGAACTCGCTCGAGTTGAGCAATGCCCAGAAGAGGTCGGCGTAGGCCTGCCGTCGGGAGTCCGGGTGGAAGTTGATGTCGCGCGTCTCGAGGCGAGCGAGGGGATCGGGGCCGACGGGTTTGTTCCCCTTCCCCTTTCCGTTCGTCTTCTTCTTGGCCTGAACCTCGGGAGCCGCAGGCGGAGCCGGGCGGACGGGCGGGCCTGGCAGCTCGACGAGGTGTGGTTCGGCGACGTAGTGCGTCCAGTACGCGAGCTCCTCGTCGGAGGGCGCGCGCGTGATCGTCCGCACGTAGAGCGCGGTCACCTTGTCGGCATCGGAGCCCGGTCCGCCCAGGATTGTATCGAGGGCTCCTCCGGGCACGCCCGACGTGCCTCCGCCGACGAGCCCTCCGTTGAGGAGCGCGAGCGCCTGCGCCACCGTCCCTTCGAAGTCGGTCTCCGCGACCTCCTCGTCGACATCGAACAGGAAGGTGTAGCGCTGGTAGAGCTGTGAGCGGATGCGGGCGAGGTTCTGTCTCGCGTTCTTCGCGAGGACGGTCTCGACGCTCGTGACGTCGAGGATCGACCTCAAGAGCTCGTTCGGCCCGAGCGGAGTGATGTGGAAGCTCGACCACCGACGGTCGGCGTCGTCGGCTCCGGCAGCCGGGGACGGCGGCGCGCCGCTGCCTTTCGGACGGCGTGGGGACGGGGCGAGCTGGTACGCCTCTGTCGCCGTGATCGTCCGGATGAGCGCCTTGAGATCGTCTCCGTGCTGGACGAAGTCGCCCGCAAGCTGCGCGAGGAGGTCGGGCATCGTCGGCGGGTTCGAGTCGCGGAGGTCATCGACCGGATCGACGAACCCGCGACCGAGGAAGTGCCCCCACATGCGATTGACGATCGCCTTCGCGAACCACGGGTTGGTCTTTGCGGTCATCCAGGATGCGACCGCCGCGCGCGTGTCCGCAGCTGCGCCGACGTCCGTGCCGTCGAGCGTCGTGGGCTCGGCGAGCGCGACGGGTGCGAGATCCGGGTTCTTCACGAAGCGCGGGAGCGGCCTCCCGAGGTCGACGACGACCGTGCGCTTCCGGCCCATCGTCTTCCCCTGATCGATGACCTCGCTCCGCGTTCGCGCGAAGCAGGCGGCGAACCGCTGGAAGTCGGTCTGCTTCCACTTCTCGGTCTTGTGGTCGTGACACTGAGCGCACTGGATCTGCACGCCGAGGAAGAGCCGCGAGGCGTTTCCGGCGAGGTCCTGCGGCGCGTCCTTGTACTTGAGGAACCAGTTCACCGCTCCGTTGATCGGGGGCCCTGCCTCGGGTGCCGGCGATCCTTCCTCGTCAACGTCTCCGGATGGCCCCGGTGCCTCGTCCTGCCGCTTCCCGCCGTGGCTGTTCTGACCGGTCGCCGTGAGCAGCCCGGTGACGATCTTGTCCCACGAGGTGTTCGCGACGAACGCAGCCTCGAGCCACTCGCGCAACGCCCCGCGATCGACGACCTGCTCGCGCGTGTTCCAGCCGACGAGCGTGTCTTCCCAGAGCGTCGCCCAGTAGGCCGCGTACGCCGGGCTCGCGAGCAGGCGGTCGACGAGCTGCGCGCGCTTGTCCGGCCGCGTGTCGGCGAGGAACTCCTTCACGGCGAGCGGCGGCGGCACGGTACCGACGACGTCGAGATACGCTCGTCGGACGAACCTCGCGTCGTCGCTGCGCGGAGCCGGAGTGAGCCCGAGGCGCGTCCATTCGGCACGCAGCGCGGAGTCGATCGCGACGGGTCCGAAGGGGGGCGGCGCGACAGGCGACGCGGGGGGCTGCGACGTCGCATCCAGAGGCGGCGATCGCGTCGCGCCGGGACATGCCGGCGTCGTGGCGAGAAGGGCGACCGTGAAGATGGACGAGAGCTTCATCGACTACACGCTTGAGCAACCGCCATGCCCACACACATTTCGCCGCAAAAGCGCGTCTTCAGCGCTCTTCAGCTGCCGGTCCACGTCCTCGATTGCGACGAACGTCACGAATCGCGACGCAGCAACGCTCTCGCGGAGACGCTCAGACGAAGCTCAGCCCGTGCCTTCGGCGAGCGCATCTTCGCGGCTGCGCACTTCGAGGCGGTATCGACTGTTGATCGTCTCGATGTAGAAGACCTCGCGGCCCGCGAGACGGAGCACTCGCTTGACCGGGGTCGTCACGTACTCGTGCATCCCGTCGGGGAACTCAATCACCACGACGGAACCCTTGCGCGGTGCCCGCACGAGCCGTCCTGCGACGGCGCGGGAACCCTTGCCAAGCTTGCGCAAGACGACTTCCACGTACCCAACTTAGCATCCCCAACCGGTCCGTCTAGCTCTGTCGCTGAGATGGCGTCTGTCCGATGCGCGGACCCCTCACAGGTGGCACCGTTGCCCACTGGAGAATTCTCATGTGAAGGAGGGAAGCGCTGCTGCAATGGACGGTAGGGTCGGGGGAGCGGCCGAAGCTTTCCCCGCTTTGTCGCTGTTCGCCGCGTGGTGGATTGGGTAATCCGCGGGGATGCGGTGGGCGGACGGTGAACACTTGGCGCGTAGTGGCGGCGTCGAGAGAGTTGTGGGCGGCTCGCTCGAGGTCGTGTGCGGCTCGATGTTCAGCGGGAAGACTGAAGAGCTGCTGCGTCGGATCAAGCGGGCGCGGCTCGCTCGCCAGCGGACGCAGCTCTTCAAGCCCCGGGTAGACGATCGGTACGACGCGGTGAAGGTGGTCACCCACGAAGGAGCGAATGCGGATGCGCTGCCGATCGCCACGGCCGAGGAGCTCCTCACGAGCGTCACCGCCGACGTCGCGGTCGTCGGCGTCGACGAGGTCCAGTTCTTCGACGACAGCATCGTGGACGCGCTCGACACCCTCGCCAACCGCGGAAAGCGCGTGATCGTCGCGGGCCTCGACCAGGACTACCGCGGCCGCCCGTTCGGGCCGGTGCCAGCATTGATGGCGATCGCGGAGTACGTGACGAAGCTGCACGCGGTGTGTGCCCGGTGCGGGGGAGAGGCGTGTCGCTCCCAGCGGCTCGTCGCTCAGGAAGCGCAGCTGTTCGTCGGCGGAGCCGCAGCCTACGAGGCGCGCTGCCGCAGCTGCTTCGTGGACGACGTGCTCGCGTCCGAGTAGCCGCGTCGTGCCAGGCTAGTCGGAGTCGTCGGATCTCGCGCCGATGCCTTTCGGGCGAGCGACGCCCGGCACCTTCTGCTCGGCGAAGTAGGCCTGAAGCACCTGGCGCGCGACGACGTTCGCCTTCACGCGCCACGACGGGCCGTTGACGACGAGGACGGCCACCGCGATCGGGCGGACCCCCGGCACCGGATGCGACGGCGCGAAGCCCGTGAACCAGGTGTAGAAGCGCTGCGCGTGATCGTCCGTGAGCGTCCCGGTCTTGCCCGCCACGGGGATGCCTGGGAGGAACGGCAAGCGCCGCGCATCGTGGAACGCGCGGAACGACGTCCCCTCGGCGACGGTGTGCTCCATCATGCTCGTGAGCGCCGCAGCCGTGGAGGCCGTGACCAGCGGGGCGTGGGTCGCGACGCGCGCCGGGACCTCGGCGACGGACCCATCGCTCGAAGCGATCTGACGCACGATGTAAGGACGCACCGGCTCTCCACCGCGCTGGAGGGCGGCGCTGATCCACGCGGCGTGCACGGGCGAGAGCGTGGTGTTCCAGAAGCCCGCGGCGGTCCGCGCGAACGCGAGGTTCCCCTCCGGGATGTGCAACGTGCTCGCCTCGATCGTCGTGTCGAACGGGACAGGCTGGCCGAAGCCAAAGTGCGACGCGGCACGCTCGAGGAGCGACGGGTCGAGGTGCTTGCTCGCGAGCCGGGCGAAGACGGCGTTGACGCTGCGCCCCATCGCGCCGCCGAGCGTGACGCACCAGCGGTCACGCGCCGGGTTGTCGACGAGATCGCTCGCGAGGATGCGCTCCTCGCCGCCGGAGTAGCACTGGCGAGTGTCCGGCCCGATTCCGGCGTCGTCGACGAGCGCGGAGGCGGTGATGATCTTGAACACGCTCGCCGCCGGCGCTCGGGCCTCGCTGGGGAGGTCGCGCGTGGGGCCCTGCTCGACGTGGCTCGCGTAGACGAGCACCTCGCCCGACTGCGGATCGAGGAGGACCACGGACGCTTCGGGGATATGGCGCGCCGCCATGGCCTCGAGCGCGACCGATTGCAGGATCGGGTCGACGGTCAGCCGCGCCGTGCGGTTGTGACCGAGCGGCGCCGTGGCGCCGTCGTCCCCGAGGCCGATGCGGGTCAGGTCGAGGCCAGTCAGGTCTGTGCTCGGTGCGGTTTCTGCGGACGCGGTATGCGCTTCGCTCCCCGGCGCCTTCGCGACGAGCGCGATCGCGGTCGCTGCCGCCGCGATCCCTGGCGCCGTCCGCCGCGAATCACTCATTGCGAAGGGCGTGAGCCCGATCGCGATCCCCACCGCCCCCAAGGCAACGATCCACGAGCGCATGCCGGATGCCTGTGGCACGGCTGGCTTCCTTCGGCCAAGAAAGCGGCTCCCCGGTCCACCTCTCGATCCACGCTTCGAAGAGGCATGCGGCAGCGCCCGTCGAGCGCTAAGGTGCGGCGCGATGCGCACCGCGATCGCCCTGACAATCCTGGCAAGCGGCGTCCTGGTCGCGAGCCGCGCCTCCGCCGCGCCGACCTCGCTCAGGCTCGGCGCAGGCGGGGGGCTGGGGGCGCTCTCGGTGGAGGTCGACGTCGCGCACCGCAGCGTCCGAGCTCAGGCTTGCAGCGCGGAGCCCTGCGCCGTCACGGACGCCAGCGCCGCGCTCGCGATCGACACCGGGGGGCTGGAGATCGATCCGGCTCGCGTCACCGTCACCGAGGTCTCGCTCGCCGGCGGGCGGCGCGTCGCCCACGTGAAGGTCGGGCTCGGGCCTGCAAGCGAGCCCGAGGCGCTCGCCTGGGAAGCGCTGCTTGCCTCCGGCTCCCCGCCCCTGTTCGCGGGGCTCACGGGCTGGCGCCGCGGCGAGCCGGGCGAGCGCTCAGGGACGGACATCCGCTTCCTCTCGAGCGAGGGCGCCGCCACGATCGTCATCGGCGAAATTCGCGAAGACCTCCGCATCTGCGGCGACGAGGCAACGCTCCTCGACCCGCGCGGGCTCGACCCGAAGACGATGATCTTTCACCGGGCGACGCTCCAGCGCCTCACGCCAGCGCGTCGAGACGCGGCGATATCGATCACCGCGACCCCTCGCCGCGGTCACGCCGACCCCGCGCTCGCCGCGCTCCTCACGGCGACCGACGCGAGCTCCGCGCTGCCTGGAGCGCCCGCGTCCGCCCTCACCGACGGCGATCCGGCGACGAGCTGGAGCGAGGCGCGGCCCGGGCGAGGTCAGGGGGAGTTCGTGGCGATTCGTGCGCCGTTCGACGTGCCGATCGTTCGGTTCGCCGTGACGGTCACGCCGACGGCTCGAAGGCCCGAGGGCGCCGCACCCGAGACGTTCTACCTCGCGACGAGCACAGCCACCTACGAAGTGACGCTCCCCGAGGATGCATGGGCGCACCCAGGCGCAGCGTACGACGTGGTGTTGCCGCAGCCGATCAAGACCTCGTGCGTGTCCTTCGTCCTCGCGGACGCGTATACGCATGGGCGCGCCCACCCTGACGTGACCGTCGCCGAGCTCGTCGCGTACAGCGCGTTCGATCACCCCGGCGCGACGCTCGCCGACGTGGTCAGCGCTCTCCGCGGAGGAGATGCGAGCGCCCTCGCCGCTGCGGGGCTGCTCGAGCGCGCCGGTCCGCCGGGCGTCGCCGCGACGACGGCGGCCTACGGCACGCTCGACGCCGCAGGGCGAGCGCTCGCGATGAACGTCGCGTCGAGCGCCTCGTCGTGCGAGGTGGCCGCGCCTCTCTTCACCGCGGCGCTCGGGGATGCGGACGAGGTGGTGCACGCGAAGGCGCTCGGCAAGCTCGAGCAGCCGACGTGCGGTCGGCAGGCGCTCCCTGCGTTGATCGCGGGGCTCAAGTCGACGGCGCTACGGGCTCGCGTGGCGCCGCTCGTCGCGTTCCTCGAGCGCGAGCGCGGTCTCACGGCTCTCGCCGGCGAGCTCGGCGAGGGGCCGGAGAGCGATCGACGAGCGATCCGCTCCGCCGTCGCGTTTTCCGCGCGTGCCGCGACCCCCGACGCGCTCGCCCTCGTGCTCGCGGCGTCCAGGCGATCGGCGGCGGCGCAGCTCGACGCGCTGCGTTCGCTGCACGACCGCATCGTCGACGTCGCGTCGGCCGCCGACGCGAGCATGAGGGAGCTCCTCGCTCACAGCTCCGAAGTCCCGACGCGGTACCTGCTCGTCGACGTCCTTGCGCCGCTTGCAGCCGCCGGCGACGCCGCGGCGCAGGGGCTCCTTCGCGATCTCATCGTCCACGACGCCTCGCCGGAGGTTCGTGCGCACGCGACCGAGAACCTCGGCAGCGTCGGGCAAAGCGGTGACGTCGTCGCGAGCGCCCTCCACGACCCGGCACCTCGGGTACGCGAGGCCGCCCTGAACGCGATCGCTGCCGCTCACGCGCTCGTGCCGACGCCGACGACGCAGCCCATCGCGCATCTGCTTGCGGACGATCCATGGACCTTCGTGCGCGTCGCGAGCGCCGCCGCGCTCGGGGGTTTGCCGGCAAGCCCGCCAGCGGATGGAGCCCTGGCCGACGCCCTCGATCAGCTCTCCCCGCGTGTTCGCGAGCAGGCGGTGCTCGCGCTCGCCGCGCATCGCGCGCGCGGGTACCGCGACGCGCTCCACGGTCACCTGATGGACGCCAAAGAAGACACGAGCGTCCGGCTCGCGTCGGCGCGCGCGGCCGGCCTCCTCTGCGACACGAGCGCGGTGACCGACCTTGCCCGCTTCGTCGTGACGGGTGCGTCCAGCCCCGACCCACGCGAGGTCGCGCTCGGCCTCGTCGCGACCGACGCGCTCGGCGCCATCCACCCGGCCGAGATCGCGTCGCTCTTTCTACCGCTGCAGGCGAAGACGGCGCGCCCGGACGCGCGCGCGGCCGCAGCGCGAGCGCTCGCTGGCCCTCGTCAGTGCCCGTTGCCCTGACGACGGGACTCGGGCAGCATCTCGCGCATGGCGGAACCGAAGAGAGTGAGCCCGAAGGAAGCGCTCGCGCTCCTGGCCGAGGGATACGTCTACGTCGACGTTCGCAGCGAGGGGGAGTTCGCCGCGGGGCATCCTGACGGCGCGTACAACGTCCCCCTGATGCACATGGGTGGCGGAGGGATGCAGCCGAACCCGAGCTTCGGCGAAGTGATGCGCGCGCGCTTCCCGCTCGACGCGAAGATCGTCGTCGGATGCAAGGCAGGCGGGCGGTCTCTCCGGGCGGCGACCTTGCTCCTCGCGGACGGCTATACCGACATCGTCGACCAGCGGGCCGGCTGGGACGGCGCGCGCGATCCGTTCGGTCAGCTCAGCGAGGCGGGCTGGGGACCCGAAGGGCTGCCGAGCGAGACGGGCCAGCCCGACGGTCGCTCGTACGCCACCCTCGCGAAACGCAGCTGAACGTAGCTGAGCGTCGTCAACGCGTCGTCGTGGGGATCCCCGCGGGTCGAGCGCCCCCGGCGGCGTGGGCCGCACGGTCGTAGTCGTCCGCAGCGGCGTTGACGACGGCGAGGTCGCGCGCGGCGCGCTCGCTCTCCCCGAGCAGCTGCGCCGTGAAGAGCGTGATCCCCCAGATGCCGTTGTCGCGGCGCCGGAACGGGTAGCGCGTGCCGCGGGAGGTGACCACGCTCGCGCGCTCCCCCTCGACGTCGACGTGCGCGACGCTCGAGAGATCGCGCCGCAGGCTCGTGATCCAGCCCTTCTGCGCGGCGAAAAGCGCGAAGACGTCCGCGCCGTCGGCCGCGCGCACGATCGGTGCGTACGCCGCGAGCAGCTGCGCTCGCTGAGGCTCGGGGTAGCTCGCCGCGACGCGCGTAGACGCCTGCGTCCGCGCGTCGCGGATGGAGTACGCCGCCCACTGCGCGTCGGTCTCGAGGTACGCGAACATCTCGCGCGCGTGATCTTCGTCGACGCTCTTCGCGATCCGCAGGTACGCCCCCTCGGGCGTCCGATCCGAGGGGAACGGCAGGTGCATGACTCGCCCGGAAGCGATGTAGAGGACCAGACCGACGACGACGAGGGCTGCCCAGGTTGTCGACCGCGCTGTCCGTCCCACGACAGCGTTCTACACGGTCCGAAGCGTGCTAGCCGGGATGGGTGCTGTTCGGCGTGGAGGTTGTCGTGATCGTTCCTGCTTTCGACGAGGCGCCGCGCATCGGGCGAATGCTCCGAGGGCTACCGCCCGAGGTGGATCACGTCATCGTCGTCGACGACGCGAGCCGCGACGGGACGCGCGAGGCGGCGCTCGCCGTGGCGGACGGGCGCGTCGAGGTGGTCGTGCACCCCGAGAACCGGGGCGTGGGGGCGGCGATCACCACTGGCTACAGAAGGGCGGAGGCGCGCGCGGCGAGCGCCGACGCTGCGTTCGTCGTGATGGCGGGCGACGACCAGATGGACCCCCGCGATCTCCCGGCGCTCGTCAGGCCGATCGCAGACGGCCGCGCCGACTACGTGAAGGGCTGTCGCTTTGCGTGGCCTGGCGCCCGCGAGCGCATGCCGTTCGCGCGCTGGGTCGGCGGCTGGGGGTTCTCGGTGCTGACGTCGGCGGCGATCGGCCAGTGGATCTCCGACAGCCAGTGCGGCTACACGGCGCTCGCGGGGCGGGCGTCCGGTCGGCTCGATCTCGCGGGGCTCTGGCCGGGGTACGGGTACCCCAATGACCTCCTCGGGCAGCTGGCGGTCCGCCGGCTCCGCATCGTCGAGGTCCCGGTGCGACCGGTCTACGCCGACGAGGTCAGCCGCTTGCGGCTCCGGCACTTGCCGACCGTCACCCGGCTCGTCGCTCGAGCGTGGGCGCGACGCATGGTCTCGTGAGAGCGCGTGAGCGTGGGCCGGAGACAGCCCGCTCAGGCATACCCGCCGAAGATTGAGCTCGCCTCGAGCCACGTCACGGTCGCTGGCCGATCCGCGGCCTCCACGACGAGCGCGGCCAGCATCGTGAGGACGACACCGACGAGCCACGACGGGACGCGACCGAGGAAGTGAGCATCCTCGAGCAGCAGCGAAGAGGAGAGCACGGTCGCCATAAGCAGGAAGCCGACCGCGCGCAGACGCCACGGCGCGCGCCTCGACTGGAAGACCACCGCCGCCGCGATCGAGCCTCCGTAGGCGAGCGAGAGGGCGAGGGCGAACAGGCCGATGGCGCCGTGCACCCACGCCGTCGTGCTCCGCGCGGTCGGATCGAGGAACGGTACCGGCACGCTCGCAAACCCCCACCGCTCCTCGACGGCCGCGTCCGTCATCCCTGGCGGCGCAGCGACGAACGCCCCCTCGAGCGCGCGGCCGGTGGTCGGGCTGCACCCGGGCAGGTGAGCCATCGCCACGGCATGCCCCTGCGCGTCGACGATGGCGAACGCGTCGCCGTAGGCGCCCTGGAGGTGCTTGCCGCAGTCGACGTTCACGTCGCGAAGGCGTGCGTAGACGATCCCTCTCTCTGCCGCGGGAATCGCGGCCTCAAGGGTCATGTCGGTCGGCTTTCGCGAGTGAATCTGCCAGGCCACGCGAAACGAATGAATCGCCCACGGTCCGAAGCCGTACGCCATCAGCAGAGCCAGCGGGAGGGCGACCCAGGGCTTGATGAGCGAACACAGGACGAGGCGCATCGGCGGATGCTACGTGCTCGCGCCACCCGACGCCGTGCGAATTGGGGACAGCACGAGGCGGAGGCTGGTGAGGCGCGCCTGGAGGATTATTTCCACGCGACCCCCGACGACTTCGAGCGGCGCCAGGTTCTCCTCGAGGGCGTCGCAGGTGAACGCGGCGCAGATCGTGCCGACGTCGGGCGCCACCTCGATATGCACCGTCCGCGGTCCCAGCTCCTCGCGCATCACGCGAACGATGACGCCGCCGCCGGCGTCGGCGCGCTTCACCGCCGCGAACGACACGCGCGGATCGTCGCAGACGACGCTCGCCGTCGCCATGAGCTTGAGCGCGCGGACGCGCTCCGGCAGCCACGCGACGGCGAGCGTGGCGCGCAGCTCGCAGGACATCGGCTGGCCGGTCGTCGCGAAGAACGCCGCCGAGTGTGTCTGCCTCTCGTCCACCGTCCCGCCGATCGGGTGCGCGAGCACCGGCAGGAGCCCGAACGCGCGCTCCTTCACGGGGTTGCGCGCGACGATCCATTCGAGCGAGTGATCGGGGTTGAAGGCGACGGCCGTCGGCGCCTCGAAGCTCACGTGCACCGAGGTCTCCTTGCCCCTCAGCGTCAGCGTGGACGGGACGGGCCAGAACGTGGGCGCATGGCCGCGCTCGCGTGGCCGCAGGATGTGGCCGCCGAGAGTGTCCATCTCGAGCGACACCGGGTCGTGCTTCATCTGCGTGCAGCAGGTCACCGTCTCGCGTCTGCCTGCAAAACCCGTCACGGTGACCTCGAGGAGAGGGTCGTCGCGCCGACACGTCACCGTCCGCACGAAGCGCGTCCCGCTCAGCTGTGACTCGACCACGACCGACACGGTGTCGCCCGTCTGGTGAACGGAGACGCGCGCCGGTCGCTTGCTGGCTCGATCGATCTCCTTGAAGCGCCCTCCACGGTACTCGTGCCCGAGACGCCAGAGCCCACCGTCGTCGGCGTACGCGACGAGATCGAGGCCGAGCCCATGGAGCCGCTCCTCGCCGTCGAGCACGAGCCTGGTCAGGCAACCTCCGCGCTCCTTCGAGAACGTCAGCCGATGATGTGCGGTCTGGACGTGCAGCTCGCGTCCGCGCCAGCGCACCTCCGGACCGGTAACCTTCGCCGGGTGCGGCTCACACTTCGGAGCGGCGCTCTCGGCGAGCGACAGCGCGTTCGCGGCGGCGGCCTCCGCGAGATCGAGCCACCCTCGCTGCTCGCCGTGGCAGACTCGGTCCGGCGACGTGCCCGTGATCGCGTCGTGGTGATTCACGAGGACGAGGTTCCCCCAGCCCTCCTGGAGCGACGCTTCGAGCTGCGCGCACGGCGGACGAAACGCCGAAAGGCTCTCCGCCAGGAGGAGCGAGCGTGCGATGCGCGTCGGGCGTTGCTTCAGCTCGGGTCGCGAGGCGTAGAAACCCATCCAGTACGGGTTCGGGTCGACCGCGAGCACGGGCAGCCGCTCGCGGTGGCATCCGACGAGCTCGAGGTAGTCATCCATCCCCGCGAGGACCGTCCACGTGCCGGTCTGCCCGAAGCGCTCGTCGTTGTAACGGGCGAGCAGCTCGGGGAGCCGGTCGATCGGGTCGTTGAAGTCCATCCCGATGGGGCAAAGCATGTAGGGAGTCCGCGCGAGCGGCGCGAGCTGGCGCACGAAGCCGTCGATCCGTCGCGCGATGTGCCCGCGGGTTCGCCAGGGGATCGCGGCGACGAGCCCGTTCCAGCGAATCACCCCCGCGTGCGCGACCATGTCGCCCTGGAAGTAGGTGAAGGCGTTCCAGTGGCAGAGCACCTCGGCGCCGTCGTCGTCCTTCCATATGAAGTCGAGCGTCCGGAGCTCCTTCTCGAGCACCTCCGCCGTCGACCCGCGCCGCGGGAACTCGCTCTTGAAGCGGAAATCCGCGGCGATGAAGTACATCCCGTCGATGCGCGTCACGGCGACCGAATCGACGCCGACGGCCCGCATCAGCGACGGCAGGTGCGGAGAGTGGCCGAAGTTGTCGGGAAAATAGGCGGTGCGTGGCCTCACCGAGAGCCCCTGCGCGCGCAGCCACTCCTGCCCCAGGTGAAAGTCGCGGAGGATCGCCTCCGGGTGCGGGAGGAGCGTGTCGGGAGTGGTGAACGACGACGTGAGGATGCGGAGCTGTCGTCGCTCGAGCAGCTCGCGCAGCCGCGGCTGCTCCTCGGGATGCCGTTCCCAGAACAGCTTCAGGAAGAAGACGCTCTCGATGCAATACACGCGCGACGGGTCGTGCGTGAGCGCGGCGACGATGTGGGAGAAGATCGGCTCGAGCCGCGCCTCGAAGTACTCGTCGGACGTCTGGAGCCAGTTCGTGTCCCAGTGGCTGCTCTCGGAGAAGACGAGGACGCGCTCGGCGTCTCGCGGGATGCCGAGCTGGCTCCGCAGCGCAGCCTCGACGATGCGACCGCCGCCGGCGCCGGTACGTGGCACCGCGGTCGGCGCTGCGTCGTCGCGCGCTCTGGCATCGAGGGTCACGGGGCGCTTGGCGGGCTAAGGTGCGGCGGGTCCGGTCGCGCGCGCCAGGATGAGCTTCATGAAGTCGATCGCGGTGCTCTTCTGACTCCCCCGGCACATGAACGCCGGCACTCCCCCTCCGGGCTCGCTGAAGATGCGGTACTGCACGCTCACCTTGCCGTTCTCGATCGGGAAGACGTCCCAGCGACCGCGGATCACGGGGATGCGCACGAAGCCGTCCGCAGGCGGGTGCGCCGCGTCCGTCTCGCTGCCGAACGACACCACGCAGTGGCCGGTCGATGCGGGGACCTCGATCTTGGCGTGGAGGATGTAATCCCGGTCCGACAGGACAGGGACGGCGATCTGCTCGTACGTCCAGCGATCGGTGGCCGTCTCTCTCAGGAGGTCGCGCTTCTTGAAGTGCCGCTCGAGCTTCTCGGGGAGCACGGCGGGGTAGATGGCCGCGCACATCTGGCTCACGCTCGCCGTCGTGACCAGGCTGAGCCGTAGCTCGGTGAACGCAGAGCCCTCGACGTCGCGGTGCTCCACCTGCACACCGTCGTGCACACCGTCCTCGTGCCAGCCCTCGGCCGCCGAAGCGCGCCCCGCGATCATCGAGACCGTCGCCATCACGACAGACGTCATGATTCTTCGCATCGAACTCTCCTCGCTCTCCAGCTGGGGAGCGTAACGCGAGGCAACACGTGTCGCGCTTGCGACAAGGAAAATTGCGCACGAACGGCGCGCTGTCGAGGTCCAAGAAGGGGGAGATCGCCGTCGGTACCGTCGAATTTGCGGGCAAATGTGTTCATGGCGTGACGATTGCTAGGGCTACCCGTCATGAGCACCTCCGGCCGACTCCGCATCGCATTCGTCGCAGACACGCTTCATTCGCACACGGGCGGCGGCATCGCATCCGGCGAGTTCGTCGTCGAGAAGCTCCGGGAGGAGCACACGGTGATCACCGTCGCGACCGACGGGGACGACGTCCTGCCGGGCTTCCAGCTCCCGATCCGCGCGATGCGCGAGGCCCAGTTCGTCATGGCAAGGCCAGACCGCGCAATCCTTGCGCACGCGTTCGCAAATGTGGACGTCGTGCATCTTCAGCTCCCGTTCTGGCTCTCCTTCGCCGCCCTCGACGAGGCGAAGCGGATGGGGCTCCCCGTCGTCGCGGGCTTTCACGTCCAGCCGGAGAACGCGCTCTTCAACGTGGGCATCCACTCCGACTGGCTCAACAAGACCATCTATCGCGCGCTCGTGAAGCACTTCTACGACAAGGTCGACGCCGTCATCTGCCCGACCCCGTTCGCAGAGGAGAAGCTCAAGTCCTACGGGCTCCGCACGTCGACCTACGTCGTCTCGAACGGCGTCCCGCCGGACGTTGCGCTCGCGATGAAGAGTCACTCGATCGACAAGCCGCGCGTGCGCAAGCCCGACGACCCGTTCTTCATCCTCGCCGTCGGCCGGCTCGCGGCGGAGAAGCGCCAGGAGGTGATCATCGAGGCCATCCGGCGGTCGAAGCACGCCAGCAGGATCCGCCTCGTGCTGTCGGGGGGCGGGCCACGCGAGGCCGAGCTTCGCGAGCTCGCGTCGCACCTGCCGAACGGCGCGGAGATTGGCTTCCTGCCGCGCGAGACGCTGCTCCAGTACTTCAAGGACGCGGATCTCTTCGTCCACGCGAGCGACGTCGAGCTCGAAGGGATGTCCGTCCTCGAGTCGATGAGCGCAGGGCTGCCCGCGATCATCGCCGATGCCCCGGAGAGCGCCGCGTCGGCCTTCGCGCTGAACGACGACTTCAAGTTCCCCGCGGGCGACGCCGAGACGCTGCGCGCGAAGATCGACGCGCTCATCGAGAACCCCGCCAAGCTCGAGGCGGCACGCGCTCCGTATCGCGCGAGGGCGAAGCAGTTCGACTTCGAAGCGTCGGTCGGTCGGATGGTCGAGATCTACCGTACCGTCGTCGACGCCGCGCACGCGGTGCCGTCGGTTCGCCAGACAGCGTGATGGCCCTCGAGGTCCGGGCTGCTAGGGTGCCGCGCTCGACGCGATGACGAGCCCGGATCTACCTGCGTGGTTCACCCGCGCGATCGCGGCGCCCTACACGGAGCACGTGGCGTCCGAAGGCGCGTGCCCGATTCACTACCTGCGCTGGGGTAGCGGCGGCGACACGAGCGGGCCAGCGAAGCCACCCGTCATCCTGATTCACGGCGGGGGAGCGCACGCCCACTGGTGGGGCTTCCTCGCTCCGCTCCTCGCGGACCGTTACGACGTGCTGGCGCTCGATCTCAGCGGGCACGGCGACAGCGGGCGGCGGGATCGTTACCCGCGCGAGGTGTGGGCGGGCGACGTGCTCGCGGTCATCGACCACGCGAAGCTCTCGCAGCGCCCTGTCATCGTCGGCCACAGCATGGGCGGCTTCGTCTCGATGGTGACCGCCGCGCTTCATGGCGAGCGACTCGCCGGTGCGATCCTCGTCGACTCGCCGGTGCGGCCTCCTCGACCGACCGACGTAGAGCCGACACCTGCCGAGCCGAGCGAGTCGGGCGACAAGCAGCGGGCGGGCTGGTCGTTCCAGCGGATGGCTCCGTACCCGGACTTCGAGTCCGCGGTGAGTCGCTTCCGCCTCCTGCCGGAGCAGCCGGCGCCGTACGCGTTCCTGCTCGACTACGTGGCGTCGACGTCGGTCCGCAAGGACGACGACGGCTACACCTGGAAGTTCGACCCGCGCGTCTTCGAGAAGGCGTCGCGCTCGAGCCTCCGCGACTACTTCGTCTCCGCCCGGTGCCGCCTCGCGGTCGTCCGAGGCTCGGAGAGCACGGTCCTCCCGAAAGACATCGCCGAGTACATGGTCGGGCTCCTGCCGGGTCGGGTCCCGCTCGTCGAGGTGCCCGAAGCCCACCATCACCTGATGTTCGATCAGCCCCTCCCCTTCCTCGTCGCCATCCGGACGCTCCTCGCCGACTGGCAGTGCTCTCTCCCAATTCTCAAGGCGTCGGTCGGCGAAGCGCCGACCTCCTTCCTTCCGTGAGAATTGCGGGGAGCGCGGCCGCTCCCCCGACCCCAGCCGAGAATCACGCGAAGCGTCGTCCCGCCGGCCGTTGCGGTGAGAATTCTCGCCGAGGTAGGCCGGCGCACGCGACAGACAAGCCTCAACTTTGCGCAGTGGCTGGAATTGCTGCACAATTCTCCCCCTCCTCCATTGACCGTGCGCGGGGTGCGCGCGACAACGGAGGCGAGGTCGGGAACTTATGGCTCATCGAACACAGCTGGGTTTCGTCGTGCTTGCGCTGGTCGCGGGGTGTGGCGGCAAGGTCCTGAGCCTCGACGGCGCCTCCGGGGACGTCACGTTCGACGGGGGAGACACCCTGCGTACGGACACGGGCGTCGGCGTCAGCTCCGGTCATTCGGGCCATTCGGGCAAAGATAGCGGCGTGATCATCATCTCTCGCACGGACGCTTCGGTAACCGTCGGAATGGACAGCGGGGTCATCTCCTTCCCTCCGCCGCCCCAGGACAGCGGGATCATCGTCATCGAGATCGACGCGACCGTCTCGAACCCACCCCCGCCGCCTCCTCCTCCCCCGCCACCACCCCCGCCCCCGCCGCCTCGGGACAGCGGCATCATCATCGTCGGGATGGATAGCGGCGTGATCTTGCCCCCGCCTCACGACAGCGGCGTGATCATCCGCACGGACGGCGGAGTCATCGTCCCCGTCGACGCCGGGTCGAAGGACGCAGCCTCGAAGGACGCGGGGAAGGACTCGCCCGTGTCGACGACCATCCCGTGCGGGACCAGCAGCTGCAACATCGACACGCAGGAGTGCTGCGTCACCTTCGGCGCCGGGCTCGGGAGCTCGTGCGTCGCGCAGGGAACCTGTCAGGGGGGTGCCGGCCTCAGTTGCACGGGCTCGTCGAACTGCACCAACGGCGAGGTCTGCTGCGTGGGCGCGGGCCTCGGCGGCGCATCGTCGACCTGCCAGGCGTCCTGCGGTGGCGGCCTTGGCGGTGGCGCTCAGCTCTGCAACACCGACAGCGACTGCCCGACGGGCGACACGTGTCTGATGACGCCGATCGGGATCAACATCTGCCGCCCCGGCGGCCACGGCCCGCCGCCGCCTCCTCCGCCGGGGCACTAGAAGCCGGCGTCGGACGAGCACAGCCGCGCGTGTGAACCCGCGGTGCGAGCCCAGTGCCGATCCGTCGCGCTCACCGTGGGCTTACGCCCACGGCTGTGACGGCTGTGATCGTTCCTTAGTTCGGACGGCTAGAACGCGAAGCCGAGGGAGCCACCCGCTCGGCCGGGGCCGACGTCGGGGGTGAAGTGGAGGACGCCCGCCCTGGGGGAGGTTTCCTGCGACGGGTGCTTGAGCAGGAGATAGATGCCGACGGCCGCGCTGACGACGCCGAGTCCACCGACGACCGCGCCCGCGGCGATGTTCGCGGTGCCCGCGGAGCTGTCGGAGCTCGCCGCGCTGGTGTAGTTCGTCTTGTTGACACCGCTCAGGGTCGCGGCCTTCGACGTCTCGTCGCTGCTCTGGCTGCTGTAGGCAGCCCCGCGACCGATCAGGATGCCTCCGACGACGACGGCAGCGATGCCGGCGCCACCGAGGACGTACGGGAGCGGCCCGCGCCCGTGCGCTTCGGGAGCGGCGTCGGGCCTCAGTGCCGCCTGACCCCCCTCTCCTGCGACCGCGGGATGGGCGGCCTCGTCGACGAGCGGCGGGACCTCCTCGCGATCCATCGTCTGGTCCGGCCCGAGCGTGATCGTCCGCGACCACGGCTGCTTGCTGGGGGCAGAGACGATGATGGTGTGGGTCCCCGGATCGAGCGGGATGTCGGTGCCCCAGATGGCCGTGCCGAGCGGCTGGCCGTCGATCTTGACCTCGGTCTGGAGCGGCGGCGCCGCCATCTCGAGCCGCAGGCGACAGAGGACCTTCTCGAGCGCGGCGGCGTGCTGCGACGCGAACGCGGCGCGATCGGCCTGACCGGCGCGCGTCGCCTGCCCCGCGACCTCGGTGTACTCCGCCCAGGCGGAGGCCGTCTTCTTC
>Ga0302267_10001393_pt1 | contig 30879 bp, 22 predicted proteins | sample III_Bog_E1_3_FD_194555 | JGI IMG/M metagenome (GOLD analysis project Ga0302267, IMG submission 194555) | Peat permafrost microbial communities from Stordalen Mire near Abisko, Sweden - III_Bog_E1_3 | ecosystem: Environmental > Terrestrial > Soil > Wetlands > Peat | place: Sweden: Abisko...
TCAGCTAACACTTCCCCTTGCCGGGTGTGTAGAGGACTTTCACCTCCAAGTGAGTGCGCCCTGCCGGGCGCACCAAACAGAAAGGCCCGGCCAATCTGGCCGGGCCTTTCTGTGCTTCCTTACATGGATGGCTATTGCCCAGCCGGCGGCATCTTGGGTTCGTTGCCGGCCGGTGCCTGCTGTACGCCCGGCACCACTGGAGCAGCCTTCACTTCGCCAGTGGCGGCATCTTCCATGTTGATACCGTAGTGCTGCAGGGTCGAGGACAGCGTCTGGTAAAGACCAGCGCGATCCTTGGCATAGTTACCATTGGCTGTAATCAGGTTGTATTCGGCGGTGGCCAGGTTGCGCTGCTGAAGCAGCACGTTGGCCGTAGTCGAAGCACCCAGCTTCAGCTTCTTGTTCTCCGCGTCCAGGCTCTGCTGGTTGTAGTCGCGCGCGGCCTGCGCGGCCAGAACCGACGCGCGGTCATTCGCAAGCGCAAACTTGGCGTTCACGACCTGCATCCGAATCTGCGTGTAGAGCTGTTCCAGCCGCAGTTCGGCCTGGCGGTACTCCATCAACGAACGCTCATGCACTGACTCCGCAAAACGATTGCGAATGGGAATGGTGATGTTGAAGCCGAGGCCCTTGTCTGGCGCCGAATCGTTGAAGGCGTGATTCAGGGCTGTTCCATAACCAGTAGACGCCTGCGCGCACGTCGTGCTGCTGTAGTAACCGGACTTTGCGCAGTTCGGATTTACGGCGCCGCCAATACCCTGCCCCGACGCGTAACCGTAGACGTCAAAAACCGGCAATAAAGCGTTGCGGGAGCCCTTCAACGCGATCTCGTCGTTGCGGATCGTCAGCACCGCTTGCTCAAGCTCGGGCCGGCGCTGGAAGGCCTCCTGCACCAAGGCCTCGACCGGCTCGTTCTCTTCGGGAATCGTATCGAGGCTCACACGGTCGGTAGGAATCACCGGAGCTGCCGACAAAGCCGGATCACTCAGGTTGCGTGCGATCGCCTGCTTCAGGATCTGCTGCTGGTAGTTCAACGCGCTCTGTGCGCTAATCAGCGCCTGCTTGTCCGTGGCCACGGTCGACTGCGCATTGACCACATCCAGCGGCGCCATGGTGCCAATCTCCAGCTGCTTCTTGTTGTCTCCCAGCAGCTTCGAGCTCTGGGCAAGCGCACGTTCCTCGGCCTGCTCCTGCTCGTAGGCCTGCACCAGGCCCCAGTAGATGTTCTCCACCTGGTTCACGGTGTAGATAATCTGCTGCCGGAATGAGGAATCGGTGATGCGCCGGTTGTTGCGCGCCTGGTAGATGAAGCGCTTGTTCACCCAGATGCCCGCGCCCTGCAACAGGTGCTGGGTCAGCGTGGCCTTGAAGGTAGACGAAAGCTCAGGGCTGAACAGAACTGTCGAGTTCGACGTGCTGGCAAACTCGTTATTGAAGGCGAACTGGAAGTTCGTGCCTGTAACAAAGCCCTGGGCCACCGAAAAATCATAGATGTTCGTGGAACTGGTGCCGCCCGAAAAGAAGCTTGTTGAAGGAGCATGGTCGCGATCGAACGAGATGGCTCCGGTCAGGTACGGGTCGAGCGTCTCCGGAGCCGGTCCTGCGCCGGCCGTGGTTAGCGTCAGACCGCTTGAACCGGAACCGGCGCCGCCGGAACCAACCGTTGTGCCGCCCGGTCCGCCGCCGGAGGTGGTCGCCGACGAAGCACCTGTCAGCGTGTTGGACACAATGCCGGTGGGAACGCCCAGAAGCGTTGCGCCGGTCGAGGCGCGCAGCAGTTCCGTGTCGGCAATGTCCAGGTCGTAGCGCGCAATCGCGATGTCGTAGTTGTTCTCAAGCGCCAGCGCGATGGCGTCAGACAGGCTCAGATAAATCTTGCCGTCTTTCAGCAGGTCATTCAAGCGCACTGAATTGGCAAAGCTCGCCTTGCCAATCGATGTGGGGCGGAAAATATTGATCGGATTGCCGTGAAAGCCGGCGTAAGGCTTCGAGAAGTCCCGCGCGGTAGTCCGCAGCGAGAACGGCTCTGAGGCTGCCGGGGCCGGCGCTGAGGGCAGATCTGAGGCTGCCTTGTCCGGTCCGGTGGTTCCGGCCGGAGTCTGCGCAAAGCCTGAAGGAGCCGAGCAGAGCGCAATCAACAGCGATGCAGTAATCGCGCGCCAGCGCGCCGGGGCCTGTTCACGGGTCTTGCCCTGGCGCTTGCCACGTTCAGATTGTTGCTGCCCATCAAACACACCATTCCGATACAAATGCATGTTCCTCTCCACCAATCGCTCAAGCTTGTAGGTTGCCATTCTCAAAGACGTCCGGCGAGCCCATTCGGACGCAATTTTGTCGTCTCCGGTGCGCAATTGCACCCGGCTTGAAACGCAGGCTCCCTATCGAATACGCGGTTACCTGGCCGGCAGTTCCATCCGCATCCGCGGAGTTCCCAGCTGACGGCAAAGCAATCCCATAGAAATCTGAGTATATCCCACCTGATCAACAGGTTCCCCATCAGCCCGCGCGCAGGTTACCCTATATTTCAGACACCGCCCGTGACCGAAGAACTCCAACCCGGCGTTGCGCCCGCAACCACCGCCAGTTCCCAAAACTGGAAGCTGACCCTGGCCTACGACGGGACTGACTTCAAAGGCTGGCAGGTGCAGCCCGGCGAACGCACCGTGCAGGGCGAACTGCAGGCAGCCCTCGGCCGCGTCCTCGGCGAAACTCCGCTGCCCCAGGGCTCGGGACGCACCGACGCCGGAGTCCACGCCCTGGCGCAGGTGGCAAGCTTCCAGCTCTCCGCGCGCATTCCCGCCGCAAACCTGCACCGGGCGCTGAACGGGACTCTTCCCCCGTCGATACGCGTGACCGAAACGAGAACGGTACGAAGTACCTTTCATGCGCGGCATTCCGCCGTGGGCAAGTCGTACGAATACCGCATCTTTCGCGCCGCGCTCTGCCCGCCCTTTCTGGCCCGCTACGTTTACGCCAACCGCTGGCCCATGGATGTGGATGCCATGAATCAGGCCGCGGCGCAGTTCGTCGGCCAGCATGACTTTCTTAGCTTTGCCGCCAGCGATCCCGATCAATCCACCCGCCAGGCTGAACCCACTGCCGAAGACGGCAAGCAGATTGGTACGGTCAAGACCGTCTTCTCGTCTTCATGGGAAGAGCAGGAGATCCCGGAAGGCGCTCTGCTTGTCTACCGGGTGCGCGGCTCCGGCTTTCTGCACCACATGGTCCGTAACCTCGTCGGAGCCATGCTCGATGTTGGCAGGGGCCACATTACAGCCGATCAAATCCCCGCCATTCTGGCCGCACGCTCCCGCTCAGCCGCCGGGCCAACAGCTCCGGCGCGTGCTCTCTTCCTCCACTCCGTCGAATACCGGTCGCAAGATGAAGTTCTGGATTGAGCCGCTAAGCGCTCGGAAAGTCATTGAACGCTCCAACTGCCAAAGCAGAGCCATCCCTTGTACACTGGGTGCGGATCTCTGCCGAAAGCCCCCTAACCGACAGTAGAAGAACACGTTAGAGCCAACTCTAAAAGGAGCGCATCCGCCATGAGCGACCTCACCCGCCGCAATCTCTGCCTTGCCCTGCCCGCACTCGGCCTTCTCTCTGCCCTGAACGCCGAGGCCCAAAGCCTCGCCTCACCTGCCTCTGAGAACGCGCTGAACACTGACTTCTCCCACTGCAAGGCCTTCGTCTTTGACCAGATGCCGTTGCGCTACTCCGGCGGCGGAGCGCCCACCCACGACATCGCCCGCGGCACCGTGCCCACCGGTGAGCTGATTGAGCTGCATGAGACCACTGTTGCCCCCGGCAAAATGCCCCACTCCGCCCACCAGCACCCGCATGAGGAGTTCATCCTGGTCCGCGAAGGCACCATGGACTTCCTCTATAACGGCGAGTCGCACCTCCTCGGGCCCGGCGGCGTAGGCTACACCGCACCCAACCAGATGCATGGATTCAAAAATGTGGGCACAACGCCTGCCACCTACTTCATCTTTTCGCTCAGCAAGAAGTAGTGGCACCATTGCGGGAATCATCCCCACGCACGCTCTCGACAGTTGGGTTCCTGTTACCCTGAAAGCGTCCGCATGGGTCTACTCTCCCGCAAATCGCCTTTTACGCGCGTAACGACCATCGCCACGCGCCGGCAGGTTCACGCCGCCTTCGGCTGGATGCACCAGAATCCCAAGACGATCATGGACTGGCAGGTGGAGCTGTCATTGATTCCCGCTCCGCCCTTCAGAGAGCAGGCACGCTCCGCGTGGGCTGCGGCCCGCTTTGCCGAGATCGGTCTTAAGTCCATTGAAACAGACGCTGTGGGCAATGTTCTTGGCTGGCTACCGGCTGCCACTCTGCCGCCAGAGAGCACCGGGCCAGTGGTCGTGCTCTCCGCGCATCTCGACACTGTCTTCCCTGCCGCTACACCCCTCAACGCCGTGGTCAACGGCGACCGGCTGGAGCTTCCGGGCGCCTGTGACAACGGTGCCGGCGTAGTCGGCCTGCTGGCTATTGCGCAAGCGCTGGTCCGCGCCTCGGTCGAGTTGCCTGCTCCACTCATTTTTCTGGCCAATGTGGGCGAAGAGGGCGAGGGCGACCTGCGTGGAGTTCGCCATCTCTACAGCAACAGCTCTCTCGCCGGCCGCATCGCCGCGCACATTGTGCTCGATGGAGCCGGCGCCGAAACCGCCGTTACCCAGGCGCTCGGGAGCCGCCGTTTTATGGTGCGCATCGACGGGCCCGGCGGACACAGCTTTTCTGACGCAGGCACGCCCAACCCCATCGCCGCTCTCTCTGCTGCACTAGCCACATTTGCTGACACGCCGCTACCCACCGATCCTCGCACCACCATCAATCTGGGCACTATTCACGGCGGCACCAGCGTCAACTCCATCCCGGAGTCGGTCGAGGCCTCGGTCGACATCCGCTCCACCGGCCCCAGTGAACTGGTCCGGCTTGAGGTGGCGTTGTTCCGCGCCGTCGAAGATGCCATTCTGCGCACCAACCAGAAACCCTCGGCCCATGGACGCGGCACGCTGACGCATTCCATCACCCGCATCGGCGACCGCCCAGCCGCGGAGTTGCCCAGTGACTCGCCCCTGCTTGCGGCGCTGCTGGCCGTTGATCGACACCTCGGGCTACGCACCGACCTGCGTGTCGGCTCAACCGACGCCAACATACCGCTCTCACTCGGCACCCCCTCGCTGTCAATGGGCGCGGGCGGCGACGGCGGCGGCGCGCACACCCTGGCCGAGTGGTACTCCGATAAGGATCGCGAGCTTGGTTTGCGCCGCGTTCTGCTGCTCACCCTTTCGATGCTCGACTGGGCCGCCGAGATCTAATCCGCAGTGGCAGAATCAAACACGCTCCACCGTTCCGTCTGCCATAATCCAAATAGATGAAACTGCGCGCTTATCTGCTGATGCTGGCAGTAGTTGCGGTCTGGGGGTCCACCTTTGTGGTGGTCAAGGCCGCGCTCGCCGACGCGACTCCCGCGGCCTTCAATCTGGTCCGGATGACACTGGCCTTCGCCGTTCTCTCCGTGGTTTACCGCCGTCATTGGCGGCACATTGGCCGTCAGCAGATCGTGGGCGGAGCCATCGTCGGCATCTGTCTGGCCGTTGGCTATCAGTTCCAGACCATCGGGCTGGCGCGCACCACGCCTTCGAAATCGGCCTTCATCACCGGTCTGCTCGTGGTCCTGGTTCCCTTTCTTTCGCTCATTCCCGGCCTGCATCCGCGGGGCGCACGCCGGCCCGGCTGGAGCGCCTTTGCCGGGGCGATTCTGGCCTTTATCGGCATCGTGTTTCTCACCGTGCCCGCCACATCCAGCGGCTCTTCGCTGGCGGCGCAACTGCCCAACCTGGCCTCCGTCAACCTGGGCGACCTGCTCACCTTCGGATGCGCGGTGGGCTTTGCCTTCCAACGCCTCGCGCTGGCGCACATCTCGCCACGGGTCGGCTTTCAGCCTCTGGCGTTGTTGCAGGTGGGCTTCTGCGCCCTCTTCATGGCCATCAGCCTACCGCTCATCGAGCATCCGCATATCCACTGGACGCCTCGGCTCTGCGCGGCCTTGCTGGCTGCGGCGGTGCTGGCTACGGCAGCCGCCTTCTCCATCCAAAGCTGGGTGCAGTCCGTGCTTCCGCCCACACATACAGCGTTGATCCTGACCATGGAGCCGGTCTTTGCCTGGATTACCTCGTTTGCGGTGATGGGCGAACGGCTTGGCATGCGACCGGCCTTCGGCGCTGGGCTCATCCTGGCCGGAATCCTCCTCACAGAGCTGGTTACACCGGCCCGTACCCCTTCGGCGCACGAAGCCTGACCCCGCCGCGCAACTATGCGCAACATGGCGTGTCTATAGCCGTAGGACCACCCATTCCAGAAACAATACTTGGTGCGCCGGACCAATCCCCGCCTGCACACCAGGCTCCAGGGCTAGTTATACTAGTTGATGGATGGTTCAAAGCCCCGGCTGCAACATCAGGCGATCCAACACTCGGCGTTTTACGAGGTCAAGGAAAACATGAAATCGTTTTTTGAACGGCTGCGCTCGCGCCGTCTCGCTTCTGCTTTTATCGTGCTCGCCACGCTTACCGTGGCCATTGTGGGCGGTTCGTTTGCCGCGCACGGCGTCCGTGGCCAGGAGCAGTCCGTCTCGTCGGCTGACGCCACACCGCTCAAGGTGGTCAACTCCACCCTTCCTCCCAACGACTTTGTGCGCATCGCCAAGCTGGTAGGCCCAGCCGTGGTCAACATCAACGTCCGCACGCTGCCCAAGCAGGCCGACGCCAAGCCCCATAGCAAGAATCCCCATCAACGCGTCAATCCCCACAAGCAGAGCCCCGATGGCGGCGAGCAGGGCGAAGACGACGATCAGCAGCAGGGCAACATCCCTGACTTCCTCTACAAATTCTTCGGCCAGAATCCCGGCGGCCAGGACGGCGGCGACCAAGGCGGCGTGCAGGAGTCACTCGGCTCCGGCTTCATCGTCGATCCCAAGGGCTACATCATCACCAACAACCATGTGGTTGAGAATGCCGACGAAATCTACGTCAAGCTCTCCACCGATCCCGACACCCAGGACATGGGCCGTCGCGCCCACGTTATCGGCGTTGACAAGGCCACCGATCTGGCCGTGATCAAAATCGACACCAGCACCCCCCTGCCCACCGTGAAGCTGGGCAACTCCGATCAGGCCCAGGTGGGCGATTGGGTTGAGGCCATCGGCAGCCCCTTCGCGCTCTCGCAGAGCGTCACCGCCGGCATCATCTCCGCCAAGAACCGTACCATCCAGCAAGGCGCCAGCGGCCAGTTCCAGCACTTCATCCAGACCGACGCGGCCATCAACCCCGGCAACTCCGGCGGTCCGTTGCTCAACATGAACGGCGAAGTAATCGGCGTTAACACCGCCATCTACACGCAGTCGGGCGGCTATCAGGGCCTCGGCTTCGCCATGCCGTCCAATACCGTGGTTCAGGTCTACAACGACCTCATCAGCCCCAGCCACAAGGTGGTTCGCGGCTCCATCGGCATCCAGTTCCGCCAAGGGCTGTCGGAGTCCATCAACCGCGTTTACGGCTTCCACAACGGCGTGATTGTCAATGAAGTCCAACCCGGTGGTCCGGCCGACAAAGCTGGCCTGAAGCCGCGCGACATCATCACCACCATCGATGGCCGCGGCATAAAGGACGGAGACGATCTGGTGAATGAAATCGCCGGCCGTCGTCCCGGCTCAACCGCGCGCCTCGGCTATACGCGCGATGGAAAACCTGCCGACACCACTGTAACCATCGGCGACCGCGACAAGGTTTTTGCTGAAAACGCCAACGGGCAGGAAGTCGAAAAGGATTCCGACCAGCCCGGCGATGCAGGCGAAAACACGCTGGGAATTGTGGTGCATGAGACCTCTGCCGCCACCAACGCCAAGCTCCACACGTCCGGCATGGTCATCCAGTCTGTGCGGACCGGCTCCTTTGCCGATCTGCAGGGTCTGGCGCCCGGCCTGGTCATCACCCGCATCAACCGCCAACCGGTCGCCACCCGCGATCAGTACGACACCGTGGTGCGCAAGCTCAAGCCAGGCGACGACGTAGTCTTTGAGATCGTTGACCCACGCCATCCCGACCAGGGCATCAATTACGTGGGCGGAACCCTGTAACACGCATTCATTGCCACGCCGGAGAGATCCCCCCTCCTCCGGCGCGTCTTCCCTATCCGGCATCTTGGTAATGCCAATTCCGGTACTGGGCTGCTTTTCTTGTTGCCGCACCGAGGGACCAACCGCTACACTAAGCGCGGTTTTCCCCCTCTAATTCGGTTCAGATTGAGGTGGCATCATCGTGTTTCTCGTACGCTCTACATTCGCAGTTCTGCTTTCGGCGTTCTTGGTTTCAGCGCCGGCTCTCGCTTCCCGTGTGCATCAGGCGCCCACCAGCGGCCAGCATCGTTCGCATAAACCCACATCCCGCGCTGCAGCCCACGGCTCCAAGCGGCTGCGCGGCCAGCAGGCTATTGACTCTGAACGCGTTACCCAGATTCAGCAGGCGCTGATCCGCGAGCACTACATGACAGGTGAAGCCTCAGGTAACTGGGACGCAACCACCATTTCCGCGATGCAGAAGTTCCAGGCCGACCAGGGATGGCAAACCAAGCTCACCCCCGACTCGCGCGCGATCAAGAAGCTGGGCCTCGGCCCCGACTACTCGAACGCCATCAATGCCAAGAACAGCTCATTTGCAGATCCCGCACCGGTAGGTAGCACCAGCCCTGAGCAGTCCGCAGACTTTGCCCAGGCCTCTGGCGTTCACCAATAGATCCGCGCTTCCCACTCCCAAAAAGCCGCATGGGCACTCGCCCATGCGGCTTTTTGCTTCTCCTTCAATACAAGCTCAGCAGCTGGCAAGAGAATCTCAATGGCCGGCCGTTTCCTGCCTCTCCAGGAACTCATACTCAGCGCGCTTAGCGTCGCTTCCGACGCTGATGGTGCTGTCCAAGTGGATCAGCTCCTTGCTCTTGTCGTAGCGCGGCCATGCGGGTAGCCCCTTGCAGTTCGGATCGCCCGTTCTCGCAAAGTTTGTCCAATAGCGAACCACCTGCAGGCTCAGTGTGCGATCCTCTGGCCGCCACACGGCTCCATGACGCGTATCCAGCGTATTGAAGACGTACTCCAGCTCGTCGGAGTGGAAGGCGTACTTGCCTTCCGGGTGCATCTCGCTGGGCGTCGCCGGCAGATCGAAGCTGTAGCGATAGACAGGAGCCTGGCCGGTCTTCAGCTGCGCCTCCACCCATTTCCACGTTCCAATCCCGATAAAGCTGGCCGTGGTAAAGTCGTCAGCCGACCGTACGGCCTGCGCGTCGCTGGCAGCAGGATAGGCCGCCAAAAAAGCATCCGCCCGCTTGCCGAAGCGCTCGGCCGCAAAGGCCTTCCACTTCTCGGCGGTCATGCCCTTTGACAGCGTACCGGCGCGCTCGTCGCGGTTCCAGCCAATGATGACCGGCACATGCGCCTGTTTGCCCTCGGCATAGATCATGCTCACCGGCTCCGGCAGGAACTTGCCCTCCACAGCCGGGGCAAAGTACACCACGGTCTGCTTACGGGCCGCGTCCAGCAGCGCATCGGCTGGCAGCGCGCGCAACTCCGCCAGGCTCTTTACACCCAAAGAATCCACCCACGCCTGATCGCGCTTGCCGCGCGATTCCACCGTCTCCATGCGGAGCACGTCGCCGAACGAGCCGCCACTCTCGCCTATCGCCTTCTGGAACAGTCCCTGCGCCTCAGGCACCGCCATCAACGTACTCACTGAGAACGAACCCGCGCTCTCGCCGAAGATGGTTACGTTGCCGGGGTCGCCGCCAAATTTTGCAATGTTCGCCTTCACCCAGCGGAGCGCGGCCACCATATCCATCAGGCCGTAGTTGCCTGCATGGCCTCCGTTCTCCTTGGCCAGATCCGACGATGCCAAAAAGCCAAACACGCCCAGCCGGTAGTTGATTGAAACCACCACCACGCCTTGCTCAGCCAGCACCGTGCCGTTGTAGCGGGGCTCAGAACCGGAACCCGCCAAATAACCGCCACCGTGAATCCAGAACATCACCGGCAGTTTCGCCGCTGCCCTGGCGCTGGCCGGTGCATAAACGTTCAAGTAAAGGCAATCCTCGCTCGGGCCATCGTCACTGAAGATGTAGTCCTTCCAGATGGGCCACTGCCCGCACCGCGCGCCAAACTTTGTCGCAGCACGCACGCCCTTCCACAGCGCCGGCGGCGCGGGCGCCTTCCAGCGCAGCTCACCAACGGGCGGCGCGGCATAGGGCAAGCCCAGAAAGGCCTTCACCTTGCCCTGGTCCATCGTCGTGCCCTGTACCTTGCCCTGCGTTGTCTCCACCAACGGGCCAGTCTCTGCCAGCGCCACCGTTCCCAGCGCCAGCAACCAGCCAGCAAACCCTGCCATAACCCATTGCTTCGTTTTCATCCCAACTCCTCTACCATTACCGTTCGCTGTCTGGAATCGACATCTGGAACTCGTACTGCGGCCGCGTTGTGTCCGGCGCACTCGTCGTCGTTCTGTCCAGGTGGATCACCTGCTGCGTCTTGTCGTAGCGCGGCCACAGGGGAAGCCCTTCACCGTTGGGGTCGCCGGTACGCGCAAAGTTCGTCCAGTAGCGCATCATCTGCTCACTCAGCGTGCGATCCTCCGGCCGCCACTCTGCGCCCGGCCGTGTATCGAGCGAGCCAAACACGTATTCAATGTCGTCGGAGTGGAAGGCGAACGAGCCCGAATGGAACTTGCTGGGCGGCGCTGCCAGCTCAAAGTGATAGCGATAGACCGGCGACTCGCCCGTCTTGGCGTGCGCTTCAATCCACTTCCATGTGCCAAGGCCTATGAACAAATCCGCCCCGTATGCCGTGGCTGAGCGCACCGCTTCCTCGTCTGTTGTGCCCGGAAAGGCTTTCAGGAACTCGTCTGCGTGAATGCCGAAGTGCTCGGTCGCATATTCCGTCCAATTCGCTGCAGTCCTATTCTTTGCGAGCGCAGGGCTCTCATCGCGGTTCCAGCCCGCAAGCAACGGCACGTGGGCCTGTTTGCCGGCTGCATAGGTCGCGGGCACAGGCTCCACTAGCAGACGACCATCCACAACCGGTGCAAATCGCGGCGCGCCCTGTTTCCCGGCTGCCTCGATCAGCTTCTCGGCTGGTATGGTCCGCAGATCGGACAAACTCTCCGCTCCCAACCCTTCGGCCCACTTCTGCCCAGCCGCGGCGCTCTCTCCAAGCGATCCCGAACCGAGTAGTCTGCCAAAGGCCGCTCCGCTCTCCCCAATCGCTTTCTGAAACAACCCCTGCGCCAGCGGCGAAGCCATCAGCGTGCTCACCGCAAACGAACCCGCACTCTCACCAAAAATCGTTACATTTGCCGGATCGCCGCCAAACTGCGCAATGTTGGCCCGCACCCATTCGAGCCCCGCCACCATGTCCAGCAAGCCATAGTTGCCCGCATGCCCCTGGCCTTCTTTCACCAACTCATCGGTAGTCAGAAACCCCATCACGCCTAGCCGGTAGTTGATGGTCACCAGCACCACGCCGTGGGTAGGCAGCGCATCGCCGTCGTGGCGCGGCTCCGATCCTGCTCCTCCCGCGTAACCACCACCATGGATCCAGAACATGACCGGCAGTTTGCTGCTGGCTTTGGCCGTGGCTGGCGTATAAACATTCAGAACCAGGCAATCCTCGCTGGGGCCTGCGTCGGGAAAGATCATGTCGGCGAACACGCGGCTCTGCACGCAGTGATGCCCGAAGGTGGTCGCATCGCGCACGCCCTTCCACGCCGCTGGCGGCGCGGGAGCCTTCCAGCGCAAATCGCCCACCGGCGGCGCGGCATAAGGTAGGCCCAGAAACGCCCGCACCTTGCCCTCATTGATCAGTTTCCCGGCGACCTTGCCCTGCGCGGTCTTTACCGCGAGAGGTCCGGATTTCGCGGCAGCCGAGCCGCTCAGCGCCAGCGCGGCAATCGCCAACGCACAGATCGTACGCATTCCCAAAAGCATGGTGATATCCCCCGCGCACCACGATAGCAGGCACCGGCGTTCCATGAAACTGCCCCGCAAACTTCCATCGTGGTTGAGTATGGCAATCCTCTGTGTGGACCGGTACACTGTGTCCACTTTCGCAGCGCGTTCTGTTTCCGCGCCTGCCCATAGATCCGGCGCTCAAATAGAAGCACCGTGCCCCATCCATTTCGCAGGTTTTATTGCGAAATGGGTGGGAAGCCTACCCACTATTTAAGGGCCGGATCAATAACCCCGCTGAGGTAGCACCGCCCATGCCGAGTATGTCCCGTGCCCGCTCCAACGCAGCCAACGCCGCCGCTTCTGCCACCGGAATTGTCCTCCTCGTTGCCGCCCTTGTTCTGCTGCTCAAGACCAATCAGGTCGCGGCTCACTGGACGCAGAGCTACGATCCACTGGGCCACTGGTGGCTCTCGACAGTGCTTGCCGCCGCGCCGGTAGCCGTGCTGCTGGGGCTGCTGGCGTTGCTGCGCGTCAAGGCGCATCTGGCTGCGCTGGCAGGTCTGGCAACAGCCCTGCTCATCGCCATCGCCGTCTTTCACATGCCCGCGCGGCTGGCCTTCACCGCCGCCGCCTTCGGCGCGGGCTACGGCCTGTTTCCCATCTGCTGGATCATTCTGCCCGTCATCTTCCTCTATCAACTCACCATGAAGGCCGGTCGCTTCCAAGCGTTGCAACAAAGCCTCACTAACATCACCCCCGACAGCCGCCTGCAACTGCTCCTCATCGCCTTCGCCCTCGGCGCGTTCTTTGAGGGAGCCTCCGGCTTCGGCACCCCCGTCGCCGTCTGCGGAGCCATCCTCATCAGCCTCGGCTTCCGCCCCATCCAGGCCGCGGGACTCTCACTGCTGGCCAATACCGCTCCGGTAGCCTTCGGATCGCTCGGCATTCCCACCCTCGCTTTACATGCCGTCACCGGCATCGATCTGTTGGCGCTCACCAAAATGACCGCCCTGCTCCTGGTTCCCTTCTGCTTCATGGTGCCTTTCTGGCTCATCTGGGCCTTCGCAGGTTTCCGGGCCATGCTCGAGGTCTGGCCGGCCATCTTCGTTGCCGCCTTCACATTCACCGCCGCTCAATACCTGTTGGCAGCCTATAGTGGCCCGTGGTTGGTGGATATTGTGGCCTCAACCTCCACCATCCTCGCCCTGATCCTCTTTCTTCGCATCTGGAAGCCCCGCCGCGTGCTCAATGCGCTCGGGGAAGACATCACCCGCCAGCCCCGCCTGCAACACGCCCACAGCGCCGCGGTCACCTTCAATGCCTGGCTGCCATGGATTGTCCTCAGCGCCGTGGTCTTTGCCTGGGGCATTCCGCAGTTCTCGCAGGCAATCGACAGCCACACAACCCTGAAGTTCGCCGTAGCTGGCCTGCACAACGTCGTCCAGCGCGTCCCGCCCGTGGTCGCCAAGCCTCTCTATGAGCCAGCCGTCTTCAATTTCAACTGGCTGGCCGCCACCGGCACCGGTAGCCTGGTGGCCGCTCTATTGGCCGGATTGCTGATGGGACTGGAGCCGAAGACCCTTGCCGCAACCTTCCTGAAGACACTGGTCAGCATCCGCTTCACCGTGGCCACTATCGCGGCCATGCTGGCGTTGGGCTACACGTCGCGCTACTGCGGCATGGACGCCACGTTGGGTCTGGCCTTCGCACGGACCGGCGTCCTCTATCCCTTCTTCGGCACTCTCATCGGCTGGCTCGGCACCGCCAGTACCGGGTCCGATACGTCGGCCAACGTCCTGTTCGGCAACCTTCAGCAAACCACCGCCCGCCAGCTCGGCATCTCGCCCGTTCTGATGGCCGCCGCTAACTCCACCGGCGGCGTCATGGGCAAGATGATCGCCGCGCCCAGCATCGTCGTGGCCAGCACCGCAACCGAAAGCTATGGCCAGGAAGGCACCATACTGCGCTATGTCTTTCTGCACAGCCTGGCTCTGGTTTCGCTCCTGGGTCTGTGGGTTCTGGCGTTAGCCCGCTTTGCGGACCTCACATCACTGCTCAGCCACTAACTCGCGCATCTAATGCGCGCCTGAAACCGCTGTCGTCTTCCTCAAATTTGCCACAAGATAAAAATAGGTAAAAAATAACCATAGCCAACTTGTTTCGATAGGAAATACAATCCTTCCTTGGAATAATCAGGCTCCGCAATTCGCGCTTCCCGGGCACCGGGAAAAGGGCTATGGATATGCTTGCACCAACGCTCTCTAAATTATTTTTCAGCAATGCCTTGGCGCTTTTCTTGGCCACGGCGCTCGGTGCCCAGGCGCCTGCGCCCACACATCCAGCGTCCACTACCCTCGAACCCCCTCCCACGCCTGCACAAACTTCCGCTTCCAGCGATCTGCCCCTCAATCCTGCCCTGCCCACCATCTTCATCGTCGGCGATTCCACGGCCCGGAACCAGGCAGACCTTGGCTGGGGCGACCATTTCGCAGCCTATTTCGACCTCGCACAGGTCAATATCGCCAACCGCGCCATCGCCGGCCGCAGCAGCCGCACCTACATCCACGAAGGCGCATGGGACAAGGTGCTTGCCGAGATCAAGCGCGGAGACTTTGTGCTCATCCAGATGGGCCACAACGACGGCGGCGCCCTGGACGGCGCAAAGCCGCGCGGCAGCCTGAAGGACATCGGCGACGAGAGCCAGCAGGTCACCCTGCTGAACGGCGACCAGGAACTGGTCCACACTTACGGTTGGTACATCCGCAAGTACATTGCAGACACACGCGCCGAAGGCGCTACGCCGCTCCTGCTCACACTGACCGTGCGCAACATTTGGACCGCCGCACCCGGCGGTAGCCAGCGCATCGAGCACGACATGGGCTACAACGATTTTCTCCGCCAGATCGCCGCAGCAGAGCGCATTCCGTTGCTCGACATGGGCCGTCTGGAGGCCGACGCGCTTGAGAAACTGGGTCCCGAGCAAACCGCAAGGTTATTTCCCATCGATCACACCCACACCAGCGCCGAGGGTGCGGATTTGAACGCCCGCTGTGTTGCCAGAGCGATTGCAGAATCCGGTTCGCCCATCGCCGCATGGGAACGCACTGTTTCGCTTCATAACCAGTTTGAGGGCGCCCAGGATAAATAGCCCCACGCACTTGCCGTAGGCAAAGAGTTCATACAACAATGAAAGAAGGTTTCATGCGCACTTGTTTTCTGTTGAAGGTCCGTAAAGAGAAAGTGGTGGAGTACAAAAAACGACATGCTGATGTCTGGCCAGAGATGGTCGAAGCCCTCGAGAGGACCGGCTGGAAGAACTACTCCATCTTTCTGCGCCCTGACGGATTGCTGGTCGGCTACCTCGAAGCCGACGACTTTGAGAAGGCCTGCGCTGACATGAAAATCGAACCGGTCAACGAGCGCTGGCAGATCGAGATGTCACCCTTCTTCGAGTCGCTCGACGGCGGCGGCGCAGACGACAACATGTTCCCGCTCGAAGAGGTCTTCCACCTCGACTGATCAACCCAGCCGCGCCTCCATCCTGCGCGGCGTTCGCAGTTCATCGCGGGCCTCGCCCCGCACTCCCGGCCAGTCGCACAGACGGCGGGAAGAAACCTGATCGGAGAATCGGTGATGAGCAACTTCAACTCTTTCCGGCGCGACTTCCTTCGCGTCGGCAGCCTTGGTGCAGCAGCAAGCGCAATCCCAACCCTGGCAATGGCCGCTGAAGCCGCCAAAACCACACCCGCCTCCGTTGGCACCTACAACGTGCGCGACTACGGCGCGGCAGGCGACGGAAAAGCAGTGGACTCGCCGGCCATCAACCATGCCATTGAGGCCGCGGCAGCAGCGGGCGGTGGCGTTGTTCTGTTCCCGGCCGGAACCTACCTCAGCTTCTCCATCCGCCTCAAGAGCCACGTCTACCTGCATCTGCTTGAAGGCTCCACGATCGTCGCCGCCAACTCCCCCCTGCCCGCCGAAACCACCGGCTACAACGGCGGCATCTACGATGCGGCCGAGCCCAACACCGCTTGGGACGCCTACCAGGACTACGGCCACAACCACTGGCACAACTCGCTCATCTGGGGCGAAGACATTCACGACTGCGGCATCACCGGCACCGGCCTTATCTGGGGCCGCGGCTTGAGCTTCGGCGCTGGCCGCAGTGCACGCGGTGATTATCCGATCTACAGGGCCGAGCAACCGGGCGTGGGCAACAAGGCCATCGCCCTCAAGAACTGCCGCAACGTGCAGTTCCGCGACTTCTCGCTGCTCAAGGGCGGCCACTTCGGATTTCTGCTTACCGGCGTGGATAACCTGATCCTCGACAACCTCACCATCGACACCGACCGCGATGGAATGGACATCGACTGCTGCCAGAACGTGCGCGTCTCCAACTGCACGGTCAACTCGCCCTGGGACGATGGCATCTGCCCCAAGTCCAGCTACGCACTTGGCTACAGCCGCGCCACACGCAACGTCACTATCGCCAACTGCTTCGTCACGGGCTGTTACGAGCTGGGTTCAGTGCTTTCAGGCGCATTCAAGAAGTTCGCGGAGAGCGCTCATGTCTTCGGAACCGGCCGCATCAAGTGCGGAACCGAGTCCAACGGCGGGTTCATCAACATCACCATCACCGGGTGCGTCTTTGAAGGCTGCCAGGGCTACGCGCTTGAGACAGTGGACGGCGCGCTGCTCGAAGACATCACCATCACCAACTCCACCATGCGCGACCTGGTTTCTGCCCCCTTCTTCCTCCGCCTTGGAGCTCGCCTGCGCGGGCCCAAAGAGAGCACCAAGGTGGGCACGCTCAAGCGCATCGCCATCAGCAATATCGTGGCTTACAACGCGCCGCGCCGCCAGGGCTCCATCTTCAGCGGCATTCCTGGCTACGCAATCGAAGACGTCAAGCTCTCCAACATCTACATTGAAACAGCAGGCGGCGGCACGGCCGAGGACGCCAAAGTGCAGGTGCCGGAGATTGAGAACGCCTATCCGGAGCCGGGCCGCTTCGCTGTGATTCCAGCCAGCGGATTCTTCCTGCGCCACATGAAGAACCTCGAGATGAGCCACGTCGAGATCGCCAACACCACGCCCGACACACGGCCCGCCTTCCACCTGCACGCCGTGGAGCGCGCTGACTTCTTCGCCATCACCGCGCCACGCACCGCCGACGGCGCATTTGTCCTCGATGGCGTCAAAGACCTGCGCATCGGCTGGAGCCGCGCTGCCGCTGACTCCGTACTGGCCACAGCGGACAGCAAGACGCTCTAAACAGAAATCTGCGTCGTTCCGTAGATATTCCGTGCCCCATCCTTTCGCCTTCTTTCTGGCGAAAGGGTGGGAAAGAAGGCATTTCACCTCTACAAATCATCGCCAACGAAGAAGGCCACGCTCTTAGCGTGGCCTTCTTCCCGGGTTCTAGTCCCACAGTCCCTAGTCTTCAGTCCCCTATCCTCTAACAAAGTCCTTCGCGATCTGCACCGCAACCTCGCGGCCCAGGTCGCTGATAGCCTCGGCCAGTGGCAACTGCTTGGGGCAGGCCTCCACACAGTTCTGCGCAAAGCCGCACTCCTGAATGCCGCCATCGCCAGCCAGCGCCCTCAGTCGCTCTTCCTTGAAGACCTTGCCGGTGGGATGGTTGTTGAACAGCTTCACCTGCGCAATGGTCGCCGCGCCCACAAAGCCTGTGGCCTCGTTGAACTGCGGGCAAACCTCCATGCAGCATGTGCAGCTGATGCAGTTCGACAGCGGATAATTCGCCTCCTGCTGCTGCGGGAAGACGCGCGGACCTGCGCCCAGGTCATAGGTGCCATCCACTGGAACCCAGGCCTTCACGGCCTTCAGGTTCTCGAACAGAACCGACCGATCCACCTGCAGATCGCGCACCAGCGGGAACTTCGAGAGCGGTTCCACCTTGATGGGCTGCTCCAGATTCTCCACCAGGGCCGAGCAGGCCATGCGCGCCTTGCCGTTGATGCGCATCGCGCACGAGCCGCAGATCTCTTCCAGGCAATTCGAGTCGTAGGCCACCGGCGTTGTGCACTTGCCCTCGCATGTGGTCGGATTGCCCGCAATCTCCATCAGGGCGGAGATCACGTTCATGCCCGAGCGCCACTCCAGCTCGAAGCTCTCCCACACCGCGGGCGCATCGGGATTCGCCTGGCGCTTGATCTCGAACTTTACCGTCTTGTTTGCCATCGGCCTATCTCTCCAGGGGGTCGGCCCAGCGTGACCGCCCTCAAAACGTCTCTTATCGAATCCAGTTTCAGCGGAAAAAGCCACTTTCACCGCTGACCAACCCAGGCGCGCACTGCGCGCGCTGCCGCACGCAGTGCCTACTTGGCGGCGTCGTAGCGGCGCGGACGCGGCTTGATGTACTGCGTATCCACGTCCTCAAGCTCCAGCTTCGGTCCTTCCACCGTGCCCGTAAAGCTGGCCTTGATGGTCTTCAGGAACTTCTCGTCATTGCGCTCGGGGAAATCGGGTTTATAGTGCGCGCCGCGCGACTCGTCGCGCAGCAATGCGCCCAGCGCCACCGTGCGTGAAAGCTCCAGCATGTTGCCCAGTTGCCGCGTAAAGGCAAAGCTGGTGTTGGCCCACTGGCTGCGATCGCTCAGGTTGATCTTCTGGTAGCGCTCGATCAGCTCCACAATCTTTTCGTCGGCCTTCTTCAGGCCCACGTTGTAGCGAATCACGGAGACATGCTCGGTCATGGTCTCGCCCAGCTCGCGCCAGATCTTGAAGGGATTCTCGCCGCCGTCTGACTTGAGCAGCCGGTCGTTGATCTCCTTCTGCCGCTGCAGTTCGGCAGCCGCGCCACCGTCGCCTTCGGCTGCGGGCAGGCTCTTCGCGTAGCGCAGCGCATTCGGCCCGGCCTGGAAGCCGCCATAGATGCAGCTCAACAGAGAGTTCGCGCCCAAACGGTTGGCCCCGTGGTACTGGTACTCGCATTCACCGGCCGCAAACAGGCCCGGGATGTTGGTCATCTGGTTGAAGTCCACCCAGAGGCCGCCCATGGTGTAGTGCATGCCGGGAAAGATCTTCATCGGCACATCCCGCGGATCGACGCCGACGAACTTCTCGTAGATTTCGAGAATGCCTTCGAGCTTGCGGTTCAGCGTGGCGCGGTCGATGTGCGTCAGGTCGAGGTAGACCATCGGCTGGCCGTCGATACCCAGGCCAAGCTCGTAGACCACGCGGTGAATGGCTCTGGTGGCCACGTCACGCGGGACCAGATTGCCGTACTTCGGATACCACTCTTCGAGGAAATAGAAGCGCTCGTTCTCAGGGATGGCTTTGATCGCGCGCTTGTCGCCCGGCGTGCGCGGAACCCAGACGCGGCCGCCTTCACCGCGCGCCGATTCTGACATCAGCCGCAGCTTGTCTTCGCCGGGAATCGTCGTCGGATGCACCTGGATCAGCTCGCCATTGGCGTAGTAAACGCCCTGCTGGAAGACTGCCGACTGCGCCGACCCGGTGCAGACCACCGAGTTGGTGCTTTTGCCGTAGATGGCGCCGATGCCGCCGGTGGCCAGGATCACAGCCTCGGTCGGAAACGCGGTCAGCTCCATGGTGCGCAGATTCATGGCCGTAATGCCGCGCGCCACGCCCGTCGAATCGATGATGGCGGAAAGAAACTCCCAGCCCTCGTACTTCTTTACCCTGCCCTCGGACTCGTAGCGGCGCACCTGCTCGTCAAGCGCGTAGAGCAGTTGCTGGCCCGTGGTGGCGCCGGCAAAGGCCGTACGGTTGTAGAGCGTGCCGCCGAAGCGGCGAAAGTCCAGCATTCCCTCCGGCGTCCGATTGAACGGCACACCCATGCGGTCCAGAAGATCGATGATCGCCGGGCCGGCCTCGCACATGGCGCGCACCGGCGTCTGGTTGGCCAGAAAGTCGCCGCCGTAGATCGTGTCGTCAAAGTGCTGCGCGGTAGTATCGCCCTCGCCCTTCAGGTTCTTGGCCGCGTTGATGCCGCCCTGTGCGCAAACCGAGTGCGAACGCTTCACCGGAACAATCGAGAACAGGTCCACCTGCCCGCCTGCCTCGGCAATCTTGATGACTGCCGCAAGTCCGGCCAGTCCGCCGCCAACCACAATGATTCTGGGGCTTGCCATGAATCGAAATCCTTTCTTGAATGCAGGTGCTGGGTGCTAGGTGGCTAGGTGCTGGGGTGCATGGTCGATGAATCACCTGGCACTTAGCCACCTAGCACTTAACAACCTAGCCACTTAACACCTACCGCACAAATGCCCAGATGCTTGCCAGTCCCATCACCGCCAGCACCACGCCGCCGGCCGTGCACAGATAGCCAAAACGCTTGCGCGCCAGCTTGCCCGGCGTAATGCCCCACTTGGCGGCGAACAACCACACGCCATAGGAAAAGTGCCAGCAGATGGCGATCATCGCCACCACGTAGAAGGCCAGCATCCAGGGGTTCTGCAACTCGATTTGCACTTTGGTGAAGGCGTAGCCGGGATTCTCCGGCAGCATCACGCCCATGAAGCGCTGACGCACCACGTGCTGCGCAATGTAGACGATGGCCACCAGACCCGTGTAACGCTGGGCCACATACAGCCAATTGCCCGCCCACGGGTAGTAAACCACGTTCGACTTGCCGCGCACCCAGATGTAGACGCCGTAAAGGGCGTGATACAGCAGCGGCAGGAAGATGAAGACCCACTCCAGCACCCGCACCAGCGGCAGGCTGTTCAGGAACTTCACCTGCGCGCCGTAGGCCTCGGCGCCCTTCAGAGCCTCAAAGTTCGAGAGCAGATGTTCGAGCAGAAAAGCGCCCAGCGGAATAATGCCGAGCAACGAGTGCAGCTTGCGCCACAGATAGCTGGTTCCCTCACCTGCGCGCAAAGACGGTACACCGCTCTTTACGCTCGGCGCGGCGGAAGGTTGTGCTGTAGCCATGGGTAATTCGGCTCCTATCGATACCGGGGAAGGACGGCCCGTAGCAGGCCGGTTGATCCGTTGAGGTTCTAGTGCATTATTCGAGCCGGATACGATCCCCGTCAAGGCGCTCCGTCGGCTTTTAACCTGCCAGAGCGTCCAACGCGGAACGATTGGCTATTTGGCATCTGCCGCGGCCGCTCTCTGCACCATCGGAACCACCTTCCGGCTGCGTTCGCCCGTATAGATCTGGCGCGGCCTCGCGATCTTCTGTTCCGGGTCCACGATCAGCTCCTGCCACTGCGCCAGCCAGCCCACCGTGCGCGGAATCGCAAACAGAACCGTGAACATCTCCGGCTTGAAGCCGATGGCCTGGTAGATAAGCCCGGAGTAGAAGTCCACGTTTGGATAGAGCTTGCGCTTGATGAAGTACTCGTCCTCGAGCGCGATCCGTTCCAGTTCAAGCGCGATTTCGAGCTTGGGATTGTGGCCCGTCACGCCAAAAACTTCGTCGGCAATCTTCTTGATCAAGGCGGCGCGCGGGTCGTAGTTCTTGTACACCCGATGCCCGAAGCCCATCAGCTTCACGCGGCCTTCTTTTACCTTGGCAATGTGCGCCGGAACATTTTCGAGAGTGCCAATCTCGTCCAACATACGGATCACTTCCTCATTTGCGCCGCCATGCAAGGGACCAGACAAAGCCGATGCCGCCGAGGCCACCGCCAGATATGGATCGGTCTGCGCACTACCCACGCCGCGCATGGTGTTGGTGCCGCAGTTCTGCTCGTGGTCGGCATGGAGGATGAACAGCACATCCAGCGCATGAGCCAGCACCGGATTGGCCGCGTACTTCGGTTCCACCATCTTCCAGAGCATGTTCATGAAGTTTTCCGTGTAGCTCAGATCGTTATCCGGGTACACATAGGGAAACCCAACACTATGCCGGTACGACATGGCCGCCAGCGACGGCATCTTGCCGATCAGCCGCTTGATCTGCAGCAGCCGGTTCTCCGGGTCGTGTACGTGCCGCGAAGCCGGGTAGATCGTCGACAGCGCCGCCACCGTCGAAATCAACATCGACATTGGATGGGCGTCGTAGCGGAAGCCCTCCATGAACTTCTTCGTCGATTCATGAATCATGGTGTGGTGGGTGATCTCGTAAACCCAGTCGTCGAGCTCGGCCTTGTTCGGCAGCTCTCCAAACAGAATCAGGTAGGCAACTTCCAGATAGGTGCAATGGGCTGCCAGCTGCTCAATCGGATAGCCGCGATACTCCAGAATGCCGCGATCGCCGTCGATGAAGGTGATCCCACTGCGGCACGAGGCCGTATTCATGAACGCGGGATCGTAGAGCATCAGGCCAAAGTCGTCGTCGGCCTCCTTCATCTGGCGAAAATCCATCGCGCGCACGGTTCCGTCTTCGACGGGAATCGTGTAGGTCCGATTGGTGCGATTGTCAGTAACGGTCAGAGTATTCACAGACACTGCTTTCTCTCCTGCGGATCTGTTCTGCATAATTTCCATGTGTGCGCCAGATCACATTACATTCAGTGCATACATCTTCGTCCGTGATTGCAGTCACATGCAAACAGGAAAGCAGAAATCCTGCACGCCTGTCGCCTGGCGAACCACATTCCGGGACTCGCTTCGAGCTGGCTTTCATTTCAGGCCCTTTGACGGCCCTCTGTGCCGCCTCAGCCCTTCAGTTGCTTGAGCAGTTCTGCAAAGGCTCGCCCGCGATGGCTCAGCCCCAGTTTGGTTTCCAGACTGATTTCGGCCATGCTCTTGTCGAGTTCGGGAAGATAAAACAAAGGATCGTAGCCGAATCCACCAGTTCCGCGGGGCGACTCCAGAATCGTGCCCTCCACTGCGCCCTGGGCAATGTTCTCCGGAACTCCATCCCGCGCCGCCACCAACACGCACCTGTAACGTGCCGACCGCGTTTTGCCGGGCACCGTCGCCATCCGCTGCAACAGCACGACATTATTCCAGACATCGGAATTATCGTTCGCATCGGGCGAATCAGTTAGTCCCAAATCGGCGGCAAAGCGTGCCGAGCGCACTCCGGGAGCCCCGTTCAGGGCATCCACTTCCAAACCGGAATCGTCGGCAACCACCAGAGCACCTGGAGCAAAGCGCGAATAGTAGACGGCCTTGAACGTTGCGTTGGCCTGAAACGTGGCTCCGTCTTCCTCCGGCGGAGGAATCTCCTTGAGCCCCGCCAATGGCTCAATCGCCACACCGAAGGCCTCGGCGGCCACTCGAAAATCCCGCAGTTTTCCTTCACTGGTGGTCGCCGCAAACAGTCGTAGTCCGGTGTGCTCCTTCATACACAGAGTGTACTGGGCTTTGCGCCCTGCTGGCGGCCATCTCCTGCTAAATCAGCAGTCTTCGTGAACCGCTTTGAAATTCGTTGACAAACTTCTCCCTGGTTGCATAGTTTTACCGTTTGGAAAATATTTCATTTGAGGAAGACTGGCTACGTTTCGCACCCGATTCGCCCACACCCAGGGAATCGATGTGCATCACCGCCTCAGCTCCCCGCGTTCTGCTTTCCAAACCCTAGTGCGGCACCGCACAATATTCGGGCTTACATTTTTGAAGGAGTACGCACCACTATGAATCGTCTCTGGCTTCATTCCCTTGCCTTGGGAGTTCTCTGTGCATCCGTTCTACTGGCGCCCGTGTGTGTCTCCGCGGCCTCCGGACCGGCTGAGCTGCGCATCAACAGCTTGCCTGCGCCGCTCGGCATCGACGACCCCTCACCGCGCTTCTCCTGGCAGTTGCACGATACCACCAGCGGCGCCGCGCAGTCTGCTTACGAGATTCAGGTGGCCAGCTCCGCCGACTTGCTCGCCCACGACCAGGTCGACGTATGGACCAGCGGTCATGTTTCCTCGTCCGTTTCGGTCGGTATCCGTTACAAAGGGCCTGCCCTCAAGCCCACCACCCGCTACTACTGGCGCGTGAAGGCCTGGGATGCAGCGGGAAAGCCCTACGCGGCCAGCGAGATCGCAAACTGGGAGACAGGCCTTGGCAATGAAGCCAACTGGAAGGCTGAATGGATCGGCTACGAGACTCCAGAAGAGAACGCCGTGCGTAATGCGCACGCCCAGTGGATTTCGAGCCCCGACGCCCACGCTCTCGCCGCTGTAAAAGCCCCTGAAGAACGCTTCGCCTATCGCACCACTCTTACCCTCCCCAAACCCGTCCGTTACGCCACCCTCTACGCCACTGGGCAGGACACGGTAGCAGCATGGGTCAACGGAGCGCCGGTTCTCGAAGAACACCCGCTGATCGCTGCCAAGCAGATGCCCTGGAAGAAGTTCGTCCGCGCCGATGTGAGCGGCAAGCTTTCCGCTGGCGTCAATACCCTCGCCATCGAGGTGCTGCACTACGTCGTCAACCCCAACGGCATGGCCACTGACGATCCGGCCCCGCTCATGGCTACCCTCGTGGTTCGATACGATGACGGCACATGGGAAACCTTCTTCTCCACGCCCAGTTGGAAGGCCGCCATTCACACCCCCGCCGGATGGACTGCCAAGACCTTCGACGACTCCAGTTGGAAGACCGCCGTCCAATTCGAGCAGCGCACCTCCACCCTCACTGAACCTCTCGGTAAACCATGGCTGCCCGATTCGGTCAAGATTCTCCGCCGCGAATTCGCGCTCGCCTCGCCGATCCGCTCAGCGCGCATCTACTCGACCGCGCTGGGCGCCTATGAACTCTACCTGAACGGCAAGCGCGTCAGCGCTGACGTCATGGCTCCCGGCTGGACCGATTACCGCCAGCGCGTCCCCTACCAGACCTACGACGTCACCAGCCAGCTCACCCTGGGCAACAACGCGCTCTCCGTACTGCTCGCCCCCGGCTGGTACTCAACACCGCTCGAGTGGTTCCAGCAGCCCAACAACTACGGCCTCACGCCGCCCGCCCTGCGCGCCCAGCTCCGCATCGAGCACGCCAACGGCAAGGTGGAATGGGTATCAACCGACTCGCATTGGACTGCCGCGCCGAGTTGGATCGATTCCGCCGAGATCTACGACGGCGAGACCCAGGACGGCGGCCTTTACTCCGCGCACTGGGCCAACGCCAACGCGGACGCCGCTGGTGCTCTTTCAGCAACAATCATTCATCCTGCCCCCGTCATAATCGAGGCGCAGGAGTTTCAGCCCATCCGTGTCGAGCGCACCCTCGATGCAAAGACTCTCACTCAGCCCAAACCTGGCGTCTGGGTCTACGACTTCGGCCAAAACCTCTCCGGCGTTGCCACGCTGCGCATCGCCGGTACCGCTGGAACCGATGTGCAGTTGCGCTTTGCCGAGATCCTCAACCCCGACGGCACCATCTACACCGATAACCTGCGCACCGCCAAAGCCACCGACCACTTCATTCTCACCGGCAGCGGCACGGAAGAGTTCACTCCTCAGTTCACCTTCCACGGCTTCCGCTATGTGGAGTTGACCGGCGTCAAGAAGGAGCCTGCGAAGTCTGCCGTCATCGTCAACGTGCTGCACACTGATGCGCCATTCGCCGTCAAGCTCTCCACCGGCAGCCCGCTCATCAATCAGCTCTGGTCAAACATCCTCTGGGGCCAGCGCTCCAACTTCGTCGGCCTGCCCACGGACTGTCCGCAGCGCGACGAGCGGCTCGGCTGGATGGCCGATGCGCAGGTCTTCTGGCGCACCGCCGGCTACAACATGGATCTGGCCGCCTTCAGCCGCAAGTTCTCCGCCGACATGCGCGGGACGCAATCGGGAACGCCCTACTACGGCATCTTCGCCCCCGGCACCATGAGCCCGGTCTCCGGCTTCGGCGCGGGCTGGAGCGACGCTGGCGTCGTCATCCCCTGGACCTCGTGGCTCCAGACCGGCGACACCTCGATCATCGAAGAGAACTGGGCCGCGATGGAGCGCTACCTCGACGCCATCCACGCCACCAACCCCGATGGCCTATGGAAAAACCAGCTCGGCATTCCCTTCGGCGATTGGCTTTCGCCCGAGGGAAAAACCGACCAGTCCCTCATCGCCACCGCGTACTGGGCCTACGACGTCACGCTGATGCGCCAGATGGCCCACGCCACCGGCCGCACCGATGCCGAGCAGAAGTATGCCGCGCTGTTTGAGAAGATTCGCTCGGCCTTCCAGCAGCAGTTTGTCCACGACGACGGATTCATCCCCGGCGCTGACAACTCGGCCTCGATCTTCGGCCAGATCAACAACCCCAACGCCCGCGCCAACGGCAACGACACGCAGACCGGCTACGTGCTGGCGCTGCACATGAACCTGCTGCCGGAGAATCTGCGTGCCGCAGCGGCCAAACGCCTCGTCGACAAGATTCACGCGAACCACGACATGCTCGCCACCGGCTTTCTTGGCACGCCTTATCTGCTCGAAGAACTCACCAAGGCGGGCTATCAAGAGTTGGCCTACAAGCTGCTGCTCAATACCGGCTATCCCTCCTGGGGTTATATGGTGGACCACGGCGCAACAACCATGTGGGAGCGCTGGAACGGCGACCAGATGATCTCCGACCCCAGCATGAACTCCTTCAACCACTACGCCTACGGTGCGGTCGCCGACTGGATTTATCGCTACGCCGCCGGCATTGACGCCACACCCTCAGACGCAGGCTTCCACACCATCGTGCTGCACCCGGTCTTTGACGCCCGCCTCGGCAAACTCTCCTTCGATTACGACTCGCCCTACGGCCCCATCCACTCTGACTGGGCCGTGACCGGCGCAACTGCCGAGTGGGCGTCACCATCCCGGCCAACACCACCGGCTGGCTCCCACTCAGCACTCAAGAAGCTATGAAATACAAGCTGTACGGCAAGCCAATAAACCGGAGCCCGAAAGCAAAATTTATTCAGCGCGATGGCCAAACCGGCGTAGAGTTGCAGCCTGGTATCTATAACTTCGAAATCGAGTTGTTTTCCGTTATACAGACCAGCGTCTCCTAGCGTATGTTCCGCAAGGACAGCTTCCATTGAAACTCTGAAGTATTCAACAGTTTTGAAAGGGCACGGCTTTAGCCGTGCCACACTGTACGAAAAAGATGACCGGGCTTTAGCCCCCGAGGGAGCGATTCCGCCTTCCCCCGGGAAAGGATCTTCGTATGAACACAGTCAACGCCATCAATCCCACGCTGGGCATTTTTATCTTCACGCTCGGCGGCCTCTGCGGCGCCGTCTTTTATCTGCCCTTTTCCCGCGTCAAAAAGTGGGCATGGGAGAGCTACTGGCTGGTCTACGCCCTCATCGGCCTGGTCATCGTGCCGTGGATTCTGGCTCTCACTACCGCGCCGAACACCATCGCCGTGCTCCAGGCTGCTCCGCGCCATGAGATCGTCTATTGCCTCATCTGCGGCATGTTGTGGGGCTTCGGCGGGCTCACCTGGGGCCTGATGATCCGCTATCTCGGCGTCGGCCTCGGCCTCGCCATGGGTGCGGGCATCACCTCGGTCACCGGCACGCTGATTCCGCCCCTGCTCAAGGGCAGTGACGCGGTGAGCACCATGTTCCACAAACCCGGCGGGCAGGTTTCCGTGCTCTCGGCCGTCATCTCGCTGGCAGGCATCGTCTGCGTCGGTCTCGCCGGCCGCTCCAAGGAGTCAGAGTTACCCGAAGAGGCCAAGAAGAAGGCCGTCGCCGAGTTCGACTTCCGCAAGGGCATCATGGCCGCAGTCTTCGCCGGCCTCATGAGTTCAGCCATGAGCTTCGGGCTGCAAGGCGGGCCGCAGATTCAGAAGCTCGCGCTCTCCACAGCCCCCGCAACCGCCATCACCTGGGCCGGCATCCCCGTTCTGGTTGTTGTGCTGCTGGGTGGTTTCATCGTCAACGGCGGCTGGTGCATCGTACTCAACATCAAGAACCGCACCCTTACCGACTACGTCAACAGCACTACGCCCATCGCCAACAATTTCTTCTTTGCCGCCATCGCCGGCGCCATCTGGTGCTTCCAGTTCGTCTGCTTCAAGACCGGCGAGCCGAGCATGGGCAAGACCTCGTACATCGGTTGGGCCGTGCTCATGGCCAGCTCCATCCTCTTCAGCCAGTTCCTCGGCATTCTACTGGGCGAGTGGAAGGGTACCGGCAGCAAGACCAAAGGTTTGCTCACCGCCGGCCTGCTCTTGTTGATCGCCTCCTCCGTAGTCGCCGGTTACGCGGGCTCGCTCTAGCAACAGAACTTCGCACCATCGTCTGCGCCCAACACGCGCAAGGAGAAAAACTGAATGGCATCCCCCTTTGTGGCAATCGGCTGGCACCTGCTGGGCGCGGCCATGGCCGCCACGTTTTATGTCCCCATTGAGCGCGTCAGGAGCTGGTCGTGGGAGACCACATGGGTCATCGCCGGCTGGTTCTCGTGGATCGTTGCGCCCATCGGCGTCACCCTGATGCTGCTGCCCCATTTTCACGCTTTCTACGCGGAGATGGGCTGGCCGCTACTGATTCGCGTGGTGCTGTTCGGCGCGCTCTGGGGCGTCGGCTCCATCACCTACGGATTGACGGTTCGCCATCTCGGCCTCTCGCTCGGCATCGGCATGGCTATCGGACTCACGCTCACCGTGGGCACACTCCTGCCGCCTATCGTCGCCGGCCAGGCCGCACTGCTGTTTGAAACCCGCTCCGGACTTATCGGCATGGCAGGCGTCGCGGTCTCGCTCATCGGTGTGGCCATCGTCACCTTTGCCGGACACCAGAAAGAGGTGCAACGCAAAGGCAGCCTCGATGAGTTCAACGTCCCGCTTGGCATTACGCTGGCTGTCCTATGCGGCATCTCTTCCTCGGGCATGTCGTTCGGCATTGCCGCCGCCAAGCCCATGGAGCAGGCCGCGCTGCATCTGGGCGTCAACCCGCTCTACGCCGCCCTGCCTGCCTACGTTCTCATCATGGGCGGTGGTTCGCTGGTCAACTGGGCTTACTGCTTCTTCCGCATGGGCACGCTCAGGCACAACCCCTTCGGCGACATGCGCCGCCCCACTCCTGAACTCCTCAAGAACACCGCTCTCGCCGCTCTCGGTGGCTTCATGTGGTACCTGCAGTTCTTCTTTTACGCATGGGGCGCGGCTAACATTCCACAGAAACTCTCTTACGTGAACTGGATGCTGCACATGAGCCTCTACGTGCTCTGCGGTGGCTTGGTGGGCCTCGCACTGGGCGAGTGGAAGGGCGTCTCAACCCGCTCCATCCGCATTCTATGCCTCGGCATTCTCTTCATCATCGCAGCCGCCAACATTGTGGGCCTGGGCATGGCCACGAACTAGAACAAATCCGCTTTTCACACAACGATAAGGGCTGCCGAAGACGAACACTTCGGCAGCCCTTATTCATTCGCTTCAAGTGAACGGAGTGCCCTGCCCCTTCAGCGCCATGACTGGAAGAAATTAACTACGACCGGAAAAAATTCTTCGCGATAAACACCACATTGGCCGGGCGCTCCGCCAGCCGCCGCATGAAGTACGGGTACCACTCCGTCCCGAACGGCACATACACCCGCACCTTGTACCCCTCTTCCACCAGCTTGCGCTGCAGGTCGCGGCGGATGCCGTAGAGCATCTGGAACTCGAATCTATCGCGCGCAATCTGGTGCTCGGCAGCGAAGCGTTTGGCGGCTGCAATCATCGTCTCATCGTGGGTGGCCAGGCCGTGATAGACAGGGCTGTCAAGCAGCATCGCCACCAGCCGCACGTAATTCGCATCCACGTCCGCCTTCAGCGGGAAGGCTACCTCGGCGGGCTCCTTGTAGGCGCCCTTGCACAGCCGTATGCGGATGCCGTCGGCCACCAACTGCTCCACATCGGCCTCTGAACGGTAGAGGTAAGCCTGGATCACCACACCCACCGCGTCGTGCATCTCCACCTGCGCATGGAGCCTGCGCACAATGTCCAACGTCACCTGCGTCAGGGTGGAGTCTTCCATGTCAATGCGCACAAAATTGTTCGTTGACTTCGCGTGCCGCACCAGAGTGGCGGCGATGGTCTCGGCCAGAACCGGCGAGTTCTCCAGCCCCATCTGCGTCAGCTTCACGCTGATGTTGGCGTTCAGGTCGCGCTCTGCAATCTGGTCCAGAACCTTGTGGTACACATCGGCAGCGCGTTGCGCCTCGGCCCCGGAGTTGACGCTCTCACCCAGTGAATCCAGCGTAACGGCCATTCCCTGCTTGTTTACTTGCTCGGCGGCAGCGAGCGCATCGTCAATCGTCATACCCGCAATGAAGCGTGAGCTGATCTTGATGCCAAAGCGCGAGCGCTCCATGAAGCGGCGCAATGAACGATTGTGCGACAAAGCAATGAAAGCAGAACGAAGTACAGGCATCGCTGAAATACCTCCTCCACTGTGACGGTCCATCCCGCCATCAGGGCGAACAAACCAGTTTCGCACATATGGTCAGGCCGGCGAGCCCGCAGATCTGGCTTCTTCGGCTTTACCCGGACTATTGTGGAAGTGTATGCCGAGCTTCCCGATCCGACGATCTTCCCGGTCCACGCTCCGGCTGTTGGTCGCCGGTGTGGTGCTAGCCTCTGCCGTGCTGCTGGCCGCACAGAACCCGCCGCCACTGCCCGCCACCACGGGCCAGACGCTGGCCGCAAGCTCCCTCGTTCTGGCACAGGCTGTGCGCGGACACAGGGCGATCCTGGTGGCCAGCTTCAGCCGCGATTCCAACCAGGCCAGTAGTGAGTGGATGCGCGCGCTGCATTCCGATGCAGCCTTCAGCCAATCAACCTGCTACCAGATCGTGATGCTCCAGAAAGCACCCGGCTTTGTCCGCGGCATCATCCACGCTGCGATGCGTCGCCAGACTCCCGAGCCGTGGCAGCCCTACACGGTCATCCTCACTGCGGACGAGTCCGCGTGGCGCGCCTGGTTCGGCGTGAAGGACGATAGCCAGCCGTGGATCGTTGCACTCAGCGCAAACGGCCGCATCGTGTGGCGCGGTCACGGCGGGTACGCCGACGCAGCAGCCAGCCTCAAAG
>Ga0302267_10001395_pt1 | contig 30855 bp, 30 predicted proteins | sample III_Bog_E1_3_FD_194555 | JGI IMG/M metagenome (GOLD analysis project Ga0302267, IMG submission 194555) | Peat permafrost microbial communities from Stordalen Mire near Abisko, Sweden - III_Bog_E1_3 | ecosystem: Environmental > Terrestrial > Soil > Wetlands > Peat | place: Sweden: Abisko...
TGCCGGCGGCCACGCCGATATGCTCGGCACGCTCTTCACTTGTGGCCAGGGGTCTGCCAAATAAGGAATCTGTAAATGACATGGAAGTTTAATAGTAACCATGAATGTTCGCTAGAACCAGCTATTTGTGATGCGCAACCGCAAAGCAGGTCGATTCTGTCGCTACTTTCGACGTCGCGGTCCTGAATCGCGCCTTCTATTGCGCGGGCGAGCCGCAGGCACGGGAAGCAAACAAGCGCGGAAGGGTCCGCCGATGGTCGCGCTGTGCCGCCTGCAACTTGACGGCGGCCGTTCCCGTCCGTACACATAAATGTATTGCGTTGCATAACTTCCCCCGAGGTGCCTCCGAATGAATCGAATTCTTCGTCACTCCGCGCCGGTGCTGTGCGCGGTTCTTGCTGCCACTCTGACTGCGGCGGCGCAGAGTGCGCCTGCGATGCAGGCTGCCCCGTCGGCTCAGGCTGGCGGGCCCGGTGGGCCACGCGCACCGCAGAAGCCTAAGAACCTGAAGGTGCTGCCGGACAATACCGATCTGCGCAAGGTGATGCACGAGTACGAGGGCTACCTGGGCGTTGAGTGCGAGTTCTGCCACACGGCGCCGGACCCGGTGACGCACCGCGCCGACCGTGCCTCCGACGCGAACCCGACCAAGGACGTGGCCCGCACCATGATCCAGATGACGGACGACCTGAACAGCAAATACCTGGCGCAGATCCCGGACCGCCACGACGCCGAGCCGATTACCTGCGGCACCTGCCATCGCGGAGAGAAGCATCCGCCCGCGTTTGTTCCCGCGCCTCGGCCCGAGGGCAACCGTCCCATGGGCGGAATGCCGGCAGCGGCGCCGCCCGCAGCCGCGCCGCCCAACTAGTGCGGGCGCGGATACTCTTCTTGCTTGTCATTCTGAGCGCAGCGAAGAATCCCCGCATTTCGCTTCCGCCAACGCTCAATTCCAGGCATCAAGAACGCTTGTGACTTCAGATTCACCAGCCGACCCCGGCTAGCGGGTGGAGCCGGTCACGAAGATCTGCTCCGCGCGGGCGCCGATGACGCGATAGAGCGCAAACTGGCGCGAGGCCTGCGCGCGCAACTCGAACAGCAGGCTGGCGCGATTGCTGGCCTCGGCATCGACGGCGTCCACCAGCTTCATGCGCGGCGTCCGGTCCAGGTGGTCGGCGTCGGTCACACTGGTCACGGCGATCTGCGGGTCGCTGTCGCCGTTGGCCTGCGCCACCAGCGTGACAAACCGCAGCGTGGGACCCAGCCCGTCGGTATGGGCCGAGTAGACAAAGGTCGCCGCGCCGCCGTAGCTCAGGGTGTAGCCGGTCAACTGCTCGTCCAGCAGCGGCTCCGGCGGGGGCGGCGGAGCGTCCTTGACGACCGTGCGACGCAGCTTGCTGCTGGGCCGTCGCTTGTCCAGCGGAGAAGGTGTTACGGGCGGCGGCGGCGGCGTGGGTGTGGCTCCGTTCACGGCCTCGTAGGCGGTAAGCGCAGTGCGCGCGGCGGCCTGCATCCTGGCCAGAATCGCCTGGTGCTCCTGCTCGTCGTCCCACCCACGGGAGAAGTCGTGCGGCGCGCGATCGACGGGGTCCGAGACGGCGACGATCTGGTGCAGGTCCGCGTCGCCGGGCAGCCCCATCAGCTTGGGGATGTCGTCCTCGTTGAGCGCGCCCACTGGCTTGCCGCGATGCAATGTGGGCCGGTTGGGGTCGTCCTCCGGCGTGGGACCGGCGGCGGTCACGCTGCCCTGATCGCCCTTGACCGGCTTCTTGGCGTCCTCCGGCGAGCGGCGGCGCAGGGTGGGCCGGTCGGGGTCGTTGGCGTCCGGCGTGTTACCGGAAGATGCGGTACCAGAAGAATCGGTGCCCCCCGCCGGGCGGTGCAGGGTGGGGCGGTCGGGGTCGGCCGCGGGCGTGTCGCCGGCGGTGCTGCTGGGCACATTCGTGGCCGAGCCGCCGGAGCCGGGAACGGCGGAGCGCGAAGAGAAGTGCGGCCGGTCGTCGTTGTCGTCGTCGATGCCATTGATCTTGGCAATCTCCGCCACCGGCTTCAGCGTGGACTTCTTCGCCTCCGCGGGCGCGACGAAGGTGCCGTAGCCGAACCAGCCATCGTCCCACGCGGAAGCGACGCCGGCCACCTCCACGAAGTGCTTGGCGAAGGCCAGGTCCAGGTCCCCGACAATGGTGCCGCCCTTCATCAACTGGTAGACGTTGCCGGTCTCCACCGCAAACGGCACGGGCCGCGCTTTGTACTCGGCTGCGTCCTCGAACTTGCCGTCGATGTAGAGCGAGACAGGAATGAGGCGGCTGGCTGTGGGCTTGGCCATGTCGCCGGTCCACTCGTAGATGCCGACAGCGCGGGTGACGTTCTCCGGCTTGGCGATCTTGTGGGTCTGCGCGCCGATGGGGATGCACAGGGCCAGCGCGGCGGCGGGTGCGACAAGGTGCTGCAGGCGGCGCTGGATGCAGGATGGCTTCATCGTTGTGATTAGACGCACTCGACAGGGAACAGGGAACAGGGAACAGAATACAGCCATGGGGAGATCGTGTCCGGGTTGTGTCTGCGAGATGTTGCCTTCCCTTCAGCTACCATCGAAGGCGTGAGCACACAGTCAGTCGCGGCGGTTGGCCCGGCGCCCATCCTGCGGGTGGAGGACCTTTGCATCCGCTTTGGCGAGCGCGAGGTGGTGCACAACATCAGCTTCGAGATGGCTGCGGGAGAGGCGCTGGGGCTGGTGGGCGAGTCCGGGTCGGGCAAGTCGGCCACCTCGCTGGCGGTGCTGCGGCTGCTGCCGCCGGAGGCGCACGTGACCGGCCGCGTGCTGCTGGCCGCTGCCGGCGACACCCGCAAGGACATGCCGACCGACCTGCTGACGCTGCCCGAGAGGGCGATGCGGCGGAGGCGCGGATCGGACATTGCGATGATCTTCCAGGAGCCGATGACGGCGCTGAATCCCGTCATGCGCGTGGGCGCACAGATTGCCGAGGCGGTGCGCGCGCACCAGCCGGAGCTGCGGCGGCGCCAGGTGGATGCGCTGGTGCTGGATGCCATGCGCGAGGTGGCGCTGCCCGACCCTGAACGACGCGTACGCGACTATCCGCACCAGTTCTCCGGCGGCCAGCGGCAGCGCATCCTGATTGCAATGGCGCTGGTGAACCGGCCTCGGCTGCTGATTGCGGACGAGCCCACCACGGCGCTGGACGTGACCGTGCAGGCGCAGATTCTGGCGCTGCTGAAGAGGCTGCGACTGACCCACGGGCTGTCGATGCTGTTCATCTCGCACGACCTGGCCGTGGTGGCGCAGGCCTGCGACCAGCCCGGCGACCACATCGCCGTCATGCAGCACGGCGAAATCGTAGAGCGGGCGGCCACGCTGGACCTGTTCCGCGCGCCGCAACATGCGTACACGCGCAAGCTGCTGGCCTCCGCGCCCACCATGACCAGCGACCGCGAACAGCCGCTGGCAAGCCTGGCCGCGAAAGCCTAGCAGGCGGCCTTTACCCTGGCAGCCTCGCGATGGTAGATTCTTGGCATCCGCACCGAACCGGGCCCGCGCAAAAGAAACTCCCAGCACGCAAAGGAGCTTTTATGGCTACGGTCGCCACACCGATTGCCCCGCCTCGCAACGTTGCCAAGTACGCCATCTGGGCAACCCTCGGCATCGCCCTGGTGGTCGCCTTCATCTTCACCGACTATCCGCTGCTGTTTCCGTCCGGCGATCCCTACCGCGCCCACCTGATTGCCGACCGCTTTGTGCTGATCCCGCATGCGGTCTTTGCGCTCATCGCCATGCTGATTGGACCGTTCCAGTTCTCCACGAGGTTTCGCCAGCGGCATCTGGCGCGGCACCGGCTGCTGGGCAAGATCTATGTCATCTGCATCGCCTTCACCGCGCCGGCAGCAATCTGGCTGGGCTTCCACAGCGAGGCGGTCGAAGGCCTGTCGATGACAATGGCGACGCTTGCCCTGGGCGTGGGCTGGCTGGTGTGTACGCTGGTGGCGTTCCTGACAGCGCGCAACCGCCATATCGCCGTACACCGCCAGTGGATGGTGCGGTCCTACTGCTTTACGCTGAACTTCATCTTCGCGCGGGTGCTCAACTTCTGGCCGGCGTACACCCACCTGTCCAACACGGGCTTTGCCAACGTACTGTGGGGCCTGACGTTCTGCTACCTGCTGCTGCCGGACCTGTACTTCAACTGGCGGGAGATCACGACCAGCCGTGCGAAGTAAGCCAGTGCGATCGCGAATCGACAACGGAAGCCGGTATATCCAAGGAAGATCCAGACCCCTGGGATAGACTGAGATTTCGTGCATGCGCACAGCGGACTCTTATGCGGGCTCTGGTCATCTCCGACATCCACGGCAACCTGGAAGCGCTGAACGCGGTGCTGGCCGCGGCCGGCGAGTGGGACGCGCTGTGGAATCTGGGCGACATGGTGGGCTATGGCGCCAGCCCGAACGAGGTGCTGGACACCATACGGCCGCTGGCGACGCTGACCGTGCGCGGCAACCATGACCGCGTGTGCTCCGGGCTCAGCTCGTCGCTGGCCTTCAACCCGGTGGCGCGGACGGCGGCCCGGTGGACGCTGGCAGCGCTGACGCCGGACAACCTGGTCTGGCTGCGCATGCTGCCGCAGGGACCGCTGCCGCCGGAGGGCGTGGACGACGTGACCCTGTCGCACGGGTCCCCGCTGCATGAGGACCAGTACATCCACACCATGCGCGATGCGTGGGCCTCGTTCCAGCAGATGACGACGGCCATCACCTTCTTCGGCCATACCCATGTGCAGGGCGGATTCAGCCAGCAGCAGCACAACTGGCACGAGCTGAAGCCGCGCTACGACCGCAAGCAGGATGCGGACACCTGGACGCTGACGATGCCGGAAGGGACGCGGCACCTGATCAACCCAGGCTCTGTCGGGCAGCCGCGGGACTACGACTGGCGGGCTGCGTTCGCCATCTACGACAGCGAGGCGCGCGAGGTGGTGTACCACCGGGTGCCGTACGATCTGCGCCGGGCGCAGAGCCGCATCCTGATGGCGCGGCTGCCGGGCCGGCTGGCGGAACGGCTGCGCGAAGGCCGGTAGGCCGCTTACGAAAAGGGGTTGCGGACCTTGACGATTCCGAACTGCTGCCCGTCCTGCAGGTCCTCCGAGTAGAGCGTAGCGCAGCCGCCCTGCTGCGCGGCAGAGACGATCAGGCTGTCGTACCAGCTCAGGCGATGGCGCTCCTGGATGCGGATGGCTTCCGAGATGAGCGCGGCCGAGGGTGGAACGATGTGTAGAGGCCGGAAGGTGATGTCGAGGTAGCGCTGGGCATCATCGTGGGGCATCTTCCGCGGGATCTTGAGCAGGACGATGTTGAAGAACTCCTGAATCACCTGATAACTGATGACCGCTTCGCCCTCAATGGCCAGACTGCGAATCAGGCCTTCCGCGATGGACTGCTTGATCGGATCGCGCTCGTCGTACCCGTAGACGAAGATATTGGTGTCAAGGAAGGCCTTACCGCTCATTCATCTCTTCCCGGGTGTACTTGCGGTCGACCTTGATGTATTTCTTGGTGCGCTCCATCAGCGCGTCGTATTCCTGCCGCCAGCGGGCGCGGCCGGAGTACTGCTCCAGCCACTCGCGAAAGGCGGCGTTCAGGGTGGTGTGCTGGGCGCGCGCAACCTCGCGGGCCTGCTCGATCAGGTGTTCGTCGGCGCTGAGCGTAATGTTCTTCACGAGAATAGTGTACACGAGAATCGTGTACACTACGCGCCGGACCAACGACGGAGATTCTGACCTGCGGTCAGAATGACGAGCCGGAGGGGGATGGACAATCCCAGGATGACGGCGGGAGCCTGGGATGGCGGCGGGAGCTTTGGGATGACGGCGGGCCTTACCTCGGCGTGACAGAGAAGGTGGCCGGGGGTTGTGGGTACTGCGGTGGTGCGCCGTAGGCGGGGAACTGCATCTTGATGCCGGCGGCGAGCATGGCCGCGTGACTGGCGTTGTACATGCGCACCCGGCCGGAGAGCAGGAAGCACTCAATGAGCGAGACGATGCTGGGGATGCCCGTCCAGCAGAACAGCAGGTACAGCACTCCGAGGCCGACCTGGCCCATGTAGAAACGGTGCGCACCAAAGCCGCCCAGGAAGACGGCCAGCAGGATGGCGGTGGTGGCGTCCTTGCGCACCATCGCGTACTGCGACAGGAACAGCATCTTCTGCTGCTCGGTCATGTCCTGCATATAGACAAACTCGGGGGCGTAGACGGCGGCGTATGCGTTCACGGCGGGCTCCGGGGCGATGCTCGATACCCAACCACAGTACCGCGAAGCAGGGCGCCGCGGGGCGGAAATCGTGAAACTGCTCTATCGCCGGTTCAGGCCCAGCAGGCTCAGGAAGAAGCTGCCGAAGACGATCTCCACGCCGAGCATGAAGCAGGTGGCGGAGGGCAGCGTGAGGCGGAGCATCAGCGTGGGCGACAGCGGACCAAAGCCCGTGGCATGCCACAGGGAGATGGCGTAGCCCAGCAGCCCCGCTCCCACCAGCAGCAGAAGGCAGCCGAAGAGGACCCCAGTCTCCAGGGTAATGACCTTGAACAGCCGCTCGAAGCGCGGGTTGGGCGGCAGAAAACCTTCCTGCGTCCCAAAGACCTTGGCGGAGACGGCGAACATCGTGATGTGCGCGCCGATCAGCACCAGGCCGAGCGCGTAGGTCAGGGTGTCGACATCCAGCGTATGGCCGCCGGGAATGGCCAGCGGGCCTGGCAGCAGCAGCATCGACAGGACCACTCCGATGGCAAACATGGCCAGGCCGGGATAGAAGAACAGCCAGCGCGGGCTGTAGAGCAGCAGAAAGCGCAGGTGGCGCCAGCCATCGCGCCAACTGCGCAGGTGGGGCGGGCGGTTGCGGCCATCGGGCGAGAGCGTGGTAGGAACCTCTGCCAGGCGGTAGCCGGCCAGCGAGGCCTTCACCACCATCTCCGACGCGAACTCCATGCCGGTGGTGCGCAGGTTCAGCGCGAGGATGCGCTCGCGGTCGAAGGCGCGCAGGCCGCAGTGGAAGTCGCGCACCGGGATGCGGAAGAAGACGCGGCCGATGGTGGAGAGCACCGGGTTGCCCAGATATCGATGCAGCGGCGGCATGGCGCCGGACTCGATGGAGCCGCTGAAGCGATTGCCCATCACCAGCGCATAGCCCTCGTTGAGCCTGGGCAGGAAGCGCGGCAGATGCTCGAAGTGGTAGCTGGCGTCGGCATCGGCCATCAGCACGTACTTGCCTTGGGCGGCCTGGATGCCGGCCAGCAGCGCTGCGCCATAGCCGCGCACCGGGACATCGACGACGCGCGCGCCCTCCGCGATGGCGATGGCCTGCGATCCGTCGGTGCTGCCGTTGTCCGCGACCACGACCTCGCCGGATACGCCAGAGTCTGCAATCGCCTGCACCGCCTGGCGCACGCAGAAGGCGAGTGTCTCGGCCTCATTGAGACACGGCATGAGGATCGTAAGGTCGAGGCCGGACATGGGTTCGATACTAACAAGCCGATGCCGGACCACGATACGAATCTGGCGAGGGAGTTACCTTCCCGGATTCGACGAGGGCAGCGCGAGGCAGTTGCCGCGATTGAACCAGGCGGTGGGCGAGTTGAGGCCGCTCACCGGAGCGTCGCAGGGCAGGTACACGATCACAGGCTGGTCGGCCAGACTGGGCTGCTCGGAGCCGGGCGCGCGCACCATCAGCGAGTAATGGGCGCGAAACAGCGGGCCGTTGAACACCCACTCCGGCGTGTAGGACTCGGCGTCGCGGTCCAGCACGACGGCGGCGAAGTGCCCGGAGGCATAATCCTGCTGGAGCTCGTTGACGACCGGAGCATACCCTCTGCCCAGCACGGCGTCGAGCGCGTCCATCTCCGCGTGGGTGGGCTTGCCGGCCAGGATGCCGTCAAAGCTGTGGTTGACGGCCCAGACGTCTCCAGGGGTGGTGCGCAGCGCATCCAGAAACTGCGTGCGGTAGGCCAGGGTCTCGCTGGAGACCTTGTAGCGGCCCGGCAGGTACAGGTGCGACGCCAGCTGCACGACGACGAACAGCCACACCACGGCAGCCGGCAGCGGGTTCGCCAGCTGCTCCGACCACGCCAGCAGGCGATGGACGGCCAGTCCGAACAGCACCGCGAGCCATGCGTAGACGGGCATCAGCGCGTTCACGTTGGCGCCCTCGTGCGCCCGCACAAAGCCGACCCCGCCCACGATAAGCAGGGTCACGATGGCGTAGAAGCTGGCCTTGGTGCTGCGCCACGCGGGCGGCGCCAGCAGCACAGCCACGATGATGAGCGCGATGGCGATGCCGAGGGGCTCCAGCAGATCCACTGGAATGTACGTAGCCGCCTGGCGCGGCTGCAAGGCCAGGCGGCTCGCGACGCCGAAGACGTAGAAGCTGTACCACCCGCCGCTCAGCCGGTTGCACAGAACGACGCTGGCCGCCGCAAAAACCGCCACGCTGCCCATGCCGAGCACCATGCGGCCGGGGCGGCGCCACTCCGGCAGAAAGGCCAGCAGCGCGATCGGCAGGATGCTCTGCTTGGTCTGGAAGGCCAGCAGCCACAGCACGGCGGCCAGGATGGGGTTGGTCCAGCGAGTGCTGTAGAGCGCGGCCAGGAAGAAGAACACCGAGAGCGAATCGACGCGGCCAACATCGAACCAGCCCAGCACGACGGGATACATGGCGGCATACAGGCCGGCGGCAACCAGCGCGGCGGCGTGGCGGCGGGTCTCCCGCAGGACGAGGGCGTAGATGACGGCGAAGCTGCCCAGCGTGGAGACGATGGAGACCAGCCGCGGGGCAACATAGCTCAGGCCGGTCAGCTTGGCGACCGCTGCCGAGATATGGAAGAACAGGGGCGCGTAGAGGAAGGCAGCCCACTCCAGCGTGGGCGGCCCGTAGAGCGGCTTGCCGTGCGCCAGCCGCCAGATGGAGGTCATCATGGCGGACTCCATGCGGTCCAGCTCGAACGGATAGCGCAGCCGGCGCAGCGCCACCAGGGCGAAGACGGCGATCAGTCCAACGGCAAGCAGGCAGCCGAGGAAGCGGAAGCCACGTTCGGCGCGTTTCGCGAGAGCGGTGTCGGCGGGCATCGGATCTCCGGGCGTCGCTCCCTGGCAGGCGGCGCTCCCGTTCATTATAGGGGGGTAAAGCGTTCTGGTAGGCTAGGTTCGTGATGAGCGCTGGACGGACGGGTACTCCTTCGATCGCAGTGTTGATTCCCTGCCATGACGAAGAGGCGGCAATCGCCAAGGTTGTGGCCGACTTCCAGGCGGCCCTGCCCGGCGCGGCCATCTACGTCTACGACAACAACTCGCACGACCGCACCGTGGAGCTGGCGACGGCCGCCGGCGCGCGCGTCCACCGGGAGCGGCTGCAGGGCAAAGGCAACGTGGTGCGGCGCATGTTCTCCGACGTGGAGGCAGACGTGTACGTGCTGGTGGACGGCGACGACACCTACCTGGCCGACTCCGCGCCCGCCATGGTGGACCGCCTGCTGCACGACCGGCTGGACATGGTGAACGGCACCCGCGTGACGGAGATTGCCGCGGCCTACCGCCCAGGCCACCGCATCGGCAACCGGATTCTGAGCGGGCTGGTGCGCCGGATGTTCGGCAATCGCATCACGGACATGCTCTCCGGCTACCGGGTCTTCAGCCAGCGATTCGTCAAGTCGTTTCCGGCGCTGTCGTCGGGATTCGAGATTGAGACGGAGCTCACCATCCACGCGCTGGAGCTGCGCATGCCGGTCGACGAGATGGACACGCCGTACAAGGACAGGCCGGAGTTCAGCAGCTCCAAGCTGCGCACCTACTCGGACGGGTTGCGGATTCTGCGGACCATCATCCTGCTGGTCAAGGACGAGCGCCCTATGCTGTTCTTCTCCATCGCCGGGCTGGTGCTGCTGCTGGCGGGCTTCGGGCTCAGCATTCCCATCTTCGTGGAGTTCCACAGGACGCACCTGGTGCCGCGCTTTCCCACGGCATTCCTGTCGCTGGGCCTGGTGCTGCTGTCGTTCCTCTCGCTGGCCTGCGGGCTGATTCTGGACTCCGTCGCGCGCGGGCGCAAGGAACTGAAGCGGCTCATCTACCTCTCCCTGCCGGTGTGGCAGGGGGACTAGAGCCCCTCACTGTGAAGCCAGCACTGAATGCCACTATTTGCCGCCACCCGGGACGAAAGCGCCGCACAGTTATCCCGCCACCACTTCACACCAATCCTGCTTGCCGATGACGGGAGCGACGCATAGTTTCCCAAAATGCCGATTCAGCGGCAGTGAGTATCCCCGCGAGAACGAATCGTGCGCCGACAGGACATGGTTTCATACTTATTCGTGAACACTAGCCGACTTTACCGGCAGTTCGATTTTGAACGGCAAACAGGTTGTGGCGTACAGTTCATGTGAGAACGTTTGGAGGAGAAATCATCAGTAAGAGCCTTGTGCATAAAGCAAATGTTCTAAGCTGCCTCGCCGCGCTCGCAATAGCCGCTAGCGCCCTCGCCCAGACCTCCGCGAGCAATCCCACTCAAGTGCAGTCCAGCCGTCTCACATTCGTCTCGGCAACGGTCAAGCCGTCAGCTCCTACGACGATTAATTCCGCACGTGAAGCCTCGGCGCAGTATATGGCGGATGTAAACGCCGGAAAGATAAAAAGGCCTCAGGCTGGCGTCATTGTCGATACCGCGCACCCGCGAATGGGCGCGCATGTCGATGGGTCGCAAGCGGAATACAACTTCCTATCACTCGTCGATCTGATCGACATCGCTTACAACGTGAAGACCTATCAAGTCAGCGGTCCGGATTGGATCACCAGCCAGCGATTCGACATTGTGGCGAAGATGCCCGTTGGAGCCTCCATAAGTGACGCACCAATCATGTTGCGGGCGCTGTTGGAGGACCGCTTCAAACTGGTCGTCCATCGCCAAGACAAGGAACAAGCGGTGCTGGCGCTGGTGGTTGCAAAAGGAGGGCCGAAGCTGCAGGACTCGCCACCATCCGTCCAACCGATCGACGTGGACGCTCCGCGCAAGTTCAACCCCGAAGTGATGGATCTCGTTACACCGGATGGGCCAATTCGCTTCACTTTCATCCAGGGCCACAGCTCAGGCACAACTCTGCAATCTAACAAGATAACCATGGAGGACTTTGCCGATCTGTTGAGCAGGCTTCTGCATGGTGGTAGCGGGGCTAACGGGAACAGCTCAGGTTCCTCCGAATATGGGGGCGACTGGAGAGCTGTTGTAGATCGCACCGGGCTGAAGGGCGACTTTCAGGTGACAGTGCACACGTCCAAAGTAATGCCAGATGCTGAAAGGCTGGTCCAATATCCGTTTCAAGCAAACGGAGGCGGACCCCTCGATCCGCTGGTCTTCTCGTCGGTGCAACAACTCGGGCTCAAGCTGGAAGTGAGCAAAGCTACGATCGAGATGCTTGTGGTGGATCACGCCGAGAAGAATCCCTCAACCAATTGAGATATGGGTGAAGTGGTGGTCAAAAGAGGCGCTCCATTTTCAGAAGATCAGGGATATTCCATGTGCCAATGGCGAGACCTTAAGGGCAATAGATGCACTGCACGAAAACGGGGTTTTGAGAAACTGAGAAAACTTACGTTTTCCCCGAGCGGCCCGGCTCAGATGCCAGCGTCTCGGAATCCACATTCCCCATATGTGCAACAGGTTGCACACCTGGGCAACACTGCATCTTTTTGCCGTTGCCCGCTATCAAATCCCCTATAATGATGTCTACAGACCTATGGTTAATTTCGCAGCACGCTTCCACGGATCACGCCGTATGAACGTTCGACACTGCACCGATCCATTGATCGGCGACATCCTGGCCGGCTGGCGCTACGATATCTCCGGCGTCTCGCCCACGATGCGCACCGACTACGATCAGCACCTGACCGACTGCGCCCATTGCCGCCGCAGCCAGCACCTGGCGCGCACCATCGACGTGCTGCTGCTCTCGGTCACCTCAATGTCCATCCTTGCCTTCCTGCTCGCCGCCACTGTGCTGCATCGCGTGGAGGCCATCGCGCACCTGGGCAGCACCCTGCATGGACACCTGCTCCACACCTCCATCACCGTCTCGCTGGAAGCTGCCGCAATCGGTGGCGTCTTCGTCTCCGTGCTGCTCTGCATCCTGGTCGCCATCTCCACGCCCATTCCGAGCCTGGTCAGCGAAGCCGTCGTCCAGCACATCCCGCAGAACATCCGCACCCGCATCAGTAAAAACGCCGCCTAAGCCCAACAACCTGAAGCGTCATTCCTCAGAAGCATCCTTCTGACCCTTCGGCATTCCCCCCAGCCGCGGCATTCCCCCAGCGGCGGCGTCATTCTGACTCGAAGAGTCAGAATCTCCGTCGTTCGCCCGCCCCACCCCTAAGGGACTTGTCATTCATAGCCTTCGCCACCCAAAACGATTGTCATTCAGAGCCTGCTCCACCCAAAACGATTGTCATTCAGAGCCTGCGCCCACCCAAAACGATTGTCATTCACAGCCTTCGCCACCCAAAACGATTGTCATTCACAGCCTGCGCCACCCAAAACGATTGTCATTCACAGCCTTCGCCACCCAAAACGATTGTCATTCTGAGCGCAGCGAAGAATCCCCGCATTTCGTCTTTTGCCGTTGTCAACCCCTCAAATGACCTATCTCCATCATTCCACAGGAAAGATAGGTGGCATAGGAGTTATGCCCCGCTTGGTATACTGGAAGTGGTGATGTGAAAGAGGAAAGACCCGCCCCACCCCTGCCGGGTCTTTCCATTTAAATCAATCACTTGCGAGCGAGGCTGTGTACGTATGATGTGACTCCCCTCGCTTAACTCATTTTTTGCAGTATCGGGGTGTTGTCGAGAAAGGGACTCCCCTCCGCCATCCCCTTTGCTTCTTAGACTTTAGCCATACAGGGGGGGGAGGGGGGGTACCTGCCGAACTCTCCCCTGGCCCCGGTCCCATGCCCGATGACTTCGCCCAACTCGTCAAGCAGCAGGCCGACATCGTCCGCATCGTCGGCGAGTACCTCAAGCTGCGCAAGACCGGCGCGCAGAACTACACCGGCCTCTGCCCCTTTCACAAGGAGAAGACCGGCAGCTTCTCCGTCAATGCCGTCCGCGGCTTCTACTACTGCTTCGGCTGCCACGAGACGGGCGATGTCTTCACTTTCGTCATGAAGATGGATTCGCTCAGCTTTCCGGAGGCGGTCCGCGCCGTCGCCGCCAAGGCCGGCATCCCGCTGCCCAAACGCGAGTTCAACTCGCCCGAGGAGGCTCGCGAAGCTGGCCTGCGCCGCCAGCTCATCGACATCCACGAGGCCGCCACGCAGTACTTTGAGGCCGCCCTCAAGTCCGCCGAAGCCGCCCGCGCCCGCGAGTACCTCACCGGCCGCGGCGTCTCCGCGGAGACCGTCAAGACCTTCCGCATCGGCTACGCGCCCGACGACTTCAACGCCATGCGCGACGCGCTCAAGCAGCACTTCCCGGAAGACGTCCTCCGCGCCAGCGGCCTGTTTTCGGCAAAGGATCAGGAGGACGGCTCGCCCGGCAACATGTACGCGCGCTTCCGCAAGCGCATCACCTTCCCCATCGCCAACGAGGGCGGCAAGGTCATCGCCTTCACCGCCCGCGCGCTGGACACCACCGACGACAAGGGCCGCGACGTCGCCAAGTACCTCAACTCGCCGGAGACCGCGCTCTACACCAAGGGCAACCTGCTCTTCAACCTCGACAAGGCCAAGTCGACGATGCGCACCAATGACTTCGCCGTCCTCGTCGAAGGCCAGATGGACTGCATCTCTGTCTACATGGCCGGCATCCACAACGTCGTCGCCACCTCCGGCACCGCGTTTACGGAGACGCAAGTCCGTCTGCTCGGCCGCTTCACCAAGCGCGTCATCGTCAACTTCGACCCCGACATTGCCGGCGCCGCCGCTACCGAGAAGTCCATCGCCCTGCTCACGGAGGAGGACTTCGACATCAAGGTCATTACGCTCGAGGGCGGTCTGGACCCCGACCGATTCGTCCGCGAGCAGGGCATCGCCGCCTACGGAGCCGCCCTGCGCGGCGCCCGCCGCTACGCCGACTACCTGATCGAGCGCGCCCGCCAGCAGTTCCCCGCGCGTACCGCGGACGCCAAGGTTAAAGCGATGAACTTTCTGCTGCCCCACATCCGCCGCATGCCCAATCCCATCCAGCGCGACGAGTTCGCCGCCGACGCCGCGCAGAAGCTCGGCATCGACTCCGCCCTCCTGCGCCAGGAGCTCAAGCAGGCCGCCGCCCACCGCGTCGCCTCCGTCGCCGCCCACCGCGCGGAGCCGCTCACCGAGACCGAGCGCCTGCTGCTCCGCGCGCTGGTGCTGCCGGAGAGCGACCCCGCACGGGCCCTCGCCGCCAGCTCGCTCGCCGAGCATCCTGGCTGGACCGCCGACCTCGCCACCGCCGACCTGCTCGACGCCCTGGCCAACGCGCCCGCACCCTCCAATCCGCTGGACGCTGCCGCCACCGACGAAGCCCGCGCCCACCTTGCGCTCGCGCTCAACCAGCCCGACCACGCGCCTGCATCCAACCTGCCATCCCTCGTCGAGCAGGTGCAGGGCGCGCTCGACACCCTCGAACTCCGCCGCGACCAGCGCCGCCAGCGCGAACTCCGCGCCCAGATCGCGGAGGCCGACCGCCGCGGCGATACCGCAATGCTCAACCAGCTCATGGCAGAGAAGCTCGACATCGACCGCAGACTCCGCGCACGCTAGCCGCACCCATAGAATGAACGAAGAAGCGAACAGGAGAGGCTCATCGACAATCAGACCAAGCGCCGCCTCATGCTCGGCTTCGCCTCCAACTGGTTTGGCAAGTTCACCGCCACCATCATCCAACTCGTCCAGGTTCCCATCTATTTCCACTTCTGGGCGACTACGGTCTATGGCGACTGGCTCATCGTCTCGGCGGTCCCGACGCAGCTCACCTTCTCCAGCGCAGGTTTCGGCAGCGTCGCCGCCAACGAAATGACCATGCTGGTCGCCGGCGGAGACCGCGAGGGCGCGCTGCGCGTCTTCCAAAGCTGCTGGTGGCTCATCGCCTTCATCTGCTCCGCGGTCGGCCTGCTGCTCGTTCCCGTACTCTACTTCCTGCCGGTCGCTGATCTATTGAACGTCCACGCCATCAACCCGTCCGACACCAAGTGGATCGTCTTCTACCTCGGCATCTCCGTCCTGTTCAGCCAACTGGAATGGCTGATGGGAGCGGCCTACACCTGCGTCGCCCGCTATCCGTACGGCTCCTTGCTCAAGAACATGTTCTCGCTGGCTGCCTTCGCCGCCACCATGGTGCCGGTCCTGCTCGGCTACGGCCCGCGCACCGCCGCACTGGTGTTTGCCACGGCGAACATCGTCGGAACCATCACCTTCGGCCTCTGCGTACGCCACGACATGCCGTGGATCGAGTTCGGCTGGCGCCACGCCCGCTTCAGCGAGATCCGCCGCATGGCCGCGCCCGCCTTCGCCTTTATGGGATTTCCCATGGGAAACGCGCTCAACCTGCAGGGAACACTCATCGCCGTCGGGTACGCGCTTGGCCCGGTCAGCGTCGCCGTCTTCGCCAGCGCGCGCACCGTCTCCCGCGTCGCCCTGCAGATGGTGCAGATGGTCAACAACACCGTCTGGCCGGAGCTGTCCATCGCCTATGGCGCCAGAAACTGGGACCTGCTCCGCTCGCTGCATCGCCGCGCCTGCCAGACCGCACTCATCCTCGCCCTGGGCATCGTGGTCTGCATGATGACCTTCGGCCCCTGGTTTCTGACGCACTGGACCGGAGGCCACGTCCCGCCCAGCCGCAGGCTATTGTCCATCCTGCTGCTTGGCGTGATCATCTACGCACTCTGGTCCACCAGCTCCACCCTGGCCACAGCCACCAACCGGCACCAGCGCCTGGCAGCCTGGTATGTTGCGGGCACCGGCATCACCGTGATCGCGACCTATTTCCTCGCGCGGCGTTACGGACTCTACGGAGCGGCCGCCTCGCTGGCCATCTCCGAGATCATCATGAACCTGTACGTGCTGCCCGCCTCCCTGCGCATTGCGAACGATACACTGCCCGCGTTCCTGGCCAGCATGCTGCACTATCCGCAGTCGCTCAAGCCCGCCGTGCTGCTGGCCCGGCTGAGCCGCTCCAAACCCACGCTGGAGGCGGAGTGATGCCCGCAGTGCGAATCAGCCGCCGCTGCGCCGTCCTTGGCAAACTTTATAATGAGCGTTATAATTCAATGTGATACTAACGTACGTTATAATTGTGTAGGAGGATTTGGTATGCAAACGGCAAAGATTCTTACCATTGGGAGTTCCTCGGGTATCGTCCTGACCAAAGAAATCATGGCCCGGCTTAAGGTTCAAAAAGGTGATCTGCTCTATATCTCCGAAACTGCCAATGGCATCGAGTTGACTCCGTACGACCAGGAGTTCGCCGAACAGATGAAATCGGCCGAGTACGTCATGAATAAGCACCGCGATGTCCTGCGCATGCTGGCCAAATAGAGATGCAAGAACCAGTATGGATCTTGAAGACAGCTGCGCTCGCGATGCATCGTCAACAAATTGCCGTGCATGGCGGCTCCGACGGTATTCGGGATGAAACTCTGCTCGAATCCGCCCTTGCGAAGCCGCAAAATGTATTCGCATATGAGGAAGGCGTCGACCTCTTCCGCCTGGCCGCATCCTACGCGTTTGGCCTCGCCCGGAATCATGCCTTTGTAGATGGAAACAAGCGGGTTGCACTGGTCGTATCGGCTGCTTTCCTTGCCAGGAATGGCTGGGATATCGAGGCACCCAAGGCAGAGCTTTATCTGACCTTTCTCCACCTGGCCGATGGCTCTTTGAGCGAGGAGGAGCTGACCGCCTGGTTCACGCGCTACGCAGTCCCGCTTTGAGTCCTTTTTCCCCTCGCCGGAGTCTAATGAACGTGGTATCTTAGTATCTGCTGGGGGCGTGCGCCTTTGAATGCCCTGACCTTTTCCAAGGTTTACCGGGCTTGCCACAGCGGTCGACACCGCATCCCACCCCCGCCGATCACCGAAACAACCAAGGGACGATTCCGCCCGAACCCCCTGGCTGTCCCATATCGCTTCACGGACAAGCGGAACGGGAGAGGCATGCGTGCGGTAATGCAATTTTCCACACGCTGTTCGCACTCTCACGGAAGAGCCGCGAAGCAGACCAAAATTCGACGCAGGAGCGCGCACCCACGTGGCTGAAGAAATCGACAAGTATGAAGACGACCTAGAGAAGCTCATCGATACCGGCAAAGAGAAGGGCTATCTGACCTTTGGCGAGGTCAACGACCTGCTCCCCGGCGACATCACCTCGCCCGATGAGCTCGATGACCTGATGACCACCATCAACACCCAGGGCATCGATGTACTCTCCGGCGAGAGCCGCGGAGACCGCGACAAGTACGAGCCCGAGGCCGGCGAAGAGTCCGAGGACGTAGAGCTCGACCTCTCCCCGGGCACGCTGGAGAAGACCAACGACCCCGTGCGCATGTACCTGCGCGAGATGGGCACCGTCCCGCTGCTGACCCGCGAGGGCGAAGTGGAGATTGCCAAGCGCATTGAGCGCGGCCAGAACCGCGTGATGAAGGCCATCTCGCGCTCGCCCATCGTGATCCGCGAGATCGTGGGCCTGGGCGAAGACCTGCGCCGCGGCGTCCGCAACATCAAGGAAGTCGTCACCTTCGACGAAGAAGAGTTGACCGAAGAGATCCTGCAGCACCGCGTCCGCGCCACTGTCGGCCGCATCGATGTCATCGTCAAGCACCAGAAGAAGCTGGCCGGGCTGGAGGAGAAGCTCGCCGCGCCCACGGGCAAGGATGCCAAGGCCAAGGCGAAGGACGCCCGCAAGCACCGTTGGCTCATTGGCCGCGAGCACGTCTACGTCAATCGCATCATCCGCGAGCTCAAGTACACCAACGGCGAGAAGAAGCGGCTGCTGGACAAGGTCAACAAGACCGTGGACGCCATGCGCACCCTCGAGCGCCAGATCAAGTCGCTCGAAACCAAGCACGAAGCCTCCAAGAGCGAGGAGCTGCGCAAGGAGTATCGCCGCCAGCAGAAGAACTGCCGCATCGACCTCGAACGCATCGAGGCGGACGCAGGTACGCACATCGCGGACCTGAAGCGCACGCAGCGCGAGATGATCCAGGGCGACATGGACGCTGAGCGCGCCAAGCGCGAGCTCATCGAGGCCAACCTACGGCTGGTCGTCTCCATCGCCAAGAAGTACACCAACCGCGGACTGCAGTTCCTCGACCTGATCCAGGAGGGCAACATTGGCCTGATGAAGGCGGTGGACAAGTTCGAGTACCGCCGTGGTTACAAATTCTCGACCTATGCCACGTGGTGGATTCGTCAGGCCATCACCCGCGCCATCGCGGATCAGGCGCGCACCATCCGCATCCCGGTGCACATGATCGAGACCATCAACAAGCTCATCCGCACCTCGCGGCAACTGGTGCAGGAGCTTGGTCGCGAAGCGTCTTCGGAAGAGATCGCCCGGCGCATGGATATCCCGGTCGCGAAGGTGCGCAAGGTGCTCAAGATCGCGCAGGAGCCCATCTCGCTGGAAACGCCCATCGGCGAAGAGGAAGACTCGCACCTTGGCGACTTCATCGAAGACCGCATGGCGGTCTCGCCCGCGGATGCCGTGATCGCGGTCAACCTGAAGGAGTACACGTCGCAGGTGCTTCGCACTTTGACCCCGAGAGAAGAACGCGTCATCAAGATGCGCTTCGGCCTGGAGGACGGCTCCGAGCACACGCTGGAAGAGGTAGGCCAGAGCTTCCAGGTCACCCGCGAGCGCATCCGCCAGATCGAAGCCAAGGCGTTGCGCAAGCTGCGCCACCCGTCGCGCAGCCGCAAGCTCAAGGCCTTCGTCGACGGCGTCAAAGAAGCGTAACCGAACAAGTTACAATCACGAAGAAGGGCCGCGATCATTTGCGGCCTTTCTTTGCATGCGCCGCGTCAGTCGTGCTGCATCATTGCCAGCTCGTTGCCCGATAGGTCGATGAAGTGGAAGCGGCGGCCGCCGGGATATGCGAAGATCGCCAGCGAGATGGTTCCACCTGCGCCCACCACCAGTGCTTCCATCGCTTCCAGGTCGTCCGTCTCCAGCACGGCCAGCGGAGCCTTGCTGCGTCCGTCGTTACTGCCGTTCAGGCCGCCGTCCAGCCCTGCCTTGGCAAAGGCGGCGTAGTCCGGGCCAAAGTCCTCAAAGCTCCAGCCAAACAGCGAGCCGTAAAACTGCTTGTCCGCCGCCACATCCTTCGACGGCAGCTCCAGATACACAATCGGTGTCTTCGCCACGTTCCATGCCCTCCCGGGAATCGTCTCCACGCTATCACAAGCCATCCTCCGCGCACCCCCCTCTGCGATAATCAATCGCATGTCCGCACCGTCCCAGCCGAACCCGGAAGCCCCGCGGCCCGACGCATCGCCCGTCCCCAAACTTCTCCGCCGAATGGTCGCGATCTACCCCCTGCTGCTGGTCCTCTGCGGCATCGGCTATGCCAAATATTCCAGCTACCAGGTCGATGGCGACGCCGTCTCCTTCATGGACATCTCCGACGCGCTGCGCGCACACCACTTCGCGCTGGCCGTCAACGGGTATTGGAATCCGGGCTACGCCGCGGCGCTCGCGTTGGTCTCCGCGCTCACGCATCCCTCGCTCTGGAACGAACTGCAGACCTTCTTCTGGGTCAACTTCTGGATCTTTCTGGGCTGCATCGTCGCGTGCCTCTACCTGGTCCGCGGGATGGTTCGCGTGCGCGAGCGCTTTGCCGCGGGAGAGGAGCTTGCCAATCCGCCCGCGCTCTCGCCCAACGCGCTGGCGCTGGCGTCGCTAGCCCTGCTCTTCTTCAGCTTCCAGCGCGAGCTCAACCTGGGCGCCGTGCGCGCGGACGCTCTGCTGCTCTTCTTCTTTCTGCTGGCCGGCGGCATCCTGCTTCGACTCCAGTCCACCGGCCGCTTGCTGTACTACCCGCTGCTGGGCCTGGTGCTGGGTCTGGCGTACCTCACCAAGTCGTTCGCATTCCTTCCGTCGGCCGCTCTGCTCGCCGGCATCTTCATCTTCGGCCTCCGGCGCCCAGCTGGCGCACGCCGCGCCATTGTCACGGGAGCGTTGCTGGCCGGACTCACCTTCGCCGCCATCGCGGGTCCGTATGTCGTTGCCATCTCCCGCCAGGTTGGCCGGCCCACCACCGGTGAATCGGCTCGCCTGAACTACGCGTTCTTCATCGATCAGATGGATCGCTGGCACGAGTGGCACAGCGGGAAGATGGGCCATGCCACGGCGCACTTCCTCCACCACGAGCGGCTCCTGCTGGACTCGCCTCCCGTCTACTCCTACGACCAGCATCCCATCGGGAGCTATCCGCTCTGGTTCGATCCCTCCTATTGGACCAACACCATACAGCCGCACGTCTGGCCCCAAGGGCAGCTGGTGCGCCTGGCCCGCTGCGCCGCGCTGCTGCTGCGCTATGCGCTCGGCCATCTGGAGGTGCCCGTGCTGCTCGGCGTGCTGCTGCTGCTCGGCTGCCGCTTTGGCCGCGCCAGGTCGACCTGGCTGTATCTGCTGCCCGTCTCGCTCTGGGGCCTGCTGATGATCGGCATCTATTTCCCCGTGGACATTCAGGACCGCTACATGACCGGGGCGTGGCTGCTCTTTTTTCTTCCGCTGCTGGCCATGCTCCGTCGCCCGCGCGGCTCCAGCGGCCATGCGGCGGGGGCGGTCGCTGTGCTGCTCGCGGTCCTGGCCGTGGCAGACGCCACCGGCGACATCGCCGACCGCCGCCGGATGCTCAGCGTCACCGGCCACCCGCGCGGCGCCTACAGCACGGAGATCTATCCCGCCGCCCACGCCATCGACGACCTCGGTCTGCCCCCCGGTTCCGCCGTCGCCTGCTTTGGCGACCGGGCCTGCTATCTCGATCAGTACTGGGCGCGCCTGGCGCAGACGCCCATCCGCGCCGAGATCGAGGTCCCCGACCACTCCGATCCGGGAGTGTTCTGGAGCAGCCTCGCCGATCCCTCCGCCGTGACCGCAGCTCTGCGCGCAGACCACATCGCGGCGATCGTCAGCTCCTTCGCTCCGTCCGCCCACGTCCCCGCCGGCTGGCAGCAGCTTGGCACCTCGGACTACTACATCTATCCGCTCCACCCCGCCAACTAACCCACTGCGACGAGAAGCGCGATACGATGGCGGAGTCGCAGTTGCTCAAACCCCCGTATTTCGACAGGCTCGGCGTTGCCACCTTCAACGCCACCAGAAAACTGCTTGCTAAGTCGGCGGCTGGCCCAGGTCTGCTGTGACGTCACGGAGACATGGGCCACCCGACTTTGTGGTGGGGTCAGATGTGGGCCACCCGCCAATCGTGCCATACCTACACCTGCTGCTTGACCGTCGAACCTTGCGGGCTGAAGGCGCACCCTCTCTATATTGCCGGCTTGGGTGGGGTGGGTGGTTGCAGCGGGGCGACGACGGGGAGGCCGACACCGCCGGAGCCGGAGCCGGAGCTCATGCTGCCGCGCAGGCCGGCCAGGATCTGGGTCATGAATTCGCCGGCTGCGCCTGGGTTGTTGGGCAGGAAGATGGTGTTGTTGCCTGCCTTGGTGCCGATGTCCTTCAGCGTGTCGAAGTACTGGGTCAGCAGTACCAGCGCCATCACGTCCTCGGCGGTGGAGCCGGGGACGGACTCGCGGAAGTTCTCGATGGAGGCGCGCAGACCGTCGATGATGGCCTGGCGCTCGGCGGCGATGCCTTTGCCTTGCAGCGCCTTGGACTCGGCCTCCGCCTCGGCCTGCTTCACCTTCAGGATCTTGTCCGCTTCGCCGCGGGCCTGGGCGGCCACCTGCGCGCGCTGGGCGGCGTTGATGTCGTTCATCGCGTCCTTCACCTTGCTGTCCGGGATGATGTCGGTGACCAGCGCGTTGAGGATGTTGTACCCGAAGTTGGACATGGTGGCGTCGAGCTCGGTCTTGACGTTGACGCTGATGCCGGATTGTTGCTCGAAGGTCTCGTCCAGGGTGAGCTTGGGAACGTGGCCCAGGATGGAGTTGAAGACGAAGCTCTCAATCTGCTTCTGCGGCGCGCTGAGTTTATAGAAGGCGTCGTAGATCTTGTCCGGCAGAATCTGGTACTGCACGCTCACCGGGATCTGGACGAAGACGTTGTCGCGGGTCTTGGTCTCGACGGAGAACTGCGCCTGCTTGACCTGCAGGTCGACGAAGTAGACGGACTCGGCGAAGGGGACGAGCACGCGCAGGCCGGGCTGCACAATGCGGCTGAACTTGCCAAAGCGCTCCACCACGCCGGCCGTGTAGGTGCGCACGGTGTAGAGCGTCTTCAGGATGAGCACCAGCACCGCAATCGCAAACACCGCGAGCCCAACCAGACCCACTGCCGCCATACCGTCCATCTTTGTCCCTCGATTCAAAACTCAAAGTGAAGCCGCGCCAAGAATACACCACTCGTTTTTTCCCGCCTGCGACTGAACTTGATTCGCGGGACTGCCGATAGAAGTCGGGCACCGCCGGAACAGCAGACTCCGGCGCAAGGAGAAGGGGAATGTCGATTTCCGCGATTTCCAGCAGTCTCGCAAGTTACAGCGCACAGGCGACTGAGAGCCCGATGCGGAAGCTGGAACAGGACCTGAAGCAGTTGGGCCAGGACCTGAAGTCGGGCAACCTGACGGCGGCGCAGTCGGACTTTGTCACGCTGCAGCAGGACCTGCCGCAGAGCAGCAGCTCGTCGGCGACCAGCTCGTCGACCTCCAGCGATCCCATCGCCAAGGCCTTCCAGCAGTTAGGGACGGACTTGCAGTCGGGCAACCTGACCGCTGCCCAGCAGGACTTCTCTACCATCCAGCAGGACCTGCAAGGCGCACAGCAGAGCGTGCAGGGCCACCACCACCACCACCATGGAGGCGGAGACCAGGACAGCGGAAGCTCCAGCAGCTCGCAGAGTGCGGCCAGCACATTGTTCAGCCAGCTCGGCACGGAGCTGGAATCCGGCAACCTCTCCGGCGCGCAGGCCACCTACACCGCCATGGAGCAGGACTTCCAACAGAGCCAGGCATCGTCCTCGGCTTCTTCCACGGCATCGCCCACATTGGCTGCAAGCACCGGAGTATCGGTGCAAGCCTGAACACTCCCTCCCGGGAGCACTGGAGCCCATCCACGCTGACGCTGCGCCTGGGTGGGCATCCAGTGCAAAGCCAGGCGAGCGAGAGAGAAATAGGATGGCAAAAAAGTCGCAGAGCAGGTCGCAGGGGCTAAGCCCGCGTTGATTGGGCGAAGGTTAATGCCGGCACTCAAGTGCCGGCCTATCCAAACCCGGTATTTTTTCAGCGCAGTGCTAAACGGACCGGAGGTCCAGTACCGACTCAGCGGCGGGTTTGGTGGCGGCAGGCATGGCGGCGATACCGAGGTCGAGGTCCACGGTGGCAACCGGGATGCCGAGGCTCAGGGAGATCAGCGCTGGGCTGGTGCCCTCGCTGTCCATCCGGGACACCTGGGCGTCCACTGAGAGCGTGACGCTGTCCTCTTCCGGGACCGTCCGGGGAGCCTGCGCCTGCTGGATGGGCTCCGGAGCCGGCGGTCGCGTGGTGACGGGCCGAACAGAAGAGATCGCAGTTACTGCATAGATAGAGTCGGACATGTGCCCTCCATAAATGAGCGCAGTCTCTATCGGCAGGTTGTGCACACGATTTCAGGGCAGGCGGCAGAAAACTTTCGGCGAGCAGTATGATCCGTCTATCGCATTGATTTTTATGGATTACTTGCAGAGATATCGATTTACATAGGTATTAGAAAAGGCAGAGGGCTGGAGAGAGAAAGACCCGGGGTTGATTGGAGGCCGGTTCCCGCAGGCTAAAGAGGGTGATGAAAAAGTCCCAGTAGCGGCGCGGCAAGAAGGAGCCCCTTTATGTGCTACTTACCGCAGGCTGAAGCCCACTGCTACTCCGAAAAGCGCTGATTCCGAGTCGGAAGCATGAAAAGTGCTGGCTGCAAAACCAGGACGACCGAAATAAGGGGCCGGGCCCCTATAATTCTCCGAATATGCCGATGCCGCAGCTCTCTCGCCGAAGCCTCCTCAAGTCCATTGCAGCCGCCGCGCCAGCAGCCGCAGTTCCCAGGGCGCTGATGTCGCAGGGCGCCAATTCGCATCACATTGCTCCCGGTCCGTTTCAACCGACTTGGGACTCGCTGACGGCGGGCTACCAGACTCCGGAGTGGTTCCGCGACGCGAAGTTCGGAATCTGGTCGTGCTGGGGGCCGGAGTCAATGCCGGAGCAAGGCGACTGGTACACGCGGAACCTCTATCTGCAGGGTTCCAGGCAGAACAAGTTCCACGTCGCGAACTATGGTCATCCCTCGAAGTTCGGGGCCGTTGAACTGAACGGCACCTGGAAGGGCGAACGCTGGCAGCCGGAACAGTTGATGGACTTGTTCGTCGCCGCCGGGGCAAAGTACTTTGTCGCACTCGCACAGCACCATGACAACTTCGACATTTACAACTCGCGCTTTCATGAGTGGAACTCGGTCGAGGTTGGCCCCAAACGCGACATCATGGCAGTCTGGGCCAAGGAAGCGCGCAAGCGAGGACTGCGTTTCGGCGTCTCCAACCATGGCGCACACTCCTGGCACTGGCTTCAGGTCGCGTACGACTACGATCCCGAAGGACCCATGCAAGGCGTCCGTTACGACGCATATACCCTCACCAAAGCAGACGGTAAAGGAAAGTGGTGGGACGGGCTCGATCCGCAGACGCTCTACACCGGCCGCAATATCGTGATGCCGGATGGCTTCACTACGATTGCAGCCGCCAACCAGTGGCATGAGGCGAACGATCGCCCCTGGAACGAAGGTGTCCCAACGATGAATCCCGGCTTTGCGGAGAACTGGTTTCTCCGCTGCCAGGACCTCGTCGATACTTACGGTGCCGACCTGCTTTACTTCGACGATACGGAGCTGCCGCTGGGCCAGTATGGCATCGACCTCGTCACCCACTACTACAACTCCAGCGTCCGCAAACACGGCAAGGTGGATGTGGTCGTCACCGCAAAGGACATCAAGCCCGAACATGTCGGCTCGGTCACCCTGGATATCGAACGAGGCAAGGCCAACGGAATCCTCCCCCAACCCTGGCAGACCGATACCTGCATCGGCGACTGGTATTATTCACGCTCGCTGCTGGACACGCACACGTACAAGACCCCAACCTTCGTCATCCACTCGCTCATCGACATCGTCAGCCGCAACGGGAATCTACTTCTCAGCATTCCCCTCCGCGGCGATGGCACCCTCGATGAGGATGAGCATGCATTCCTCGCCGGGCTTGCCTCGTGGATGCGGGTGCATGGCGGCGCGATCTACGGCACCCGCCCGTTCAGCGTCTTCGGCGAAGGACCGCCCGATGCTGCCGCCTCCGGGACCTTCAACGAAAAGAAGCAGCGGCCATACACCACCGAAGATATTCGCTTCGTCACCAAAGGCGACGCCCTCTACGCCTTCGCCTTTGTCTGGCCAAACGACGGCAAGCTGCTCATTAAGACTCTCGCCAGGGGATCCGCCGCCCTCCCGCGGCCGGTCCAGCGCGTGGAGTTGATCGGCGCGGGCCGGATCGCCTTCGATCAGGATGGCAGCGGCCTGCATCTCACCCTCCCCGCCTACGCGCCCAACCCCTACGCCTACGCCTTCACCATCCATACCTGACGAAGAGTTCGTAACCTGCAGGGTCTTCCAAAGACCAGCTCTCCTTTTCATAGCGTCTTGCTATGAATGTGCCCGTCAACTCGGGATTCTGTAGAAGTGGGGTTTTCGCCGTTGCACGGGTTGTTCTCATTTGGATGAAACCCCGTATTTGAGGAGCGACCGTCGTCCTGCCCCCTTGAGGCTGTATAAATGCTGGCATGGGCTCATGGGTGCAGAGATCGAAGTTGTTGCGTAGGGGGTGCATTACTTTCTTAGGGCTGATCTTTGCTTGGGGCGTGCTCTTGGTTTCTGTGCAAGTGCGCGAGCGGGTGGTCCGATCCCGTTCGGAGGCTCTCTACTCGGAGTTCCTGAAGTTGCGCCCCGGAGTGACCACGAAAGCGGATGTTGAAGTGCTACGCAAGCAATGGGTGAACAAATTCTCCGAGGGCGTGGATTGTAACGGCGACCACTGTGATTACACGGTGGGTGACTTATGGGGATGGTCCCGATGGTTCTTGCTCACACGCTTTGCCCACGATCATGCACCATCTTCCATGCTCGAAGTGGAAACCAAGGGGAACTATGTATTGAGAGCCTCATTCTCCGCGCGGGTTGCGGTTCCAAAAGGGTACGGCACCCGCGAAGAGCTAAAGTTGCTAAGTGATCCCAACTACGTGTCCTACTCATCGAATGACTATGCGTTGATCGGCCGAGCTAGGCTGGCTGCAGCGCTTCCAGGTGGGGGCGACGGTCCCCTTCCCATGCCTGCGAGAGGCTATCGAGCAGTGAGGATCAACTGTATGAATTGCCTTGAGGTTAGTGTAAGTGCTCTCCCATCAGTAACACTCGATACCAGAACGCAACTGTTCCGCTTTGATTTCAGCTGCATGACACGGTGGTCGGTTTGCACGGACAAAGAAGACATTATGCCCATGGCAGCCCGCGAGGAGGCTACAGAGACCTCGTCCGACAATGAAGTCGAGGAGATGCAACGCAAGTGCATGTATACGCCGGAAGTGCTGGCCGTCGCCGCGAATGACGCCGTTGAGATCCAGGTTTTGGGTGAGCCCGCTAGCGACGGCAGCGTGAGCGTCAAGGTCTTGCGCTATATAGGCGGTACACGCCCTCTGCGAGTCGGACAGGATATGACGCTCAACGTCTCAAGGTCCAATAACGCGTCTGCTGTATTGCAGCAGGCTCGTGCATCCGGCGGCAGGACGGTGGTCCTCTATCCGGGAACTTCTTATAGTGTTATTTATCCCTATGACCAATGCGGTCTGCTGCCTGATGACGCTTTAGAAACCGTCTCTTGGCATTTCGAAATGCAGCCAAGGTAGATCGTCGATAGAGACATCGCGGGATGTTTCGCCACAAAATCGGCATTTCAGGAAACTGGAAACGTCTGCGTTGCTGATCGGATTCGGTCGTTCTCAATTTCCCAAACCCCATATTTCGACAACTTACCGGAACGTTACTCGTCAATGGAGGGCTTTTCGATATGGTCGATTACTAGGACTTGGGCAGGTCCCTTGGAGGGGACGAGCTTAAGGCCGAGTTGCTGCTGAATGGCAGTGAAGAGTGGAGGCGCGTCCGAGTCCGGGCCAGGTGAAGTGGCGCCGTCGGAACCGGGGGACGCAGTCGTGAGCTCTTCAGGCGACCAGTCGAGGGTGAAGTCGTAGGTACCAGCTAGATTCGTCTGGTCTACGACGGCGCGACCGCCGAGCTCGGGAAAGGTTGCGATGGCGCGCACGAAGGCGTCGATGGTCATGGCCTTTACGGTCATTTCGAGGAACTGGCCTTTGCGAACGACGACGATCCCGTGCTGGAGGTTCTCGGGCCGGACCGCATCGCTCCCGCCAGGGCTGAGGAGCACAGTCGCGCCGATGGTTGGCACATTGGCAGATGGCTTTGGATGCGGCCCTTTGGAGAAGGTTAGGGCGTAAACGGGCTGGTCACGGGTCTCGGTGTGGAGTTTGAGTTTGAACCGGTCTGCCAAGAGCGACTGCTCCATAAGCTGTCTCCGCTGACTGCGCTGCGAACGATTCATGCTCTGCATTGCCGTGAAGGTTGCCGGATCAATCTTGGTAAGGATGTCGAAGACGGAGTCGTTGATCCAGTTGGGACCGCTGAGTATCTGGATGTCAGTGCTTCGGACGGTGCTGGTAGAGACACCGTATGCCATCTGGATCAGCAGCTTTGCATTGACCACGAACCGAGTCTGCTCGCCTTCCGTGTCAGCGCCGTGGGACAACTCCTTGGATGGTTTTATTACGATGACGTCGAACGCGGGAAGTGGACCGATGGCGGGGTTCAGGACCTGCGCGTGGAATGGGAGCGAGCAACCGAGGGTAAGTGCAGCGATGACTATTACTCGACAGTTAAGCTGAAGGTAGGTCGCTGGGGTTAAAATGATCGGCACCGCCTGAGAGAATACACACTGAAAACTGTTATATCGACGCATCAGCTTTCTTGAAGTGAGTGATGAAGCCAATAATTTGTGCACAAAGCTAAAGCCCGCTGCTACTCCGAAAAAGCTAAGTGGGATGAGTTTTTCCGCAGCCTGTAAAGCCCATTTTGATTCGGGCGGTTGTGCCGGGACTGAAGTCCCGGCCTATCTCACAACGACCTCTTTCAGCAGCCTCTAAAGACTGCTGCTCATCCCAAAGACGCACTGACCGGAGTAAGCAGCCTGCTACAGGCAGATGGAGGGGAGCGGGGCGGATTGCTGGGCGAGCAGGATGCGGTTGCCGAGCAGGGACATACGGCCGGCGAGCGCCTGTTCCGCGGCCAGCAGGGCCAGCGAGGGGTCGTTGTTCTGCTCCGAGAGGTGGCCCAGGACGATGGTGTGGGCGCCGCCGTCGTAGTCGCGCGCGAGGAACTCCGCGGTGGCGTGGTTGGAGAGGTGGCCGACGCGGGAGAGCACGCGCTGCTTGACCGACCAGGGGTAGGGGCCGTCCTTGAGCATGTCCAGGTCGTGGTTGGATTCCAGCAGCAGGACGTCGATGCGGCGGAGGGCGGCCTTGACGTTGGGCGGCATGTAGCCGAGGTCGGTGGCGATGGCCATGCGGGCGTGGTCGGCGGCGGACTCGAAGACAAAGCCGCAGGGGTCGGCGGCGTCGTGGGGGATGGTGAAAGGGGTGATGGAGATGTCGCCGATGGAGAAGTGGACGCCGGCGTGGAAGTACTCGACCGTGGGCAGGTGGGTGGGGTCGGCTTTGGGGGCGGCGGGGGTATCTTCTTCGTCGGGGTCGGCGGCGGCGGAGAGGGCGATGGGGTCTGTGGCGCTAGTCCCCACCCATGACGATGAGGCTGTCATGAATGGGGCACCCGAGTTTGTGGCGCTGCTCTCCACGTCTGGCTGACATGGGGGTTCCGGTTCGGCGCTTGCGGCGGCGGCGGCTTCGGCGCGGGCGGCCTTCTCCTGCTGGACATGGTCGAGCCATTGGGCGTAGGTGATGGTGGAACGCGGGGTGAGCATGCGGACCCAGGCGCGGTGGGTGGGCTCCGTGAAGTAGACGGGGATGCGCAGGCGGCGGGCCAGGACGCCGATGCCGGCGATGTGGTCCTGGTGCTCGTGGGTGATGAGGATGGCGGCCAGCGCGGCAGGGTCCTCGCCGGCGGTGGCCATGCGCTTGAGGAGCTCACGGCAGGAGAGGCCGGCGTCGATGAGCAGGCGGGTGTTGTCCGTGGCGATGACGGTGGAGTTTCCCTTGGAGCCGGAAGCGAGGACCGTCATGCGCATTGGGTTAGGATACGCCGGATCAGGGATCAGGGATCAGGGAACAGGAACAGGAACAGGAACAGGGAACAGAGCACAGGGATCAGGGAGCCCTGCGTTTGCTGTTCCCCGTTCCCTGCTCCCCGTTCCCTGCCTTTCGGACTTTAGAGGTTTGCGGACATGGAGTCGAGCTTCTCCAGGCAGTTGGCCCAGCCGCTGTTGTGGGCTTCGCGGGAGGCTTCCGTGGCGAAGCGTTCGTGGCGGATGTCGACCTGGGTGCCTCCGCGGGCGTCCGTGAAGGTGATGGTCACGAGGGATTCCTCGCCGGGGCTGAAGGTGGGTGTCCAGGTGAACTGCAGTAGCTGGTTGGGCACGACCTTGGTGTAGACGCCTTCCGCAGTAGCGGTGCGGGAGGCGCACTCCTCACTGGGCGTCTCGGGCGGGACGATAGGGGCGATCTGGATGCTATAGCTGCCGCCGACGCGGACGTCGAGGCTGGCGCTGGAACAGTAGTTTTTGGTGCTGCCGAACCACTGCTTGAGGACCTCCGGGGTGGTCCAGGCGTGGTAGACGCGATCGCGGGAGGCGCGGATGACGCGGGATTGTTCGAGGAAGATGCTGGTACCGGGCGTGGCGGGAGTGGATTCGAGCGTGGGCATCTATTTCTCCTTGGGGGTGGCGGGTTTGGACTGCGGGGTGGATTCGAGGTAGCTCTGGAGGGCGTCGAGATTGCTGCTCCAGAAGCGCTCATAGTAGGCGAGCCAGTCTTGCGCGGCACGCAGGCGGGTGGCGTTGATACGGACCATACGGCAACTTCCTTTGCGCTCGCGGCGGATGAGCGAGGCGCGTTCGAGAACGTCGAGGTGCTTGGAGACGGCTGCGAGGGACATCTGGTAGGGCTGGGCGATCTCGCCGACGGTCATCTGGCGGCGGGTGATGTCGCGGAGGATGGCGCGACGGGTGGCGTCCGCGAGTGCGTGGAAGACGGCGTCGAGTGCTGCGGGGCCGAGTACGGGGGTGGATGATTCAACCATGTGGTTGAATGTAGCGCAGGGAGTGAAGGCTTGTCAACCGTTTGGTTGAATATTTTTCGGGACAGTTTTTGAGGGCGGATACAGGCGTAGGCGTGTTGGTGCGACGGCCCCGGTGTCCGAAGGCTTGGCTTGTTCTCTGGGGACGCGATGGGGAACTGCAACGGCAGTGGAAAGGGCAGCTACGGAGATTCTGACTTTTCGAGTCAGAATGACGGGCAGAGGCAGAGGCAGAGGCAGAGGCAGAGGCAAGGGCAAGGGCAGAGGCAGAGGCAGAGGCGAAATGCGGGGATTCTTCGTTCGCGCGGTGCGCTCGCTCAGAATGACAATCGGAGTGGGAGGGG
>Ga0302267_10001396_pt1 | contig 30846 bp, 28 predicted proteins | sample III_Bog_E1_3_FD_194555 | JGI IMG/M metagenome (GOLD analysis project Ga0302267, IMG submission 194555) | Peat permafrost microbial communities from Stordalen Mire near Abisko, Sweden - III_Bog_E1_3 | ecosystem: Environmental > Terrestrial > Soil > Wetlands > Peat | place: Sweden: Abisko...
ACCGCGCGAGGTGTTTTCGGCTTCAGCCTCCACCATGTAAAAGGCGATGACATCGGGTTCATCAAAATGCACCTCCAAGGGTTTATATGTGGAAATGGCGACTCTCACCGTTATGCGGCCCTCACTGAAAAAATTGCCGGGGAGCATGAAGATGGTTTTATATTTTCCCGGTGGTCTGGGCTTTGTGCGCCAGCCGGAAAACCAGTCATGCGAGATAAAAATAAGGGTGCCATCCTCGGCAAAAAGGTGGATGTTGGGAATCAATACCTTGCCTCCACGGAGCACTTCATAGTCCAGCTGGATTTCAATCGGCTGATTGATGCCGATTTGATCCGCCACCTTGCCGCCGACCTGAGCCTGCACGCCCAGCAGTTGCACCCACGCGCTTCCCGGAGCGAGTTCCGGCTTTGCCCATGCGCGCAGGGCCGTAACGGAAGACCCATTGGCGAGATACTTTGAACAGATCAAATCCGCACGGCCATAAGCTTTGGATTTGCCACCATCAAGCCAAAGCACCGTCCCACAAAGCCGGGTGACCGCAGCGATTTGATGGGAGACAAACAACACGGTTCGGCCATCCTTGCCCGCCACCGTTTCCATCTTACCTAAACATTTTTTCTGAAACTGCGCATCGCCCACGGCCAGCACCTCGTCCACGATCAAAATCTCCGGCTCCAGATGCGCGGCCACGGCAAACGCCAGCCGCACATACATGCCGCTGGAATAGCGCTTGACCGGCGTGTCCAGAAATTTCTCCACCTCGGCAAAGGCCACAATCTCGTCGAACTTCTTTTTGATCTCCACGCGGTGCATCCCGAGCACGGCCCCGTTGAGAAAAATATTTTCGCGCCCGGTCAGCTCCGGGTGGAACCCGGTGCCGACCTCCAGCAGGCTGGCCACGCGCCCGCGCAGCCGGATGCGCCCGGCGGTCGGCTCGGTGATGCGGCTCAAGAGTTTCAGCAGCGTGCTCTTGCCCGCGCCGTTCCGCCCGATGATGCCGACGGCCTCGCCCGGCTTCACTTCAAAGGAAACGTCCTGGAGCGCCCAGAACTCCTCGACGGATTTACGATTTACGATTTCGGATTTACGATTTGAAAACAGGGCTTTGGCCTTTTCGGCCAGGACGTCGCGCAGGGTCGCATAACGCCGGCCGGACGCCTGATGCTGGATCAGGTATTTCTTGCCCAGACCTTCGACTTTGATGGCGAAATCGCTCATGAGAAAAAACAGAAATCAAGAAAGCAGAAAATAGAAATAAAGACCGGAAAAGCAGAAATTTGGAAAGCAGAAAGCAGAAATGCCCAAAAACATTTTGCCGTTACGGGAAAACAAATTTCCACTTTTACATTCATGATTTCTTTTTTTGTTTTCAAAATTTCTGATTTTTACTTTTTACTTTCTGTTTTTGTCTTTGGTTTTGTTGATCATGGTGGTGAAAATGGCCATCAGTTCGGAGGCTTCCGCTGCCAGCGGCTGCGTGAGCGTGGCATCCATTCCGCATTCCTCGCGCAACAGTTCCAACCACAGGGCCGACTCGTCGGCTTCCTGCAAAGCCCCACCCAGTTTGGAGACGAATTCGTCATCCGACCGGGCGCGCGCTGCTTCGCGGGCCTGGGCGGCCACTGAGGTTCCAGAGCGCAATAATTGCCGGCCCACCACCCGAACCTCTTCGCGGGTCTTGGGCAGGTGGACATACAGCCGGATAACCCCGGCCGCGTAGCCTTTGGTTCGTCTGCGAAATTCATCGCTTAATCTTCCGCAGTTCATGACGATTTTTACAAATTCAATTTCTGCTTTCTGCTTTCTCAATTTCTACTTTGGTTTCAGATGATGTCCGCAAACTCCTTTTCCGTGGCGCGGAAATATTTCACGCCAGAGAACAGCAGCAGGGCGCCGACCGCCAAAGAGGTGAACAGGCCGGCGGCATTGAACGGCGCGCTGCCGCCAAGCGCCCAGCGGAAGCCGTCAATCACGCCCACCATCGGGTTCAGGCCATACAGCTGATAAACGAGGTCGCTGCATTTCGCGCGCACCACCCCGCTGCCGAAGCCGACCGGCGAGGCGTAGAGGCCGAACTGGACGATGAAGGGGATGATGTAGCGGAAGTCGCGGTATTTGACGTTGAGCGCCGCGAGCCAGAGGCTGATGCCGAACGAGGCCAGGAACGCCAGCGCGGTGAAGAGCGGCAGCCAGAGCAGCCGCCAGCCGGGCGCCACCTGATACCACGCCATCAGCCCCACGAGGATGACGGCGGAAATCAGGAAATCCACGAAGCAGACGATGACCGAGCTGGCCGGGATGACGAGGCGCGGGAAATAAATCTTGGAGATCATGTTGGCGTTGGAAATGAGGCTGTTGCTGGCCTCCGCCAGCGCCGAGGCAAAAAACTGCCACGGCAGCATGGCCACATAGACAAACACCGGATACGGCAGCCCATCGGACGGCATCTTGGCCAGCCGGCCGAACACCACGGTGAAAATGACCATCGTCAGCAGCGGCCGCAGCACCGCCCAGAGGACGCCGATGACGGTCTGCTTATAGCGCACCAGGATGTCGCGCCACGAGAGAAAAAAGAACAGCTCCCGGTAGCGCCACAGGTCGGCCCAGTAGTGGCGTTCGGTCTTTCCGGCCTCGATGACAAGTTCGTCCATGGTTGAACTTTTATTTTGCCAGCCCGCGCGCGGAAACGAAAGCGCAAACCAAACCAAAAGGCCAATGCGGAAAATCCGCGCCGTTTTTGCTTGGAATTTTTTGGGGACGGCGCAAGAATGAGGCGCTCTTTGAAACCGGCGGAAAAGTTTCCGCCACCAACGCAGTCAGATGTCTGGGAACCCGGTGTGAATCCGGGACGGTTGCGCCACTGTAACGGCTACAAACTCCCAAGGCCACCGACGCAGGTCGGGAAGGCGGGAGTGAGGATTGAGGCCGAAGTCAGGATACCGGTTTGATTGCACTCGTCCGTTCCGAACGTTTCGGAACACTTCTCCGCAAAGAGAAGGATGAGGCCAGTCCGCCCAAACCATTTTTGGGCGGCTCGTCGAATTCACCTCCATTCCTCGTTTGCGAAGCTGGAGGTTTTTTATTTTCAAAAACCTTCCGGCCTCGCGCTGGTCTCTCAACCAAAACCGTTCCGCGAAAAAATTATTTTCGCGGGGCAAAATGAAAGATCAGCAAAATGAAAAAAATTCAGTTGTTCGCGCTGGCGCTCGCCGGCCTGGTCATCACATCCGCCGCCGCGCCCGTCGCACCCGCGCCCGCTGGCTTTGCGGTTTCCGTCGTCAGCTACAATCCCGGCACCGGCTATGTGGCGGGGTTCACGAATGTCTCCGCCGCCCTGGGCGAGCCTTCCCAGATCAATCCCTACGGCGAGGCCACCGACGTGTTTGACCCGCCGTATGGCCCGAACCAGATTCTCTCCATCGGCGCGGGCGGCTCGCTCACGGTGAAATTCAAGCAGCTCGTTTTCAATGACCCGCGCAACCCGTTCGGCCTGGATTTCATCATCTTCGGCAACACCGGCTTCATCATCACCAACGATTTTGACCCGGACACCTTCACCTGGGTGGGCACGCCGGCCACGGACGGCTCGACCTTTGGCGAAAACGACGGCGAGACGCGCGTCTCGGTCAGCGCGGACGGCAAGCATTTTTATGTGCTGAACCCGGCGCTCGCGCCCACGGTGGACGGCCTGTATCCGACGGACGGTGCCGGCGATTTCCATACGCCGGTGAACCCGGCGCTGACGCAGGCGGATTTTTCCGGCCTGACGGCGGAGGAAATCGCGATTCTGTATAACGGCTCCGGCGGCGGCACCGGCTACGACATTTCCTGGGCGCAAAACGCGAATGGCAAACCGGTGTGGCTGCTGGCCATCCGCTACGTCCGCGTCGAAGTGTTGAGCGGCCACTCGGAAGTGGACGCGTTTGCCGACGTGACCGTCCCGCGCAGCCGGAAATAGCAACGGCTGTCTGCTATCCGACCCCGGCTGTCCGTCCATGAATTCATTCCTCCATCCGCGTGCGGGCGCGCCGTCCGCGTCCGCGCGCGGTCGGCGCCGGTGGTGGCTGCTGGTGGCATATTTCCTGGCTGCAGTTTCGGCGGCAAAGCCGGCCAGCCTCACGGAAAATTTTTCCACCAACCCGCTCGCCCGCGGCTGGCAGGTTTTTGGCGACACCAATCTGTTCAGTTGGAATGCCACCAACCAGAATCTCGCCGTCACCTGGGATTCCTCGCAGACCAACAGCTATTATTACCTGCCGCTCGGAACTATCCTTGGCCGCGCGGACAACTTTTCATTTTCCTTCGACCTGCGGCTCACCGACATCGCCATCGGCGTCAATCCGGCCAAGACCAACGCGTTTGAGCTCGTCGCCGGCCTCATCAACCTGACCAACGCCGTCAGCACCAACCTGTGGCGCGGCGCCGGCATGAGCACCGCGCACGGCGGCTGCAACACCTGCGAGTTCGACTACTTTCCCGATTCCGGCTACGGCGCGACCATTTCGCCGACGATACTTTCCAGCAACAACCAGTTCGCCACGTCGTTCGCGTTTCCGCTGACACTGGATCCCGGCGCGCTGTTCCACATCGCGATGAGTTTTACCGCCGCCAACAAGACCCTGCACACGGTGATGACCCGCAACGGCCAGCCCTTTGGCCCGATTAGCGACACCATTCTGGGTCCGACCTTCAGCGATTTCCGGTTCGGCCAGTTTGCCGTGTGCAGCTACAGCGACATCGGCGCGGACGGCTCGCTGCTCGCGCACGGCACCGTGGCCAACCTCGTCATCACCCTGCCGCCGCCGCCGGTGCAGAACCTGGCGTGCGGCTACACGAACAAACTGTGGGGCGCGCAGTTTCTCAGCAGCACCAACTGGCTTTACACGCTCCAGAGCACCACCAATTTCACCGCGTGGAACAGCGTCACCGGCGCCACCAACGGCAACGGCACCAATCTGTTTCTGGCCGACACCAACGCGCCGACCGGCGGCGCGTTTTACCGCGTCCGCGCCGACCGGCCATGAACCTGCCCTCGTCATTGCTCAATCCCGCCGCCTGCCCGCTCTGCGGCGGCGACAACGGCTGCCAGCTTTGTTCGCCCGCCACCTACCAAGGCCCGTGCTGGTGCGCGCGGGTGGAAATGCCCGCCGCCCTGCTCGCCCGCGTCCCGGAAAATCTCCGCGACCGCGCCTGCATCTGCCGGCAATGCGCGGAAAGCTATCAGCGCGAACTGCCGCCAGCTCAAAACTCAAAACTCAAAACTCAAAACTTTTCCGCCTTCACCCTCGTCGAGCTGCTCGTCGTCATCGCCATCATCGGGATATTGTCCGCGCTGTTGCTGCCGGCGCTGACGCGCGCCAAGGCCGCCGGCCAGCGCGCCGCCTGCGCCGGCAACCTCCGCCAGCTCGGCCTCGCCACACAATTGTATTGGGACGATAACGCCGGCAACTCCTTCAAATATTTGCAGACCGGCACCACCAATAACGGCCACAACTACTGGTTTGGCTGGATTGAGGACTCAAGTCCGCAGGTGCCGGACGGCCAGCGCGCGTTTGACCTGTCCGCCGGGATGCTGTTTCCGTATCTACGCGGCGGCGACGTGCGGCTCTGCCCGTCGCCCGCGTGGAACTCGCCGGAATTTGAGCTCAAGGGCACCAACGTCATCTTCAGCTACGGGTGCAACGGCTATGTGTTCAGCGCGCCGGGCGACAGTCTGACCAATGAAAAAAACCTCCGGCATCCGGCCACCACCGCGCTGTTTGCCGACGCCGCGCAGGTGGACCCGTTTGCCGCCGCCAACTTTCAGGAATGGTATTATTTGGACAACGAGCTGACCCAGCCGGCAGCCAACTACCAGCCCAACGGCCATTTCCGCCATGCGCAAACGGCCAACGTCACCTTTGCCGACGGCCATGTTAATTTGGAAAAGCCGGTGGCCGGTTCGGTTGACCAGCGCCTGCCAAACCAGTTCATAGGCCAGTTGCGGCCGGAAATTCTGGCCGTGCCGTAGTCTTTAACGGCGGCGGAGGAAGCCGAGCAGCAAGCCGCCAAGGGCGGTCAGGGCAAACACGCTGGGTTCGGGAACGGGCGAGGCGGAGAACTGAATGTTATCAAGTAGGGCAGAGTCGTTAGCCGGTGCAGTGAAAAGCAACTGGCCGGTTTCTCCGGCATAAGCGGAAATGTCCGCCGAATAAATGTCGTAGTTGGCGGTTGTGCCAGTGACCAGAAAATCAATCGGTAGGCCGTTGAAGGTGACTTGTAAAGCCCCACCGCTGCTCCAGTAGGTCAGCGACTCTGTGCCGATTGGAATTGTCCCGGTCTGTCCGATTGAGGCTACCGTTAGAGCAGCAGGTAGAGATGCCCCTTGCAAATATATGCTGTAATTTCCTTGGATTGGGAGAATGCTAAAGCCGCCGGGTCCAGCTCCACCATACGGGACATTTGCATCCTCCAAAAAAATACCCCCGGCATCAAGTGCGAAAGTATCATAGGAAATCGTGTAAGTGTCATATGTTGGGTTACCAATTGAAGGGCTGACATAGGCTGTCCAGCCCGGAAGCGTGGCAGTTGACAGACCGGTTCCAGGCGGAACTACAGTAATATTCGCCGTTTCAAAATCCAGATTCACAAAGCCTTGGGAATGACAATGCTGGCCTATAATTAGGCCAGCCGCCAAAAGTATGGTTTTTGCCGGATTCATTTTTTCCAGCGGCGGAAGCCGAGCAGCAGGCTGCCAAGGGCGGTCAGGGCAAAGACGCTGGGTTCGGGAACGGGCGAGGTGGAGAATTGGATGTTGTCGAGCAAGGCATAATTCTCATACGGTGCCCTGAATAGCAACTGGCCGGTTTGCCCGGCATAGGCAGAAATATCTGCCGAATAAATAGTGTAATCGGCGGTGCTGCCGGTGACCAGATAATCAATCGGCTGGCCGTTGAAGGTTACCTGTAAAGTCCCGTTGAAGCTGGCGATAAACGTGAGCGATAGTGTGCCGAGGGGAATTGTCCCGGTCTGCCCGATAGCGGCACCGGTTGTCATGCTTGGGGTGTCTCCACCTTCTAGATTAATTGAGTATTGTCCTTGAAGTGCCGGCTGGACATAGTCCGCTCCTTCTGCACAAACTCCAGGTGCATCCAAAGTTATAGTATTGTATGCTAAAGTGGTTCCCCCGGAATAATTGGCGTCACCCCAGCCATTATATTCTGTCCACCCAGATACATTTGCAGTGCCAGAATTAAAACCATCTCCCGAAGGTTGAGAGCTGACAATGACAGTATTCTCAAAGTCAAGATTCACAAAACCTTGGGAATATGCCTTGGCGGACACCAGAATCGTAGTCGCGAATGTTATTTTAGTAATTATAGATTTCATAAAACATTTTCTTTTGGTTTATCTGGCAACAAATGGATCCCCCACAGCTTGGAAGTAAGGTGTGTTGCGTGCATTCCAAGCGCAAACGCCAAAGTTTTTCCCTGATGCCCACAAGCTGAAATATGCGGAAATCGTGGTGCTTCCTTCCAAGTTAGGCTCTTCAACATTCGAACAGGCACCCACCGGCGAGTTTGAGTAATTGGTGCCGCCAAAGGCATTGCTGGAAAACCATTTTATGAAAGAGCCTTGACCACCATAACGCTGGCCATTGTAAGATTCTAACGTCTTGATGATCCACCATCCGCTATTGCCCGTCCATTGGACATTTCCGTCCAACGGATAATTACTATCATCTAGGTTTGTCCCCCAGTCGCTGTGGCTACCCCAACAGATGTAGCCACCAACATTTACCGCATTGGTGATATGTGGCAAGAATGGGACATTTGTAGTTTCAACTCCATCAATGTAGGAAATGCCAGCATTGTGGTTGGCATTGGTAATTGCCGGAATTGCATTAGAAATCACGTAGGCATAGGGTGTATAATCTGCATCACCAAATCCGGGACCATGCCGCACATTGTCCAAGACAAAATTTGTATTCCCGTAATTTCCGGCGCTGGCGCTGATGATGAGCAGGCCGGGCGAGTAGTTCGAGCCAAAGGCGGCGAGCTTGTCCACATAGGCTTCACAGTCCACCAGATTGCTGGCGTTGATATAATTTACGAAGGGCTGCCAGTCAGGGCGAAGAATATGCAGATGATAGCCAACACTGCCGTAAGCAGAATAGGCAGGCCACGACAAATCTGTCAGCCGAGTCGGGATGTCATAAAATAAAATGACGTATTGGGGTAGCTTGCCCGGATTGTTTGTCAGCCAGTTCAGCACTGGAAAGACAATTTGCGAATTGCAATTGGTTGAGGTGGTAAATTCGCCCACGTCACAGCCCACGCCCAAGACATTCGCGCCGCCCACCATCGGACGATGCGCGAGGTAGTAGGCGCAGAGGTTGGAGCTGTCGGCGGAATTGGTGTTGTAAACCAGCAGCAAATCATTCGTCACGTTGATGGCGTTGGTCACCGTCACCAGCCAGCTTGCGTTGGTGCTGCCCGCCGCATTGCTCACCACCAATGAATAAATCCCCGAGCCGGTGCTGTCGCCGACGGTGAAGGCAAGGTTGGTCGGGTTTGCGCTGTAAAGGTTCGTCCCGTTCAACTGCCATTGGTAGGAGAGCGGAAAGCCATTGGCCTGATACGGAGCCGAAACCGTGGCGGCCATGGCGACGTAATTACCATAAATGCAAACCTGATTGGTGGGCAGGGACTGCCAAGTAATGACGGGCGGGGTGACGACATACAGATTGGCGGCATCGCTGGTGACGTAGCCCGCGCTGTTGCTGATGAGGACTTGGTAGCTGCCCTCGTCCGTGGCTTGCACGTTTGTCAGGGTCAGGGACGAACCGGTTGCGCCCGCGATGTTCACGCCATCAAACTGCCATTGATAGGTCACGCCCGCAACTCCTTCGCCCTCGGAATAAAACGTGGCTGTCCCACCGACCGGCACATAAACATCTTCCGGCTCTTGCAAAATTAACGGTGTTAGCGAGCCGGAGCGGACGGCTAGACCGTGATAACCTCCGGCAGCAATGGCCTTCACGCCGGTCAACCGGTCGGGCACATCCGTTTCGTCATAAAAATCGTCACCCCAAGCCACCACCGTGCCGTTCGATTGCATGGCCATGCTGTATTCCGTCCCGGCCGCCACCGCCACCACATTGGACAATCCCGCCGGCACGATGGACTGGCCGTAATTATCGTATTCGAGCCTGCTTGTGCCGTTTCCGGCTCCCCAAGCTTGCACCGTCCCGTTCGCCTGAAGCGCCAGCGCATTGTAATAGCCGGCCGCGATGGCAACGACATTGCTCAACCCGGCTGGCACGTTGGTAAGATTCCAGTCATAGGCGCTCGCACCCCACATCGCCACCGTGCCGTTGGTCAACAAGGCCATGCCCTGCGATGTGCCGGCGGCAACCTGAGTGACCGGCCCCACGGCGGGGACATTGGTCTGACCATAATAGTTGTAGCCCCACGCCACGATGCTGCCATCGTTGCGCACGGCGAAGCTGCAAGAATTGCCCGCCGCAATGGCTGTCACATTGGTCAGGCCGGCGGGGACATTGGTTTGTCCGGAAATATTCCAGCCCCATGATACAACGGTGCCATTTTGCAGCAATGCCAGCACATGAAAAGCACCGGCGGCGATGGCCGTCACATTCGTCAAACCGGCCGGCACATTGCATTCGCCCTGACTGTTGTCACCCCAAGCCACCACCGTGCCATCAGCTTTCAAGGCGAAACTGGAATTGAATCCGCCGGCCACATCAATCGCGTTCGTCAAACCCGCCGGCACGTCACATTGGCCGTCGTCATTGTCGCCCCAAGCCACCACCATCGTCTGCCAGGGCAGCGCCAGCCGGTAAAACATATTACCAAGCGGTTGGTTGGTGAAGGTGTAGCTGTTGCCGGTGTAGCCTTGTCCCAGCCAATTCCATTGCGAATAAACCGGGCTGTTGGTCAAACTTTCGCTGCCGTAAATATCGTAGGCAAACCCGTTCGTGCCGCCTGCTATGGAAAAGCTGGCCGTGATGCTGTCGTTGGTGAGGGTGGCCACAAAGTTGGTGAGATAAACTTGATTGTTGCCGGGACTGCTGATCAAACTAAACATCGGCTTCATCCCGCCGCCCGGTGAAGCCAATGCCGCCAATGACGCCGCCGCCTCGGCTTCGGCCTGAAGTTCGGCATAATCCACGTTGCGATCATCCAAGACGTAGAAATCACCGCCAATCGGCCAGAAGGGGAGTTTCAAAATATCGCCCGGCAACGGTGGCCAGTCCTTACCGTGCTGAATGGTGTAAAAATTTCCACCCACCGGTGCCTCGGATGCCGGCTGCGGCGTGGTGAGTTCCAACGCCTGCAACATCACGGACAAATCATCGGTGGCTGCCGCCACCGGTTGCGCCGATTCAGAGAGTGAGGCTGTTTGTGCGTGGACAAACCAAAGTGATGCGGCCAGAACCAGCCCGCCCAATAGAAGACTTCTGATTGTTCTCATTTTTAATTCCCCGTTTTTATCTTAGCCTTTTATCCCCAGAAAACCGAGAGGCGCACGCCCGTGCTCCCCCCAGAGGCAACCGACCAAGGCGCCCGCAAGAAAAAACACAAGGCGGCGCCCATTGGGCGCGTGCCTTGGCCTTGTTTCTTGCTATGCCTTAAAAAATGGTCGGTTTTTCTGGTGGCTTGTGTAGCGGCCAACGCTACGCAAATGACTAATTGTAAAGAACTGCTACTTTACTAGGACAAGGGGCTTGAAATGACAAGCCTTGATTTCATCACGGCTGGACGGTGACGACCACTTCATCGCTGAAATAGCCGATCTCTTCGTCGTTCACCACATAGATGGCCTTGTAACGGCGCACCTCCGGTTTGCCCGCCACCAGCAAGGGGCGGTTGTCCACATAGGGCGAGATGGTGTCGTGCGCGAGGAACACATAGTCCGTATCGCCGTCGCGCTTGCTGTAGAGGTTCACGCCGTCGCTCTTGAGCTTGGTGAAATCTAGTTCGACGCCGTGCGCCAACACGGTGGCGGACAGATCTACTTTGGCGGTGGTCATGTCGGTATTGTCATTGGTGCCGATGATCTTGAGCGCTTGGCCGATGGCCTCGGTGTAGCCGGTGGCGGATTTCATGCGGCGGATGATGGCGCGTTCGCGGGCTTCCACGGCGGCGCGGGTGGCCTGTTTGTCGGTGGACGTCTGCGAATAGGCGGCGTCGGCGCCGTTGAAGGTGGTGAGTTTGCCTTCAAACAGCGTGGAATCCGCCGTGAGGGTGTTGAGGTCGTCCGGGCTGATGTTCAAGTCTTTCTGGTAGTTGGGCGCGTTGTCGCGGAGAAATTTGAGCTGTGTCAAAAAGTCCGCGTCCTTCTTGGGGATGCAATCTTGTTTAGCCATAATGTTAGTTTTATTCGAGGTTTATTTTTTGTTTATTTTTGTCGTTTTTGTTGTTTTTCAGTGTTTTGTTTGACCGCACCAAAAGGGAAGGTGGCAAAAGAGGTAAAACAGCATAAATCATTCATTCCAAAGCATCTAGCCACGCTGGAAACGTCCTTGGAGACGCCGGAAACACATCTTTTCATACCGGGGGCGCATCTTTTGGCGGCAGGGGTGCGCCGGGAGGCACCGGGACCACCGCTGGTCTGGCTGCGGGCGGCTCCGGTCATGCCAGCGGTGCGGCCGGCATGGTCGGGGGCGCGCCGGGCAACGCGGGGGATGCGGTCTTGGTGGCCGGCGGTGTGTCGGGTCTCACCGAGGTCGCCCCCGGCGACGGCACGGGTGCCGCTGGTGTGGCCCGGGGCACCGGCGGAGTGGAAAGATGTGCCGGTGCCGAAAGCCACGGCATACGCCAAGAAAAACGGCGGACGCGGGGATAGTTGTGGTGCGGGGAGGTTTTCTGGCTGCCGATATAAGCCTAATGCCTTCATGCTGGGAACAGGGTCCGGGGACATGGAGATAATCTTCCAACCGGCTTCGTCAGCGCCACACACGTCCTGCCAATTCCTTTACAAAAATTGTCCTGCTGATTTTGGCTCGGCCAAGCGACTTGTTCAACGCCGCTCGACAAAACCTTGCCGCCGCGCCAGACTGCCGGGATGGACATCGCTCCCAATTCGCCGCTCGATTCGCTGTGGACGGAATACGGCCGCGCCTTCGTGTCGTGGGACGATCTCACGCTCGGACGCTGGCTCGCCCAGACGCTCGGCCAGCTCGAAGGCCGCGCGTGGCGGCTCTCGCATCCGCTCGTCGGCGCGTATCGCCTCGCGGCGCAGGTGGCGCATGGCCGGCAGGTGTGGCACAAGCGCCTCGCCACCGCGCCGGCCGCGTATGCGGAATCGCCCTGCTGCCGCGCGCCGTTCCTGCCGCTGCTCACCCGCGATGTCCGCACGGAGGGTTTGATCTGCCAGCATTGCAACGAAATCCTCGTGCCGTTCGATGAATTGTCCGCCGAGCTGCGCGAAGTCCTGGAGCCGTGGGCGCTGCTATACGAGCCGGTCCACGCCGTGGCGCATTGGGACGACCGCCAGCGCAAGCGCATTGGCAACTACGATGCCGCCTACGAAAACGCAGCGCAGGAGGCAGAAAAACTGTTATCCGTCGCCGGCGGTAAAATTGCGCCGAAGCTGCTGGACACCTACGCGGCGGTGATCTGGGAGGACCAGGACGAATGCCTGGAAGTGCGCCCGGAGGATGTGGCGGTGTGAATTTTGGATTTACGATTTACGAGCTGCTCGCAGCCTGGCAACGTCGCGTAAATCGTATATTGTAAATCGCATTTTCTGATGAAACGAATTTTGAAATGGTTCTTCGGCGCGGTGCTGCTGCTGGTGGTGTTGGCGGTGGTGCTGCTGCTGTCGCTGGACACGATCCTGCGAGTGGTGGCGGAAAACCGCATCCGCGCGCAGACCGGCATGGACGCGGAGATCGGGAAATTCCATCTCGGCCTGCTGGAGCCGGTGGTGAGCATCGAGAACCTGCGGATTTTCAATCCGCCGGCGTTCGGCGGCACGCCGTTTCTCAACATCCCGGAAATCTACGTGGAATACGACCGCGACGCGCTGGTGAAAAACAAAATCCATCTCACGCTGATGCGCTTCAACCTCGGCGAGCTGGACATCGTGCGCAACGAGGCCGGCCAGACGAATCTGTTCGCGCTCGGCCTCGCGCTGCCGCAGAAAGGCGCGGCGGGCGGCGGCGACCGGCAGTTGAAAGAGTTCAAGCAGCGGACGGGGCTGGATTTTCAGGGCATTGACGCGCTGAACGTGTCCGTCGGCACGGCGCGGTTCATTGACCTGAAAGACCCAAGCCACAACCGCGAGCAAAAAATCGGCATTGATAATCTGGTGATGAAAAATGTGAAGACGCCCGCCGATCTCGCCGGCCTGATGGTGCTGGTGGCGCTGCGCGGCGGGGATTTTTTCACGACCGTGCTCGGCGGCGGCATGAATTTGAAGTGACATTGGCAGGGACGGTATTTGCGGGGCGCGGCTGTGCGCGCAGCGTCAGCCGCAGCGGTGTTCAAACTGCTGCGGCTGGTCTTCGACACAGCCGTGCTCCGCTTTCCCGTTTTTGACTTCCGAAGCATTTCGTTTAACTTGGCTTTCATGAATTTGACGGAACAGATGACGCGGCTGGCCAAGCAGGCCAAGGCCGCGTCGCGCGAACTCGCCCGGCTGACGACGGCGGAGAAAAATACCTGCCTGCTCGCGATGGCCACCGCGCTCGAACAAAACGCCAACGCCATCAAGTCCGCCAACGCGCTCGACATGGAGGTGGGCGCAAAACTGAATTTGTCCGCCGCGATGCTTGACCGGCTCAAGCTCGATGACAAAAGAATTTCCGCGATGGCGAAAGGATTGCGCGAAGTCGCGGCGCTGCCGGATCCCGTCGGAAAAATTCTCGATGAGCGTGTCCGCCCGAACGGGCTCAAGCTGCAAAAGATTTCCACGCCCATCGGCGTCGTCGTCATCATTTACGAATCGCGTCCGAACGTGACGGCGGATGCCGCGAGCCTGTGTTTCAAGTCCGGCAACGCCACAATTCTGCGCGGTGGCAAGGAGGCGTTGAACTCCAACCAGATCATCGCCCAGACGATGATTGATGCCGGCAAAATCGCGCATCGTGATTTTCCCGAGCTGGCCATCCAAGTAGTGCCCACGCCCGACCGCGAGGCGATTCCCATTTTGCTGTCGCTCACGCAATACGTGGATCTCTGCATGCCGCGCGGTGGCGAAAGCCTCATCCGCGCCGTGGCGGACTGCTCGAAAGTGCCCGTCATCAAACATTACAAGGGCGTCTGTCACGTCTTCGTGGATGCCGCCGCCGATTTGAAAATGGCCGGGGAAATTGTGATGAATGCCAAAGTCCAGCGCCCCGGCGTGTGTAACGCGGCGGAAACGCTGCTGGTGGACAAGTCCGTGGCGGAGAAATTTCTTCCTGCCATCGGCGAAAAACTTTTTGCCAAGCATGTCGAGCTTCGTGCCGACGACATGACCCGCGAAATTTTGAACTCGTCACTCGTCACTCGTCACTCGTCACTGCCTTTGCGCGCCGTGACCGAGCAGGATTATTTCACGGAGTATAACGATTATATTTTGAACGTGCGCGTGGTGGATGGCGTGCGCGCCGCGATTGACCACATCAATTTTTACGGCTCGGCGCACTCGGACAGCATCGTCACGAAGAACGAGGCGCACGCGAAGCAATTTCTCGCCGAGGTGGATTCGGCGGCGGTGTATTGGAACGCCAGCACGCGGTTCACCGACGGCGGCGAGTTTGGCATGGGTGCGGAAATCGGCATCAGCACCGACAAAATCGGCGCGCGCGGGCCGATGGGCTTGGACGAATTGACCAGCTACAAATGGCTGGGCATCGGCACCGGGCAGATCAGGACTTAAAGAGCCACAGATGGAACACAGATAATTACAAATTCGGAAATCTGTGTTTCATCTGTGAAAATCTGTGGCCAAAAACTTTTGTGAATTCACCTGCTGATCAAGCCAAGTTCATCCGCGATTCAATTCCCGCTGGCGGACTTTTTGCCGGATTGGAATGGAAGATTTCGCCCACGCCGTTTCCGCTCGGCGAAAATCTGGCGAAGGAAATCGAGTCGCTCGGGCGCGTGCTGCTGCAATTTTATCGCGCGGTGAATCTCCTTTACCGCAAGAGCGCCGATGGCAAGCAGCCGGAATGGGTCGCGCGCTGGCTCGACCTCGGCAAGCCGCGCGAGCTGATCGAGCTTCAGCGTTCGGCGGCGTTCAAAAACGAAATCCCGCGCGTCATCCGCCCGGACATTTTGCTGACGGAAAATGGTTTTAGCATCACGGAACTGGATTCCGTGCCGGGCGGCATCGGGCTGACGGGCTGGCTGAACCAAACATACTCCAAGACTGGCGCGTCGGTTCTCGGCGGCGCGGACGGAATGCTGCGCGGGTTTGAATCCATTTTTAGCGAGGCGAAGCCGGTCAACATTGTCGTGTCGGAAGAGGCGAAGACATACCGGCCGGAGATGGAATGGCTCGCCGGGCAACTGAATGAGGGGAAACATTCAACATTCAACATTCAACGTTCAACATTCAACAATTTTGCCGACGGCGACGCAGTTTATCGTTTCTTCGAGCTGTTCGATTTGCCCAATGTTGCCAATGCCAAAAGAATTTTTGAACTCGCGGCGGAAAAGAAAATTCGCCTGACGCCGCCACCCAAGCCGATGTTTGAGGAGAAGATGCTCTTCGCGCTGCTGTGGAACCGGAACCTGCAAAATTTCTGGCGACAGGAATTGGGTGAAGGTTTTCTGGCGCGGCTGAAAAAGGTGATTCCCTACACCTGGCTCGTGGATCCGACGCCGCTGCCGCCGCACGCGGCGATTCCGGAATTGAATCTTACGGACTGGCAGCAGTTGAAATCACTGTCGCAGAAAGAACGCGACTTGATTCTGAAGGTGTCGGGCTTCTCGGAAAATGCGTGGGGCGCGCGCGGCGTTTTTCTCGGCAGCGACTTGTCGCAGGCGGATTGGAGCGCGGCGGTGGACGCGGCGCTGAAAAATTTCGAGACGTCGCCGAGCGTGCTACAGCGGTTCCACAAACCTTCGATTGTCGAGGCAAACTGGTTTGATTTTGCGAAAAACGAAGTTGTGCCGATGAAAGGCCGCGCGCGGCTGTGTCCGTATTATTTTGTCAGCGGCGACGGCGACGCGGCGCGGCCGCAGCTCGGCGGTGTGCTGGCGACGATTGTGCCGGCGGATAAAAAAATTGTGCACGGGATGTCGGACGCGGTGCTGGCGCCGTGTTGCGAATGAGTTTCATCTTTTAGGCGTGAGAGTCCATAAGCTTTCCAAGACCGGTTGAGTATTGGTGAAAAATGAAAATCGCTGCGTCGGGATTTTCTGTGACGTTTCGGGCGTAAACAAATTGTCCAAAACTTTCTGGCGCAACTCACCGCCGTGGGTAGCATAAACGGGTTATGATTTTAATAATCAAAACTCTGCTGGCGATAACCACCGGATGGGTGCTGCTGGCATTATGAACCGCTTCGGTTATCTGCATGACCGTTTATTTGGTTTTTCCCTGGCGGCTTATGCGTTGAACCGGCTGGTGGTTCTGCCGCATCTGGCCGGATTCCTGCACTCGCATCTGCATTGGGCGTGGCCGTTTTTGCATTCGCATTTTGACGATTTATTGCTGATGCCCGCCGCCCTGCCGGTCGTGCTGTGGATTCAGCGGCTCACGGGATTGCGGAAACATGACCAGCCGCCCACCTGGCCGGAGATGTTTTCGCACGTCGCCATCTGGTCGGTGATGTGCAAAATCGTCGGCCCGTTTTATTGCCACATCGGCGTCGCTGATCCGTGGGACGTTTTATTTTTTGCCGCCGGTGGCATTGCGGCCTGCCTCTGGTGGAACCGGCCGGTGGCACAATCCTGTTCCGTGGCCGCATGAACTTTGACCGCCTTGCCGCGCATTATCACTGGATGGAAATTTTTTTTGCCGGCGGCCTGATGCAACGCTGCCGGACAACTTTTTTACCTCACACAATAAATTGCCGACACGCCTTGCTGGTCGGCGAGGGCACGGGAAAGTTTCTGGTGGAATTGCTGCGCGCGAATCCGCAAATTCAAATCACCTGCGTCGAGCAATGCGAGGGCATGATTCAACAGGCACGTCAACGCTTGGCTCGTGAAAAACTGGATGGTTCGCGCGTCAGTTTCCAACAAATGGATGTGCTGGTCTGGACGCCGCCGCCGGGAAAATTCGATTTGGTGGTCACCAACTTTTTTCTCGACTGCTTTCGTTCCGAACAGCTTCAAAAACTCATTCCACGGCTGGCCGGTAGCGCCACCAAGGATGCCATCTGGTTGCTGGCCGATTTTCGCGTGCCGGAACGAGGCTGGCGGCGCTGGCGCGCAAAAGTGATTCTGTCCATGCTCTATGTTTTTTTCAAACTCACCACTGCGTTGTCCGCAACTTGGCTTACGCCGCCAGACAATCTTCTGGCGAATTCCGGTTTTAAGCTCTCTGACCGCCGGCTGTTAAGCTTCGGCTTTGCCCATGCCGATTTGTGGTCGCGGGGTGTTGAAACTTTCCACACGACGCGATTAGAGGCATCATGCGGGCGTGAAGTTATTGGTTGAATGGCTGGCAAAATTGCCGGAACGCCCGCGCACGATTCTCAAAACGTGCGCGTATGGTTTTGTGGCTGGACTGGTGGCGGTGGCCTTTCAGCTGGCCTTGAACGGCTGTTATCGTGCCGGCATTGTGCGGCTTTCGCACGGTTCGTTCACCACCTTCCTTTGGAGCAGTCTGGGGATAATTTTGGGGACTTCGCTCATTTCCGGCTGGCTGCTCAACTCGTTTTGCAGGGAGGCCGCCGGCAGCGGCATTCCGCAACTGAAGGCGGCATTTTGGAAAAACTTTGGCTTTGTGCCATTCCGCGTCCTGTGGGTGAAATTTCTCGCGGGCATGCTGCAAATCGGCGGTGGCAGCAGTTTGGGCCGCGAAGGTCCCTGCGTGCAACTCGCGGGCACGGCTGGTTCACTGCTGGCAGGAGTGGCGGGTGAACCCAAACAAAAGCGCCGGCTGGCTGCCGCCACCGGTGCCGCCGCCGGTCTGGCCGCCGCCTTCAACACGCCGCTGGCCGGGGTCACGTTTGTGTTGGAAGAATTGATTGGCGATTTGAACAGCCGCTTGCTGGGCAGCGTGCTGCTTGGCGCCATGCTCGGCGCGCTGGTGGCGCATGGCATCATCGGGCCGCAGCCTTCGTTTTCACTCGCGGCCATCGGCGAACCTTCGTGGTATTCGTATTTGCTGGTGCCAGTGGTGGCGGCGGCGGGCACGCTCGTGGGCGTGGCATTTCAAAAATCAGCATTGGGCTTGCGTGCCCGGCAAAAAAAATTAAGCGCCGTGCCGGCTTGCTTACGACCTGCAATCGGTGCCTTGATTTGCTGGGTGCTGGGCGTGGCGGTCTTTCGCTATACCGGCAAGCTCGGCGTGTTTGGCCTGGGTTACGATGATTTGTCGGAAGCGCTCACCGGCAAGCTGATCTGGCAGACGGCGGCGCTGCTGCTGGCGGCAAAATTCGTGGCGACTGTGGCCTGCTACGGGATGGGCGGCTGCGGCGGTATTTTTTCGCCGACATTATTTTTCGGCGCAATGACCGGGTTGGGCATCGCGGGCATTCTTCAGCCGGTTTTTGGATTGTCGCCAGAAGGCGTGGCCATGCTCACCATCGTCAGCATGAGCGCAACGCTGGGCGCGGTGGTGCGTGCGCCGGTGACCAGCATTTTGATTGTGTTTGAAATGACGCATCAATTTGCCCTGGTGCCGCCGCTGATGCTCGCGGCGTTAGTCAGCCAAGCCATTAGCCGGCGCATGGCGCGGCATAATTTTTACGACGCACTGTTGGAACAAGACGGTCATGCGGTGGAACGCTTCGCCCCGCCCCGCGACCTGCGCGAATGGCAAAAGCAACCAGTCTCGCAGTTGGCCAACCCCAAACCGGTTGCCGTTGATTCGCTGGAATTCAAATATTTGCAAAGCTTCTTACAAAATTATCCTTATTCGCAATTTCCGGTCGTTATCGGCGGACAAATTCGCGGCGTGCTGACGCGGGAAGAAGCCACTCGCGCCCTTCGGGAAAAACGCCCGCCCGACCTGGTGGCGGCCACTATTTGCCGGTCAGAATTGTCCTTACGCGATGTGGAGATGCAATTGATTGAATCCAAAACCGGTTTTCTTTTGCTTCAGGAAAAACCCGACGGACCGCTGGTGGGAATTCTGACCCTCCACGACATTCTCCGGGCGCAGCAAGCCGCCGCCGAAGAGGGATATGCCTGAGCTGTCACCGATTCGGACTTTTAGATTGAAATGAAAATAATCTGCAACTGCGGATAATGCAGTTTGGTGCGCACGGCCTAGCGCGAGCCGGTTTTTTAGTTTGGCAAAACTTGCCAAAGCACTTTTATCGGGTTAGTGCGCCGCAACACCAACTTCTGCCAGCAGAGCCTTGACGCCGTTCCAACTGATGCCCACTCCGATGCAGACCATGATGAACGCCGAAAGCCGCACAACCACCATCATGCCGGTATGTCCGATCCGCTTGCCGCCCCGCTGGGCGTAGCGATAGGCCAGCAAAATGGACAACGCGATGATGCCGGCACCAATGCCGGAGGCGATCACCTGAATCATTGCGTGTTTGAATGTGTGCGCATGATTCGCCCCGACGGTAATGGCCACCGAAATCACCCCGGCATCAATCGTCAGCGGCATGGTCAACGGCGCAAATGCCCGGCCCAACGCGATTGCGTTGGCGTGAATTGCGTCCAAGGTTGCGTCGGCTGGTTTGGGGTTGTCGGTCAGGAGTTTCCAACCCAGAGCACAGACCACGGCCCCGCCTGCCACCTGGACCACAGGGATCGAAAGGCCGAACATCAGGAGAACGAACGAGCCAAGCAACATTGCCCCCAGTAATAGAAAAAATGAATAAATGGCAATGCGTTTCGCCAGGTCGGCGCGCGTTAATTCATCACAACCCGGAGTCATGGCCAAGAAAATCGGCGCATCTCCCAGCGGATTCACCACTGGCAGCAACGCACCGACCATCAATAGGATTGCGCCGGCAAGTTGGCTTAAATCAGTCCAGAGCATCGCAGTCTTTACTTGACGGGTTTTTCCAAATGCCCGCCGAAACCATAGCGCATGGCCGAAAGCAGCTTGTCTTGAAAGTCCGCATCGCCGCGCGAACTGAAACGCGCGTAAAGCGCCGTGGTCAGCACCGGTGCGGGCACGCCCTCATCAATGGCCGCCTTGATGGTCCAGCGACCTTCACCTGAATCAGAAACTCGTCCGACAAATCCGGCGAGGGCTGGATCTTTTGCTAAAGCATCAGCCGTCAAGTCGAGCAACCACGAGGCGATCACGCTGCCGCGCCGCCAGACTTCCGTGATGTCGGCAAGGTTGAGTTCGAATTGATAGTGTTCTGGCTCCCGCAATGGCGTGGTCTCGGCATTCATTTCTCCCTGTTGTTTGCCGATGTTCGCGCCGCGCAAAATACCCAAGCCCTCGGCATACGCGGCCATCATGCCGTATTCGATGCCGTTGTGAACCATCTTAACAAAATGCCCGGCACCGCTTGCGCCGCAATACAGGTATCCGCGCTCGCAAGTGCCGCCGAGCTTTTCGCGTCCCGGCGTGCGTGCGACGTTGCCGATGCCCGGTGCCAACGTGTCGAAGATGGGATCAAGTCGCTCAACAACCTTTGGATCGCCGCCAATCATCATGCAATAGCCGCGTTCAAAACCCCACACGCCGCCGCTGGTTCCGACATCCACATAATGAATTCCTTTCGGCGAGAGTTCTTTCGCGCGCCGGATGTCATCAATGTAATACGAATTGCCGCCATCAATGAGCGTATCGCCCATTTCAAGCAACGACACGAGGTCGGCAATGGTTTGATCCACCACGGCTGCCGGCACCATCAACCAGATGGCGCGAGGTTTATCGAGTTGTTTGACCAAGTCGGCCAGTGAGGCGGCACCAAAGGCGTTGTCCTTGGCAAAATTCTTGACCACTTCTGGCGAACGGTCGAAGACGACGCACCGATGACCGTCTTTGATCAGTCGTCGCACCATGTTGGCACCCATTCGACCCAAGCCAATCATACCAAGCTGCATGGTTGATTTTTGGTTCATGTCGGGAAAATCAGGCGATGCCGTTTTTTTAAACCGGCAACAACCTACGCTCCTACCGCGCACGCTTCCTTGGTCGAACATGCCTGATGTTCGCGCATCGCTTCCGGGTTCGTGCGGCTGATAATTTCACGCGCATGAACGGTTTCCACATCGGAGCCGTGCGCGATCAAGACATACTTACCGCTTTTGACCGCCGTCTCGTATTGCAGAATGCTGTCCTTGGGGATGCCCATGCCGTAAAGCCCGGCACCTAGCGCACTCAAACCGCCGACCACCACCGCGCCTTCCAGCGCTCCAATAATATAACTGACAATGGGACCCGCGAAGAGCAACGGCCCGACGCCGGGAACAAAAAAGAAGGCGGAACCGAACAGCAAGCCCCAGAAACCACCCCAGAACGCGCCCAGCTTGCCCCAGTATTTCATGCGGTCGCCGGTGTTGTAATAGCCGACCACGTTTTCATCCGTGTGATAGTCGCGGCCGACGATGGACAATTTCTTCATGTCAAAGCCCGCCTGCTGGAGTTCCTTGACGGCGGTTTCGGCTTCAGTGTGGGATTTGAAAATTGCCACGACGGAATTGTGCTGGGACATAATGGTTGTTATTTAGATTTGGTTTTGATTGTTAACGCAGCGGACATTTTAGTTTGTTGCGGGACCTTTGCCATGGGGTGTTCACCCCATTGTTCGCCGAGGTCAAAAGGAAGAACGTCTTCCAGACAAATTATGGAGACTCAAACCGAAGCCAAAAAGACGCTGAAACGCGTCGGCATCGCCGCCGACCACGGTGGTTTTGAATTGAAGGAATTTCTTGTCGGAAAAATACGCGCCGCCGGTTTTGAAGTTACCGATTTCGGCGACGCCAAACTCAAGTCGGATGATGATTATCCTGATTTTATCATCCCCTTGGCACGGGCGGTTGCGGTCGGAGCGGTGGATCGCGGCGTGGGCATTTGCGGCAGCGGCGTCGGTGCTTCCATCGCTGCGAATAAAGTCGCAGGAGTTAGAGCCGGTCTGATTGACGAAAATTTTTCCGCGCATCAAGGCGTCGAGGACGACGATTTGAATATGATCTGTTTTGGCGGCCTGTTGGTCGGTCACGCTCTGGCTTGGGAATTGACCCAGACATTTCTCGCCGCGCGATTCAAAGGGGCGGAACGCTTTCGTCGCCGGCTGGAAAAAGTCGCGCAGCTCGAAAGTCCAACCCTGATTAAAACACCATGAAGATAAGTCCGCTGGCCGGCAAACCGGCTCCGCCTGAAATTCTCGTCAATGTTCCCAAGCTGGTCACTGCTTACTACACCGGTGTGCCTGACCCCAAAGTGCCGGCGCAAAGGGTTGCGTTTGGCACTTCCGGCCATCGCGGTTCGTCGTTGAATCTGGCGTTCAACGAATGGCACATCCTGGCGATCACCCAGGCGATTTGCCTATATCGCAAGTTGAAGAACATCGTCGGTCCGCTATATCTTGGCATAGATACGCACGCGCTTTCGGTTCCGGCCTGTGCGACTGCGCTGGAGGTATTGGCGGCAAACGGAGTTGAAGTCATGCTCGCCGAAGGCGATGAATATACGCCGACACCGGTAATTTCCCATGCGATCCTGCATTACAATCGCGCTCGCACGACCGGACTGGCCGACGGGATTGTCATCACACCCTCGCATAATCCGCCGCATGACGGTGGCTTCAAATATAATCCCCCAAACGGCGGGCCGGCGGACACGGGCGTCACCGGCTGGATCGAGGCCAAAGCTAATGAACTATTGGAAGCGCGGCTTTCGGGCGTGAAGCGAATTCCTTACAAGCAGGCTTTGCATGCTGCGACGACGCATCGGCACGACTACGTCACCGCCTACGTCAATGACCTTGGCAACGTGATTGATATGGACATCATTCGCGGCGCAAAACTGCATCTGGGCGTTGATCCGCTCGGCGGAGCCGGCGTCCATTACTGGGAGCGGATCGCGGAGCGGCATGAGTTAGGACTGACGGTGGTCAGCAAGGTGGTTGATCCAACTTTCAGCTTCATGACGGTGGATTGGGATGGGCAGATTCGCATGGATCCTTCTTCGACTTATGCAATGCAACGACTGATTGGCTTGAAGGATAAATTTGATCTTTCTTTCGCCTGCGACACCGACCACGACCGGCATGGCATAGTGACCAAAAACGATGGTTTGCTGCCGCCCAACCACGATCTCTGCGCGGCAGTTTTTTATCTGTTTGCAAACCGGCCAAGATGGTCCCCATCGGCGGCCGTTGGAAAAACCATCGTGAGCAGCCAGATGATTGACCGGATCACCACCAAACTCGGCCGGAAGCTCTTTGAAGTGCCGGTGGGTTTCAAATGGTTCGTGGCCGGCTTGCTCGACGGCTCGCTGGGATTTGTGGGCGAGGAAAGTGCAGGTTCGGTTTTCCTGCGTCTGGACGGGACCGTCTGGACGACGGACAAAGATGGTATTGTCCCGTGTTTATTGGCCGCCGAAATGACCGCGCGGACGGGTTGCGATCCCGCCAACATCTATCGCACCTTCAAAGGTGAGTTTGGCGAGTCGTTTTATGAACGCGTTGATTCCCCAGCCACGCCGGAACAAAAAATATGTCTGGCAAATCTCTTGCCTGGTCAGGTCACAAATACCGAGTTGGCGGGTGAAAAAATCCTGACCATGCTTTCACGAGCACCGGGTAATGACGCGCCCATTGGTGGATTGAAAGTTGTTGCCAAAAGCGGCTGGTTCGCGGCCCGTCCGTCCGGCACCGAAAACATTTACAAGATTTATGCCGAGAGTTTTCAAGGTGCGGATCATCTGCGCCGGATTCAGGAGGAAGCACAAATAATCGTGAGCAACGCCATCGCTCCAGCAGCAACTTCCGCCACTGATTCCATGAATAAATAATGAAATGATCTGTCTCTGATCAGGGTGAAACTTCGTCCTTTAAGCGAGTGATCAGTATTTATCCTGAATTAAAAAACTGAAAATGTATGAACGAATAAACATCAGTCAGTTAGCCATGCCACCGTCCGCGGCCAAAGCAGAGCCGAAACCTGACCTAATAGCCGACGCCAAACCGACTGGCAACGCTGAGTTGAAGCCGGATGCCAAAGTGAAAGCCAAGCCTCACACGAAAGGGAAACCTGCGGCCGAGGTGTCACCGCAACTCGTAAAAAAAGCCCATGGATTTTATGAGCAATTAGGCCGTGACGATGTTTGTGCCGTTGAAGCTGCAGATCAGGCGAAGCAAAAGATTCCCGAAGTGGAAACCAAAAAATGAGCTGGCGCAAACCATGTGCCTGACACAGTTGAAAGAATGCAGATGAATATCAAATCAAAGGATTTCCGCGTGCATCCCGGAGCCAACGTCAAACTCGATAAATGGCCTACGACTTTGAAGCCGTTTTGCAAATCGAAGAAGCGATATGAAAAGCTCCTGGAAGAACACGTTGAAGCATTGAGCGTGTTGCAACAACTTCACTATGCCTCCCACCGCTACGCGTTGCTGCTGATCTTTCAGGGGATGGACGCCAGTGGAAAGGACGGCGCCATCCGGCACGTCATGTCCGGGGTCAATCCACAAGGCTGCGAAGTTTTCAGTTTCAAACAACCGACCGCCGACGAACTGGAGCATGATTTTCTCTGGCGCACGAACCGTCATCTGCCGGAACGCGGGCGGATCGGCATTTTCAATCGTTCTTATTACGAGGAAGTGCTGGTGGTCCGGGTGTATCCAGAAATTCTCCGCAGTCAGGGGCTGCCGGAAGAGTTGCGCGACGAAAAAAGCATCTGGCAGGAGCGGTATCGGTCCATTACGGATTTGGAGCAGCACCTGCATCGCAACGGCACCAGAACATTTTCAATTTGCACCGCGCCCGTTACACCCTCAAATTGGTCATGTGGGAAAGCACGATGGACGCATGACAAAGCCACTGACATAAACCATGGACACTGTTGCCACCCAATTTGGGGAAGTCACGTTGCTGGCGCCACCGCCGGAACTGGTGCAGGCCATCCGCGACTTCCTGCCGTTCGGCTTGATCCACAACGATCCACCGGAGCAGGGAGCGGACTACGGGTTGGTCATGCAGTGCGGCGAACTGGAACTGCTGGGCGTGCGGCAGCAACCCGAAGACGCTTCCTATGAGCAGTGTCTTCGCGCGCAGGAGGACAACAACATCCTGATTGCCCACAGCGTGGCCGGCTATCTGAAGGCTGGCTTCGCCGGCCTGTTTTTGCCCTGCACATACTTGACCACCAAGAAGCGCCCGCTGTTTCAATCGGGCATCGCCTATTTTGGGTATCCCTCGCCGCACGGCCGGGAGAGCCATGAATTTACCTTCGGGAGCACCTTTGACGGCCAGTTTGGCCACGGCTTCACAGTAATGGCGACGGAGTTCATGCGCGCCCTGACGCAGAGTTCGGCGGCCACCGGCATTCCGCTGCCGCCGCCGAAGGGGCTGAATGTTCGTTACCGCCGGCAACTGGGCTATTTGGAATTTGGCTTCCTGCTGGTCGGCTCGCAGGTGGTCTGCCTCAAGACACGGATTGCGGACAACGATCTCGCCTGGACGGCGCTGCGGGAGACGGGCATCACCACCGTTTTCCATCTGCCCTGCCTGCCGGCGGCCATTGAGGAGGCGCAACTGCCGCTGGCCAAACCGTCCGGGGCTGGGGAGGCCAGTCTCCGCCCGGAATCCGGTGTGTCTTCAGGCACTGCCAGCACGTCATCGCCGTCCTGACCGCTACAACGACACCCACCCACAACGGCATTTTAATTCAGTCAATTTATTAATGCGAAACCATTTGGCCGTTTGGTTGTTTCATCATTAAAATTGCTTCATGACAACACCCTCCCTTGAAACCGCCAAGGAAACTTACAAAAAAATTGCCGGCAACATCGCCCTGATCATGCGGGGGCAGGATGTCGCCACGCGGCATCTGCTGGCGGCGATGGCGGCGGGCGGCCATGTTTTGCTGGAGGATTTTCCCGGCACCGGCAAAACGACGCTGGCCAAGGCGCTTGCCAAATCCATTCATGCGCAGTTCAAGCGGCTACAGTTCACGCCGGATCTGTTGCCGTCAGACATTCTTGGCGTATCCGTTTTCAGCCAGCGCGACCAGCAGTTTAGTTTCCATGAAGGCCCGGTGTTCACGAACATCCTGCTCGCGGATGAAATCAACCGCGCCTCGCCGCGCACACAGTCGGCCTTGCTAGAGGCCATGGGCGAGGCCCAGGTCAGCGTCGAAGGCGAGCGGCGGAATCTGCCCGAACTTTTCTTTGTCATCGCCACCCAAAACCCGGTGGAATTTCGCGGCACCTATCCGCTGCCGGAGGCGCAGATGGATCGGTTTGCGATGCAGTTCACCCTTGGTTATGTGCCGCCACAGGAGGAGGTCGCCATCCTCACCGCGCAGGAACACAATCATCCGATCGACGAACTGAAGCCGGTTGTGTCGCTCGCGGAGGTCATCGCCTTGAAACGCGCGGTGGAGAACATCCGCATCAGCAATGAAATCAAACGCTACGCGGTGGATCTGGTGGCGGCGACCCGCACCGCCAGCGGCGTGCAGCTCGGCGCGAGTCCGCGCGCGTCCATCGCGCTCATGAAAATCGCGCAGGCCGAGGCGCTGTTCGACAGCTTGGAATTTGTCACGCCCGAGCAAATCCAAAAACTCGCCGTGCCGGTCATCGCGCACCGGCTGGTGCTGGAACCGCAGTCGCGCTTTTCAGGCGTGACGGCGCGCGGCGTGGTCGAGGATATCCTCAAAAAACTGCCTGTGCCGGCGTGAGACTCATTTACAAGCTGATTTATTGGAACTACCACGCCACGACCGGCGTTTGGTATTGGGCGCGGCGGCACTTCACGCTGGCGGGCTTGTGCGTGGCCGGCGGCTTTCTGCTCGCGGGCGTGACCGGCCTCGACATCGAGAACACCGTGATTTACCAGTCGTTCGCGCTGCTGCTGGCGTTTTTAATGATGGCGTTCGCCGGCAGTTTTCTTTTCGGCGCCAATTTTTCCGTGACGCGCTCGCTGCCGCGCTTCGGCACCGCCGGCCAGCCGCTGAAATACCGCGTCACCGTGAAAAATTTGACGGCAAAACCGCAAGTTGGTTTGACGCTGCTGGAAGAACTCGCCGATTCGCGCCCAAATTTCGACGACTGGCTCGCGTTTCAACTCGCCGAAAGCCGGCGCGTCCGGCCATTCCGCGTGGCGCAACGTCGCCGGAAAAATCCATTCCGGCTGGCGAATGTGAAAAACGCCGAAGTCCCGCCACTGCCTCCGCGCGGTGAAGCAGAAGCAATCGTGGAATTGCTACCATTGCGGCGGGGCATATTGCACCTCACCGGCGTTTCACTCGCGCAACCGGATCCGCTGGGGTTATGTCGTGCCCTGCGAAAATTTTCCGCGCCACAGGCCGTTTTGATTTTGCCGAAGCGTTATCCGTTGCCGCCCATCGCGCTGCCAGGCGCACTGCGCTACCAGGAGGGTGGGGTGGCACTCGCGGCGAATGTCGGGCGCAGCGAGGAATTCGTCGCGCTGCGCGATTACCGCCACGGCGATCCGCTGCGGCACATCCACTGGCGGAGCTGGGCGAAAACCGGCAAGCCGATCGTGAAGGAATTTGAGGACGAATTTTTCGTGCGCCACGCGTTGGTGCTGGACACGTTCGACAACGAGCCGAACAGCGAAATTTTGGAGGAGGCGGTGTCCGTCGCCGCCTCGTTCGCCTGCACGGTGCTGACGCAGGAATCGCTGCTCGACCTGCTGTTTGTGGGCAACCAGTCGTATTGCTTCACCGTCGGCCGCGGCTTGGCACATGCGGACCAGATGCTGGAAATCCTGGCGGCAGTAAAAAATTGTGCGGACAAAAAGTTCGAGGTGTTGGAGCAGTTGGTGTTGAACCACGTCTCGCTGGTCAGCGGCTGCATCTGCGTGCTGCAACGCTGGGACGAGCCGCGCCGCAAGTTCGTCCAAAAGCTCAAGACGCTCGGCGTGCCGCTGCTGGTGCTGATCATCGTGCCGGCGGGCGGCGGCATTTCCGGGGCGGGCGGCGAACTGGTGGACGCGCCGGGAATAATCCGTGTTTTGGAAATCGGAAAAATCGCGGAAGAACTGGCGAAATTAAAATGAAGCTGCCGCCTTTTCTGCTGCTCGCAACACTGGCCTTTTGGGGCTGGCAGTCCGGGCTTTTGTGGGTCGGCATCGCGCTCGGCGCCGTGCTGGAATGCGCGCGGTTTATCAAGGCGCGCTTTGACCTGGCGGACGAGGATTTCCGGCGCATCAGAAATCTCTGCATCGTGCTCATGCTGGCGGTCGCCGCGATTGTCTTCACGACGAATGACGAAGGCGGCGGCGTGTTGAGCAATCCGTCTGTCACCAACGCCAGCAATGCCAGCGTCCACACCGCAACGACGCTGCTGCGCTGGCTGCCGATGACTTTCTTTCTGCTCGTCGCCGCGCAAAAATTCAGCGAACGCGGCGGAATTCCGCTGTCCGTTTTTTCGCTGGCTTCCCCGCGCCGGCGGCGGAAGGCTGGCGAAACGACCACGCCGCGCGATCTGGACGTTTCGTATCCGTATTTCATCATGTGTCTGTTTTCGGCAGGGTTCCACCAGAACCAAGGCACGCACACTTATTTCTGGGGACAATTTGTTTTGCTCGCGTGGGCACTCTGGCCGGCGCGCTCGCGGCGGTTTGGGCTTTATGCCTGGCTTGCGGCCATGACCTTGGCGGTTGCGCTCGGTTACAGCGGCGCACGCGGCATTGGCTTGCTGGTGCAGGCGAGCCAGAGCTTCAACGTGCAATTCATGCAATGGATGCTCAAGCCAAAGACCGACGCGAGACAAAGCATCACCTCGATGGGGCGCATCGGAAAACTCAAGCTTTCCCCACGCATCGTCATCCGGCTGGAGCCACAAAACGGCAGCCCCGCGCCGACGTATCTGCGCGAAGCCACTTACCGGAGCTATCAGTCGCGCGACCAGGCCTGGCAGGCTGGTTCGGCGGGAAACGAATACGATCCCAAGTATCCCGAATCCGGCGGCGTAAACTGGATATTGCTGCCGGGCGTGACGAACAATTCCGCCGCCCGCATTGCCTGCTATCTCAACGGTTGGGACACAGAGTTGAAAGTGCCGGAAGGCTTGCTGCCGTTGCCCAGCGGTTGCAGCCGGCTGGAAAGACTGCCGGCCTTGGCACTCAAAGTGAACCGCCTCGGCGCGGTGCTGGCGAGCGGACCGGGTCTGGTGATTTTCAACGCGCGCTTCGGTCCCGGCGCGACGTTCGATTCACCGCCAGATGCCGGCACAAATCTTCTCGATTCGCTCGTGCCATCCACCGAAACCGCCGCGCTCGACCGGGTTATTTCCGAAATGAAGCTTTCCGGCGCGGACGAAGAACACAAGTTGCAGGCCGTCCAAAGCTTCTTCGCCAACAAATTCACCTACAGCACTTGGCAAGGCCGCGATAAACTGGCGACGACCAACGAAACGGCGTTGGCAAGGTTTCTGTTGAGCAGCCGCAGCGGTCATTGCGAATACTTCGCCACCGCCACGGTGCTGCTGCTGCGCGAACTCCATATCCCCGCGCGCTACGCCGTCGGCTATGCCGTCCACGAAACCAGCGGCAAAGGCTACGTCGTCCGCGAACGCGACGCCCACGCGTGGTGCCTCGCATGGGACAGCCGGGAAAAAATCTGGAAGGATTTCGACACCACGCCCGGCTCGTGGATCGCCGCCGAGGAACAGCGCGCCTCGGCGTGGCAATGGCTGTCGGATGGCTGGTCGTGGCTGCGGTTTCAGATCGCCAAGTTCCGCTGGGGACAGACGAACCTGCGCCAATATATTTTGTGGGGCTTGGTGCCAGTGATCGCGGTGCTGCTGTTCCAAATCATTTTTCGTCGGCGCAAACGGAAGGCGACAGCGCTGAATAAAAATTCCGGCGAAAAGATTTTTTGGCCGGGACTGGATTCGGAATTTTACCAGCTCGAAACCAAACTCACCGTGCGCGGCGTGCCGCGCCAGACCGGCGAACCGCTCGCCGACTGGCTGGAGCGGGCGCTGGCCGAACCCGCCCTCGCCGGTTTACGCGCACCGCTGCGCGAGATTTTGCGGTTGCATTACCAGCACCGATTTGATCCGCACGGCTTGGACGAGGCCGGCCGAAAAATGCTCGCCCAAAAAACCCGCGAATGCCTGGAGTCGCTGGCGCGTCTCGGAAGCTGAAATTTTAAGCGTGCCGGACATTCCGGTTATGTGTGGCGCGCGACAAACCGAGGCCATCACACAAAGCTTCAGGAACGCCGCATGTCCCGCGCCGAGTCGAAGCTAGTGACTCTGCAAGCCGTTGGGAGTTGATTAAGGGTAATGCCTATGGCCAGCCAAAATTCCGATACTTGTCAGGGATGCCAACTTGTTGTTAACGTCATCTCATTCGCCCGGAAAAATAAGTTGCCAATGAATAATTGAAATTTTTCCGGCCGATGACGGTTGAACCTTTCGGGATGTTTGCGAAAAAATCTAAACCAGGAATCCACCATGAATGAGATTTCACCAAAAGAGGTCAGCGCTTTGCATGGCCGCATTACGCAAGAGCTAAACAAGGTCATCGTCGGCTCCGCACTCGTTTTGGGCGTCGGTTTGTTTGCCATCTGTTATAATCTATGGCCGTCCCAAATTCCGGCGAGAGCTGC